>Ga0116227_10004667_pt1 | contig 29597 bp, 30 predicted proteins | sample S1TSphgellanicum_FD_89693 | JGI IMG/M metagenome (GOLD analysis project Ga0116227, IMG submission 89693) | Host-associated microbial communities from peat moss isolated from Minnesota, USA - S1T2_Fb - Sphagnum magellanicum MG | ecosystem: Host-associated > Plants > Peat moss > Unclassified... | reverse complement strand
TCGTGTTTTGTTTTGTATCTCCCCTTGGCTGGTTCTTTCTGTGGCTTCCTGAAGAAGTGTTAACCTTGCTGTTTTCTTCTTCATCGTGAGAATGGAGATTTCTCTATTCTTATGAAAGATATACATTTTAGTGCATCTACTAAGAGTTTACAGACGGAATACAGCTTTGAGGGTTTTTGCACCATCTGGTTTCAGCAAGTAGAAAATTGTGCAAGTGGGATAATGCAAAACAGATTTTGTTTGCAGGGGGTTTTGATGTCTCTTTTGTGAGATTTTGTCACATGGGTGTTATATGGTTTCTTCTCTGTCTATTTGTGAACTGCGATTTTCAGTTCACTGGAAACATAGGGTTCCTGGATCAGACTGATCCTCGAACAGTCTACTACTACAAGTGGCCTTTGCAGAATGCTAGAGAGTGTATGACAAAGTTGTGTTACTGTGTGTCTTAGGTATGAACCAATTCAAGTCCATATTCTTGGGAACTGTCGACCCAAGGAGCAAGCTGGGGCAGCTGAAGAGGGCATGTGACACACAGAAATGTATCCGTGCTGGAGGCAAGCATAATGACCTTGACGATGTGGGCAAGGACACATATCATCACACGTTCTTTGAGATGCTTGGAAATTGGTCTTTTGGTGATTACTTTAAGAAAGAGGCCATTACATGGGCTTGGGAGCTGTTGACAGAGGTTTCTTCCCTGATAAAACCCTCAGTGACATCCAATTTTACTTGCACATTGTCCTCTTGTGATTTGTTCCTCATGCCAGTCTTTGTCATACATGGAGATGCCTATCTTTGATCATCTTGTTATAGAGAGTGTTCTTGAAAGGTCATTCTCTCCATGTTGTTTCTTTTCCCCTTCATCTTTCTCTGTGGTTTCTTTTTTGGTTTTATATCCTTTTTATGTTCTTCTTTGTTTTGTATTATTTGCATATTCTTGGGCAAATATCAAGTTTTTTTAATGTGTGTTTGCAGGTTTATAAGTTACCAATGGACCGGTTGTATGCCACATATTTTGGAGGAGACAAGAAACTAGGTCTGGAAGAGGACTTAGAAGCAAGAGACATCTGGAGAAATTTTCTACCTGTGGAACACGTCCTACCATTTGGATGCAAGGTCAGTACTTCTGTAGATCTGCCATGCCATAGATATGCTGGGTTTGGATTGAGTCTGCCTTATACGATATGTTAAAGTGGGGAATGCTGCTTTCTACTGGCTCTTTTGGCCTCCCCTTGTTTCCATGTGTGTCTTGGAAGTTTGGACAGTGCTTAAAAGACTTCAATGTGTGATGCAGGACAATTTCTGGGAGATGGGTGACACAGGTCCATGTGGGCCATGCTCAGAAATTCACTTTGACAGATTAGGTGGTCGGGATGCCAGTGAACTGGTTAATAATGATGATCCAACATGTATTGAGATTTGGAACCTTGTCTTCATACAGGTATGTTGGAAATCAAATCCTGTGTTCCACCTTTTATTTTTGCACTCATGCCGTTCTCTTTGTCCATCACTTAATTCTGTGGCTAAATTGATAGGTCTACATGGGACTAGAACTGACCTGGTCTGATAAGTCTTAAACCATGTTTGGTGGGGTTGAGTTCTTAGGTCTATGGTCTAGGTACGTCAAAAAGAGGAAGGCTAAATAAAATTCTCCCAAGTTTGAATTCAGTCACTTTGATAATTAATGGCAATCCCAACCATTTTACATATTATAATTTGCCCACCATATCTATAAATGTTCATACTATTGTTTCAAAGCTGGTATCAGATATTTGGTTTTCCTGTGTTACAGTTCAACAGGGAGGCAGATGGAACACTGAAGCCCTTACCAGCAAAGCATGTAGATACAGGCATGGGCTTTGAGCGTGTCACTTCAGTTCTTCAGCAGAAAATGAGCAATTATGACACCGATATCTTCATGCCTATTTTTGATGCAATTCAAAAGGTACAAGGTTTCAGTCCCATCTTCTAAAGATCTAGTGTATAAGCACATGAGACTGTGGGATGTTCAACTGGTCATTTTTCCATTTGAATCTATCTGTCCAGACTCTGTTGATTGTAGTCAATGCTGTCTTCAAAATGGTGTAATGTAGTCCATGTTGCACAGATTCTTAGGAGTGTGTAACGCTTGATTTACTTGAAGTTGTGGAATTGCTGATGGAATTTTGTCTGTGATTATACTGCAGTCAACAGGGGCACGACCCTATACAGGGCTTGTGGGACAGGATGATACAGATAATGTAGACATGGCATACCGGGTTGTGGCTGATCACATTCGAACACTCTCATTTGCAATTGCTGATGGCTCTCGGCCAGGTTTACTGCTAATGCTTTTCTAACTTTTGTATTTATATACTTGCCATAGAAGTTGCCTCTGCTTTGTGTAGATTAAGGGTCCCCTAGTTGTGCTTGGTTTCCTCAATTGTAACCCTTGTCTTCTTCACATTCAAGTTCAGGTTTTAGAGGTGATAACTGTGACTTCTGTGTTGATTCAATGCAGGTAATGAAGGCCGAGAATATGTGCTTCGTAGGATACTCAGAAGAGGAGTGCGCTATGGAAGGGAGGTGTTAAAGGCTCCAGATGGGTTTTTCAGTGGGTATGTATTGTCAAGTAACAATATTTGGTATTATGCAATGGAGACATCAATGCTTTTCACACCACTTTTTTCATCCTGGTCTAGGGAGGCCATTTTGCAGATCTGTCTCCAGGTCACTAGTATTGGATTTGTTGATTGGACTGAGGAATTGAACTTATCATTGTCCCAATGAGTAACTCATCAGATGTTGCCATGGTTCAAATGTGTGAGACAGGCTGGTGGATGTGGTTGTAAGATTGATGGGTGATATCTTCCCTGAATTGAAGAGAAACCAAGCAAAAATTGAGGAAATCATTGCCGAAGAGGAGTCCAGCTTCAGCCGAACCCTTGTAAAGGTAATAAAATATGGTGTAGCCTGTAGAGAGTACAAGCAACTTAAGAGACCCAGTGTTACCAATCTTCTATGATGGTGTGTTGGCTCAGACTCATGGGGAGATTCCTCATCAATTGACTACTATCCATTCCTTATATCCTGATTTGCCATTTTTCGTGCAAAGCTTAGTGCATAGCCCTGCAGTCGCATGGCGAGTTCTGTCTTGGGGTGCCAATAAGTGTCCCTTCATTTTGCTGATTTTTTGTGCAGGGCATTGAGAGGTTCAAGAAGGCTGCTGCAGAGGTGAAGGATGGTGTGCTGGGTGCACAGGTATGTCTTAACAGGGAGCTGCCACTTGTTTTCTTCTTTATGCAGAGTGTCCTACGTGAAAATCTGGCTTTTGGGGATGACTTGATTTCATTCAAATTCAAGATTAGTAATTTGATCACAGATGTGTGTAAAGAGAATTCACTAAGCTTACCTGAACTTGATTGTTTGGTTGGTTGCAGGATGCCTTCATTTTGTGGGATACCTTTGGTTTTCCCATTGATCTGACAGAGGTCTCTCTCTTGTCTGAGTGTGCTTAATGTTGACAGTCAGCCTTCTACTACATGCTGTCCTACTTTATCACTGCATCTTCGCAAAGAAGTTACAGGAACTAAAGCTGCAATGTGATTTTGTACACCTCTAGATGCTTTGCATCCAAATTTGCATTGAGCCCCTTTTGGTGGTCAAGTAAATTTTATTATCAGTGCTAAATTGTGAGGCTCTGTGGCATCTTATATTGACTCGTTTGTACGCTCTTTGGTCTGTCTGCAGCTGATGGCAGAAGAAAGGGGCTTGAAAGTTGACAAGGAGGGGTTCAACCAAACCATGGAGGAGGCAAGAGAGAAAGCAAGAAGTGCCCGTGGAAAGGCAGGACTCTTTCTCATGTTTTAGTTGAGTCCCTTGTACAGAATGTATTACGCAGAGATCAGGATGGGGTGAATAGTCTACATGTTGGTCTTGGTTTTGATCTTCAACCCAGCTAAGGATTGGACAAGGTTTTTGTAATTGTGAATTTGTAAACAACAAAAACCTCATGAGGCTGTATTGGACAGGTAGGTGGAAAACCACTAGTTATGGAAGCAGAGGCAACTGCTGAGCTGCAAAAGCGCAGGGTTCTACCAACAGAGGACAAAGCCAAGTACATATGGCATCAGGTATCTTCTGCCTTATGATGTTTTTTATATGTTGTCAGCATAACAGATGGCATATGTGAAGAGTTTAGTAGGGACTCTCTGTCACAGTACCATAGGTGGTGATTGGGTTTATATGGGACACTCATAAATTGATTATAGTAATTGTAAGATATTTTTCTTTATCTGATTTTGGAGCTTTTTGTACTGATATGGGCACAGGACCACCCTGCCAATGTGAAAGCAATATTTAGTGCAGCTGGGTTTCTGGATACGACATCAGAACATGATGTGGGTGTAGTTTTAGACAGCACCAGCTTCTATGCTGAGCAAGGAGGCCAGGTTAGTTCCCAAGTTTTGAATCTCATTTGGCAGAAGCACATTATTTGTGTTATTTGGAAAGTGCTGCTGATTGGTTGGGAGTATTGTGAAGGACATTTGCGTGTCAAGTGGCAAGCAGCACATTGAGGTTGTTTCCTTACATTTCACAACCAAAAGAGAGTGTTAACGTAAGCTTTATACAGATTTATGATACAGGAGTGTTGGAGGGCCCTAGTGGTTCATTAGAAGTGAGGGAGGTACAAGTATATGGTGGGTATGTGCTTCATATTGGCTCCATGACAACTCCAAATGGAAAGCTAGCAGTTGGAGATAAAATCATAGCTAAGGTATGGACTCTGGTTGGTTTGCAGGTATTTTCCAAATGCAGTTGTTTTCTTTGTCACTTAAACCTTAAATCCCTCAGGCTCTGAGATTGTTAGTATATGTATGATACTTGTTGTGTCATTGTCTGATGGGTAATTATAGGTTGATTATTTGAGACGTGCACTAGTTGCTCCCAATCACACATGCACTCATCTTCTCAACTATGCTCTCAAGGTATGCTGATCCACCCATGTCTCTCACTCATTTTGGATGAGTCTAACATCCTGCAGTTTTTTCCTTTGTTTATCACAAAATGCAAACCTTTGGCCAGCAGTATCACCAACTATTCTTGTTGTTGGTGCATAACTATTTGATTATTGACTTGAGGAGTATTAAGATTGGAATTGAATCTGGATGACAGGATGTGCTTGGGGATCATATTGACCAAAAGGGCTCATTGGTGGCTCCAGAAAAGCTGCGCTTTGATTTCTCTCATGGTACTGCCCTGTTGACACTGCTGCCTCTATGAAGGCAAATCTCATGGAGCACATTCTATGGACAACCAGGATATAAAGTGTTTTGGTGTTACAAGCTGAATCCTAACTCTTGTCTTGTAACCTTTGCAGGTAAACCAATTGATCCAAAAGATTTGGGGAGGATAGAAGCAATAGTCTCTCAACAAATTCGTGATGAGCTCCCTGTGTATGCCAAGGAAGCCAGCCTTGCAGAGGCCAAGCGCATCATGGGCCTGCGTGCTGTGTTTGGCGAGGTGCTCCACTTTCACATTTTTCCAGGGCTTTGGACAGTTGAAATACCAAAGCACATGTGCTTAGTATGAAAGACAGGAAATTTTAGTAGCTTCCCTGACTGCTATATCTGGTTGGTAAGAAATTGGGATCTGACGCCACCTTTTATTACTGGCACATGATGGTCATGTTTATTGGGTGGGGTTCTTTACTGAAAAAATTCTGACATATGGGTCATGTTACAGGTGTACCCAGATCCTGTGCGTGTGGTTAGTGTTGGAAGACCAGTGGAGGAATTACTTTCAGATCCTGAGAATCCAAAGTGGGCCTTTCTCTCAACTGAATTTTGTGGAGGTAGTGTACTCTCCAAGCTACATTTTATGATTTCTTTTGAGGGTCAAAATAATGTACAGCTGAACACCTGCCTGGGGAGGTGGCTCTTGATTATGCCTGCTGGAGCACATGTCATCTCTTTCTCTGTAGTGTTTCTACTTTTAGTTCATGCTATGGCTTTCACAGCTCATAGTGGATGCACTGAACTTTCTCCTTGTGCTCAGAGTTATTTCCTGGAGTCTCAAGTGTTGATGTCTTTTGATGTGTGTGTTAATCAGGAACCCATATCTCCAACACAAAGGAAGCTGGAGCTTTTGTATTAGTATCGGAGGAGGGAATTGCAAAGGGAGTGCGGCGTGTGACTGCTCTAACCACAGATGCAGCCAAAGAGGCAATTCGGCAGAGTGATTTATTCAGCTCCTACATTCAGAATGCCTCCAAGTTGCATGGTCCAGCACTTGAAAAGGTCAGCAGTGATTTATCACTGTATCATTCTGAGAGAGATCCTTCTGTGGAGATACTCCCTATTTTATAACTAGAACTGAAATTGGTTTTGAAGTCATATGCCCTGGTCCACCTGTGTTACAGGAGACATTGTAGCAGTTCATTTCTAGTCATAAATATTGCCAAAACAATTTGCAATGTGTGAACTTTGAATGTGTTATCAGTAGTGTTGAGTACAGGTGGAAATGGAATTGAGGCCATCACTGTATTGGGAACCTTTCAAATGTCTTTGATCCTTGTGTGTAGGCTGGCTGATTTGTACTTTTGGAATAGCTGCCATCTTGGCACCCCTTCGCTTGTTGACATTCTTTTAACAGTCCCTAAACCCTAAATCCTGGTCATTTGGAGCCTTTATCAAATGATAGGGTGTGTTGCATGGAGTTGCTTTTATCTTAAAACAGGTGGGGTTTTAACTGTGATAGGAAGTTGCATCACTGAGGAGTCAGTTGGACACATCTGTGTTCCCTGCAGCCAAGAAGGCGGAATATCGCATTGGCCTCAATGATCTTCAGGTGCTTTTTTAAGTTCATGATTATTTCTTTCCTTGTTTATTGCATGAGTTTGATACGTGCAGCCTCCATCTACTGACCTTTTAGGTTAATTTGCCATTCCTCGCAGAAAGGGCCAAAGCTGAAGTACCTGTTGCACATCTTTTAATTTCTTCAGTTAGATGTCATGATTATGGCAGAGGTTTGTCAGATTTGATAAGTGTAATCTTCTCTTCCCAGTGGATCTGGTGATTGTGAGTACATACTTCAGGCTGCTTGAAAGTTTGCAACTGACATTTTGGTTTGCATGAAACTATTTATGGCAGGATCGCATAAGAAAGGCACAGAAGGAGGCTGCAGACTCCAACTTGCAAACGGCTTTGGCAGGTGCTGTGAGCTTCGCTGACAAAGCAGTTGCACAAAGTGAGGTTTATTGTGTTCTTCGGATTGATGTGGGCTTGGACAATAAGGCAGTTCGAGAGGCTGTCACTATGGTCATGGACAAGCATAAGGTTTTGAAGTCCTCATCTTTCTCAACTGCCATTTGTGTCTTGAGTATACTAGATGTTTTCCTTCATAATATCTGAAGGTTTAGAATGTAATATGAGGTCAAATAGAGTTATTATGACAGTTGCTCTCTTTCAATCCCTGAATTCTTCCTTCACTGGTAAAATATCTTATTGTAGAGATGGGTGTGCTAGTAGTCCTGCCAAGGATTTTGTTGCACCCAAGAGGATGGTTGACTTATATCTGTCTCATTTTCTCTCAAGATGCCAAAAAAAATTCTAATATAGCCTTCCACATGTGGGTGTTAGCAGGATCTGTCAGTAATGGTGTTCAGCGTAGATGAGAACAAGAACAAAGTGTTGGTTTATGCTGGTGTGCCTAAGGTGGCAGCTGAACAAGGCTTGATGGTGGTAGAATGGCTACGGAAGGCCTTGGAACCTGTCAATGGGAAAGGTGGAGGTGGTAAAGGAGGTCTTGCACAGGGACAGGTATCTCTGGCTCGCTCATATCTCCTTGAGTGTTGCACTGTTATGTACTGATCTTATCATCATGGAGAAGGAAATTGGCTTAGTAAGTGGCAGAAGAATTGTATCAAAGAACTGATGTCAACCTAAATCTCTAAAGGCCCCACCCATCTCTCCAATAAGTGTGACTTCTTCACCTAAAGAATAGCACATAAGGGCTGATGCCTCCATTTGAATGGGGAGTTTTCATCACATTCATAAAGCGAACACCATGGTTTCTCAGATCCTCTTTCAAGTTCTTGGAAGGCCCTGGGTTTAAAGACTATGATGACTGGTTGTCCCAGCTTACCCCACAGGCTGACTATCTTGGCTGATAATATACTACGCACCTGCTGGATATGAATCCCCAACCACTAACAAGGTGTTCATGAACAAGAAACTTGGGTATTGATTGTGTATTGAGCATTTGCCACCTGTGGGGTTGATGGGTGTGCAGGGTGAGAATGCTGCCGGCATAGATGAAGCCTTGAAAGTGGCAAAACGCTTTGCACACAAAGCTCTGTTTAAGTGACAATGTTCAAACAACCTTAGGTTCAAACATTGTGAAGGATGAACCCATCCAACATACGCCTGGATGTGATTGTCTAACCGTAGCTTGTGTGTTCAAATTTGTCCACTGGTTACACTCATTTCTTCTCTCCCCTTATTAATAGCCCTTTTGATTTCTTGCAAGGTATGTGCCTCATTAATTCCAGCTAGTAGGGCTGGTGATGTAAGGAGAACCCTGAAATGGTGTCAGGGTCATTTCTGCTTGAATATCACCAAACACTTCACATTAATTCGAAATAGATAAGGATTTTACTTATCAAGATTGACCAGTTACTTTGCAATGAATTGATACCAGATTGCTTTTCAATTTAAGTCTGCACATACATTTACAGTTTCCATGAGCTCAAATTGCAGGAAATGCATATGATGATTTTTTTTGATGGGTCTTTCTGGGACAATGTCTAGTATTTTCATTCCAAGAATGGGTTGTGATGTTTATCAACTAGGCCTTTGATTCATTAGACTTGACAGATCAGAATACTGACCTGTGGAAACCTTTGATTATGAGCTATTGCTTTATTTCAAGGTGGAATTAGCATTGGTTTTCTAATATCTACCCAGGATTTGTGAGGTATCAAGTTTGCAGAAATTGGGTGAGCAGTTGACAAGGTTCTTTGACATAGTTTGAATTCAAAAAATTGCTTAGTTGAAATGGCTCAAGTACTAAACCTAATGTCATGAGATTTACAGAGTATCTATACACCAATGAGGGCAGATGGTAGATATGAACAAAATTATTTAAAACCCTAAACCCCATTAAAAGAAATCCCTGTAGAATTTCCAATGTCACACCTTCGACAACTCAACCATATTTCATACAATACATTCAAATTCAAATCTAGAACTAATCATCAAAAAAAAATTAGTCATCATGAATGAAAACTAATTTCAATAAGAAAAAATAGGTGAAGGTGAAGGTAGAATGGAGGAGTGCCACATATGAAGAAATAAAAGGGTCGACCTAGAACTAAAAGTGAAACCCAATGAAGGACAATGTTAATTGATGTCAAGTCTATGACAACACAACTCTCATTCAAAGGTAGTAAAACACCTTGTTTCACAGCAGTAATAATATGTTGTAGTTAAGAAAATTACCCTAGTGCCTTGCCACTTCAACACATGTTTGTTGAATAATTAATTAATTTTGATTCAACAAATGATATATTCCCAAATATTGCATCAGATTCTTTATTTTCCTTCAGAAAAATCTTTCTGCAACAAAATATTTTCTGAATTTTCAACATTTTTGGAAATAGTATAATTAGTGTCAAACTGACCCATGTACTATGATAAACGAGCAACTAGCCAATTGAAGCTTCAATCAGTTATTATCTATTGCCAAATTATACTTCCCTATCATCTCCCTAAAACATTGGTAGCTACATAGCTATGACTGGTTGTTGGATGCTTCCTAGCTTTCTTGCGATCTACTAACACTTTGTTGCCATTTGGATTTCACTTGACCTACCAACCCCTAATTCCAAACCATCACTAATATTATGATTTGCGAACCCAACCTGAGTACTATTAACCGGCATTTAATGGAGTTAGGCTTATCAAAGTTGCAGTCAAAGTTGTCCAAATTGTTGGTGAGCATCACAACTTTGCGCATGACCACCAACATGATTACAAATGAATGTAATTAAAAAATGGGCGCCAAGTTAAAGGAACATTGGGGATATGTTTGCAAACTGTTGCAACAACATTAAGGGATTGTAAAGATTGGGATGTGATTGCAAATTTGGAGAACAATACTACTCAAATGGTTTGGAATCTAGGAACATGAGGGCCAAAAAGGGACAAAATTTTGGCCCCATGCTAATATAGGCACTCAAATCCAACAAGCCACTAGTAATTTCTCCTATTCATTTTTATCAAATCAAAAGCACATTTGGTTGATTACTAAAGCAAGTAGAGGATGAAATCATTCAATGCAAGTACAAATATCAAATATTGACCTCTTTAATATTGTTCACTACTTGTTTGAAGATAGAATGACAATGCTAAGCCCAAGAATAGATACTCTGGGTGTTATGGGTTATAAATATAAAGGTGTTGTGTTATGGAAATCACATCTTGGCATATCCTTGGTCTCAAGTCTAGAATGTCAATGCACAAGACTCACAATCAACTTAGTTGGCATGCACCTGGATTGGGATATATTTGCTTGATCATGGAAAAAATCCAGAATGAATTACATCAATCTTTTTAGATTTGAGTTGTTGTGCACCAATTTTCCAACAATGGTATGTCAAAAAAGACATGAGTGTTGGTAGGATGAAATGTTCAAAATTTTGCAATGTGTACATTATGAAATATATCCCCAACAACATTTATTTTCTTTATCCAACCCCACAAAACATCCACCAGATCTGAGCAATTTGTTTTCATTTCCTATATTTGGGCAGAAGTTTGTCCACTTCTCTTTACTTGCGTGTGAAACTTTTGTTCATACATTACAAATACATATGTGCCATTACCTAATGTGAAATTGCCATTTTAATGTAATATATTGTGACAATAATCACATATTGTAAATTGTAATGGATGAAACCACAATTATACCTCAGATGTGTCATGAGCTGTAGCTTTTTGTGTGAGAAAAAGCACATTCTCTTGTAATGATAGGTGTAGCAGACTGGTGGACTCATTTGAACCCACCCTACAGAGGCATCTTCTGCTTTTAACAAGGTGCCTTATGCACATAGGGCACCCCCATGCGGAGGCACCTTACATGGGTACCAAGGTCCCTTACTTCTTGCAAAACATGTGGGACCAAAACAAAAATACAACAGACACAATTTTACTTCTTACCGCATGTTCAAGGTCCCAATGAAGCTCTGCAAAACGTAAGCCACATTTTGAATACAGCAGAAATAGAAAAGAACAATTTTACAACCTGCAGGGTAAAACTACAAGTGATTTTTTATCTAATCAAGAGGGAGATATAGTGTAATACTGCACATATTGAGCCTACCATGGTTTTAGGTCTCCCACGGGACCTTCAGTCCAGTTGAGCACCATTTGCCCTGGTTCCAGGTAAATGTGGGGATCATGAGGTAACTTGCGTGCCAAACCATTTAAAATCTGGTGGAAAGCATCTCCAGGTAATGCAGGCTGTGAGAAGAGCATGGCTTGCTTCATCGCTGGATTTGCAAGCAACCTTTGCTTCTCAAGGACTTGTTCAGGGCTGATTGAAGAAAGGATTTTGTCCAAATTGGGGACATCTTTCTCTGCCACAAACACACCAATCTTCTCCCATGGTATTGCGTCAGCAAATGGGAGCACTATGTCATCCGCTATGATCACAGGGATGCAACCAAAAATTACACCTTCAACTAACCGAGGACTCCATGGTGCCCAGCCAAGTGGACAGAGACAGAAGATTGCCCGCTGCATATCCTCATAATACGTGGATGGGTGCTGAGTGGAGATATCAAAAAGTGGGTTGTCCTTGAAATTTTCCCATACTGCTGCTCTTGCTCCCCTGATATGAAAATAAATCCCGTCTTTGTTACCATTGATATATCAGTGTACACTTTTCATAGGAACCTATTCTTACCACAAAATCATAAACTGTAACATTCCAGAGAAGAATACTCCACAATAAAATTTTGAAAGCAACTGTTTACATCACTTCAGGACTTGCTATTTGGGGTCCACACTCAAAGGTGCAAGGGGGTGTACCAACAACAAACACAACAAGAATTGAGTGTACACATCCTGGTTGTACAGGGTTTTTAGGAAAAAAGAGAACTCCTTACCGGGCATAATAACCTCCTTCGGGGTCATTGCCGACATCATAAAAGAGACCACGGAAGTAAACAAAAATAGAGCGTGGAGTACTCGGAGGAATAAACCGAGATTGCATCTTCTCAGGTGGGGCATATGGTGGTACCACAATTGACCCTTCCTTGAGACACACATGGTGATTCTGTCCAAATGTTTGAATGAGCGTTGCATGCTTCAGCAGTGGCAAAACTCCTCTCTCAATCGCCTTCTCTTCCTGGAAGAAGAGCACCACCCAATGGAGAGGAGACTTGTTTTAGACACCAAAAGAACCCTAACCCCCTCTCTTGCTTAACTAAACTAACAAGTGCAACATAAAATTTGATATAGAACAAAAGCTCCAATTTCAAGTGTCCTCTAGGTCTCTCAAATGCAAAATCACAAGTACCTGATAATGGAAACAAGCACCAAAATCATGGGGTACAACAAAAAAATGATCTGCACCCTCTGTCCGATTCCAGTAGGGCCAGTGAATGGAAATGTAGGAAATCACACTACGCATGATTCGAGGGGACTTGAAAGGCAAAGGAAGTCCATTTGGCATTAAATCACAAGTGGTGTAAACAGGTGTATAAAACCAGTCAGCCTCTTCGGGATTGTGTGTGCGTACAGGACTTGTTAAGAGGAAGTCATGAACAAATTCCTCAGCAGCAAACATGTGTGTAAGACACCGTGGATCCTTCTCCAGCCATTCCTTGTTATACTTGCTGCAGTAGACATCAAGATCAACACACATAAGAATCCAGGCATGCAAGGAATACCCATACATCACATGTCAAGTATTGCAGTTTTTACTGCTAACCCTAACAAATGTATGAAGGTAGAAGACGAAGGGATTGTGGATCATGATGAACTCCTAACCTAGACTCCATACTGCGGAAAATATTTCAATCGCACCAAAAGGATCAAAGCAGACTGAGAGAGAGGGAGAGCCAGACACACTTAGGTTTCAAGCTCACAATCTTTCCTCAAAGAGATCTTCATCAGATCCATCAAAATCTCTTGCATCCTCTGCCATTTCTGTCCAAACTTTGGTATACTAACCTAGAACCCATATGAAGAAAATTTTCGATCGCACCAGAAGGAGCAGGACAGACTGAGAGAGAGAGAGAGAGAGCCAGACACACTGAGTTTACCAAGCTCACAATCTTCCTGGAAGAGCTCTTCAAAACCAGACCCATTGAAATATCTTGCATTCTCCTCTGGCATTTCTGTCTGTTGCAAATTTTGGTATTTGCAGCAGAAATAAGGAAGAAGAAGAAGGAGACAGTCATCAATCTACATTTGGGTCGCTGGTTCCTCTTACCTGGGAAGCTCGTAGACAAAGACCTTGAGTCGACCTACAGGGTTATCCTCCAACACATCACCAGCACTTCCTGCGCAGAGAGGTTTTGCGGAGGCAGGCATGATGGGTATGAGTGTTTTTTTTGTTTTTTTCTTCTCAAAATCTAAGAAACCTTGAACTGAAGTAATGTCAGTGACGATCCAATTCAGCTCAAGCTTACTGAAGCAGACAGACAGACAGACCCATCTGTCAGAAGGTTTGTCCCCACCATATCTGGGATCTTGCAAGAGTATTGCACACAGTTTTGGGCAGAATCCCCCCATTATTGGAAGTTTGGAACACAAACTACATACCGGAGATCCGCTGATGACGATGAAGAACCGCGGCAGCAGCGAGCATAGAGACTTGACACAGAAACAGAAACCCAACAACACAGGTCAACAGTGAAACATGCCCTCGCCTCCTCCTTCTCCTCTTTCTCAATTGCAACATCTCACCCATTTCTCCAACTACTACATTCCGATCGACCACACTAATGCTTGTCGCCGATCGACTGGACGGCAACAACAACAACAGAAAACCTACCACCATTTCATACCCGCTGTCGCCAAAAAATAAATAAAATAAAAACAATCACGAAACTTGCTAAAGTCTCAGAAGAAGAAAAAAACAGAACAAAGTCCAAACTCCTCCTCCTCCTCCATTCTCCCCGTTCCTTTCAGATCCACTACTCTAGACTAAACCATGCAGCAGCAGCTGCTGCTGTAATCTCTCTCTCCCAACAACAACAACAACAACAACAACACAACTTCACATGAGTCACCATCACACTTGGTCCACCAACACTCATATTACTCCATTTTCTGCACCATTCTCTCGTCTTCTCCTCCATCAGTGTGCTACTACTGACTGTTCTCTTCTCCTCAGGACTTTGTCTCTTTCAAAACTCTGTCTCTCGGTATGTACGTCTCTCTCTCTCTCTCGGTATGTACGTCTCCGTCTCTCTCTCTCTCTCTCTCTCTCTCTCTCTCTCGATTTGTGTGTTTGTTTGTGCTTCGAGGCGCCGAGGCAACAGAGTAGTGCAGTCGGAGACGCAAACACAGAATGAACTTGGCGCCACAGTGAACCACCACCAATCCCACTTATCATCCACCAGGATGGATGATGAATGGTCAGGAAAACAGTTTTCTGTTGGCTTCGAGTTCTTCTCTGGCTGACCATGGTTGTTGGGTTAGCTCGAATGCATTTCTTATATTCGTACTACCTACCTACTTACTAATCGCCTACTTGATGGTAAGTAGTCAGGAAACAGTTTTTCTTTTACTACCAACCTACTAACAACCCACTTGACAGTAAGTTTCTGTTGATTTCCAGTCCCCTAGCTGACCGTGGTTTTTTGGCCCAGCTACTTTTTTTTATTCTACTACCTACCTGCCTAATAACACCTTGCTTGATGGTAAGTGGTCAGCAAACAGTTTTCTATTGGGTTCCACGTTCCTAATTAACCATGGTGGTTAGTTCAGCTGCTTTTTTATTTTGACCTATCTACTAACAACCCATTCGTGAGTTGTTTGTAGTGAGGTAATAAAGACAGCCCATATAAATGTATAAACCATCAACTTACCTAGTAATGACCTTTTTTCTACCTCTCTACCTATACATAGGACTTACTTCTTTACACAATGTATGAAACCACATATTAACTCAGTTGAGGTTCATCCACATCTGAGTCATAATGAGCATCCAATGGATGGTGCATGTGCCGGTGGGTGCTTGTTCCTTGCCAGTTGTTATGAGATAGGTAGTAAAGACAGCCCCTACCTATGTATAAATCACCTACTTAACTAGTAGTCACCTGTTTTCCTACCTATACATACATAGATAGGACTTTTTCTCACACAATGGGTTATCAGGTTAAACTAGAGAAAGAACTCAGTTGAGATTCATCCATATCTGAGTGCTGAAGGGCATCCAGTGGATGGTGTGCTGGTGGCTGCCGGTTCACTCTGGCTCAACACAACAACATTAGGTATTGTTGACCAGATTGAGCATAAGGGGGTGGTGTGTACCGTGGGCAGTACGTTTAGCATTTTTTCCATGTGTGCCCCAAAAGAAGGAAACAACTCTCCTTCTAATTTAAAATCTTGACAGATTTCCAGTTTTTTCTAGATTTGTTCTTTAGTTCAAGATGCCCTATTTCGGTAGTACAGTAGTTTGACATTTTGGGGTCTTGTGAGATAAGTGAATAGGTAGTGTCTTGCAAGTTTTTTTTTTTAATAAAAAATTTGGTGGGCTTATCTGTTTGCCTTTCTGGGCTTCTTATTTGGAAAATTTTCTTTCTTTTTGTTCTTTCTTTTATTGCCCCCCAGCCCCAAACTTTGATCATACCATGCAGATTCAAATCCTTTTATGGGTTCATTGTACTCCTTTTCATGTGAGCAACCTTTTTTCTTTGTACTCTAATCCAATCTTGTACCACCCCACAAGAAAAATTCACATCCTTTTCTTTTTTCTTTTTCCTCTTTTTGAACAGCACAAATGAATGAATGAAGTCATTGCATAGAGAAAATTCACATCCTTTTAGGGCCTCACTCTACTTGTGTCCCTATTCACACATGTAATTTTCATTGACTTCCACACGGTATTTGTCCTTCCAATTGGTCAAAACTGTGTTTGACCTTAATCAATTTGCTCTTTCAAATATATGGATGGTGTCTATATTTCATTTTATTTTATGGACCATCATATATATAGATATTGCCCGTCATATGAATAATCAATGGCATTGTGTTGTGAAGTTGTTGTGAGCAAAATTGGTTAGGCATATTCGACATCATATGGGTCTACCATCCCATGTATGCAATTAAGTAGACTATGGTAAACCTAGGGTCAACTTCCACATTGACCAGGCAAATATTTTTTTTCAAAAACTTAATTCGTTTTTTAATTTGAAAATATTACTTCTTTCATGATCTACCATGATATGGTTATAGGAGGAGTGAAACTATTCAGAGTGTAAGAATAAGTATGATGTTTTTTAATACCTCAACTTCATATTTTAATGACAAACCTAACCCTAGGGTAAGGTAGTTCTTACATCATGGTTGGTTCAAAGGCAAGCATCAATGGGCATTGTGATGAGTAAAGTACCCACTAAAGGTGCAAATGGTTGGGGCTTGGAGGACAAAAAAAAAGCAAAAACCATTCGTTGAGGGAAGTTGAGGTTTTGAGAGGAGCAAAGGACACTTAAGGAAGAAGTTTCAAAAAACAAAGAAAAGAAGAGAGGAGAGGAGAAAGGGCCCACAAACTCTAGGGCATCAATGATGAGCCCTTCTTGGGAAAACAATAATTGTAAAGTCTCTCAGATGATTGTTGGGGCCAATTGGTGTGTTTGGGGCCACAGACATAAGCTTACCTATTATGGGAGAAGAGAGGGACAGAACACCATTGGGCAAAACTAAATAAAAGACTTCATCTTGCAGCAATTGCCCATGGAAACTTAAGGGGAATTCATAAGAGCGAGCACTTTTCAGCTTTCTAACGACACCCAAAAGTCAGATATTCCTTTGAACTTTGCATTTTAAACTTTTTAGCAGAAAATTAGAACCCTGATTCCCTCCTTGTTAAAGTGGTGAAAATGAGCCAATTTTAGAACTTGACATTATTTTCTTTGCACTGAACAGATGGAGTACATCATGGGAAGCTGAAGCCCTATAGGTAGTGGCAGCCAAATTTGGCAGCAGCCCCAGATTTGACCTTCCATTTTGGGCAGCTTCTGTAGCCTTTCTGGCCTGGAGTGATTTAAAAAATTGGGACTTGGCTGTCACTGAACGTCACCCAAAATGCCTAGCTAGACAGACTTGGTGCCCATCCCCGGATTCACCCACCCAGGTGGTGTAAGTTTTCTAAGCTGACCAGTTTGGAGAAGTTTGAAGCTCTCACTGCCCAGCAACCATTAGTGGTAAATCCATAAATCTTGTCATACCCTCTAATTACCCTATTGCCAATTATTCAATCTATTATTTATCAGAAAATTATTTATTTGTTGAGCACAATTCCAAAGGAGGAATGCTTTTTTCTCAATTCAATTTGCAACCTTGGGTCTAAGGATTTCAGTGAATTTTACTAATAGGGAATGGGCCTAATCTTCAACTTCATATAAGGTCCAAAAAACCAGTGCTTAAGCAGCATTCAAACCTTGGGTTTAGGGTTTAAGGTAGGCTATGGTAGGCTAGCTCAATCAACCTACTGTTCATAACTAGATGAGCTGTTGTTGTCCATTCGGAAATCTGTAGTAACTTTTCTCATGAATGGTTGTATGACTACGAGTCAAATAAGCTGACTGATCGGTGCTAAAATTCTTGAGTGGCTCCAAGTGGTACAACTTTTTTGGCCATCAACAATTGAACACCATCTGTATGCAAAACTAATTAATTAATGGCCATATCCTTTAACTTAGTGTGGGTCCCTTCAATGTGAGGTTTGGCAAGCTCCCAATTGTCATCCAAAGTTTTGTGTTAACATCCTGTGAAGCTTGCATAAACCCCAACAAAACCCAGGCCAAACTACGCAGATTCCATGTAAGCCAATAAAGATTTGTTGGGCCCTACCCCCACAGGGGATAGGTTCCTCCCATTGGTTTTTTGGGCCTTGGAATTGTGCACAAGAATGACAGTTTCAGACTGGTGGAACCAGGGGAACCAGTTTCACGATCAGAGGGATTCATATGAAGGAAGTTTAAGGTTTAGGAAGAAGCCAGCAAAAATAGGATTTAGGGAGAAAGCGATGCAAATAGAGTTTAGGGAGAAAGCAGCAAAATTAGGGTTTAGGGTTGGGCAGGGAGGCGCTAAAAACGACGTGGTGTTACACGATTTTTTTTTTGTTTTGGTTTGCAGTGTGGGAGGCTGTTGCTACTCCGTTCATGGAGTTCATCTTGGTGCTATAAGTGTCTTGTTTTGTTGGGCCCTAAAGGTGCAAGGTGAATGAATAGTGTTGTGTTGTTGTTTTGAGTGTGGAAGGCCGCTGATGGTGGTGGTTGGTTTCTTTCGAAAATGATACACAACTATTGTTATGTTCATGAACTTCGAGTTGGTGGTGTAAGTGTTGTTTTGACGCATGGTTGGATGTCGCTGATCTCTATCTATCTTGTTTATGGAACTACAATGGATGGCTATCTATTGGTATTGCATATGGAGTATTGGGGTTGTCGTGATACAGTTGTCAATGCTCTTTAGTAGTATGTTAATTTTATTGTTTCCACTTTGCTTCATGCATTTCTTGTTAGTTATTTCATCTTGTTGCATTAAAAGAAATTTGTCCTTTGCAACCAAGAAACCAATGACTAAATGTCCTAAACGATTAGTAATTGACTATAGTAATAGGATATTATTTCAAATTTTATGTGTAAAAAGTTATAGTCATATATAAATGGTGCATTTGATTACTAGACGATTACGTGGTGACAAAAAGATTGATTTCATTTTTTCATTACAATTTTTCATCTATATGGCATCCATGATTGATGACAAAATGATGTGGATGTTCAAAATATCATATGAAAATGTGACTAGGATAAAATCATTTCAAATATAACTAAAGAACAACTATGCAAATGACGTAGACAAAATGATGTGTCATTACATACATAATGTGATCATAAAATTATTTTACAATGATTCAAAAATGACTATCAGTATATTCACACATAAAGAATTACGACATGTAAAGAATTAATTTCCACTAATATTATACATATATGTAATATAAAAATATATTTTTCTTGAGTATACTTGATATATGATGCATTTTTGGATATTTTATATGAGTAGATTGATTATTACACATTGAAATAAATTTTACTAATAAAAATGATCTACTAAAATTATTTTTTATTATAATTTAAAAATCAAATAGAAATGTAAGATGTGGTAAATTTATAATATATTTTTACATTAGATTTTTTATCATCAATTGAAGTAAAACTTTATATATTATATGTATGTAAATATATATTACACATTATATTAAATTTTATGTAATTGAATAAATTTTATAATTCAAGAAAATTATTCAATATTAAATATTTATTATTATTTTAAATTATAATTAAAATATGTAAATTAAATGTATAAATCAATTTAATATGACTAATATAAAATATTATTATTATATTATATAATTTATTTATTATAATTTATTTATGATCCATTTATAAATATTTTTATGTGAATAAAATTTATGGATTCATATTTTAAATTAGAAATTATTAATAAAATTATGATATATTGGAAAAAACAAATTTGTATAATATAAATTCATAAATCAAATGAAGGTTTAAAATATGAAATATATAATTTATTTATTCTTGTACTACCCACAAAGGTTTTTCCATTTACAACATGTGTTTTAATTTATTTTTTCAAAGAATGGTCATTGAAATATTATTCAATAAAAAAATTCAATTTTTTTTCTTTTGAAATAATTCACATATGTGTGTGTGTGTGTGTGTGTGTGTGTGTACATTATTGAAAGAAATTTATGAATTTATTTTTTTTCATTTGGACAATTTATCAATAAAATACGAATCATCAAATTTGAAATAATGCGTAATGTTTAAATAAAATAAACACTAGATTGTTTACACAATAATGGGGTGGCTTGGTGGTAAATGAGTTGAATTCCATCCTTAGGGTCCAAGGATCAAACTTCAAAAATGACATTGTTGTGGTCAACGATGGAATATTGACCAAATATTTCATACCTAACTAAATTTAAGTGGTATACTTAGTCATTTAAACTAGTTTTTAACCTAGCTTAATTGGTGACACATGTCAACAATTGATAAGATGAAAAATAATGAAATTAAAAATAATGGATACAAAAATATATCTTATTATTTACATTATATAATATCAATTATTATAATTTGTAATGATAATAAATAATTACACAATGATTAAACTATGACTAATGATTTCACATATGTCCTTCATGACTATGAATGAAATGTGCCACATCATTGATGCATCATTGTGTCACATCATGTCCTAAATGACTATTGTCCTTAACGATTCGTCCATAACGACTTTGGGGTTATTAGTCATTTTTTTCCTTTATGATTGGGATACTAATGATAAATTCAGCCATATATTTGAAGATTTCTTTTAGTGTTGATGTTGTTAGCAGTATTAACGTAAAGGAAAATTCAATCGGACATCCAATACTCATGCTTTAAAAAAATTACCTTATGTTGTTATTGTTGTTGCCATGTTTGAGGAGTTGGGAGGACTAAAGGGGGGGGTGACAACCTATTTACTGCAATACTCATTGACGATTTCATTAGCTCAATAATTGAACATAATCATGGTGAGGTTGATGTGCCCCAAAATAATATGGTGAATTATACTAACAATGTGAATAATGCATGTGACAAAAGGATGGAGACGAGTGTGTGAAGGCAAAGTTTGTGCAATTAATATGATTAATAGCAACCAATTTTATGAAAAGGGATGACTTGGACCCAAAACTAAGTTAGCATCAAAAATGACTTTTTATTCTTCTTCTTATTCTTCTTATTCTTGTTGTGAATGTATTATAACGTTGCATGACAAAAGTTTGAGCATAGTTAGAGGCTAGTAATAGGTATTTATCGTAGGCTCATGGGAGTTGCATTTGGAGGCATGGGGGGGTCTTGGTGGGGGAGATTTTTATTTCCCAGTTCTAAGCTTGGTCATCAACTTTAACAGCAAGACTACAACTGCTTTTAAAAAGTGTGAGTATAGTAAACAATTGGAAGCTTAAAAAATTTGATGTTGAAAATTCAATATTTAGTTGCATGCATATGTGTTATACATCACTTATGTATGTTAACTCAAATATTGTTGAATCTTTGATGATCTTATAAGTTTTATGTATATATATATGGTTTGATGTTGGATGATTGTAGCCATGATCATGGGAGCTACATTTTTAGCAATTTTATACAACATGAAGATGAATCACCCAACCTACAAAAATCAACCACTCATAGACATAACATTGTGTTGATATTCCAATGGATGCCTTTGTTGGGCAATTTTCCAGGGGTTGTATTTTTTCACTTAAAGTAGGTTGGTCACATCTAGCAGTGCTTATGACATAAGCTTGTACTAAACTTCTTGAGATCTTTAATTATTTTGTTCAAAGTGCAAGGCCAACATTCTTCCTATTTATCATCATTATAGGTTGTGAAAAAGGTATATATGTTCATCTTGAGATTTATTTGAAGTGTAGCCATGAATAGTCATATTTATATTATGCATTGTAAGGAATTTGGCTATTGATAAATATTTTCACGTTTTTGGAATTCATGTGTATATATGGAATCGATTTTTGTCATCAACAAATAGAACTAAGATTCATGTTGATGTAAAATTTGGGCCATGACAAAATAAATGTGATTGGCTTATTGAAACCTCAATTCTTCTGCAGATCTAACATAAGAAAAGGTTGAATATATGGCTCTTTCAACTGTAGAAAATTGTTAGTTTACTATTGTACACGAGCTTGCAACTTGCCAACCACAACCTATTATTTGTTAAACAACTATAACTATCAAGTGTATTCAAAGTCATATCCCAAATTCAAATTTAATTAAATTCAATGAACTTATTTTGCATCAATGTATTGTTGAGATTAGTAGTTGGGAAAGAAAAAATTATTCAAATGATTTTGAAAGGTAAGGTTTTGATTATAGACTATTAGGGTGGAGGTTCAAAAGGTTGCAAATACCAACAGTGCAATTAGGGTTTTCACCTTGGAAGGTCTAAATATTGTCAAATCGATGTGAAATGGTTGATAAAGTCCACACAAAATTTTGAACAAATAATTTGGTGAAGAATAATCAGCATTTTAAAATGATGTAAAATTTGAAATTATAGGGATTTGTACAAACTACACATGTGGTATATGGTTGTGATAATAACACATGTCAATGGTATGAAATGTGTATTGCCAAGTGTCTACATAGGATATTTTTGTATTAGAAACCCTAAATGAACACTAACCCAAAAATACAATAATATCTTTTAATTAATAGTTGCAACCTAAACCTTAATTAATATCTATAAAGTTTAAACCTAACCCTATATGAAAGTAAAACCCTAACTTTTAATCAATAGTTGTGAAACAAAGTAGAAAGTTCCAATTGTAAGTATGGTTCTCATAAGTACTTTAATTCCTAAACTTATGTGTATATAATGTTGAGATTGGAAGTCATTTGTATCTTATTTTATATTGAAAAACCTTTTGCTTATATACATTCTTTTGTTATAAACTTGTAGAATTTTTTGTGGAGGAATTGAATTTTCCCTTCAATATGGACGATTGTCATGTTTATATTTTCATTGTTTATGGTTTGTTTCTTTTTGGTTTGTATTTGATCTTGTTTATGTTTTTCCTATGAGTTTTGGGAGCACTATGTTTCTAAAATTTGAAAAAAAATTGTGTTTTTAAGTTTTTTAGTGTAATTTTGTTGTTGTATATATCTAATATACAATTAATTTCAAAACAATTTGTATATACTTTATTTTTTTGTTTTTGAAAATATTTTGTTTTTATCTAGTTTTGTTGAGTTTGTTTTTGTTGTATTTATATTTTATTTGTTGGATACTATTTGCATTCAATGGTAGAAAATGTTGCTAGCCCGAGCAAAAAAAAAAACCAAACAACACACATCTGTGTTTAGTTGTCACCGACTTACAATAAAGAATGTTGAATGGATGTTTTAAAGGTTATATACTGAGTAGATATGGTTCATATGATATTGTAGAGAGCAAATACAAGTTCATACATTATGATCTTACATATAAAACTAGATTTTTCACTATGACCTTTATTGTACATGTTGCCTTTGTGACAACCTTCTCACCTCATTTGAATGTTGGTTTTTTCATTCGAGTCTAGAATTTTGGGGTGACATTTTGGAACAAATTTGAAAAAGGTGATTGGTCGGTTGTATTGAGGGTTGGAACTACCACAATGATTGAACATATTGATCCATTCCCATTTGATCTTCATTTTGTTGTTATTCATTCCATTCATAGTTTCATCCAACAACAAAGCTTGTAAGAACTTGGAACAATTGAGCTTGTGGTCACTAGAATGTATGGCAAGTCTTCAAAGAACTTTATTTTGAGTATTGCTTATGGTCTGGGGGCCTAATGACACACAAGCCCTATCCATTTTTCCAAAGTTCTACCCACAATATGTATAGTTGGTTGAAACTTACAACACTAGAAAACTTGCAATTTTTTGGCTAAGAATGTTAGTAGTTTTATGTTTGGTGAACAACAATTTTTGACAAACTTTTCAACCAATTTTGTCATTCCTATGCCCAATGTTGCAAATGTTAAAAGACTAGTGGAAGTCCATAACAAAAACACTTAAAGGCAGGATTTTGTGGTGAATTTTGAGGTATGGATAAAACATTTCTTTTCATTTATCTTCTTTTAATTTTGCTTTGCAAATTTATTTATGAAATTTCCAATTTAGTTGTTCTCATTTTGTTTTTATTGAATAATCATTCGTGGATTATTTGATTGAATGTATCTTTGCAGGTTATTGGAAAGCTCATTATTCCATTTGGAACTAGTTGCTTTGAAAATGTTTGTGCACTTTGTTGCTTTCCATCGATGACAATTTGAACTAATGGCCATTACTATTATAGTTACAAAACATACTTGGAGTTGAAAGTCAACCTCACATTTCTTGCAAAATAAAGTAACATAATGGTGATGATTGTGATTGCATTCTTTTTAGATCATGGATCAAATCCTTGTTTGGTCATGATTTGATTGGCCTTTAAATTTTCAAATGAAAACAAGGTTTTTTCTTCAAGTTGTTTCGAGATAAAAACCCATAATTTATATTCATCTTGAATCCAACAGTTAAGATTGTTAGATTTTCTATTTTTAACAAAGATGACAAAGAACAATAATAAATTTTATTAAATTGAAAAAAATCCTTAATCAAGTATATATTTTAAATATAATATTTCACAAAATAATAAATGTGATTTTTTAATGCAATTTTTTGTTTTCAATAAGCTTTAATCTAAAATAAGTTGAAATGGAAAGAAATTGATATTTACTTACTTATGGGCAAGCACAAAATAATAATCTTATTTGTTTCTGTAATTATAATAAAGTATTCTAAATTTTGAACATTCAAATTACAAATATCTAGTAAATTTTATTAATAATACAAAAACATTATAATAATCAATTGGAATAATATCTAAGAAAAATAATTTCAAAACATTTCTATAAATCCTATAAATTATCACAAGAATTTACAGAACTTCAAGATAAAAGAAATCATTCAAATTGGACTTTCACATCCTTGTTTTTTATAAATAAAATAACAATAAATATTTATGATAGATACTAATATTTTACAAGTACAAAAATAAATCATAATGGTATGTGAAAGAAAATACATAATTCATCAAATATAAAATTGATTCAAATATTAAATTATAAAGTGGATGTAAGAATTTTGAGTTGAAAAAAGTTGGTTTAAATTGAATTATTAATTTTCAATATAATGTGGGTGATTTTTTATTTGATGCAATAACATATTTATTGAAATACTCAATTAATTTTAAAATGATGTGAAAAAATAGCAGTCACATTCATTTAAAGGAATTTTTAAGACTTGGGACACCTAAAGCTTTAAAATGTCATAGGTGAAAATTAACTTTGAATTTGTTGCATGATCTCCACCATGGGAATGCAAATCATGAAAAACTTTATACTTAAAAATGTTCATTTCAGCAATAAATGGTGGATTATGGGGTAATTTCACTTCTATTTGTTGGATATCTAAATATTGCATCGTTCAATTCATATTTGGAATAAAAACAATGGTCGGATTATGGTTTAGATAGAACAAGAACCTCTGAACCTTGTATATGGGAACAATCATTTTGAACCTGCTACAATTTATTCATAAATTACAAATATTCCTATTCATATTTATAATACTAAAAAAAGGGAAAAAACTACTAATCATAATATGAATATAAAAAATTAAACCAAAACATTTGATAAAAAAACAAAAATATTTAGTCAGAATTTAGAATTAAATAAAAATTTGTTACAAAAAAATTTAACCCATTATGATCGGATGCCACAAGAAATTGCTTTGATATTTAATTAGAAATATCCATATCTACATTTAAACACATTACAAATTAAACAACATTTGAAATACTTGGAATCAAAAGAAAATAAAAGTCAGGTAAATGTTGGTATTTCTTTGGAAAATAATGAACATTGTTTTAGTAGAGTAATTGAAAATATTTCAATAGAACATAACAAAAATATTCCAAAAAAATATTATCATCTAATATAATTCATCAAAACATTGATGTGCAATTTTTAAAAAAAGAAAAAAAGTTTGAATGCCTTGTCAAAAAAAATTTTAATATAAAGAAGACATTAAATATATTGGTAAACATGTATGTTACTATTGTCAAAGGTTACATTTAAAATATCAAATTTTTATTGTATCAAAACCATATACTGAAAAATTCCCTAGTGAACTAAAGAATGAAAATAGTTTAAAAATATGTAAATCTTGTAACAATATGAAAATTTGACATTGGAAAACCTTTTGATTTAGTTTTACAAAATCATATTATAACTAATAACCAAATATGAATTTTTTGAATGTTAAATAAAATAAAAGAATGTTTAGTTACACCATGTTTAATATTCGCACAAATATTTCAATTACACGGATATGAACAATATGGATTACATTGAAGAATTGTCAATGTCCCAACAAATATAAATATTATTCCAATTTTTTTACCTCAAATGTTGTATGAAGATTGTTCAAAAAAATAAAAATAAAAGAAAGTTAGAATATATATATATGGTTATGTTTGACCTAACATATTTATAAAATCATTACAAGAAATTTATAAAACACCTTTGTATGTAGTTGCAAATGTTACAATAAGACCAAATTGGCAAAGTGCAACATGTTGCAAATGCAAGTGGAAATAATTATGAAAATAAAAAATTTCCATAACTTTTGATTTCCATAATTTAGACAAATTCAAAAAAATTATAGAAGGGAATTTTAGAGAAAAATTGGTACAAAACATATTGAATTTTGAACAATTTTTTATGATGATTCAAAAACTTTTGCAATTGCTTTAGGAAAAGGTTTTCAACCACTTGGATTATTTTGTGATCCATATTTAGAATAATATAATTTTCCAATGTTGTTTTATGGCAATCCAAGACCATCGTTTACACGTTCATATCAAAAGATAGTACAAATTGAATTTAACAAGTGTTAGCAGGAAATTCGCATATCGTATAACAAATATGTTTTTCAAAATGATCAAAATTTTAATACATTTTAATTTTTTTTGTGTGAATTTGTATACAAAAAAATAATTATTTGGTTGAATATTCATAGCTAATGATGTTTCAAAGAATGTAAATCTAGACAAAATATTAAAATCCAATTTAGGTTATACATAATTAGGTCATATCATAACATTTCCAAATTATCTTTTTCTTTTTGAAAAAACGTCTTCACAATGATTAAACAACTTGAACCTCCATCTTTTTTCAATATTGTAACATTTACAATAGGTGTAAATAATTGGTCTATTTTTGTAAAAAAATTAAAAGATTTATATATTGAACATGTTCAAAATCTTAATATTATATATATATATATATATTGCAAGAGGCCAATTATGGCTTTTTCATCCCTACAAAAGGATTGATCCTTGCATAATCATGGTCATGATGATGATGATGTTACTATGATGGATGGCAACTTGTGTTTGTGGTAATCCTACAATGGACAACAATGGTGAATCATGTGACATGCATCCTGACAGTAATGATCATAAATGATGCATTGCCCACTTTTGATGTAAACATGATAAATAGACTCAAGTTGGATTAATGCAATTTGGCCTTAAAATGTGACTTCTTGCTCAAAAATAACTACATGCTATATGACTTTCTTGTCAATATTCATGTCCTAACTTTGGACCTAACATGACCACTTTTGTGTGCAAAAAATCCCCACATGTTCCCCTACTCAAAATCATCAATTTTCTTTATTCAAATCATGTAAAACAATGGAGTCCTTCAAAGTGTAGATAATTTTTCATTTCAAATGAGAAGAAACATAAAAGATTTTCTTTTAAATGACCTTGTCACTTGCATGCATTATTATGAACATAAGATGAATAGCTTTCGAACATTTTTTTAAAGTAATAATATTTTATTTGGAGAAATAAATGATTCTTTTTTAATAACAAAATTCCAATCCACAAGTTTAGCCCATGATCATGGATTGTTATGGTGTAATAATGTTCCTAGATTTGGAATTTTTACAAATGAAGAAATCAAATTTTTCATGATAAATATTTAACAATTGATCAAAATATTCTCAACACAAAAATTTGTAATAATCAAATACGTCAATATAAACGAACATGTTGGAAAAAAAACAACTAGTTTGTTGATTCAAATACTCAAAACCACCAATGAAATGTACAAAAATATTATCAGCTTTAAATGAAAAGGATAATAATTCAACTCTTTGTGAAATAACTTTTCAAATTTTCAAAAACCTTATTGATATGAAATTAGGTCTAAATTTTTTATTTGATTAATTTTTTATCAAAGTTACATTTAAATGAATAGACTTATTTACTTGCTTTTAAATGTACAATAAAAAAACCCACATTGTTTTTTAAACATAAACCAAATGATATATGAACAAATTCTTTTAATATACATGCAAGACCTTTGTGGGAAGCAAATACAAATGCACAATTCATTTTGGATCCATACATAATCGTAGCTTATTGCACTTCTTATTTTTTAAAAATAAATAAATTTGTTACATGATAAATACAAATCATATTGGACAAATGTAAGCATGAAAAAACTACAACATTTGAACGAATTAAAAAACTAAGAAATGCATTTTTAAATGCACAACAAATGTCAATTCAACAAGCAGTACATATATGTTTATCCATCCCATTATATCATTCAACAAGATCATTCCAATTTATAAATACTTGTGAAGAAAATAATAGGGTATTTTCTTATTACCACCAAAAATACTAAACAAATTATCTCCAAATTCAATAGACATCTATTTCAAAATATTAATTGAAAGATACAAAACACAAAATGAATCACTACACCATATTTCTTTAGCAAAATGTTTTGCCAATTTTGATACTAAATCATTAAAAAAATGTAAACGCAATAAAATTATATTTGGGTTTCACTTAATCTTCATAAAGATCTAGAAATTTATTATAAAAAATAGTTGCTTTTATTTATGCCTTTTCATGGATAAAAAAATAATTTAAAAGTTCAACATCTTTCATGGAAAGATGTTTATGTCAATCTAAAAACTGATGTTGAAAAAATTAAAAAATAATTTCAATATAATTTCAATATATTAAATTGTAACCGGAAAAAGAAGGGGGACACGAACGAATCCAAGACACAGAACTCACACAGGTACCCGTCCGACCCCTCTTGCCACCACAACTGCATTCCTTCTAGGATAATCACCCTCAGAAGCTCTCCTAGTATTGCTGCAGTACAATACCACTCTCCCTAAACACACAAGCTATTCATCTGAAACTGCAAGTCTACGGAGACAATGTGCGATTCTGCTCATGACCCTCAGACCGGATCTCTCATCATGTAGCTACATAACCAGATGACAAGACAGATACAAAAACCGAACCCTCAAAACAACTGTTCGATCTTTATTACAATGCCGAATACTCCGACAGCACAAGCATCCATGCTACTGGGATTGTCTTGATCTGTATTGCTATTCCTAGATTCAAAAGCTCGCGTCCGTCAATTGCAAATCGCAGCGGAAGAGAAAAACCATGCAGACCGACTTGGAACCTTATTAAGCTTCTGTTCTTCCTCTCCTTTTTTTCTTCCCTCCTCTTGTCCGTTTAAATTAAGGTCCTACTCATCATTCGTCTAGCCGTTTCTGGCTTCTTCCAGAAGCTTGGTTAGCCCTTTGCAGATTGTTTCCCTCCAAAGCTCATCAATGAGGCCCGCAATCCCTCATCAAAT
>Ga0116227_10004666_pt1 | contig 29603 bp, 23 predicted proteins | sample S1TSphgellanicum_FD_89693 | JGI IMG/M metagenome (GOLD analysis project Ga0116227, IMG submission 89693) | Host-associated microbial communities from peat moss isolated from Minnesota, USA - S1T2_Fb - Sphagnum magellanicum MG | ecosystem: Host-associated > Plants > Peat moss > Unclassified... | reverse complement strand
TTTTTTTTTTTGTCTGTTGCCCTATTGATGTGGTGTGATTTGTGGGGGGGGGTTGGGGGGGGGGGGGGTGTGGGGGGGAGGATGCTAAACAGCCCCCATCAGACGAGCTCTGTTCCACACATTTCTTGGCTGATGGTGCTCAGCCTTGTGCAGAGCCGCATGGTTTTGTGGCAGTGTTTGACTGGTTTGACCTTGTTTTTATGCAAAAATAAAAAAACTGTATTGCTATTATTCAAAGCTGAAATCTATGCTGCTGTTGGTAGGTCTCTCTCTCTCACACACACACACAGAGGGGCTGGATTCCATGCAGAACTATATATATATACACACACTTTTACAGAGAAAGCAAAACATTGGGTTGGTTCTATGCAGAGTCATGCAGGGTACACAAAAGGCACTCAAAGACTAGCTCAAAAATGTGCTTGACAAAGCTTGTTGTTGGGGCCTATTTAGCGTCTTCCAAAGTAAGTTTGTGCAGCAGATCAAAACTTTTTGCAGTGTGACATGAAAAAATGTGTGTCTGGATGCTTGCTTCTGTGATCTTTTTTAAAGGCCTCTGGGGAATCCGTTACATTTGTGGCTTTGGGAATATGTTCTGCATGCTTGTCGTATGCCATAATATATCATAGTGATTGGATCTCAGTTTCGTTTTGTTTTGGGCAGCTTTTAGATCATTGGAATTTGGGTACCAGTGGTATACATTGGTCTTCTCTATTGGAGATGTGTTTGTATCAGATGATGCTCTTCTCTTCAGCTTGTCAAAATCAAGGCAAAATTCAACTCTGATTTCACAGAAGGTTACTAGTGAGCACTATACTAGAAAAGGTACATCAGGATGGCTTTTCCACATGCAGATCAATTCTTCCAAAACAGCCTGGGAAAAATTTGATTCCTTCAAGAGTTATCCATAAAGAGTAACTCCCTATCTTTGTGCCCTAGTTTGATCCTCTAATCATGTTTTATCCACAATCTGGAGTGTTTCCATAAAGTGAGTGAAATTATGTATGGGTATGAAACTGGGTATCAGTTCAGAAGATTTGCAGGATCTTATTCTGACAAGGCTTTGATTTAAGGATGAATATGAGCAGTAGTGAAGGAGCAGGTAAGGGCAAATCCAAAACTGGGAATGGGTGAACTCCCCCGAGGACCAATTTAGGTGAGAAAAACTAGTTTGGTCCCCTGTTTTGGTTTTTTTTCCATGCATACTGTTTTCATCCTGAGTTCTCATTTCCTCCCCAGTTTGGGATACTTTAGGGGATAACTAACTACTCATCTAGGAAAGTTTAGTCACAAATCTATCAAATGTTGCTCTGTTGTGCAAATTTTTTTTGAGAGGCCACATCCAAATCATTGCCTGAGTGTGTCAAAAGAAGAGTGTCATCATCCTTACATACTCAACTTGTAGAGGTGCCTGGAAAACAAACATTCAGAATTTTCACCAACCTTTGACCCAAGCTGCTGAAATTGGGTTATATTGGGATCATTCTTAGGCAAAGCACAATGTTGAGGAAAGTGGTTGCCAAAAGCAGAATGATGAACAAACCCAATTAGTGTTAGGTTCTCAGGCGCACATAAAGCTTAGAGACAAAAAAAAAGTTTTGGCCAAAGAAAACACCCATGTTGGGTGGGTATTTGATTCTGCTAATAACCTACGGTTCTGGTCTTTTAGATTATTTCAGAAATAGAGAACAGCTTCTGGGTTCCAGTACTTTGACAAAAATCAAAATCAGAGAAGCTACCCTCGGTTCTGGTTATGTCAAAATCCTCAAAGAACTCGTGGTTATTTGATTTTTCCAAATTTTCAGAACTGTGATAAATGTCAGAACTGTGAGCTGAACATTTTTGGAAGTGCATTTGAGACCTGCAAGACAGATATATCACTGAACTGGGTTGCCATCAATATGTACCAGTGTGATATACCCTGTTCTTCACAAGGATATATAGAGGATATATAGAGTTCAGGCTGGAAGGAGGGTGCGGGTGTTAGTTATGCCAGTGTTTGTCGCCTGTCCTGTTTCTGAACTTCAGTGCACACTTGTTATGACAACTCTGTACAATCATCAGATTAACCCTAAACCCTAAACCAACTTTTTGTTGAGAAGGACGGTTTATCATGATCATGCACAAAAGTTCGACCCAAATCTCAACAAATTACGAACTAATTGTGGGGTTTTGATCCAAAAGTGCACTGGTTCAAGGCAATTTGCTGAACGACTAAATTCTTTGGCGTGCATCTTCATGGGACGCAGTGCACAACAGGCGTCAAACCTACGCACACTGAATCAACCTTTTTGTTCAGAAGCGCAACAACAACATCGTGCAACAAAGGTTGCAACTCAATCTCAACAAATGATTCCAAATAATGGGTTTTTATGGGTTTGATCTGAAATGTCAGTTGGACTGTTGACTGCAATCTTGTGCATGTAAGTGTCAATAGTCGTCGTATACACAGCATATATAAATCCCGTGTGAGTGTATATCATATTTACAATTACATGCTCAAACTTTTTACACTTATATTGTTATTGAGTAAATACATTTTTTTATACTCACACGATGTTGTGTAAATGTTTTGGGGCATGTAAATGTAAGTGTATATATTATATATCTATAACTATGCATACTTGCAATTCATATTAATTAGTTGTGAGTGCATTCAAATGTGGGTGCATCTCAAAGCTCAATATATATTTTTGCAATGGGTCACTTTGATTGGCCCTTCACAAATTTTTTATCATGCTTTTAATCCTCACCAGATAAAAGCATTTTCTATCAATATGGGACTATGATAGTCATTTTCGGTTAACCACCTGTATACAATACAAGTAAATGTTTGTGCAAAGGATATGAGACAAAATGTGATGTTATTTTTAAAAACATTTTGGATGAACATTTTTTAGTGCATTTTGTCACGCCTCAATGCTTGGGTAGAATTTCTTTTCTTAACTTTTGTTTATTATCATTTTTTATTTATGACTTTACAAGAGCTTGGATACTTATTATGATTCATATCATTTGGTTTAATTGGTTGTCATGCATCCCAAAAAAAAAGAAATGACATATTTTTACGCCATTTTCTACATACAGATAAAGTTATATAAGTGTAATTGTTTTACACACCTCATGAAGTCTTAAGTCCTAAGCCATATATACATGCACAATACTGCTGAATTGCTGATCAAATAAATTCTATTATGCATCTTCTCAGAACAATTTAGTGCATTGGCTTATTTAAAAGGTAGATTCCAGAATCCCTATTTACAAAAACACCCATAATTGTTTAAGGAATTGCAACACAAAATTTGTAGTTGTTATTGTGAAGGGCTGAGTTAGTTGCCAACTTGCTTCCATTCACTTGCACCCGATCTCTACCAATTTCACAGTATTTTATGATAAACAACTGTGAAACTACTGGAAAGACTATCGATGATCATGAGGACCTTGTTATGACAGTTGCAAAGAACCAAAGTTTTGAAAACCCTTGGTGGATGCCATACCCATCTAGTCACCCTTCAAAATCACCTAGAGCACGGAGAACTCTGATTCACCTTTGCTATTAACTGGAGCTATTGGACATTACTGATCTTTGTAGACTGACCGATCTCTGATTGTTTTAGGAATTCATTCCCTTGGAAACTTCAGAAGTTGTGTTCTAATAAACTGTGGAGCTGGCAAGTGATCCACACAATGCTCCTCTAGTTCGAGCTCAATGGAAAATGAGAACCCTGCTTCCAATGTTTGCCATAAACTTGTCATAATTCCAGGTACTTTATGGAAATGTGCAGTTCTGCAAAATTACACATGTTCAATTTGACCAGTACCCCAATCCTGAAAGCTAAACCTTTTTGATCTAATCCTTCAGTCTGACGAAAGAAAATCTAAACCCTAAAAACCCCAACAGAGATGCATCAGGCCTGCTTTAGGGTTTCCACAATCCTCAGCCCCTTGACCACTGTTGTTGACCCTCAAATTCCGACCTAAAATAAAAAATCCTCTATCCTAAATCCTGAAGAAAACAAAGCTTCATGCAGCATTGCATTTTGCAACTGCACTCTGTTCCCCAGTCTCCTCTGCAAAAGCATATGCAATCCCAATGCACCAACCATGTCCAGTTGTTCCCAAACCATCTGGAAGAAGAAGTGGAAATGTATGGAACAAAACTCGGCATTTCTGAATCCATGAAGACATCCTGATACTCTACAAATCCAACATTCTGACATAATGTCTGCAAGGGAGTCTGACACTAAAAGGTGGGAGATGCTTGACTTACAACTTGACTTTGGATTATCTTTTGTCTTCTTGTTTCATCATGAATGCAGTTGAGTAATGGTGAGACTCACATTGGCATCAAAGAAGAATTTGTGCTATTATCTCAAAAGGTTGGTAACTGGCAAAATTACTTTCATACCAAGGCGAACAAGGCGGATCGCTCTAATAAGCATGAGCAGGAGAGCAAAGACAAGTGCCACTCGCACCAGCACAATTTCTCTCGCCCGCCACCCTGCCAATTGCTTGACAGAGATAACCTTTGTATTGGCAGACTTTTGCCATGGTTGTATCTTTGGCACAACTCGTGCTATGACTCTCATGATTGCTTGTTGAAGCTCCACTTGAAACCTGTGTCCCTCCCACCCATTTCACTTTTGTGAAAAAAACTTTTCACAAGCTTCAAGATCAATCCACAATCTATCTCCACACACAATGCACTAAACAGCAAGGATGATTCTTCTCCTTACATGTTGGTTTTCGCAACCTCAGAACAGAGATTTGCAGCTGCTGTCATCTCTGGCATGCGCTCCTCAGAGAATCGGGCCAGAGCAGCAGTCACACATTCAGCTACTTGTCCATCTCTAGTCTCTGGTGAATTGGATATAGCAACAAGAGATTCCTGAAGCAGTCCACCAAGCACCAGGCAGTCCTCAAGAGCCAAACCAGTTCCCAAGTGGGTGACATTTAGAAGCGAATGTGCAGCATCACCAATCAGCACCTGACCCAGCCATGGAACCTGCTCTTGTCAAAACCTAAGCAGGTATGTCACATGAAAACTCCACACCATGCGACTACACCCATTCTTCTGCAAAACACATTCAAACACTAGCGTCCAGAACACATCATATCAAGAACAAAATTCCCAAAATGTTTTGAAGCTTTACTGTTTGCTTGTAGTTGAATGTTGTAGCTACAACAGTGCCTTGGGTCCGCTCTTTGGCTCCAGCTAACTGCCTCGTTGCTTCTGCATCAACTGAAAAGATCTCCGCTAGCTGCACACTCAATGATAGCATAAGAACTGAGTGGTCTCAACAACAGGAATCCACAACAGCTTCTGTGACCACCATTGATCCTTTTCTGGACTTGGGGAAACCCCAGGATGGTTGCAATATGGAGTTGGGTCATGGTAGTTTAGAGAGAACGCTCTTCTGTTGTAGTACCTCTGGAAAGCTCTCTGACATCTCTTTGGACACATCAGATGTGGTGGAGCCCTTGATACCTTGAAGTGTCAAGGCCATTGTTCCGTCACAATTTGGAAGACCCCACAGAAGCCGAGAAGACCTGACCACAACAAGCATGCTTGGTCCATGTGCTCTCCCTGCTTCATCTATTTGTGTCCCTACCACATCCATTGGGACCCTGAGCCTGACCCACCACCACACAAACAAATGCTCAGCATGAACCATATGTCAGATAGCCGGATCATGTGAAACCAGTCTTCCCTTCTTGATACACATCTGCATTTTCTTGACTTCAGTCTGGTGAGTGGTTCAACATTTGTGATCATCCTACCTCATGAGTTCTTACTAGAATGAGAGAGAAAAGATTGTACCGCAGATGTCGACCAGCAGGGATTTGCTGCAATGAAGATGAGAATGAGGGAGTCTTCCACTCCAGCTCCTCTCTTGTTTTGGAGTGCAAACCATCAGCTCCAACTACAAGATCAGCTGTGACTGACATCTTCTCCACACTACTGTTGCCACCACTGCCACCATCTGCACACAGATGACTGAACTCCGCAGTTGCCTCATCTGGATGAAGGCATTGCAAGGACCAGCCAAAGTGATAGAAGATTTGTGAAGGATGGTTGCTCAGACCAGAGTTGATCAACACTGCTGCCAACTCTGCTTGCGGAATTGCTAGCATGTCATAGCCGTAAGCCTGGTACTTGGGAGTCAAACCTCTCTCTGTGCAGGCATGTGCACACACACAGCAGTCATGTATGGATCATCATGTTTTTGCATGGAGCTTTCAGCTGAAAAAATCTTTCATGGTTTTATCAATCTCTCTCTCTCTCGCACTGTATGATCATGTCTTTGCATGAAAGCATGTTTTCATCTCTCATTCTCTCTCTCTCTTGGGTTTAGGGTTTAGGGCCTCTCTCTCTTGGGCATACCTCTGATTGTAGTGCGGCCCGTGCAAACAACACCCTTCAGCCAAACCTCTTCCTTCAAGCCCACCTTCTCAAGACAATGAGCAGCTCGACCGCCCAGCATGACGCTCCATCCAGCAGGTTCTCCAGCTGCCCAGTGATCACCATCCCAGTGTTTGCTCTCAAACACATCGACTCTCCAATTCTGTCTAGCAAGGAGCAACGCAAGCAAAGCTCCTGCAGGACCTGCCCCGACGATCACTGCCCGCTTCGGCAGCACCTCTTCTCCTTCCGTTTTCCTCAAACATCTCACCACCATCACATCCTCCACACACCTCCGCTGCTTTCTTCCCACGCTTGTAACAAACATCTCACCACCGCTACTAGACAAATACCCCAGCTCTTGTTCTCTGCAACTGAACCACCGTTGCTTTGTAAGATGCCGGTGGCCTGTTGTTCTTCCTCCGCAGCCTTGAGCCACATGCAAGAAGCGTGTGGAGCCAGGATGTGTGTTTCTCCAAATTGGGTGTCCATGAAAATCACTGCAACATCCAGAAGCTTTGGAAGCAGCAGCAGCAACTGGTGGAGACAATGAAGCAAGCAAGCCACCACCCATCATCTACATACACCAACCATCAGAAGACTCTTGTCATGACCAAAGTTGCAGCCAATTCATTCCAAATGCAGCAAGTGAACACTCTACTTGTGGATCTGCACGACAAAAGAAGAATGATGACTACAGAAATCTCGACTACAACTAGCATTGCAGTTTATTGTGCTTTCTCGTCATCTAGTTTCCATCTTGTTGTTTCCTGCATGTTGTCTGTTGGAGAAGGGACAAGAGATTCGGGGTTGAGGGTTTAGTGTTTTAGGAGCTTGCCGTTTTGCTGCTTCAGTAGTCCCTGGAGCTTCGGGATCTCGACTACAAGGAATGCAGTTTGTGCTTCCTCGGAATCTAGTTTCCTCATCTTGTTGTTTCCTGCGTGTTGTCTGTTGGAGAAATCACAAGAGGGTTTTAAGGTTTAGGGTTTAGCGATCTAGCCCTTTCGCTGTTTCAGTAGTCCCTAGAACTTGAGGATCTGATGATGGACACTACCGTTGCTGATGAAATCCCTTTTCTTGCATACACTACTACTGCCTTCGGGATCATGACAACCCTTGTCACGAAGAAGAGTCTGGGACTGCAAACTTCACTGCAAGCCAGCCCCTCTTGAAGATGTTTTGCGCCATTGCTGCACCACCATCACCTCCTGTTTGTTTCTTGTTGCATAAATGCTTCAACATTCATATCAAGGTGCTGGGGTATATCATCTGCTGGAACATTATTGTCTTGTAAAAGCCAAGGGTTACAGAAGAAGAACCCAAGGGCATAGGTACTCTTGAATACCACCTGAGCCATGATGGATGCTTAGGGATTGCATAAAACTTGATTTCTTCTTACGACTGTTTGCAGAGTCAAATTGTGCAAGTGGGAAACATTGATGGGTGTCTTTATACCATGTCTCCAAAGCCATTTTGAGCATCATTTTTGTTCTACATCTGGTTCACATGGTGAGTTCTATGTCAGTTGGCATGTACCTGGTGTCATGCTCTTGAATTAGTGTTTGACAGTTTAATGGCAAACTTCTGCTTCCCTTCTAGAATATTCTGGGCCAGCATAAGTATTCAATTCATACACCAGCCTTTCGTGGCATGATTTTATGGTGTGTCTGTACTTGAATCAAGGTTCAGACTTGGAGGCTAGATGTCTTAATATGAACAGGGAGTTCTCACCCTTCTTTTGCACTGTATTATGACGGTCTTTTTGTACCATTGACCACTCACTTGGATGGTTTGACAGGATTATAGGTATTGCTGGGCTTTGGCACAGCCTTCTGCTCATGTACTTGTGTTGCCTTTGCATGTTTTTGACTGGGAGGCGTTTCTCTCGGTGCCATTGAAGATCAGTTTCTGTTGCACAGCTTTGCATATTGTATGTTGTTATGTTTGCAATTAGGTGATTGTTGTGTGAAGTTTCTGAGTAATCATGGATGAAGAAATCTACTGTTCTTTTCTGTTTTTCTTCAGGGTGGTTGGGTCTCCTCCATCTTCTGTTTGCTGGTATGTTGTCAGATCTGAGATCTCTATAACCTTTGAGCAATGGCTTAGCTGAGATGACTTGCTCTCCTGGCCAAAGGCTCAAGCAAGAGGCAATACTTCTCAGTCTGCACCTCAACTGTGATGAATGAGTTTGAGGTGACATGCATCAGCCTACATGCCTGTTTTGCTTTGCAGGGTGGAGGCTGATATTATCTCATAGGCTGACAAAATCTATCTGTAAAAATGAAGAAAACTGACGAAACCACAGGAATGATAAAATCATTCTTCGCATCTCCTTGACAGAATGATCCAGGTGAGTTTCACTCTATTTCCCTTACTCTGTCACAGGGAGGGTTTCCATGGGTTTCACCTGTCATCCATGACACCATTGGGTTTTACTTGCTGCCCATACACTGGTAGCACCATGCCCAGTTTTAAGTATTGGATGGATCTCTCTGCATATATCTAAAGTGTCAATTCTGAGTAGAACTAAACAAAGATTTGATGGGTAGCAAACTGATCTCACTATCTTGACCTAAGGGCACTTTGTGGGCCACCATGACAACTGCTCTCTATTTCATCTCTGCTGTTATATTTGCAGCAGTTGCTACTCAGGAGGAACTCTTGACTGACAGATAACAATCCAGCTTCCTGTTCTCTCTCTTGCTCTGTGGATGGTGTTGTTCTGTTATCAATATACCGCTGGAGAGAGGGAGGGTTGGTGTGCATGGGGGCTCTGCTCATGGAAATGCTTTTGTCTTAAAACTTGCATTATTGTCTGATATATTGGTACATCAGTATCAAGGGCAAGGGTGGTGACTGGGGTGATGGATTCAAAAGTGCATACTTTCAACTTGCATTGTGTGGTCTTTGATCCCTCAGAGGTCTCTCTTGCTCTTTCTCTCTCTCTCTCTCGCACCCCCCAGATGTCTCCTTTTGAATATGTTCTTGTTGGTGGTCGGATACTGCATGAGTGGCTGCAGTCTTGAGCAGCATTGCAATGTATGTGTAACACTTTGGGTGGTTTGGCTCAGTTTTACTGTGAATGCAGACACTCCTGTCCATGTGACAAGCTACATCATTTGATAGGATACCCCAAGGCTTGCAATAGATGAAAGGAATGGGCTTTGCCAACTGTATGACAAAAAAAGTGCATGGCATGTTTGCTTCAATTGTTACTACAAGGAGAAAACTGAGGAATCTCACAAGGTAAGATTATGATCTATTCTGTCTTCTTTTTTGGTTCCATTTGTTAAGTATGATCTGCGACATTTGGGTCCTCAATAAGTGAGTGAAAACCTTCAGAGTGGCTCCCAGCTCTCTTCCTACAAGATGCGTGTTTTGACAGGAAGAGTGGCTCATTCTTCTTCCAGCCATCTAGGCTTCTAAGCACTTACATGGACTACAAAAATTGTGAGGGGTAGCAGAAGTTATGTTGGCAAGCAACATGGCATATGGGTTCTGGCCAATGGTGCAGACAATCGGAATGGAAAACCTGAAGCCCAACATCATCTGCATGCATTATCTGGAGATATAGGGGAAGGAGAGATATAGTTATGTTCCAAAGCATTTTGTCAGCATTGTCAATGAATGCTCAAACTGCCAACAAACCACTAGTCATAGTTAAGGGTCTCAATGAGTGACCTGGAGAGTTTCAGGAGTACGGGACTATCAACTTGTACTGGATTGTTTGTGATGGTGGCATTGTGTTACTGCTGTCCCAGTTGCTCTGTGCAAAGGATAGTTGTGAGAGCTGCAAAATTCAGGTAAGTGGGTGTTGATCAAAATCTTTCCCACCCAAATCTCTACACTTTTGAAGGATCTCTCCTTCAGAACATTTTTTGTCTCAGTTCATCTAGTTTCAATCTTCACAAGTACTTTTCAGAGAAGTAGGTTTTTCCTCTTTTTAAACTTTTCTTATTTCTTTTTGGATGACGGAAAAGCTCATGTAAATAGGTGTTAGATCAACATCATTATCACTACCTTCTTTTCTATTACATGGAGGGCACAAAGTAACGACAATCTTTCTAACAATACATATTGTGCAATATTGCTTGTGGACCTTAAACTTTTATGTCCATATAATATCAAATCTTTGTTTTCACCATTAAACTAACTTTTATTTTGTATTTTTCAATGTCTAAAAACTTATGAAATAATGACCATGTGTTTATAATAGGTAGGTCATGGGCTTAACATAAGTTTTTTCGCATTGGATTTATAATAGGTGGTTGTTAAAAAACTCTTATCATTGTGGTGTGGAATTTTGAACAATCATTACCATTATGAAAAAGTTTCAAAAAACCTCAAAACTAATTTTGACCAAATTCAAATCAATAAAATCTTTGCAATTAGTTAGGTCTATAGGTTTTGAAAACAAGATTAACCTTAATAGATTGTGATAAAACTCATGGTAACATACCTATGCCAACTAAAAGAAATTCTTTGATAAAAAAAAATCGTCAAAGAATTGTATTTGGTAGTGAAATACAAAAGATTTAGTGCAAAAGTGCATTTGTAAAAAATGCTCTTGGCTTGATACAATAGTAACTTTGGCAAATGTAAAAGAAGATGTAATGGAGTTTCTAATAGTCCTTTCTTGGTGGACAAGTTTATTGGAGTTTGCATCCAATGATGCAAACATGGGAGAGCGAGAAAGTGGGCAAATCATATTGCAAGCCACCAATTTAGGGGATCCCAACATAAATGTCCATTTGAATCAACTGTCGCAATTGACATCGTGCTTCAATTTGCAAATGCCATGTGATACTTTCATAATAGAAAGATTGCCCATAAGGACCTAAAATCAACAAATGTTTTGTGTTGCAACTTAAGAGAACAAAATTTCAAATTCTTGGATGATAATTTGTATGTGAAGTTGGTTGATTTTGGGATATTCAAACTTTACAACAAGATAGAAACCAATGGCACACAAAGTTCAAACAAGGGTACAAACATATATGTTACTTAAAGTGAAGTTTGGTGAACAATTGATAGTTCAAAACAATGGTTTGAAGTTTCTTCCCAAGGTTGATGTTTGGAGTTTTGCTATGATGTTCAAAAATTCTCACTAGTAAACAACCATTCAAGGATGAATGAATGAATACATTTTGTGCAAAAATCAAGATGAAAACCTTTGACCAATTTTACCAAATTGTCTTAATTATTTTTGCTTTAAATCAACAATTGTTGAAAGTATTTTCTTGAAAAACATTTGACAACATTTGCACAATGCTAAAGGTTGCAAAAACAATGACTTTATGAATGCCTTGCTTAAATAATCAATTTATGGCCAATATCACCATGAGTTCATCAAGAAGTAATTTTTGTATTCATTAATTTGGTATGTTTACTCCATGATACATTATATGTATGATTTTATTTGTTGAAAGTATATATTAAACTCATGATAAATTCCATTTGTCACAAGCACAAAACAAGATCGTCATAATGTTTAGGCATTCTTTAGGACGTGACACATTTGTTTAGATGTTGATGTCACCTAATGTTACATCAAAATAGGGTCAACCTAAATCAACTTAAGGTTAACCTAGGTCAAAGAGACATCTTGTTGTTCAAGGGACATTTAAGGGCAACTGAAAATTATGTCATTTGGTCGCCTTGAACCCTATGGTGACTAAAACAACTTTTGGTCAACACAATCTTGCAATAACTAAAAATTGCTTAATTGACAATTGAACAAACTTTCAAGCGACGATTCAATTTTTTCAAGCAATGACCAAAATGTTTGTGGTCAACAACTAAAAACTTTTAATCTTTAAATCAACTGTGGAGATTGAACCTTCGTCCATTGAAAAACTAAACATTTTTGGGCAATGCCCAAATTTTTTCTAAAAAATCACTGAAATGCTTTTTGAACAAAAATTGAAAATTTTCAATTGCCCAATTTAACAACTAAAATGTTTTGGTCATCCATTATGGTGACTGAAAGTTGGCAACTAAAAAACTTTAATCATCTAATTCAATAAGAAACTAAAATTGGCAACCAAAAAATTTCAATCATTTGAATTGATTTGAGCAAAAAAATTTGATTGCCAAAATAAATAATTGATGTCTATCCTAACAAATGACACTCATGTGTCTAAATAGACGTCAACATGACAATGGATGCACTTTGGGTGAATCATGTCATTTTTGACAATCTTAGCACAAAATGATTGAAATTGAAACTTGAATGACCCAAACAAGGGATAATTGCTTGGATGAAATGATGTTGGAAAAATGTTCTTCGACACAATAATGTTATCACTTTGAAAACAAGCGGTGATATCAAAACATTTTTGGAGGATTATCAAGGAGCCTTGAAGGATTTGAATGAAACTAATGTTCTCAAATCTCATGATACATTCCCTATGCAAATGCAAGGTCATGTCAAAAAAATGTTGAAGGGTTACCAAGGAGCCTTGAAAGACTTGAACAATATTAATGTTTTTCAACACAATGATGCAATCACTTAGCAATTAAGGCTAGGTGGGGTCAAAAGAACGTTGGGGCATTACCAAGGAAATTTAAAGGACGTGAATGAAGTTGATGTTTTCAAACCCAATGATGCAATCACTTTGCAAATGTGATGTGAGGTAAAGATACTATTGATGAATTACCATGAAGGCTTGAATGACTTGAACGAAATTTATGTTTTTTTCATCCAATTATCACGTACCCACTTTGTGAAAACAAGGTTGGGTTAAAATTAAATTGGTGGATGACGAAAGAGCCTTGAATGACTTGAATGTTCTTCAATTCAAATATGTGATCACTTTGCAAAGGTGAGGTGAGGTCAAAAAAGTGTTGGGGGATTACCAAAGAGCCTTGAACAACTTGAAAGAGGCAATGTTTTTCAACCAATGATGCAATCACTTTGTTAAGACAAGGTGGAATCAAAATATTGTTGAAGGACTACCAAAGAGATTTGAAGGACTTGAACATGGTTAATGTTATTAAACCCAATGATATAATCATTTTGCAAATGTGAGGTGATGTCAAAGTAATGTTGAAAAATTACCAAGGAACTTTGAACAACTTGAAGGAAGCTTATGTTCTTCCACCCAATTATCATGTAACCACTTTGTGAAGATGAGGTTACGTAAAAAATAAGTTGGCAAATGATTGAGGAGCTTTGAAAGAAGTGAATGTTTTTTAACCCAATCATGTGATCACCTTACAAGAGCAAGGTGATGCCAAGAGATTGTTGAAGAATGTGTGTTTATGATAAAAGGAGCCAACACAACCATCAAACGTAGTGTAACATTATATTTTATGTACTTTGAAAGACAAGTTTGTGTATTGTATTTATCTGAATTACATTTTTTTCATAATTGTGTTTATTTGCTAATGATCTTGTTCCTCCATGAATTTGGAGTCATTTCATTATGTTATGAAAGTCCTTTAGCAACCATAAAATACTTGCAAAATAGTTGTCAAACAATGCTTTTGAATTTGAATGTCCTTTTTGCTTATCCAAAGTGCATTATTCATTCCCAAAATTGGAGAACATATTCATGTTGATGACTAAAAATGCCAAAGGAACTAAGATTGGTAAATTTTTTAATTATTTCGCATACTATCACATTTGGTTCAAACCTTTTCTGGCATTCTAAATTATAAAATTTGATTATGTGCTTTTAATAGAATTTTTTCAATTTTATGTGGAGTGCATGGATAAATTTTATGGAGGATAAAATGTTTTTTTTTTTTTTTTTTTTTTGTTTTGCAAAATGTTATCCTAAAAAGGGTGTAAAGAAGGTTCAATCCTCATAGCTTGTATACTTAAAAGGTAATTTTGAGTGATAAACTTCTTCCAAATAAAGTAAAGTTCAATCCAACATATAATTTTGCAATGTATACTTTGTGTTGAAAATACATTCATTTGTAATATGTAAAGAAAAATCCATTTGTATGCACACTAAATTTCATGTGCTTCAAATTCATTTATGAATACAAGTAGATAACATTGCCAAAAGTTGAATGAAAAAAAATTGAAATTTTTCATAGTGAAATTTGACATTGAATGTGGTCAAGCATAGTCCTAAAAAACCACTTTGTTAATAGAGCCCTTGGCCCCTTTTATTGAGAGGAGACCCCAAGGAGCCTTGAAGGACTTCACTGAGTTTGATGATTTTCAACCCAATGATGCAATCACTTTGCACACATGAGGTGACATCAAGGTCATGTTAGCGGATTACAAAGGAGCCTTGAAAGACTCAAATGAGGTTAATGTTCTTCAACCCCATCATTTCGCAAATGCTAGGTCACGTGAAATGGCTGTTGGGGGATTACCAAGGAGCTTGAAGGACTTGAACAAGGTTGATCTTCTTCAATTGAATGATGTAATCATTTTGCAAAGGCAAGGTGTGGTTAAGATATTGTTGAAGGATTACCTTGGAGCTTTGAACAACTTAATAAGGGTGATGTTCTTAAACCCAAAGACGCACTCTCCCTTCAAATGCAAGATTATGCCTTGAGATCTAGTATCCAAGGATTACCAGAAATCCAACCCTGTTCAAGACTTGAATGAGGCTCATGTTCTTCAACCCAGAAATGTGAACAATTAATAGATGATCATGTACCTTTCTATCTCTTGCACAAGTTTTTGGTGCCACTGCATAGTTGCATTTTTTGAATAGACTGTTATTCATAAGTGCTTCAGTGAATGTGCATGTAGCATGCTAAGAAAATCCAAGGTGACAAGGTGGGTATGAAAAGAGGCACAAGAACACTTAATTATGTATACTTTGATCTGTTTTCACCTTTGAAGGTCCTCTAGTTCCTATGGAGGAAATACTTACTCTGATCAACTTTAACACCTGCTGGTTTTCAATTTGGCAATCTTCTCTGCATTGACCTAGATATCAATCAGGTGGGTTTTGCGACAGATTCCATGTGCTGACCATCATAAAATAGAGTGATATAGATTATGAGCATGTTGTGTGATTTATACACTGCCAAAGTTGTTTTCAAGTGTTGGCCAGATTTTGTAGTTGAGTATTTTCTTGGACCATATACAGAAACAATTTGTTATCAGTTTCTCAAATTTGTCATTTCTATTCAGATGTTGGAGCTCATACTATAGTCGGGAATCCTCTTGCTTGCAAACACACCTGCAATTTGCACCTTCATTCCACACCTGAATATCAACCTGTAGTAAGTCCTGGCTTGGCAGATATGAAAACAACAAATGGATTTTGAGATCATTTGAAGGCCACTATGCACCTCAAAATTAGGCCAGTACTATACTAGGATACCCAAAAAGCTTAATCTAGCAGGTTCTCCAAATTTCGGTAGAAGCCTTCTTTCCTCACATATCTTTAACCAGTTCCCTAGATATATATACATAATGCAGGAATTGAGAAATAGCCCTCTTGATTACATGGAGTCAATCAAGCAAATCCATCAATATATGTAGTAAACCGCTGGCCAACAACTTAGAGCAGCATTGAAGAAAGGAATCTACAAGGCATGGATAATAAAATGAGCCTGCAACTCTGGAACTTAGCCTACTAGAGTAGTGCTCGATCAGGAAGAAGAATCAGTTGAGCACAATGCACACTTGCAATGGACATTCAGAGATTGGCTTTGAAATTTCTTCTCTTGCCCAGCTATTGCAAGACTATTGATCACAGCTCAATGTTTGTGGACTCAGTTAATTGAGTCTTACTCGGTACCAAAGCCACAAGTTTACACATGAAATCATGACATGTATACAAAACCCCACCATTTCTGCAATAGAAGGTTGCACACATTTTGGGGAGATGCAGATTGGGCTACTGCTCCAGGAACACCGAAAAGTCTTGTCAGGATTGACTCACAAACTCCATCTCAAAAACATATTCATGGTAGTTGAAAGATCTAATGACTTTAAATAAATTTCACAAGATTTGACAAGTCATGTGACGGACAGTGCTTGGTTCTATAACAGGTCTGGATAAATTCACTTACCTTAATGGAGATGCAAGCAAGAATCACAGTGAAATCAGTTCCATCATTGATCCTGTGCAACAATACTCTGATGCATATTGTTGGGTTTAGGGTTTAGGCCCTCTCTTACATGTAACAAATTGATGCAATGTGAGCAGTTTTCACTACACAGTTAAAGATCCTGATCATCATCTGCAGCAACAGGACTGATCCCATAACAGGATCAGAAAACAGCATGCTAGATCCAGCTGGAAATACCACAGATCTACCTTGTGGATCTAGTCCAAACCCACCCTTGGACTGCAGTAGAATCTGGTAGCTGAACAGGGGACAGGAAACCTTTAATTGCCGGAAGAGTTTTCCATGATTCAAGGAGGTCCATTGCCGGATTCCGTCCTAGAGTCGATCAGGTGTGAGGGATTTTGATCATCTCAGCGTGTAGCGACTGATATCAATTTGACGTGATCGAGTTGCATGCTCAAACTACCTAGTACCACGATTCTCAGCTAGAGGAGCAAGGAAAGGAAATGAGGAGGTTAGGAATCTTGGCATACCTAAAAAACGTGAACGGTATTCTTGAAGCTTGCGAGAGAGTCGCTGTTTGCCGACATGTATGTAGCTGCTGCTGCCCACGACGGAGATTAGATGGCTGCTGATCGCGACAGTGATGAACGCATGGGAAAGTCACAGAGTCATGAGCATGGAAGTTGCATGCTGCCCACGCACATCTTGGCGTGCTGCATCTTCAGTATTGATTGGCTTGAACCACGAATCTGTCACCCACCTCTCGTGTGCTCTCGAGTGTTCGACCGAGTGCAAAATTCTCATCATGCTCATTCGTGTGAGTTGAGATTTTGTACAGACCTATCTACCATTAAAGCTGTGCAATTGATGAATCCGGGACCGCTCTTCTAGCAGCAGGTGGGGTGACAGATTCGCGGTGACCAACAACTTTGAAGATGCAGTACTCCAAGATGGGGGAGGGAAACATGCATTTATAGGATCTTGGACCAAATCCTCCAAAACAATCGTCCCATCATGAGCTCCAGATCCGCTGCTTACTGACTGTGAAATAGGCTTCAGTTCAGGTGTGCAATCGTGACCAGTTTTCGAGCCGTCGGTACGTCCCAGCTTCTCTCTATCATGGATCTTCCAAAACAAGGGAACCAAGAGAGAAGGACCTGAAGTTAAACTAGGGGGCTCGTATCCCTTTAGAAAGAAACAAATAACAGCAACTGGGCATGAAGATGAAGTAACTCTAGTAGAAGCACATAGACATGTAACAACACACTTTGCAGTTGCACAGAAATGACTCTAGAATCCAGTCGCACACACCAGAGAAAGAGAGCAAGAAATGTTCACCCACCCAGAGACGAAAGAAGAAGAGAGCAAGTCTTGTACAAGCGAGAGAAGAGAGCAAAGTCTTGGTGGGGAAGGCCCGGTTGAAATCTTGGGTACGACAAGGACCCAAGTAAGTGGGACGACAAGGAATGTGGAGCTAGGCTGCTTATAAAGGGACGGGAGCAAGTGTGTTTGTGTGTGTGGGTAAATGGGGATAACGATCTTCTACTACCACCACGACTAGCCTACCCACGACAACACGGCGCCAAATTTGGAGCTTCCTGGATCATCACTGCTTGCAACGCCCCCCCACGGAACTGTGAATCAATGATCCATCCCTTTCAATGCCGCACGCATTCATGAAGCGTGCACTGGAAAATTTCAGGCATTGGTCGTGGGCTGGGAAGTTGGGAACTACCACTGAGACACTCTCACTCCATCATCCAGCACCATCTGAGGATCAATGTCCAGCACGCACGCACGCACGCACACACACACACGCACTCACCCACCCACCCCACTCATCAATCCATTTCCACACGCACTTACTTACTCACTCATCACGTTCCCAAAACTTCATTTCTTCACACAATCTCTGTGTTTCTCTGTGTTTCTCTCTGAGTCTCTCTGTCTGTCTGTGTCTGTCTGTGTCTGTCTGTGGTTTCTGCTGTTTGGCTGTCCTCAGTTTGCAGCCTTTATTCCACCACCTTCACATCTTGGGAGCAAGTGAAAAACACTAACTAGCAAAGGAAAACGTGCAGGTCATGTTTTCAAAAAATATATATATATTTTTAAAACCCATTGATCCAAAAAACACGTCTCTCTTTTAAAACAAAAAATTAATTAAAAATTAATTAATTTTTAATATATATATATATACATACATACATATATATTCTCAAGCCTGAATTTGCTTTAGCATCTAATATGTCTTCAATCTAATCTCAGGTTGTTGTGCCTTTGCTTTTCTTTTTTGGGTGGCAAGTTTTTACCATTTTTTTTGTATTTCTTGGGGAGAAAACCTTTTTAAGGAAAAGTTTTTGTTTTTATTCTATTGTAAACTTTTTTTTTCCCCCCCATTTTTCAACAATTGAGAAATTGAGGGGAAAAAAGTGCTCTAGGTTCAAAAGATAGTCTTTGCACTTTTTTTAATATGCTAGGTTCAAATAAAATTATGAGAAATTATAGAATCATGTAACATGGTTAGGTGATTTCAATATATTAATGTGAATTCAATAAAGAAAATTTAATTTGCAGCCTAAATAGTACAGATATAAGTCTCCAGCTGCCACTTCCAAAATTGGTTCTCAGTTTCAAGCCAAAATTTCAGTTTTTGGATTTTATAATTAATTGTTTTTTTGGCAAAATTGCAGCAACACCCACTACTTCACACAGAAGCAAGTGTAGATGGTCTTTTAGCTTCCAATAAAAAATGTAGATCAGTTTTTCATTCTAGTCGTCACCACACCCCTCCCCTCTCCTTCTTTGATGAATTAGCAGCAAATTGTGTGAGTGAATAAGGCAGGAAGTGTGAGTTGCATTGCAATTTGCAGCTGCTGATCTCTTTTGAAATCATGGTATGATTTTATTTTATGTTCATGACTTTCAAATGAACAACAACAACAAAGTTTTTTTAAAACATTGGCTGCTTGTTCCTGCAAGAAAAAACAAACAGAATTAGAACTAGGTATGTTGTTTTGAGGATGAGAGACATTGACTTTGAAGATGAGACAAACTGATTCCCCTCTCAAGCTTGTCATATTTAGGCAAGCCAGAGAAAAGAGAGTGCCCGTCGGCCAATTTGGAATCTTGTGACGTCTCACTTGATTCCACTTGGCTGAACATTCTAGGGCATGTCAGGAAAATGTGATGGTATACGCACATGGGTTGAAGGTATTTTGGGAATTCACAAATCACTCTAACTTATAGGAGCTTTTACTCGGGAAGAAGGTGATTGATTATGAAGCGAGATATATATATGAATACTCAAGGAATCAATTATGCTATTCTATAATTCATGGAGCTTCCAAAGTTTCCAGCTTGAAAGGCTTGTTGATCATAATCATTTTTTCTCAAAGAAACCTTTTTTTTGGGGTCACAATGCTCTGTTTGTTTGTGCATTTTTTGTTATGGGTGCTATCTCTTTGTTGGATGTTGGTCCTATATACAAGAGAGAAGTCGCTTGATAAGCCCAGATTCCAAGCACACCATGGGCAAGCTCCCCCCACCAATATTTTTTTTTAGGAATTTTTGTTGGTGGTAGCCAAATTGGCTCTCATCCATAACAAAGATGTAAAAAAAGTGGCAATAATCCCTAGGAAGATTTAGCCAAATAATTTTTATTTTATTTTATTTTTGGCACAAATGGACAAATCCCTTGCAGCCAACTAATTTTGACTTTAAACCAAATATAAAGTACAAATCTTTAATGATCCTTCTATATTTTGGCACACACTGAAAACCAAGTTATAGAAATTGGACAATTTTTATTCCTTTTTTTATTTCTCTCGCTTCTGGTGATTGAAAAACTTCAAAATCACTTAACTTTTCAAATTTTTTTAATTTCACTTTTCGGAAGAAAAAATTAATCAGCCAACTAGAAAAATGAGTCCATTTTAATTTTTTTTCAGAAATACAAACATGACCAAATAAATCCAAACCCATTGAACCAAAATTCCAACCCATCCAAAAACACTATGAAACCAACCCCGGTAACAACAGTTTAGCCACAAATTCAAACCCATTTAACCAAATTCCAACCTATCAAAAACATTATGAAAATAACCCCAGTACCAACAAACAGTTTAGCCACAAATGGAATTCAGTTTGCAAGGACAATTTGGGAATTGCAAGTAACTAGCTGGTGGTGCATGCATTGGGGTTGGGGCGAGGGGGGGCTCTAAGTATGGGTTAACCCAAATTAGTGATGTCGCCAATAATAACAGAACAGTAGCCAGCAATCCGGCTAGTGGATGCTAGTGGCGAGCAAAGTTAGGCGAAAGTGATGAGGCAATTAAAATGGTGGTTAGCGGCACGCCGCACGATTTTACCAGTGAGGTCACGTTCCTTGCCTCCTCCACACTCTTCCCTGACACCCCCCAAATTTCCATCCCACGGAAAAATAGACAATTTGGGGGGGGGGGGTAGGTAATGTGCAGGTTAGGATAGCATTTTATTTTTATTTTTTGGGGGGCGAAATTTCGCCAAATTTTGACCTGAAAAATATGAGTTCGACCTATACAAAGGGGGAAAAAAAGACCCAAATTCCCCAGATTTTGAAGGAAAAAAAATTCCATATCTCAAGATTTTTTATCATAAGTTCTAGTGGGTTGCCAAGAATGTAGAAGGATTCTGGGTTTTTTTTTTTTTAAAACTTTCATATCTAGTTTGTAGCCAAATCTGGCTAAATTATCTTATGAATGATTGCTATTTCAGCAGGTGAATCTCCCTTTTCCTTTAGTGTACCTGTCTCCCCTACTAATTTTTTTTTTCCCTTTAATCAACCTTCTATATTTATTCATGGTTACACACTAAAAACCAAATATAGAAGTCTGTAAAAAAAATTGTATTTTTTTGTCTCATTTCTGGAGATGGAAACCCTTCAAAATCACTTCATTTTCTTCTTCTTTTTTCTTTTAATTTCGTTTTTTGGCAAAATTTTGCCAGTAAAGAAATTGTCGGGATTCCAAACCAGTGTTGTTGGGCAGTTAATATTAGACACAGGTTCAGACCCCCCTGCATCATTGTCAGGCCGGTTCTTAGGGCTCGTAACCGCAGTTGTCAAAAAATCAAACACCTGGTTCTGGTGTATAAAAAACCCGAATTCTCAAATAAAAAATTTTGAAAAACCAAATAACCAGCCTAGAAAACCGCCGGTTCTTTATCAATTGTTTTATGAAAATCTCACAGGGTCCAATTGCCAATTGGTCAGGAAATATATTTAAGATTGGAATATTTTGGTCATGTGGTGCTTAATGCAATTTATTTATTTTTTGGCGAAATTTTTTTGAAGTCTTTTGCCAGTGCACCTACTTGAGGAATTTGGAAAAAAATAAAAATAAAAATTTAACCCTGGCTTTATATAGGCTAGTAAAAAATTGGCAGATTTTGGATTGGTCATTAGAGAGGAGTTTGGAAATCCAGCAGCTCCTTGTGCTGGGGTAGGCTAATTTAATAAAAGGAGGAGTCGGGATTGAGGATTAAAGGCGTGGGTGGAGTGGAGCAATATCTATTTAACTTGAAGAAGAGGAAAAACCCTGTATAAAAATTACTGCGGGGGCCCAAATAAAAGCATGAAAACACATATCACTAAAGAACATAACAAACAGGACACCACAAATACACTAAAAAAATAGAAGATTGTAAACTTCATTCATTCAGTTATAGAATGTGCAGTGGAAATGTGCAGTGGAATTATTTATGATCAAAGCAGGCACGAAGGCAAGCATTCATGTGGTGGTGGTGGTGGGAATGCATGCATGCATGCATGCAACCTAGACATGAAATGGAGGACTACACATAATTAATGGCACACGTCCCTGAAAGTGCACAATGGCATTCACACATAGCTAGTATGCATGAATCGAGCTTACCAACGAAGTTATTACAAAAATTAATGTGCGCTGGTTTTAATCTCATTCCCAAAATTCCATGGGACACTCTCCACCTCTGTGGCTGGAAAATATTGGCCTGACACAAATCCCCAAGGTCTCAGAGAATGGAGATCATGCAAGGTTGATATGTGGATGGATGCTGGCTTCATTCTGGTCTGCTATAAGTGAAGAGGCTTTCTCTTGTGGGTTAGTTGGCTTTGTTGGTTAGGGTCCATCTCTTCCCCTTCAGACCACTGCTAGGGATAGGTCCCACACCATTCACAATTCATTGAACAATGAAGCCATAGACGGTCTCCATGTCTGCAAATGAATCCAACATAAGCAATCCTGTTCAGTTACTACTGCTTGGAGATTGAACCACTGGCCTCCTACCAACCAGCCAAATGCTATAACATATAACAAAAGACAGGTGAAGATGAACCAGACCAGGACCACGTGGACCACCCAGTTTAGGGAGTGGGTCACTTTGTCATTGCTCATAGGGGTGTGTACCTTTAATATCTTGAGCAATTTAGAAGGGTTCTTCTCCCTAAGCAAGGTGATGCTTGTTGGGAGATGCTGATTACCGCCTAATGAGCTCTGTTCAGGCTTGTCATTTTGCGCCTTGCACAGTTTTGCTTGTTCTGCAACTGTGCTTGTTCTGTCATTGCAGAATAAAACAATTCTAATTTTTGATCTCAAATGTTTTGATATGGCAAACCAATTTCAAACTCATTGTCAGCCTCTTAAGAGACTCTTAAGAGAGTGGGGAACTTGTACCATTAGCCTACTTCTAGGCATTGGGTAAAAGCAGTGCAATGCTTTGTGTAATCCAGAACGAGACTAATCTTAATCAAACCACAGGACTCTGTGCAGGGTATCATATTATCAGCTAGACAATGCTTGGTAGATGGTATTTGACTTCTTTTGTACCATTCTGCACATCTGATTTTAATGTAAATGGTGAGTTTGCAATATATCTGATTTTGATGTACTTGGCTAACACAGATTAAAATGAGCCAAAAATCATGTCACATCCTAAATAAGGAATAGCCTGCTCCTCAGTTAGCATCTCCATCCACCCATAGAAAAAATGGCTTACACACTATATTTTGGATGAAGTATAGCCATTAATTAGTGGGAAACTCATTTTGGGGCTTGTAAATGTGCCCAGGATGCTCCTCAAGACGACCAGTAAAAGAAAATAATAGCTAACATTGCATGTTGGATGTAGTAAGCACCAATAGAGGCCCAAATAGGGGGTGCAACTTGACCTGCTCTAAGAGCATCTCCACCCCAAAATGGTACATAACTCCTTTATTTTAGAATACAGTACCGTTTAATGATCGTTGTCCCCACCCACAACTGCCATAAAAGTCCCTTTAAACACCCAAAGACCATTTATGTCTTTACATCTGGATGAGTAATTGTCACTGTCCAAATCCATAGAAGGAAAAACTCTTTTGAAGGGGTTAAAATGACCACTGCAAAATGGACCATTAATACCAGAGAGGAGCAGGATCTGCACTATCTTGTTGCAAGATTTAATGAAAAGGGGTGTTTGCCAGTGTGAGGTGGAGATGCTACAAAGTGAGTTCCACCAACTTGGTAATATAATGCAGTTAGTATATGCAATTGTAAGAGCAGCTCTGATGCTTTCGAAGGAAATCACTTGCAATCACTAAATATAACATCTATTTTAAAATTTAAGTGTATGCACCATCCCCCACCCACAAACACTAGAGTGTACACTCTATATGTTCTACCTTAATTTGTCCACTTTGTGAAGAGATCAATCTTCTGGTATGTGAACAGTGATGGTTCATTTGCCTACACAAGTCAGATTTTTACAATTTGGAGCTTGTGGCCTTTTAGTGCTTTGATATCTGAAGTTCTAAAGCTTGGAGAATTGCATTGGGATCAGCAGATTCTTGTCCTTTAACTTATCAAGTTTGTTAGCATTATCATCAATCTTAGGTATAGAATTCCAATTTCACCCTAGCTAATGGTGATCCAACCCTTAAATGAGAAAACTTCTTTTTTTCATGCGATATCTTGGAAGTTGAAGCTGAACACTTGGAAGGATATTTTGTAATATTTCAAAGTGGACATTAGTTAGTTTTCTTCTTAATACTTATCCATAAAATGCATGGTTTTTTTTGTTTCATCACTTCATAATTGGTCCAAAACCTTCCAAAACCCAGAAATTGTCATCAGACGACCTTTTGGGTTCAAAATAGTTGGATTACATTATTATGTTTTTTAACCTGAAAATTATTTAGCCAAAAAACTATTAAAAGCTTGAACTCTTTGAATTTGGGATGCTTGGATTTTTCAATTCAAATAGTCTCTCAACATACTGTTGTTTAAATCAAAATTATGAGGTGTTTCATTATGTTTTGTGCACCAATGTTTTTACATCCCAAACCAAGACATCCAACCAAAGGACATGTTGTGTTTTAGTGATAGATAGATAGCTTTTCGATGAACCAGGTTTTGAAATGAAATGTATGATTTCAAAACCCAAACATGTTTGGGTTATAATATTTTACTCTGTACAGTCTTTCTTTGTCCAACTTTTCTGTTTGTTAAATGTTGAAAAAAGTAGAACTCTAGTTTATTAGCATTAAATCCAATAACAAGAACAGTAGTAAATACAAGCTGAAGCACTACTCTTTGTTCGTGTGTCACACATATTTTAACTAATTTTCTGGAGGGTCTGAAACACAACACTCGTGGGGAGCACATGCACACAAGTTAACCAGGCCCCGCAGCAAAGATCCCCAGCTAGTGATGTCAGATGTTGAGGCCAAGTGACAGGGCTGACTCCCAAGGTTGCTCTTGTTGCTTCAGGACTCAGCTGTCTATTTTTCATCCTCCAATGGCTTGTTTGTCGCCTTCCAACAAATGTGTTTAGTTCTTAACTAATTACCATAGCAGCAGGGGACTTGGTGAGCTGAGTAGATATGCAAATTCACCTACACTTCGCCCTGTGAGCAGTGTTTTTTTTAAGTGGCTAAATATCGCCAGATTTCAACCTGTAAAGGTGGGCTTCTACCTCTATGCTTAAAAAATAGGATAAAAAAGGGGCAAAATCATCAAAAGGCTACATACTTGAGTAAGTACTTCGCATGCAATTCCTCCTAAACCCTAATCGCTCTCGCCATGCATGGCGAGCCCACAACAGTCCCAGCTGCCAAATGGCTCCATCAAGCCATCCAATATCACTCTCTACTACTAATCATTTTCCTCTTTCACCAAGACTACAATGACCATCATCTTATTCTTGTTGCTTGTTGTCAAGTACAAAGAAGATAGGATCACCAACACCAACTATGACCCTTTGGTTCAACTCGCCATATTCTATAATTATGAAGGTTTTAATTAGGATTTGATTTCATGTTGTGCAATGGGGAATCAGCCATGGCTTTAAAGATTTGATGACTTAGTCGACCATTCAAAAATTACGGTTGTTCAAGAATCAAAGCATGATGGTGGGTCATGAATGGTGACTGTAGTTTGTTACTTTGCAAGTTGCAAGCAGCTAGTTAAAGCAACAGCTTGGATCAAACCACTTAGTTGATTGCTCAAAACATCACATCAAGCTTGAAAGGATTCAAGAATTGTGAACTATAATCTATAAAGCACCATTGCACATTGAAAGGCTATGATGCATCATTGTGTCATGCAACTTGCAAGTTGAAGTCGTTAGTGGTCAATGATTGCCAATGGATCATTGCCAAAGCTTGATCGGACTTTGAAGAAATATGATCTCAATTGTAACCCATTGTGGTGTTGCCCTGATTTACTCTTTGTAAGTTGCTACAATTTGCGACTCTAGATTCCAAAGTTTGTAATGTGTGCATTGCGTACTATGTAATGCTATGATCACTAGTGGTTTTTGTCATTATGCAATGTGCACTAGAATTTGGTGGTTCACTCGTTTGTGTGTGCACTTTGTTGTGCACTTTGATTCAACAATAGTTATTAATGGATGAATAACGATTGTGGATTTTGGAGTCAATTACAATCCAACGAGTGAATTAACAGCTTGACATTTTAGATATTTGCAATCAAAATATTTTTTTAAATCTCCAACATTTCATGGTAACTTTCAATTCTAAGTTCTTTTCATGGTCTTGCATGTGGTTGAAAGGTCTAGGGTTTTCATTGAACTTTAATCAAGTAATAGGTTTGATCAAACTTATTATTACACATCCTATTGATTTCAAGGTTTGATGTTTTATGAGGATTTTTTTTTTTAATTCCAAATTCCAAACTTGTCAATGTGTCATTCCAAACTCTAGAGGTTTGAAAGATTATTGGTTACAAATTGCAAAGTGCACAATGCAGAGCTTTAAGGTTTACTAGTTGCAATTTACAAACTACATTGTAAAGCTTTAAGGTTTATTGGTTGCAGTTTACAAACTATCATGTCACAAAAACACATTTTGTGTTTTACAATTTGCCTTTATGACTATATATTAAATAGAAAGGACATTTACAACTAGTAGTTATTGAGTTGGTAAACCCATGTCATTTCACCCATTTAGTCACAAAAGACATATAGTTGCAAAATCTAATCGCCTTATCAACTAGGATTTTTTTAATTTCTTATAATATTGAAATTCCATGTCATTTTTTACCTTGGTTTGAAGTGTAAAATGCATGTCATGTCAACCTAATTATTTTACTCAACTAAAAGTTACAAAAGACACCTTGATAGATCAATGACATGTGTTAAAAATTTATAAATGCATGTTTGATTATGGGTCATCACACATAAACAAAGTCAACCTATCATAGCCTAATTAACTTAGGCAACCTAACCTAAACTAGCTGGCCTAAGTTAAAAGCAAACCTCAACCTCCTAGTTTAGGTAGCTTAAACTAAGCTACTTAACCTAGGTTAAGTGGTTTAGGTATCATAAATTACAAGTTCAAAGACTTGAACCCCTTGCCTTTCCTTCGTGGTTTAAATTTTCATTTATTACATTACCACATTTTTTTATACGAAGTCTATTAAACACAAAATTATAAAGATCAAAATTTTTAACCTCAAATTAAATTAAGCCACCCTAAGTTGACATAAATCAACCTACCTCCTACCTACCAACCTAGCCTAGGTTAACATAGACCTCCTTACATTAAAAATAAATTCACTTAGTATACCTTAACTAAGACTACTTAAGCTTTAAATTAGACTTAGATTAAGCTAAAATAGACCTAGTTAAGTTAGACCTAAACTAAGCTAAGGTAAGCCTAGGCTAATCTAGCATAGATTTAAACTAAACTAGGTTAGACATAAACTAAATTAATTTAAACATGGCTAAACACAATTACTTTAAATAATTCTGGCTAAAAGCAATCACTTAGGCTAAACATGGGTAAATTTATATATAAATTAGATTAAACAAAAATATTTAAAGTAAACATGGTTAAACATGGCTAAACACCTTTGAACACAATTATTTAGACTAAGCAAGGTTTTTAATTATAAATGTATGGCTAAATTAATATAATTTATATTTAAACTAAAAATTTAATCTAAACATGGCTAAACTAACATAAATGAAATTAAATATAATTTTTATGTTAAACTTCGTTAAATAATGATAAATTAAACTAAATTTGAATATTTAGGTTATATTGAGTTAAATATGGAAAAATTAAAATAAAGTTCACTATTAAAGTAATACATGGCTAAATCTAGCTAAATTGTGATAAAAATATAAATTGAACTACGTCATTTAAATTATATTTGGCTAATAAAATGATTGGTCCTATGCAATTGTAGTTGTTTTTCTATCATATTTATTAACTGCATGAATCATGAGGTTAACTACTAGTTGATCAAAACATTTTTAATCATTTTTTCAATCATGTTAGACATTGTAATTACATAAGACAAGTTATAAATATAGTTTTATTGAAATTAATGTTATGAATCATTAGGTTGACTACTAGTTGCTAAAGACATTTTTAATTATTTCCTTAATCATGTTGGACATTATAGTTGCATAAAACAAGTCGTAAAAAACATGTTTTGGCATTATGAAACTTTTGACCAATCAATAATTACAATTTTATTAAAATTAGTGTCATGAATCATTAGGTTGATTATTAGTTGCTCAAGACATTTTTAGTCATTTTCTTAATCATGTTAAACATTGTAGTTGCATAAGACAAGTCGTAAAAGACATGTTTTGGCATTATGAACATTTTTGACTAATCAATAAATGTAATTTTATTGAATTTAGTGTCATGGGTCATGAGGTTGATTACTAATTGTTAACATTATGAACACCTTGTTGACACATGGCATGCCACATCATCATTATTAAAAATTGAATTAATATGTGTTATTAATCATAAAAGTAGATGGTACTTTTGAATCGCTAATTTTAAAATATTCAAATATATTAATATAAATTAAAATAATAATAATATATTTATTCAAAAATTGAATAAGTTGTCATATTGACCATAATGATGATGCCATGTGACATCTTGATGTCCATTTGCAACTACATAATGACTTTTGTGACGAAGTAGTTATAAACATAATTGAAAAAGACAATAGTTGTTTTTTAAATTGGTCACAAAACCCAAGATGTGTTGTTGTATGTGCAATGTAGAATTTTAAAGTTTAGTGGTTGCAATCTACAAATTATAAGGTTTATTAGTTATAGTTTTTAAATTATAGTGTAGAGCTATAGGTTTTATTAGTTACCAATAATAGAGTTGGGGTTTACTGATTGTTGACAACAAAATTGGAAATTGTTGTTGCAGGTCTTGTAAATTATTTTTTGTTATTATGAACATTTTGCACCTCTTTCTAATGTTGATTTGTGGATTTTTATTGAAGAGACTAAGAGGAAATGAAAGGAGTTTATGAGTTCAATAAAGTGTTTCAAGATGTTTGGAGTGTTAAGCTACCATGGACTAAATTAGTGGTGGATGCATATGGCAAGGTGCATCAAGTCAAATGCAAAGTTTGTACCAAGATAGAATGCAAGGAAAAGTTGTTTGTTCCTAAATTGGACAACCTTTGGAAACATAGTGGGAAAAGGAAAGCCTTAGCTACAATCCCAAGTGTCGCAACCCTAGCCTTGGTTCGCGACCAAGGCAAGGGGGGTTGAAAGGTTACGGGCCTATAAGTAGACCCGGGAATCATATCCCATGCTCCCGGGAGTGCAAAGAGTGTGAGGGAGTGAACCCTCACACTCCCAAGTGAACTCCCATGTTGGGAGTTGGTGAGAGTTGGAGTCCCAAAAGGACTCCCGGAACTTCAGA
>Ga0116227_10004665_pt1 | contig 29604 bp, 24 predicted proteins | sample S1TSphgellanicum_FD_89693 | JGI IMG/M metagenome (GOLD analysis project Ga0116227, IMG submission 89693) | Host-associated microbial communities from peat moss isolated from Minnesota, USA - S1T2_Fb - Sphagnum magellanicum MG | ecosystem: Host-associated > Plants > Peat moss > Unclassified... | reverse complement strand
TCCCATCGCCTTCTTCTACCCTGCTTAGAGAATGTCAGATCTGTAAGGGAAGGGACCATATAGCCACAACATGTCCAAGGTTGAATGAGCCACGGCCAAAATGTGCCAAATGTGGCATGCCTCATAGGACAGAAAACTATGGTGTGAAATGTTCTTTCTGGTCTTGGGCATTCAGAAGACAGGTGTTGGAAGAAATCCAAGGATGGGAGGTCAAATTATGGAGCGGCGAATTTCCTTGAAGTATTGCTGGATGATGAGGCAGCAACGTACAGCAACTCGATAAGTTCTGTGAGAACGAGAATGTGTTCTCATACACTCGCATACCTAGGCGAAGGCACCTTATTGAATTACCACCAGCAGCTGCTGTACCATCAACCGAGGTTGCCAAAGATGGCACTGTCACGAATCGGGAGCATTCCATCAGGTCAAAGATCTTTTCTCATTTCATCAAAGGGAAGATCTCCCTGACACCAATGGAAACTGTGATGATGATACCAGGTGAGTTAAAACAACTGGAGAATTTGGTAAAGGTTGCTAGGAGGAAGAAGGATGTAGAGATCGAAAGTGCTCAGGTATCGATGGTATCCGCAGCACCGACTGTGAGGAGAATCTGTGTCAATAAGACACACAGGAGTAAAACTTTGCATCTGTCAGTCGAGATAAACAGCTACCTTATTGAGGGATTTGTGGACACCGGCGCATCCATGTCTATCATGACAACTGCAGTTGTCAGGGAATTGGGTCTGATGCATTTGGTGTCTGGGTCTGAAACATACAAGACGGCTTCAGGTGCCGTGACACAGGCACTCGGCCGGATCGAAGAAGTGCCAATTAAAGCTGGAGGAGTACAATGCAATATGACCTTCATGGTTGTGGACACAAACAACTATGATGTCTTGCTTGGGCTTGATCTGCTAATCAAAATTGGCGCGATCGTTGATGTTGAACAGGGGTTGATCTAGGTCAGACGTGGTCCAGGTACTGATGTAGAAGTGCTACCACTGACCATGGTGAATTTGATGCAGAGGTCGGACTCGAAAACTGATGTTTGCGATGGTGATAGTGCTATGAAGCGTGCGATTAGAAAATTGAATGCTGAGGACAGATCGTCGTCTTAGTATGTGCATGGCATTGGTCAGCGAATGATTGCACATGAGTCTGAGTTGGAATCTGACTCAAATGAGGACTCCAACAAGGGATCTCAGCTGGGGATACAAGTTGAAGGTGAATCCGAATTTGGGGACACCGAGCTAGAGAACTTAGTAATGATGGAAGGACCGCAACAAATTCTATAGCTGACACTGCAGAACCAGGCTGATGATTTCATGAAGGAGGAAATTACAAATGCTGATGATTATGCTGACTGGATTCAATGGGCTGCTGATGGGGAGCATCACAAGCAAAACCTCTCCGAAGCAGTCAGTGCAATAGGAAGATCTGTGTTGCTATAGGTTCAATGGATGGAGATCACTACCTTTGGCGGCAAAGTCAGGGAGCAAATCATTGATGATCTCAAAGGGGATACAAGGTGGAAGGACATCTGCCAGAAGCTCAAAATTGATCAGGACCTCGACGAACTGAAGAGGCCATTGCTTTGGAAGCTTCTGGAAAGGTACCAGGATGTGTGTGCCTGGAACAAAGGAAAGTTAGGGTGTTGCACAGTCAGGGAGCACTCGATCGACACGCAAGGATTTCCACCTTGTCGGGTAGCTCCTGGACGACTGTCATATTGGGAGGAGGCGGAAGTGAAGCGCCAGATAGATGTGTTGGTGGACCTAGGCAAAATGAGACCAAGTGACTCAGAATACGCCTGTAGGGTGACTTTGCCGGTGAAGAAGGATGGAAGCATGAGGTTCTGTGGAGACTACAGACCGCTCAATTTGCAGACCAGGCGGGACTCGTTCCCCATGCCCCTAGTTGATGACGTTATATCCTAGCTGGGGAAGTCGGCTTGGTTCATTGCATTAGATTTGCAGTCGAGTTTCTGGCAAATTCGCATGGCTCCTAAAGATATGAAGAAAACTGCACTAGTCACTAAGACCGGGCTATAGGACTGGACTGTCATGCCCTTTGGTCTCAAAAATGCCACTAGTACTTTTACTAGAATAATGTCCCTGGTCTTCAAGGAACTGGGAGGCGAATTCCTGAAGGTGTTTGTGGATGATTTCAATATCCATAGTGAGAACTGGGAGGACCACCTTCAACACCTAGAAGCCATGTTCGCCAAATTAAGGGAAGTAAACCTAAAACTAAATCCCAGGAAGTGTTGTTTTGCTGCCAGGAGCATCGCTTTCTTAGGACATGTGGTCAGTCGCGAAGGAACTAGGCCAGATCCTAGTAAAATTGATGTTATAGTGCATTTCCCTGTACCAAAGACAGTCACAGATGTGAGGTCTTTTCTAGGGCTGATAGGGTATTATCGAAACTATGTGCAAGGATATGCACAACTGGCTGTTCCACTGTTCGAATTGATAAAGAAGGAAGTGGCTTTTGTGTGGGATTTGGGTTGTCAGAGTGCATTTGAAGCTCTGAAAGGGGCACTTGTGGCTGCTTCGGTGCTCATTCGACCTGACTTTGAAAAGCAGTTCTGCCTCGATGTGGATTGGTCACCGAAGGGCGTCGGTGCCATTCTATCTCAAAGAGAAAGCAGGAAGGAAAGAGTTGTGGCATATGCCAGCAAAGGACTGACATCTGCATAAAAAAAATTCCATCCCATGGAGGGAGAATGTTATGCACTGATATGGGGCATCATGCACTTCCGGCAGTATCTACATCGCACCCACTCGTTCTTAGGACGAATCACAAGCCATTGGAGTGGTTGGCAACGGTGTCTGATGCATACAGGAGAAGAGGACGTTGGATCGACATGCTCCAGGATTTCAGTTTCAAGATTCAACATCGACCAACCATGAAACATACCAATGTGGATGCGCTGAGCCGGAATCATGTAGGAGCTGTTGTTGATGATGACGATTTTGGTTGTGAAATCCAGGACTTCACGACCAAACTAGGAAACCCAATTGAGGCATCGGGAGGGATATTCTCTGTCCAGTGTGGTAAGGAATCTGACCGGCTTGGCCTGAGGACACAATCAGGACGACTGAGACATCACTATGGATGTTGTTTTGGCATTAACCATTGGCGATGGTCAGAAGAGCATCAGCTGTGTATGCTTGAGGTATTGACTGAAGCAAGTCAAGATGAGGAGGATGACTCACCTGAAGACGGAGATGAAGCTACTGTTGGGAAGGAAATCAGGAATTCAGAATCTTCCAAAAGAAAGCAGGCCCTGAGGAGAGGAAAGACTAAATACTATGATAGAAAGCAACAGCTTGAGCTGGTATTGGCTGCCCAAGCGCTGTTGGAAGATGATGGACATGAGACCCACGATGCAAGTTCTGGGGGTGAGGAAGCCTATGCTGATGACATAAGCAAAACTGACATCTGGGAGGATGCGGTTTATATGGGATTACTGAAGGAAGGTTTCATCCTAGACATAATCGATCTCCAAGAGAGTAAGAGAGCAAGGAAACGAACAATGCACTATTGTTGGAAGGATGAAAGGTTCTACTTTAAGGGGTTGTGCGTGCTTAAACCTGCGGATAGGTTGAAGCTGGTAACCCAAATGCACGAAGATTTGGAGCACTTCGGGGAACAAAGGACCTTGGCAGAAATTTGCCAGAAGTACTTCTGGAACAACCGAACAGAATGTGTGAAGACAATTGTCAAAACATGCCAGCAATGCCAACTGGTGAAGAGTGAAGGAAGCATTCGCTCTGGAGATGAGCGTCTGAAGAGCATCTCGATTTGTGACTTGTTCCACCGAATTGCACTAGATACAGCTGGTCTAGTACTTGAGACGAAAGCAGGCAATAAGTACATTCTAGTGGCCATCGACCACTATTCTAAGTGGTGCGAAGCCAAGGCGGTGGCTGATCATGGGGCCAAGACTGCTGCTAAGTTTCTGGAGGATGACCTAATCTGCAAGTATGGAGTTCCTAAGTTCATGTTGACTAACAGTGGCGGGGAGTGGGGTGCAGAATTCGAGGTAATGTGCAGGGATTATGCCATACAGTATCAGCGCACTGCACCACAATGGCCCCAATGCAATGGAATGGCAGAACGCATGATCAAGACCCTCAAACATGGCATCATTATTTTGGTAGCCGATCCTGCAAACGTGAATTGTTGGGATGAGCACTTGGCTAAGGTTCTATTCGGGTACAGGTGTGGAGTTCAGGCAAGCACGAAATTCTCACCCTTCATGATTCTGACCGGTCAATCACCACGTCTTAGGGCGGACAACCATCTGAATGCTTTGACCAATGAGGTTAATGATACCTCCAGTGTGGAGGATACTGCAGTCCAGTTCCTGGAAAAGGTGTAGCTCATAGCAAGTATACACGAAAATGTCTTGCTCAACATTGAGCAACCACAGAAGAAGTAGAAGAACACATATGTAAACCGGCCAGGCAAACATTTGTTTGAAGGTTTGGTGGCTGGGGAGTCGATGGTGAAAATGAAGAAACCAAGTAAGAGGAGAGCTCTCATTGCAAGTTGGGAAGGCCCCTACCAATTTGTAGGACATGTTGATGGGAAGGGCAATTTTGATTTTGAAAAAGGTTGCCGGATTTGCATAGTCCAAGATGCGGATGGTCGACAATGGGAGAGGTCGCAAAGAGACCTACAGATCTATTACGCTCCTCCGGATTGAGCTGAGGGACTCAGCTTTTTCAAAAAGGGAGGGGTTACATATGTAGCCGAACAACGGGTGGCAGGACAGTGACTCCATGACTGTGCAATTTGTGTGAACACAAAAACCTTGATCAGGGTAATCTGGTCGCCTCTATTGATGAGTGGCCACGGATTTCTTCTTCATTAGTGTGAGAGGGAAACTAGATATGCATGGGGTGCATGGGAGAAGGTGGTCTGTCTGTGTGGGATGAAAAGATAGGAAGATGACGGCGCGTTTGATGAAGAGGAGCGGCGCCACATTGATTAGGGATGGAGGAAAAGCTGTTAGTGAGAAAAGCGAGGAGGAGGAAGCTTGTGCAGGAAGCTGGATCCAAGGATGTAGAAAAGAGGATGATCAGTTGGAGGTAGATCGGTGGGTTTTGGCAGAACAGCTAGGAGCTTAGGGAACTCTCGTCTGGTTGCTCTCTTTTTTCCGCTACGATTAGTGACCAGAGACATCTCTAGCTCCTTGATCTAAGAAAGTTTAGTGGGAATTTAGGATGAAGGCAATCGACACAGCAATTTTGGGGAGGCAGGAGAGTTGGTTCTGTATGAGACATTATGTGTAATAAGAGTTATGGAGTTTTGTCTCTGAGATTTATTTCGCTTGAGTTGTGTGTTGCATAGTTGTGAGATTGCATTGTGCTCACTCTGTTAGAGCGAGGCAGTTCGGGAGAGGTTTGGTTATTGTTGTGTCTTCTCTGTTTCTTTGGATCCCTCCTTTTTTGGTTACACAACAACTAAGATGGTTTTAAATATTTATTTTTAAAATTCATATCTAATGTCTGAAATATAATTATTTAAATAAAACATTTACTTTCACAATTACATTGAACTTTTAAATTTTTTTAATTACAAAAGATGAAAAAATAAATTAAATCACTTGATTTCAAAATCCATATATAATATATTAAGTCTTTGATTGAGTTATAATCTATAAATATTTAGGTAAAAATAATTTATTATCAGAATCATATTGAACTTTGTGATTCTTTTCAATTTCAAAATGTTTTCAATATTTTTCGCGAAAATTCAAGTAATTTTGTTTTTGCTTGGGTTAGAAATTTGACATATAACTATTTGGGTGCATTTGGTTTCCTTATTTTCATCATTGACTTCAATTTTTTAATTTTTTAATACAAATTTTTTAGACATTCCATTAATTTACATATTTTTATTTATGCCACATATTTATCAAAAAAAAAATTTTAACAAAATATCTTTAAGTATCATTAGAAATATCACTTTTCAAATTATGGTATTAAAATTTGTATGCCTTCAATTTAATATCAATTTTTGTATTAAAAGTAAAAGAATTGAATTCAATGTTACAATGTTTTTGTAGTAACATTGAATTTTACTATAATTTAATAAATTAATATTTTTAAAAAATTAAAATTAAAATGAAATATTCATTAGTTTTATTTATTTTTTATTGAATTAAAATAGTTTATTCTATTTTATTATTCCAATTTACTCCTGTCATTTCATCATAAATAAATAAATATATGGTTTAAATTTGGGCTAATTTAATTTGGACATATATGCATTCAATTGATTCATCAAAAATACAAATTGAATCATGGAATTTGAATAATTCAAGATTAGCATGTACATTTAATTAATTTTTATGATTTTTTCTATAATTTTGATAGAAATAATAATCTTAAAAATAATAATCCATTTTTTTATTACTGTTTTTTCAAATTTTCCCCCTTGTAAATTATTTATGTATTTGAATAATTATGAATAATAATTGAACTCATGATAACTATGTCTTTTGTCATTTTTTTCATAATAAAGTTTTAAAAATCAAAAGAGATTTTCTTACCCATTTTATTAATACCATGTCATGAAAAATAACATTATAATCATGTGTCATATTTTATGACTAATTCTAGTCATGTTAGTTGTATTAATCAACATAGACAAATCCATGTGGGCACCTACATTTACCACGTGTGCAACATATTGTCTGATTTGACTATAATGCTAGATTTTTAGTCATAACAAACATTCCTACTTTTGATCTTAGTCATGATGGACACATTTAGTCATTTTAGACTATTAATGTATTCTAGATATTGACTGTATAATCATTTTAGACATGATGTTAGTAACATAAAAACCATGTTTTTGTAATAGTGGATGCAAATTCAGTTTTCACAAGTGTTTTTAACTTGCAAGGCTACAAACCAACAATTTTTCAAGCTTTAGCCCACTCCCATTCACCCAAGTTCCATTTTTTTTGGTCCAAGTTATAATCTTATGCAAGGAAACTATGCATCCTTAATGGAAACCTCCCTCATCCTAGTAGACATTTTCAAATCATTAGTGGCATGTTAACCACATTGACATTGCATGTGCATAACAACTAACAACATACATGACTTTGCCAACAACAATAGTATGTACATAAAACAATGTTTGTCAAAGCATTTATGAGGGGTGTTTAGATTAGCACCTTCATTTTTTTACATATTTGATTACCTTGCGACACAAATAAAAATAAGCAAGTAAATCTTTCACTTATAAATCCATGGCAACTCCAAATATTTCATGAATTTCAAAGATGCTTCTTGTGATATGGCATGGTTCCCACTTGCTATTGATGTCGTTCACCATTAATGCAAATGTATCAAATCCTCCACATGACATCCATAAATAAAATGTGACTATCATTGTGATAGTTTCAACAAAGGTAAGAAAAACATGGTGGTCCATGGTCTTGCTAACCAAATTTTAGGGATTGTTTCATTTGTGAGTAACATTTATTTGGGAAAACAACTTGACTGCATTGGCAAAGGATTGATGTTTCTAGCCAAAATTTTTTAATGGAGCTCCATGGTTGATAGCCTTTGGTGATGTATAATGTCAATTCTTCCAAGAAATGTTCTGGAACATGGTCCAATTTTTAATAAGGGACTTTAGAGGAAAAATAATAAAAAATTATGCTTGATGTTAGTTTTTTCCACGTCTTGGCTGCTAATTACTAAGCATGAACAAACACATTGTCAACAACAACCATTTTATATTTGTAAATATTTAGCATAACAAAGTGCTTTTAAAATGCATGCCAATTCATTGCAATTGTGCCATGTTCCTTATCATACACAAACAAGCCTTTCCAAGTGCATGTGGAATTGTTTCCATCCTTTTCTTGCTGCAGATTGTGACAAACAACACATTGCATCTTTTGAAACTTAATTAAATTTACAGAAATAAGATAATCATTCAATTTTTTAAAAACCCACGTATTTGAAGTTTTAGTGAATGGATGCAAAAATTTCTAGTCACATTCCAACATTTGAACAAGTTGTTATTGTTGCAAAGCAACTTTTGTTTGCAAAAGCTCAATAGATTCGACCATCTTTTTAGTCTTTGTGTCATTGGGCAAGCTCCCTCCACTTAGACCATCCACACTTTCAACCCCAAGATCTCCAAGACGCTCACAATTGGCTACAAATGTAGGTGACCTTGTGATTCAACTACCCTCAAATTGTCATCCACCATTCTACCCAAAAACCAAATAAACCATCAAATTCCAAGACTTGGAACTTAAACCACGACAACATGGGTGTGTAGAAAACTTGGGTGCAATTAAAAACCTTTAAGGCACAATAGTTAGGCTGAAGCACCAAAAACACTAAATGCATCAAAAGCAAAAAAAAAAGATCCCAAGATTAAAACGCAAATACAAGAACATCAAAGAAAAAGGTTTAAAAATTGAAACACAAGTATATCCAAACATCCAAACACAAAAAACACAACATAAAGAATAAAGATGAAATTTTATACCAAAACACAAGAAACACAAAACAAAAAGGAGGATTGAAATGCTTACCATTTTTATAACGAACCTCAAATCTATTTATTGTTAGTTTCTATCAATGCATAATGGATGACAATGACAATGATTCCTTGCCATTGAATCATCTTTTCATGTTAACATCCCATTATGAAGACATAAGCACTTTTGGCATGACTAAAAAGAAAATCAACACTTGATAGCAATGGCGGGGTTGAGTATTATTTTTGCTAAACCCTAAATTTCTAACACCCTACTTTTAACACCTTGTCTATGTAATGCAAGCGGGAGGTCCACCAGCCATGGACATCTAATGGACTTCAAGCAACAAAGGCCCATTGAGGTACAAGCTTTGCCTATGTACGACAAACCAAAAACTCGCCTAGGTAGGGCTTTATTCATTTTTTTGAAATTGATGTTTGTTGATCAAGGCTTGTCATACCCAAGATCTATGCTCATGTTCCTTAGATAACTTACATACTTGCCTAACATTAGTATCAACACAATTGATATGACCTGAGACAATACTAGCCTTATACTAATATCAACTTAATGGAAACTTGATGTAATACTAGCCTTGTACCAATTCTATACCATATTCAATACCATGTGAATACTAGTGTTGGGCAGATATCATCTTTTTGTGATATCCACCGGATAAGCATATCCAATCAAAATTATTCATACAAACTGAATATTAAAAAAAAAATCCAATTTAAATATCTAGGTCAGAAATCATATTTTCAAAAACTTTTGTTCAACCAAAATATCAATCTACTGAATATTTGTTGTTATCCATTAGTTGGATATCAGTTTTGGATATCAATTCAACTTGGATTTTAAACAAGTTTACAAAAGGTTTGAAACAAAATCCTAAAATCTTAAGTGTGTGCATGCAAACATTTACATAAAAATGAGCACTCTTTTTTCACTCCTCTCATATCCAAAAATGACTATGATAAGCCAAAAGTAAAAAATGTATAATGATCCTCTACAATGTGAAGGTTGAAAAACTCCAAAAATTCCTATAGTCTTGCAATTTGCAAAAAAAATAATTTTTTTATAAAAAAACTAAAAATAGTTGAAAAAGAACTTGACAAACAAGAGGAAAAAAAAAAGAAAAGAAAAAACACAAGAAATTTTTAATTCAAAAAGAAGAAGACAAGTTATTAAATAGAACATAAAATGAAACAAAGTTGTAACAAAAAAGAAAAAAACAGAAAACAAATAAAAAATAAAAAAACAGTGGCAAAAACCAGAAAACATAAAAGAATAAAAAAAGAATAAAAAACCAGAAATTTTTAATTTTAAAAAACACTTAAAAACAGAAACAAAATGAAAACATATAAAATTAAAATTTTAAAAAGATTAAAACACAAAACAAAAAAGGGAAATAGAGTAAATAATTTTAAAAGAAAAAAATGACAAATAGAGAGAAAAAAAAAGAGGAAAATCAACCTAGAGTAATGAAAAAGAACCATATTTGAAAAAGAATGAGGTTTGTCTTCTTTCTCTAAACTTCAAACCTACATCCAATCAAACAAAAATACAAAAGTTAAAAAGAAACACTTTATTTTATTATATTAAATATTTAAAAACCATAAAAGAATTGAAAAAGAAGACAGAAAAAAATAGAAAACAGAAAACAGAAAAAAAATAAAAATAGAAAAAAATGAAAAAAAAATAAATAGGAAAAAACAAAAACATGAAACAAGGAAAGGTAAATGCTATAAAATACTTTTAAAAGCAAAAGGAAAAAACGGATTATAAAGAAGAAGAAGCAAAACAAAGAGCAAAAAAACTTATAATAATGAAAAAAAACCATACTTGAAAAAGAATGAGGTTTGTCTTCTCTTTCCAAACTACAAACATGCATCCAAACAAACAAAAATACAAAAGTTCAAAAGAAACACTTTATTTTTATTATATTAAATATTTAAAGATCCACAAAATTTTGAAAATAAAAATTAAAAAAACAAAAAACACATAAAAATAAAAAAGAAGTAAAACATGAAACAAATAAAGGGAAATACAGTAAAGCACATTTTTTTAAAACAAAAAGAAAATTAAAAAGAAGAAACAATATAGAGAGGAAACAAAAGAGAAAAAAAAAATTATAGTAATGAAAAGAAAACACACCTAAAGAAGAATGTGATTTGTATTGTTTCTTCAAACTTTAAACCTACATCCAAACAAACAAAAATACAAAAATAAACAATATAATCATTTTATTTCAAGAAACAGAAAAACAAAAAAAAGAAACAGAAAAGAGAAAACGAAAGAGGAAAAAAAAACTTATTTTAAATGTTGTAACAACTTGCAAAAGGACAAGGAAAGGGTAAGTAGAGTGTGAGAGTAGAGCCCAAAAAAAACAAAAGAAAAGAGAAAAAGGAAGAATGCAAAAAAGAGACAAAAGGCCAAAACAAAAAAAATGAGAGAAAGATGATTAGAAAAGCCAATTGCAACCTTTTTATTCTCTCCCAATAAAGATGTTAGATTGTGGCAATTACCAACTACAACCTTTTTTTTTAAATTAACTTAATCACTAACCTAATTTAATTATTAACTTGATATCCTAATCCAAGCTTGGATATTGATAACCAGCTCAAATATCAAGATCCTTATATCTAACATAAACCTCAAATATTAAGGAACATGATATCACATAAGTGATATCAACCCGAATATCACCCAAGATGATATCCGCTGAATATCATGGGTGATATCTAGCCTGATATTCAAATATTCCGGATATCTGCCCATGACTGGTGTATACCTACCTCATACTGGCCAAACAAGTCTTGAACCCAATACCTATCAATCACATTGTCAACCCTAAGACCCATCTTCGACGATGGTACCATAGTCTTAGACCCACTTTATATGGGGATCTAGGGTCCAAATTCCTAGGAACCAATTTGGACTCATTTGAAGCAAATTGAATCCTTGATTTGGACCTTGCCTTGGACCCTAGCTTGCATAGTGGTTCTCCAAACCATGAGCTCTCCTTATGAGCTCTTTTTTTGGGTCCAAACCAATTGATATTCCCTACAAAATGGTGCCATGTATACGTTTAGCCTTGATTTGCCACTTTTTGGTCTTGGACCCTCATCTAAAGGCCATGGGTCCAAATTATGGGCCTCAGCCAATAGGATTGGCCTATTTCATTGGAGCCTGGACCTTGGACCCTCATCTAAAGTATCCCTTAAAAGCTTTAAGCAGTTCCATGATCCATCTGAGTGGAATCTCAGTTCTCTAGGGAGTAGTTCGGATCAAAGTCCTGTTTCCACTTAGTACTTCCTACATTAACTGTCCTCAGCTCTCCCTTACTAGTCTGTAGTTGCTGTTCACTGTTAAGACTGCAGCCTTGGCTTCTGAAATGTCCCCAGTTCTGACACACAACTGCCTTTTGAAATGCAATTGTTTGGCTCCGCAGGCATTTTGTGCTGTAGAATGAGAGCAGATAAGTGAACCTATCAAGGATACAAGATACAACCCATATTGGAATTCTTGAGTTCTATTCAACAACAAATATCCATAGGGTACAAAACATGAAAAGACAAAAAAAAAAAAACAATGAATTTTTAACTTGGCAACAAACAGCTCATGAAAGAAAAAACAACGAATTTTTAGCCTGGCAACAAACAACTGAGTCTCTCTTCACTGTAGGTATAGTTGTGGACAAATACCTAAGGCAAACAAAAAAATGTTCAGGGACAAAAATGCTACAAAATCTTCCCCCAAGACTCAGAAGCACCTAGCTCAGATCCTCAACCACTCTGAATGTTGTTAGGTTCACATGCTGATCCCACTAGCTCAGTTGCCTGTTTTGTACTAGTAGAATCTAGCAAGCACCTGTTCATGTTCAAGGCCCGGAGCACAGAAGCCAGTTAAAATTACAAAGGCAAACTTACTGGCAAGACAAATTATAGAACACGCAGGACTTGGGGCCTGGACTTGTATAAGTTGAGTGATAATTTCCTGTTTAGTTTAATTCCCCGTTGAGGAAGCAAGAATCTGTCTTGTTTTATAGTCTGGTGATATGTTTAATCATTGGGCATTATAGTGCTTAATTGCAAAGGCATTGATGTTTCATCAGGCACTCCACAAAGACATCGACATGAAATGTTTTACCATCAAGAGGGCTTTACGCCACGCATGCAGCTGGGGCATTCCCAAAATAATGGGGCCTCAGCCTCCAGCCTCAGGGGCCCATCATCTCAGGAACACACCGGGCCTCTCTCCGTGCACTACCCTACACTTAGCACCAAGTACTTAACCAGTTCCACACTAAGCACTAACATCATAATTACATATGCGTAAATTTCATTCACAATCTTTCCTCCCATCTACCAAGAATCTGTCATTGCAGTACAGGAAATCTATTAAAAAAATCTGTCTGTCATATGGGTACTGACACTAGGCACAAATTTGTGCACCAAAACTACTCACTCTGCAAAGGGAAGAGCTCAACAGTTGTTCTGTTCAATTGCTTAGTTTGGGGATAGACTCCAGAGACCTGATGATACAAACGCTCTTTTTCGTTTATAGCAAAAGAAAAAGGGTAGCCAGTAGTTACATGCAAAATCCCCGCAGTACTACTGCACAATACAGTATTGCACGGTACATCAAGTACCAGCAGCAAAAAATTGCTACCATTTCGTTCATATGTCAGCAAGAAACTGCTAATAAAATGTGTAACATGATGCTCAAGCCATGCTTACAAAAGTTTCTGTCTTTCAGAGGCATACATGAATATCCTAGCAATTCTTTGCTCCCGGTACTTGATGTGGATAACTGAAGGCTTGTCCTCTTTTGAGAACTATGAGCGCTTCAGCCTCGGGTTGCATAGGTATTTCTTTTGAAAATGTCATTCCCAAAGTTTGAAATGTGCACAAATGTACTCTGGAAGTGGCCTGTTGTGCTGGGTTACCAGCCTTGATAAGTCGGGTAGGGCCAGATAGATGACACACCCAGCGTGATGGATAGCTATGAGCCCCTTTCATTCTGTCAACATCTTGGGTGAATGCTTATGACATGTCTATGGGAACTACATGGCAAAACATGGGACAATCAAGGGAATCATAAAACAAAACATGCAAACCTTTTTTTGTAATACATAATCTTTTAGTTTGGAAGATTATATAGCAATCTTTTACACTGCAAGATTAAGGAGCATAATCTTGTTGTCCAAACGATTCATGTTACATGTTGTAGCTTGAAGAACAACACTACTACCTAGACTACTAGACCTTGTTAAAGTGATCTATTGATAAAACCTTGGCAAACACTAGTAAACAAAACACCCAGCAAAAGAAGCAACAAAGAGAGCAGACCCAAGTCTGAGCCCGAAGGACAAAACCCAAAGTGATCACAAAGGGGCAAAGGAACAAACCATGTTCTAGAGCCCCCACCACTAGTTGCACGAAGCATATTAAAAGGTGAAAGGATGGGAAATCTGAAAGAGCACTAAGCTTATAAGAGTCCTCACTTGTAATGACAACATGCATCAAAATAGAGACAGCATGAGCCCTCTACAAAGCTTTGCCTTTGCCTAAAGAAAGCATGCAAAACAACTAAAGGAGGGTCACCTATGCCCTTTGTTGACCACACCATGTTAGCACATGAAACATGATTCAAAAGAATACATGAACATGTTAGCATAAATGTTCCATGTGATGATAATGTATTTTATTAGAAGACATAATATATGAGTTGTTTTGAGGTTGTAATATAAAAAACATCATCTTTATGTAAAGGCAATGAGTTGTTATTGAAAGAATAAATGAATACATGTGGGTTGTGAAATGTATGTGGTATGGGGATGAGTATATATATATATATATATCATTGTGCAATTGTTTGCACTTGGTGCATTTTAATGGCAACACTTGGATTAGTTTGGAGAAAATTTATTGGTAAAGGTTGAAGAAGGTAAAAACAATAAAAATTTTAACAGAAAAAAATGTTGTAAATGTCAAACCATGTTTATAAACACTAATAGGATTAAAAGCCAAGTAATCAAATGTCAATCCTCACACACAATGTATGGTACATGTTGCTATTAATTGAATAAGAAATTGTGTCCTTGTTATAATATGGGAAAATTTTTAACCAATTTGGATATCTTGGGATACATGTTATATTGATGTCCATGTGTAGAATGTATGTCAAGTTCATACAAGTGTGCACTTTGTCCTTGTGAATTGATCACATTTGGGGTTATTAAACAATATATCCATATGATTTTTTGTGAATTAAATAATTTAATTGAGCTTTGGAATATTCCATCTACTACATCTACACCAATTATTAGACTATCATGTGTTGAATAATTATTAACACAAAGTTCAACCAATATGGTCTTTCAAATTTCTCAATCCAATGGTGAAATTTTGCATCATTTTGTGATTGAAATGATTGAGGACACGTATCATGATGTCCCTCTTATGTGCATAATATGTATACATCCCCATCACTTCAAAGGAAAGTTGATCATTATGTTTAAGCCTTCATTCACATAAAATAAATATGAATATTTTGGATTGTTGGTAATGTATGGAGATATTGATTGTTTATGGTATCCATGTCAACTTGTGACTATGTTCAATTTGTTCATCACTTTGGCACATGACTTGATTCAATAACATTTGTTTTTCTCATCCAAAAGTTTGATGCTAAACTATCAATGTCATTTGTATTGGTTTTGAGAATTTTTGCATCATGAACTAGTTGAACTTGATAAAATCTCCAATAACAATATTTCTTAGCCAAATTGTCTAATCATTTTAAACTCAATGATGGTAAATTTATGAAATTAAAAGGGATGGAAAGACTTGAATGAATTATGGTTCAATCAATGTTAAATGTTGTTTTACTATATATGCCATAAATAATTTTTTCCTTTTAAAAGATATAATTGAAAAGGATATTTGTTGTAAAAATGTAATAAATCTTGAATTAAAAGCATTAATTTGTGAAATATTTACTTGTTCCAACACCATTATAAGGATAAGTGAATTGATTCATTTAGGTTTTCTTTTTTCCTATACATGACATTATATATAATATTGTTCATTATTCATTTAAATTTTTTGAATAAACATAATTTGACTTTTTACATCAATAAAATTCAATCAAAGAATAGTCAAAACATCTATGCATGGTCTAACAACATACATAATTGTGAAATTCAACTTTGTTACAATTAGTAACTATTTTTTATGAAGACCTACTATTTGTATTATGAAATTTATCCCTCCTTACGTTTGTGTTATTTCTTGTTGCCAATTCATGAGCCTAATATGGTTCTATGCTTGTCCAATTCATTATATGTGCATTGTTACTATGAAATTATGAATAATTTTTTCTCATTAAATTGATTTTTATTTCACATGCATATTAATGCATTTATGCCACATGAAATGGTCACCTTTGAAGGTATGTTCATTATCAAAGAAAGGGACATGCAATTATATTTTTTAGGTAATGATGTTCATTATAATTCAAATATAACAAATTATATGAAAAACTGTATTTTTCTATTAACATTTGTTGCATGTCATAATTTGCAATTCTATCCATCACTTTGTTATAGAAGAGTAATTTGGCCAATTTTACCATGTTAGGAAATTTAATCAAAAGACACATAATATTTTTATAGAGTCCAAGGGAAGCCCTTTCAATGACATCCATTTTTAATGCAAATGCATGTCCATGCAATGGGGATGTGTTAATGAATTTGAATGTTTTAAGTGAATGATATGATAAAATAAACAACATTATATGCAATTAGTTATGTTGACATTTGTTGAGAATAAAACGTATTTACCATCTTTTGAATGCAAGTATTTTTTCAATTTTGTTTTCATTACAATGATGGTTTTTAATTATTTTATCATTTTTTAATCTATTTTTGCTAAATAGAAATTCTAAGTTGTTCAATAAGGGTGAAGGATGAACTAAAAGCATCTCTAGCCACGCCCCATCACTATCCAACATAAAAATAAATGTCCCCCACACCCACAAACATGAATTTTGAATAATATTTTACTATGACACCATTTAAATATTAGTTTTTGGGCCAATCATTGTGATTAATCAATTAAAGGCATTTATTTGCTCATACCACCTCTATGGAAGAGAGTAAAATTCAATGCAAAAGTTTAGCACTAAGGTCAATGTTAACAATATTGTACTACTATTCCTCTTCTAAGTTAATGACATAGTCCATTGTTGGAGGTGCTCTAAACATCTATATTTAAGCTTGCCAAAGTTCCCCACATGAATACCAAATGAATTTGTGTCACATTGTATTTACAAGATTTGCGTAAAAAACTTGTTGGTTTATTCAATTTCATTCCTACTACATTGATCTATTGTAACAAAAAAGGAAGGTAATTCAATTTGACATCCCATTCCCATAACATTGTTGGTTCTCATTGCATCACATTCAAGGTGAAAGTTGTTCAAATCAACATAAAGAGGGATGAGTTTTGGGATACTTGTGCCAACACATGGTGGAACTGGTCTTAGTGTCATTAAGGACATTTGATGGCAAATAACCTTGCATAGGGAGGCATGGCTTATCATAAAAACATGAGAGTGACATGTTTTATCATTACAAGATCCATCATTTGAATTACCATCAAACCTTGTATATGTGATTGAAGATCAATTTTACTAAGGCGGAAGATGTTAATGATCAATTTACATTATACAAAGGTTTTTTTCAATCCATACTTGTTGGGTGAAGCTTGCTTACATGATGATGTAGATGCAAAAAAAGCTTTAAATAAAGTTTTGCGAAAACAATGAGTACCTCAACCGCCTATGCCCTAGCTTTAAGAGATTTTGCAAATTTTGTCGAAAGTCGAGGTCCATTTTTTGACACCCCCGCCCCGAATGAAGGACCTAAACTTGCTCCCACACGAGTGGTGGGATTTGATTAAAACTCGTGGACACACATTTGCACCCATTGCCCATCGTATTTTGGTGTAAGTGTGTTTCGCACTATTGTGCAAGCGGAATTGGACACTAGATGAAATCTTGTCCTTTGCAACAAGAAATCAATGACTAAATATTTTAAATGATTAGTAATTGACTATAACAATAGGATATTACTTCAAATCCTACATGTAAAAAGTTGTAATCATATATTAGTGGTTATTTTTTCATTTGAACAATTTATCAATAAAATATGAATCATCAAATTTAAAGGTTGTGTGTAATGTTTAATTGAAATATGGTCTAAATAAAATAAACATTAGATTGTTTACACAACAAGTAGGGTGGCTTGGTGGTAAAGGAATTCAATTCCATCCTTGGGGTCTAAGGATCAAACTTCACAAATGACATTGTTATGGTCAATGATGGAATATTGATTGAATATTCCATACCTAATTAAACTACCTAGGTTAGGTGCCTACCTAAGTAGATTAGGTGGTCTATTTAACCATTAAACTAATTTAAAACCTAGTTTAGGTGGTGACATGTGTCAACAATTGATAGGATGGAAATAAAAATATTTTTTTATTATTTACATTATAATAATTGATATTATTATAATTTGTAATAATAATAAAAAATTACACAATGATTAAACTAGGACTAATGATTTTACATATGTCCTTTATGACTAATGAATTAAATGTGCCACATCCTGTCTTAAACAATTACTATCTTCAACGATTTGTCCATAATGACTTTTAGGCTATTAGTCATTTTAGTTTTTTATGACTAAAATACCAATCATAAACTTAGTCATATATGTGAAGAATTCTTTTAGTGGAAGTTCATATTCATTTGTCCATAGCAAAATGTGAAATTGATTAACATTGAATCAAGTAGAAAACTTGGTGTACATATACACTAATAGCAAGTTCTTACGATAACGACCTAATGCCAACCACATGGCATGGTATGAGAAGAATATGTTGTTTTAAGACTCAATGGCTAATGTTGATGAAAGTGTAGATGAAAATGACTTATTCATAGCATAAGATGAGTCAAATGAGGATGAAGTTGAACATGGCCCCTTTAAATTCCCTCATGATGATGAGATTTTTTTTTCTAAACATGCCATTATTAAATGACAATGTTCAAGTGTTTGATGCATCTCCCCCATGTTATACATGCTTCAATAGCCCCAAATCAAGACATGCCCATGTAATCAATGGGTCCCACAGAAGTGATTTCCCCAATTAACTCGAACACACCATTAACTCAAATTATCATTTCAAAGCCGGATGCACAACAAACATTAATAAACACCTCAAATATACAAATTAGACCATTCATCAATCCTCCCAATATTGTAGCTGATGACATTGGGTATATTACATTGGAGCTAGGTGTGGACCTACATATTATGGTCACTAACACAAGTTCACCCTAAGCTGCAGATCTAAGTCCTTCAAGTCTTAAAACTATAAGACCTAAGAAGTAAATAGAAGGTGATTTAGATTTTGACCATGCACCAATCAGCCAGTACCTACAACGTCCAATACCCTTAATACCCCAAGTTGATGTGGGGTCAAAACTAGTCATTGTGGCAGCTTCCATGAATTGTCTTCGACCACCTATTGAAGACTCATCCACACATTGAATTATTTGAAGGAAGAGGCCCATTGTTTAAACACTAATTGTTTTTGTAGGTGAACATAATTATGAACAACCACACATTGATGATGGCATTTTGGATATGGAGGGATGATGGCCCACCAAACAAATTGTGACAAAATGTTTGGGGCAAAATATCATCACAACCTTGTGAGGGATAATCATTTTAGAAGCAAAGGATGGGCGCAACAATGATGATGACAATGACATTGACATTCCTGATGAGGCAATTGAGGCCCCAAATGATAATGACTACCATGAGCCTTGACCCCAACATCCAAATCCTACCATTAGTTATTAGTCGTCCTCCAAGGTCACAATTCACAAGGGCTTCACAATCATAGGCATTTGGCATTTTGTAATACTTACACATAGGTTGAACTTTATTTGCAAATCCACATGGTGGCATAAACATATTTTCTTCCAATTGTATTTCTTTTGGTAATAAAATTATAACCATATGGTTTGGGACCCTATTTGGAAATTGGCGTATTTCATATAAGATAATTTCATTTCCATAATTCAAATTCCAAACTTTCAATTCCAAGGGCACTTTGAATGATTGGCCCCTACATAATTGCAATTATATGTTTTCCATTCACTCCAAGCATGTTGTCATTAATGAAGTTCAATGTTTAAGAATTATGGGCCATATCCAATTCATTTTTCAATTGTAAAATTTTATATATGATTGTAATTAACTAAGTTTACATTAATTGTGACAAACATTTAAGGGAAACAACTTGTTTGCCCATATTGTTGCATAAATATCAATTTTGTACAATATTGAAGTTACTCTACAATGTACATATGTTGAATCTTGTGTCAAATTCCACTTCACCCTACTACTTTGATTTATTATCTCTTCTACTACTACTTTCCCAATATTACTACCATGTTGTTGACTAACACAATTTCCTAGCCCAATGGGTTCCCCATTCAACATTGCGTCCAACCTAGGAAAATTATTTATTTTGTTGAACACTGTGACTATGTGAAAAGATATTGTAGTTAATAATGCAAAGGTAGCATCATCTTTCGAACATGGCCTTTTACTAGTCTCCTCCAATGTCAAGTTGGTTTGGTTTGCAACTTGAAAATTGCTGATGGTGAACCCTTGCTCGATCTCCTCCCCCATCATGTTGTACCAAACACATTTTGGATTCAAACCATATTTGAACTTCTTGGTTCTTGGGTTATACCACCTTCGAAACATTTGTTAAAACCAATATCATCATGTAGTAGTCGTTGATGAGTACAACAGTTCACATGCCTTCTAAATCATGGATTCGTCATTTTGCCATCCATCGTATTGATTCCCCCATGTAATAATAGACATGCCAACATTCCAAATCCATTTCATGTATGTGCCTCGTGCTTATGGCTTATTAGGTGTGTTAAACCTATTATACTCGTAATGTTGTGGTGTGGTCGTTCGAAAACTAAATTGTTTATATAGGCACTGATGAAATGGGGCTTTGCATTGTCGACATCTCCTTGCCACCATCAAAGTGATTAGGCATTGTGGATGGTACATGTGTTAGAAAATGCCCAAAATCCATGCATTTTCTGGTCCAAATAGGGATTAACAAATAAGGCATAGTTCCCCATTTTGCATGAAACATTGAGGTGTGGGCCACAAGAGTTCCTTTATTTTTTTCGACATGAGGTGACATATTCCCAATCAAACTTAGGATGTGTTACCCAATCTATGTTTGCATTCTCTTACATCTTTGGTAAATTGTCAAAAAACATCTTTGATATTTTGGACCATGATGTCAAACCGTGTGATTGGAACCTCCCATCTTCAAGGTATTCCACTTCCATTCTTATGAGCTTTGCCTCCATCTATGTAGCTCGAGATCCCACCAAAATACATGCAAAAATGCATGTGGTTTGAACTTTGTTTGGTTTCCTTCACAAGCACTTCAACATCTCTTCAATATTGTTCCTTCATGTCAATCAACGTTGGATGGTAGTGTTCAATGTCTTCCATGGAATTTAGGTTTTCCACCTTAATGGCCTTTGCAAGTGCCTCTTATAATGCTTGTTGCTAAGTGGAAGCATTTTGTTATAGTCCAAGACACTTTGTTTGGTATGCAACCAATTCTTCACATAGTGCATCACATTCCGATGTCATCTCTTGAAGTTACATTTGCATTATGCCCATTTCCCCTCGCAACACCTCTAGAATGCATGTTTTGCAATGTCGACCTGTCTTGCTGAGGACAATATGTTAGCATCTTATGCCAACCGCCCCTCACCATCTATCATGTCAAATGACATATAAGAAATTAGAAACTTGTCTCAAAGTACCTCCGGGTGGAAAAGATGCCAATTAAACCACAACATCCAACTATAGATTTGTAATATGGCATTAATATGTTTGTATATATCTAAAATACAATTTGAATATATTCAAAGTATACATATATATATCTTTTATGTATGATTAATGTATTTTAACATGCTTTAAATATAAGTTACATAAGATTTTAATACACCCACTATACATATTTGCATTATACACATGTACATCCTAATATGTTTTCAATAACCATGTTAGAATATTTTCAATGGACCTTAATATATGTATAGGGCTACAATTAATTTTGGTCACATATGTAGTTAATGGGATGTATATTGCCTTAATTCTTGGATGGAAATCAAATTAAAATTCTTGGAAAGATGAAAAAAACAATAGTTGCAAACTAGTTGTAGCATAGACAAGTATTACCAAACATGACAAATACTTGCAAAACTAGTTGTAAATGACATTTGGTCACTTGTAATCTTTAATTGTATGTTATGTTTTGATTCTAATACACATTAATGAATTTTAAAATGTCATATTTTGAAGTATGATCATTGATAGCCTCAACCACCATGTGTATAGAAATATCAATATCATTCATTTTGTGTTCACATTGATGGCTTGAAATAAGACTAACAAATAGTGCAACAAAGGAACTAGCTTGAGATAGTGTGAGAGGGTGCAAATGGGATACAATGAGCCAATCGGATTGTTGTAAAAAAGAATTATATGTCCTTTTTCCCAAAAATTTTTTCATGTGAATGAATTTTGGAACAACTTTTTTTGCAACTTGTTATAATAAATGCTTATAGTTGTCCAAGTACATGTTTTTTTCTTGCTTATTTTTGAATAAATATGAATTTTTGAAAGTGTCCTAATTCCTTGTAAATTCAACGTTTCATTTTTTTAAATGATAATAGTTTCAAATCATAACCAATTTTTATTATTTTACATTTTTATGTTTTCTTGTATAATAGACTACAACGTTTCTTAATACATCATGTACATTTTACCCCATTTATGTGTGGCAAAGGACTTTTGAAATTTTAAAATTTTGGATCAATTTTGGAAAGTTCTTTGAATTTTTAAAGTTTTACAATTCCACATATTTTAAAGTATGGGTGTTTTTTTTAATGTGGTTAATAGGTCCTTATCCTCTTAATTTTTTCTTATCAAATATTTTTTATTGTATGAATCCTTTTGATAGTCCTTTGCAAAATTGATTCCTATCTGACATGTTGTTATTCAATTTTAAAGGTTCTAAATCAAAACTTAAACTTAAAATTTCATCAAATGGATTTTTGGTTTGAATTCCTTGACATTCATATGAGTGAAAAAGTAATAACTAGAGGGTTGTTGCAAATTAGGATGGCTCAACTTTGCCAAATAAAACATACAAGTTTAATGTTCATGGAAACACAACACCATAAGTGCAAATGTCCTGGAGCCAAACAATTAAAAATTGATGTTGTATGTTACATTTTTCCATATTAAAAAAAGTTGGATCTTTTTATTTTATGAATAACTATTTCAAATTATAGCTTTCATTTTTTCATAAGAGAAAAATTTATCCAATATCCTTTAAAAAAAATTTAGTCTTTAATGGAAAAACTCTAAAAAAAGCAAAAAATTTGTGTGTGAATTAAATCATTTGATGGCTTGTACTAGTTTGGACCATGCCATGGGCTATTGGTGCAAATGTTGTTAAATTTTGAGAGTGGAAAATAAAAATAAAATTAAAATTGGTTGGAACTAATTATAATTTTTTATTTTTCCATGATGTAATTGGCCACCCAATTTTTTCATGTGACTTTTTGGTAGCTTTATTTTTTTGGTGATGATATTTTGATTTTTTTACACTAGAAGAAATCTTGTCCATTCCAACCATATGGTTATAACTATAGATGCATCTAATGTCCAAATCAACTACTTTTATAATTATAGTTAAGTTAGTCCTACGTGTCATTTTAATCATAAATGTGTGTATATGCAACTATTGTAGTCACATATGCAACTACAATGTTGATATAATCAAATGAAGTTGTAAATGCGACTATAATTTGTGATTATTACATGTTTAGATGTAAAAATAAAATGAAAATCCACATTTTTTATCCAATATTGTGAATGGATCCTTGGATGGATGAAATCCTAATTGTTTTTGCAACTAATCATAGCTGTTTTGGCAACTAGGGCCAATAATTTATCCATTTACAATATTTTGATGATTAAAACATATGTGACATCTTTGGAATTATAATATTTGTTTGATAATCAACTTGTGTTTAATTATTTATTGGTTTTTATGTATTGTTTATTGACATGGATAATACAAATTATTATATTTTTATTAAATATGTTTGAATTATGATATATTTATAAATATTATATATGATGATTATTTAATTACATATTGTACATGTAAATTAAACTTCATTGGTAAAATTATAACTTATTATAATCATAATCAAGTATGATATATATATTTAATCAAGTAAAGGTTTAAGATGTCTAAAAAAGATATAATTTATTTGGTTATAAGACTTTTACCACAATTTTATAATTTTAACATAATTTTCAAATATGGGTTAAATAGAATGCATTCCATTATATTTTTACATCAAGTGGGGTGGTTTGATGGCAAAAGGGTTGATATATGTCCTTGATATTTAAGGATCGAACTTCACAAGTGACATAGTTGTGGTCAATGATGGTATGTTGACCGTATGTAACCTACATAGTTAGGCTACTTAACCTAGGTGTCTACCTAGGCCGATCTAGGTACTTAAACTAGGTGGCCTACCTAACTACCTAAATTGGGGTTTTAACCTAGCCTAAATAGTGACATGTGTGAACAACTCATAGGCTAAAATTTATGAAATTACCAATGATATGAATTATTATATTGCACTATTTATATAGATATAAATAATTTATTTAATAAATGTTGATTTAAAAATATATTAAATAATTTAAATTTAATTATTTAAAAAATGTTGCCCAATATTTTATGGAGTCGTATATGTTGTTGCATAGTCCTATGACTAGTCAATGGATGAAAACTCCTTGCAATTGCAAGTGACATGTGACTATTGGTGTGATTATACATGCCATGTGGAGTTTTTTCCAATTGGTTATTTTTTGCCACTTGTCCAAGGTGACTACAAGGTTTGTAGTCACATGTGTCCATTTGTTGTCGTCTTATGCACTTGCTTCATCCATTTCCATGTGTTGTACAATGCATGACAATAGTATTCAAGTTCAAGATCAAATGTAGGTATATAAATTGAAAATTTTTGTGTATAATTTCAATTTCTAGGTCAATTTGGGTGAATTTTATGAGATTAAATAAGGTTTATTTATCTTGATTTAGGATGTTTGTAGGTTGGGGACTTTGATTTAAATTGTAAGCTTTTGACCATTGCATGAGATTTGAAGCAATAAAGTGTTACATCTTTTTTTGGCATTCACATCTTCATTTCAACCTAGAATGCACATAACACATTGGTCCTTATGTTGGACCCTTGCTTCAAAAGCTTGCAAATCATAGCTAACTTTGTGGGTTTTGAATCAACTATGGAAATTGTAACTAAATTTAATTGCAAAGTTCTATTGGGTAAAAACATAATCAAAGAAGCCACCCAAGTGAGTGGACATTCTTGAAAATTACATTTTTGTATGTTTGAAAGATCACAAGGAAGCAAAATTTGGAATATTTTTCAAGTCTTGAAATAAGTCAAAAAAAAATTTACATGTTCAAAACATTAAGACCTTGAAAGTGGACGATCCATATTTCTTTCAAACATACTTTTTCTCTACTAAACTTGCACCATTCCTTTTAAAACTTGGAAAGGATTTTAACATTGATGATTAGAAGAGAAAAAGGACTTGAATTGATGAAATTTCTTTTAATAATTGATTGAAGCACATTTGAACCAAATATGCTTTGACCTTCAATATTATGAATTTTGAAAATGTGGACTTAACAAAAATTGTTCATATTTATGTGATAGAAGGCATGAGTGCATAATATATATGATATAAAATCAATTTGTAGTCCAAATGTATTTATATCTTACACGCAATGTTAATCTGGGTATAAACCAACATATTAGAAATGACATATGTCATGTGCAATCCTTGGAAAAGGACTTTTACCTTGGCACCCTAATTCTTTTTACCACATTTTCACCTTGTTGCATATTTTATTAACTATGTATAACATGTTGACATTAACCTCCATCAAAGTTGAAATTACAAGTCATGTTTTGCCAACTTTGGATGTCTTTGGATCCCAAGCTTCAACAAAAGAAACTACCATGGGGCTTTTCATAATAGAGATCATTTTTTCGATGTAGCCCAACACAATTAGAAGCTTTCAACCCATTAAAATGGTGGGTAGAACATGAAAAACAATTTCCTTATCTTGCGTTCCTTGCATGTTACGTTATGGGGATTGTGACTTAGAAATTGAAACCAAATGAATCTTTAGCATGGCTAAAGTCAGCATAAGTTTGAGGTCATGTTGGTTTGGTTTCAAGAATTTGGACAAGATTTTCTTGATTATGAAAAACTGGCCTAAGAATTGAAAATTAAATTGTGTTGCTAGTGAAGGGTTCAAAACAATTGAACAATATTTAGATGTTGAAGACAACTTGTTTGGAAAAAAATGAAGAATTGATTATAGATTTTGATCTTTTTGAGTTGTGAACTAGATTGACATTGGAACGTCAAGTTGATGTTAATAGCTATGAAGGTCAAACAAGAATTTTTTTTCTTACCTTTTGATTTTTGTTGCCTTGTTTTTTGTTTATTGAATGGACCAATTAGTTTGTTGAAAACATGTGTTTTGTAGACTTGGACCCTAAAAAACCCACAACAAATTATAAAACATTTTTGTGATGAAATGGGAGATTCAAAAGCAAAATAATTTTGGATTTTTTAAAGTTCCACATTCTTGATTGATGCACTCCTATTTATGTTTTATTCAAGTGATACACCTTCACCATTAAGGTGTGTTGTTATTGCCAATATCAAAACATTTGTAAATTGTGCTTTGGGGCATAAGCATGGTAAAGTATGCTAGTTATTGTTGCAATGCCACAATTACACCATAATAACCTATTGAATCATCATGAAAAACCCTAAAGTTACAAGAATCTTGTGTCTATGCTCATCCATGTTGGCCTCATTTTTAAGATTTAACTTGAGAAATTTTTAGGGTTTAACTTGAGAAAGGAAGCAAAAATGAAAAGAAGAATGATACCAAAAAAGAATGAATGAAAATATACGAGAAGTTCAAACTTTGATCCCTACTATTTGGCCCAACATTTCTTTTACTAGCGAATTTTCACCAAATCCCTACCTGAAAAATATGATTTCAACCAATAGGAAGGATTTTCCATGAAAGAAATGGCCCAAATTTGCCAGATTTCGAAAAAAAAATTCTACCAATTGCCAGATTTTCATTATTAGTTTCAGTACATAGCCAAAAATGATGAAGGATTTTGATTTTTTCCTACTTCCATATTAGTGCATGTGGCCAAATTTGGCAAAATCACTTTGGAGATGATAGCCACCTTGGTTACATCACAAAATTGAAAAAAGAAACCCTGGTTTCGCCAAACAAATAATATTTTATTAATGATATCTGGTCAAACATGGTGCTACGAACTTAAGAAGTGCTCAAATTTCCCATTATTGGCCCCCAAGACTTTTTGGCCCTGACCCCTAGTCTAGAGCGGGCCTTATATCAGAACCGACAGAATCCTGTAAAGCTTGTCAACTGGCACCCAGTTTCATTAAATGACCAGTATCGAATTCTGCTCACTTTTTGGCTACACGCAAATCGAGGATGAAACAGGGGTTCGCATGTCAAACTATGGCCCAAAGACTGGGTGACTTTATCAATAACTTTAATGGTTGAACAAAATCATAAGCCAAGTGTACGTTGTTCAAAATCGTACACCTATACCGCATCACAACCGAGGTTTTTTTTCTTTCAATTTCGTGGTGTAGATGAAGTGGCGATCATCCATAAGATGATCTAGCCATTTTTGGCTACAGACTAGATATGAAAGTAGTAAAAAAAACAGGATCCTTCTATATATATTGGCTACCTATTGGAACTTATCATAAAAATCTGGCGATCTGGGAACTTTGTTTCTTCGAAATTTTGCAAATTTCGGCCATTTTTTCCATGAAAATCCTTTGCACATAGGTTGAAATCATATTTTTCAGGTCTAAATTTGGCGAAATTTCACCCCCCCCCAAAAAAAAAAAAAACACTGGACACAACTAAAACAAGATTGTACTCAGGATTCAATTTGCTGAATTCAGGGGTTCGCAAACAGGGGTTGCAGGTCCAAATCAGGATTCAATTTGCTTCAAATGAGTGGAAATTGGTGTCCTAAGGATTTGAACCCTAGACCTCATCTAAAGTGGGCCCTAAATAAGCTTTCTCTCCCAAAATAGAAACATGTTTTATTTAGGGTGTCCCCCACTCGGCCCCCTCACCTGCATAGCTAAGCAAAAGCCAACAAATTGCCCTTTAGAAAAAGACTGGTGAACTGAACTGACATTGCCATCACTTTTGCATCACAAAACACTTTCCTATGGGTTTGATTGGTTCAAAAAGTACTGCAAAAATAAACCCATCTGGGCGAAGTACCTTCCTTGGGTCATTGGAGAACACAAAATTCCACTCTCTGCACTAGGTAGGTAGGTCGGGGTACAACTGCGCCCAGAGAAATTCATTCATCACACACACATCACTTATCCAATCAAGGATGTTGAATGATGTGTGCAGTATATGGGGTTTAGGGTTTAGGGTTAGGGTTTTCGCCCAGTCTTTTTTTTCCACATTGTGCTTTGTGCAAGGGGTCTCAAATGGTGAGCTGGGGATAATGTCAAGTAAGGGGCGTCACGTGTTAAAGTTCTGGGGCCAGAGTGACCCCCAGCAGTGCCCCACAAGTGCACCTGCAGTATTGATGGATGGTGTCTGGACAGAGAAACACTTTTTCATTGTGTTTTCATCCCACAGCTAACACAGTTGTTAGCTATTTAGTACTAACCATGCATCTATGTACCTAGTAGTAGATTGTTGTTCCTGGTACCTATCAAGGCTAATTTTTTTCATCCATGGCAGGTACTGAATGGTATGGGGTTTGCTTTTTCAAACTTTCATTCCAGTCTGGTAGCCTACTGGTAGTATTATTGGATCCAAGGCTGAATTTGGCCTGATATGTGGTAGGTCCCTTGATATTGGTCTGAGGTAGGTAAATGTGGTGGATAAGAACTAACCGTTGGTTCTTGTTCCGGTTATTAAGAATTGATTGAGAACCAGGTTTCTGGTTCTATTTAGGTATGGAACCACAACTGTAACTGAGATTTTTTGAAAAATCAAATGTTTCTGAAATTTATTTTGACAAAAATTATGAGTTAACCAGCAGTTTACCACCAGGTCCAGTTCCAGTTAGTAACCACTGGATTGGAACTTGGGTTTGATTTCTGAACCTAAACTAGAAACCGAATTCTTTTTCTGGAATTGACCCTAGAACCAGATTCTGAGTTTCATTTATGTGTGGAACTGGAACCAGAACCAAGCTAGTTGTAATTTATTTTTTGGAACCAGAATCCAAAATTCTTCATAAAAGTAAAAGAATTGGTATGTACCTGTTATTACCTTTGGTCCCAATATTGCCTCAAGTCATACCCAACTGGTATGTTCTTCAATACTAATACTCATATCAACCCTATTGTATTATAGGTACCTAGGTTGAAGTCTATATGTTGGTTTGACAGTGGTATTAACCAGTGTTGGGTGGTTACTCAGTTTGGAGGGTTAGAACTGCTGACTCCAATTCCAGTTAGGAAAAAATTAAACTGGTTCTGGGGGGGGCGGGAAATGTATTTGGGATTTTTTTTTGACTGAAATTCCCAATCAAAAAGGCCATGATTTCTTGTAATGGCATTAAGTAACAATCAAGTGGAAAAAAAAAGGTTTATAACATGATACCACGCCACCCCCCCCCCCCCCCCCCCCCACCAACACAACATACACCACCATAATGTCTAAAATTTTTACATTCGCATTATATTCTAGGATATTTCACACAAGAAAAAAAAC
>Ga0116227_10004664_pt1 | contig 29607 bp, 18 predicted proteins | sample S1TSphgellanicum_FD_89693 | JGI IMG/M metagenome (GOLD analysis project Ga0116227, IMG submission 89693) | Host-associated microbial communities from peat moss isolated from Minnesota, USA - S1T2_Fb - Sphagnum magellanicum MG | ecosystem: Host-associated > Plants > Peat moss > Unclassified... | reverse complement strand
TTTCCATTGTCGAACGTGGGTTCCCGGTGATGGCCATTATCGTTGGCTACGAGGGCCAATCAACCCCCTTCCCATGGAACACCAAGCCGAGTACCTCGCTCGCACCATTCGCCACATTCTAGATTTTTTACAATTGTGATCTATCCTTTAAGTCGGTTATAAAATTATAATTCACTTGAGGCTACTCAAGCGGAAATGTTAAATACTTAAATTTGGATTGATTCTATTTAAAAGTCTGATAGAAGTGAAACTAAATAAATATGTATTAAGATTACATCCTAAAAGTCTTACAAGTACATCATTAGTGCTTGAAGATTCTTCTATAGACTATTTTAACTTGTCATGACAAATTGTTATTGTTAATTATGGGCTTGTATTCCCTATATATCAATAAATCACATCTAATTCTACATCCCCTTTCCCTTCTCTACAACATAAAAGGGATAATGTACTTTAAAAGGTTTACTAGGTGTTTAACTGATTAAACGTTATATCAACTGAAATAAAGAAGTATTATATGCCTAAAAATATCACAAAAGTTGATTTAACTATTATAATCACTACTTGGAGGCTTATAAGCATTCAAATCATTAGTACTAAAAAAAATTACGAAACTAAAGCTTAATTAATTGTTGAGCTATAATCCATGGCTCACAAGGATTTTCCACTTAGGTAAGCCAAAATTGTTTTGAATGATAATGTGTATAGGATTAAACAATAGTGGACAATGGTCCATATGTTTGACAATTTAAGCAATCTAGTGCATCAATTTGATGTTTTGAGCGATCCAATTCAGGGTTTTGATTCTTCGAATGACCTGGTCTATCGATACATGAGTTTGATCAATGATATCAAATGCTTTATTTGGCACAAAGAGATTTCATTCAAATCTTGTTTCTATGGCATCTAAACCAAACCTTCAAATGCTTGTCAAAGAAAAGATCACAAAACAACTTAAACATTCATGCAATATACCATAATTACACCAACATTGAAGGTCATAACTTGGGAATGAAATTTTGTGCGATTGACACTAAATACAAAATTTTGAAATCTTGAAATCATCAAAACACAAGAAATTACCTTCAAAGAATAGTTGATCTGTTATGGTCTTGTGCTAATGTGGTTATGTGCATTGAATTTCTTTCCCTCTTAGCTACAACCTGTGGCTAAATGAAGATGGCATAGGCATCAAGATATGTTATCATTACTTTGGGATAGTTATTGCAATGTTGTTCACCAGCTTGTTTGTCAAAATGTTTAACACAAAGCCTATAATGTTATTTGATGTAATTGTAGCTATAACTTAATTCCTTGCAAGTGACAAAAAACAAATCCAAAGATGATCTAAAGAAGTTTTCGTGTAGCACCCAATTTAGATTTATCAAACTCTTCAAGCACATAGACATCAATGACATGCCAAAAATGCTAGTGAAGGGAAAGAAGATCAATGCACATAGCCATTTTGGCACACTCAAGCACATGTGATTGCAGATTCTACCTTGAACTCCACTGTGCATGATCACCCCAAAAAACTCCAATGCACATGGTCTCCCTAGCAATTGTAACCTTCATTCAAGTATGTTCAAGAACACACAGTCATTCAATAAAACTAAATGACACACCATTGCACTCCAAGGTTTCACAATTTTCTTGAGATGCATCAAGTTCACAATGCCACAAGGAAAGAATTAGTTGTTGGTGGTGTAGCCCAATGGTGTTGCACAAAATGAACCCAAGTCCATTTTGGTGGAAAACATTTGATGGAAGAATGCGATTGTGACATTTGGAGGCTAAAAATAATAAAAACGTAATAATTTTCTAATTGACAAATTTTGATTTTGAATGAATCATTTTCAATCCAATGGACCAAATCTAAAGATTTAGAGATACCTATATATATATATATATATATATATATATATATAGATAACATATTTACAATATTTACAATTTACATTTTAGATTCATTTGGTCCCAAAAATGTGGGACTTTCATTTCAACCTTCAAGAAATATTATAAAATGAAAGTGAAATGGAAAAATAAAACCATGCCCACCTATAAAATCTTGTCCTCTTTCATATGGTAGTGGTTTTTCTTTAAGTAAAAAAATTATTTTACGTTTATTGCTAAAATAGTGGGAAAAAACAAATTCCAACCAAAAAAGAAAAACCTTTAAATGGTCCTAGACTTAGTTGATGTATATCAATATTATTCACCACAAAAAAAACACTACAAATCTCCACTTGTAACTTTAGTTTTGAAATATATTTGCATTTTTTAATACTTTGTGATGAATATTATTTTGCCACAAATATACTTTGTATATTTTGGTTTGTAAATGTTTGGTTTAGTTTCTTTTTAAATAGACTAGATTAAATTTAAAAAGAATGCAATATACTTGAAATGAACAAAAACACTTCAAGATGTGATGTCCATATGTACTAAAAAAATTCAAATGTAGAATTTTTGTGTTTGTGACAACAATTTTAAGGGGGCATAACATGTTTTCACCCTATAATGAGTTTTGGAAGCTTGGGATGTCAAAGGATGATTCGTATTCTAAAGTTATGGGTCCTTATGTGAAATAATGGGAAACCATTTTGGAATTGTTATCAAGAGTTATCCCACAACATAGTTTTGTTATCTTGGAAGGCTTTTGGCTTTTTTAGCAATTGGAGAGCTAATTATGAGTGCGCATGCATTCGTACCGTTGTTGATGTTGACCTTGAAGATCATGTCATCCCTCCATACTATGGGTTTAGAAGCATACACCTTTCTTTGAGCATTGCTGCATACACACCTTTTCGTGATTTGTTTGCTAGTAATTTTGTTCTTATGTGGCCTTTAGACCTTACAATCTAACCTATTTGGATGGGAAGGACCAAAAGTGATGTTGTAAGAAATCAAAAGGATGAGAATTATAAGAAGGTCTATGTTCAATGGTGGGTTCGAGTGAAAAAGGGAACCAAGAATGATGAAAAACTATATCATAATTGTTGGTTGAGCAAGTGGAAGTGTAATCATGCAAACCCAAAACAATGGGTTGAAATCTCTTCTATCGTGTTTTCTTTCTTGACTATTTTTTTTTCCAACTAGAATAATACAACAATTAATTCCATTATAAATATTAGTGCAACCCATGCATCTAAGGCAAAAGTTAATCTTGATGTAGCTAACAATAACTCTTGTGCATTGCAATTGAAGATTGAATTTTTTATGAACATGAAGTAGAAATGTTACTGATATTTTATGTTTTCTAAAATAGATTTACTTTTTTTTTCAAATGGGATTTTCATGTTCTAGAATATATTCAATGTGCTTATGTGCATTCATTGAAAAAAATATTAATGTTTATCCTCTTTATAAACATTTCAATGTGTTGAACTTTTGTCAATATGGACATTGCTTGTTTTAAAATATCATCTTAACAGTGCATGAAAAACAAATATAGAGGTGATATGTTTAAAATTTTATTTTTGATGTCATGGGTGTATAAATTTTTTGTCAATGTTTCTTGGCATTAGTGATAGATATGAAAAACAAATGGTAATAATGTACTTTAAGTTTATGATTCGTGGTTAATAAGTTTTAACCTTCATTTTAACCAATCGGTTCAATTTAAATTAAATTCAACAAATTTTAATTAATTTGAGAATATTTTTTGGAATTGATGATAGGAGGACATAAATAATTATTCAAAATTTGGTGAACATCACATTGGTTTGACTATGCACTTTGAGGAGTTTAGTTCCAAACTTAAGACATATTTTATGCAAATTAATTAAAATATGTTTGAAATTCCAATAATTCGGAAGCCACTAGATAATCATATTGAATTTAAATGGAGATTCAAGTGTTTAATGAGAAATTATGAAAGTGCATCTTGGCATGGTGGCAATTCCTCCTATTTGGTGGCCTCCATATGGGTTTATTCCCCACCTTATTGAATTTGGTGCCAAATTCAGCTTCTTGTTGAAACTTTATGCAATTACATGAAAATATGGTTGAAATACATCTTATTTGGTGGCCATTAGATGGGTTTTGTTCCCCAACATGTTGAATTTGGTGTGAAATTCAACTTTTTGTTGAAAGTTTATGCAATTACATGAAAAAATGGTTGAAATACATCCTAATTGGTGGCCATTAAATGTGTTTTGGCCCCCCCTTGCATTTTCAATTAAGTCCAAAATTAAAGTTAAAATTTGCAATTAATTAAATATGTGTTTTAATAGTTTGCAACTAAACTCTCTAGTCGCAAAACAATTTGCAAATACACTCGAATTCAAAATTTATCCCATAAGGTTTGTCCTCCATTCTCATCTTGACAAGTATATAAAGAAAGTCTTTGTTCATATTTTCATATTAAAAAATTGGGCCATATGAGATGAGCCAATTAAAAGGTGTAACCCAAAATATAAAAAAAGTTTACGTACCTACCCCTTAACTACCCTACCTCCCTAACCAACCTATCTACCTACCTAAATAAATATCTAGCCTAAGTAGGTAAGTAGGTGTTTAATTTAAGTAAATAGGTAGGTAGATCCTACCTACCTACCTATTTAGTTCAACCTATTTATATACCTATTTACCTAAATTGATTTTGGAAATTTTTAATTAATATGCCATGTGGCACATTTTAATTGTGCCACATGTCATAATTAAAAACCATCCAAACAAATAAATTGAGCATTTTAGATTATTTTAGAATTTCATAAATAAAATGATAATATTAAAAATATATTAAATTAGTGACATGTGGCAACATATCATGTGTGCACAAGATTGACCAAATTAGTTGCAAACTAGTTGCAAGTGACAATACATATATGGTGAATCAACAAATGAACATGTATTTTGTTGACTTTTTTTTCCATCCATGAATGTTTGTCATTTGTGATTTGTCCAACACAACAAAGGGAAATATGGTTACAAATGTCGTTTACAACTAAAAAACTAGTCGCAAAAACTAGTCGAAAAAACCTTGATTTCTTTTAATGTGATTTCATGTGGCATAACATACTTTGTCTTCATATAAAGATCCAAGATTGTTCAAAACTAACAATCCAAATAATATTTGTAAGTTTTAAATTCAAAATTTTAAATTCATGAAGAAGTTGCCACATGGCATCACATAATTTGTCCACATTTAAACATTCAAAATCGTCCAAAGTGGAAGGTGTGCATTAAATTAATAATATTTAACATATATATTTTCAAATTAAACACATATGCCACATGGGAGATGAAGATTCATTTGTGTGGATATATTTAAGTCTGTCCAAAATGGACAAAAAGGAATACAAAATGCAATTAAAAATTGAATTCCTCAAAATGTACCCAAGTTGCCATGTGACAAGTTTCAATTTGCTCTAATCAATATATTTAAACTATAAAAAATGGATGGTGTAAATCCTATTATTAATGTTTAATGTCAATTTTGTAAATTAAATACATATGCCATGTGGCACACCACCATTGGGCCACTTGGATAAATTGAAGATTGTAAAGAATAGATGAAGAGGATTAAAAGTCTATCATTTAAATTGAAATCCTTAAATGCACCCATGTTGCCATGTGGCAAGATTCAATTTGCATAAGTCAATAGATTTGGATCATTGGAAATGGATGGCACAAAATTATTTATTATTCAATTCTTTGTTTATTTTCAAATTCTAGGAAATGCCACATGGCAACTCGTTATTTGTTGATGAAAATACATCATGGATGTCCATTTCAGATGATGAGGATTAAAATATTACCCTTTAAATTGAGTTTGTAAAAAATCAGCATTGGCACATGGTAAGTTGGGATTTGTTGATGTTTATACATCTAGATCATTGAAAGTGGATGGACATGATGAAATGAATCTACTATACCTCCATTTCACAAAATTAATTTACATGTGCCATGTGGTAGGTAGGTAATGGTCAACATTTTAGTTTTAAGTTTAGTAATTAATCACAAATTGCATATGTATGGTCAATGAATGAAGGGTATTTTGTTGATTGTATAAGTCATCATCTATTTTGAATACATGTCATCATGTGTAACTAATAGTTTTGTGGAATTACATTTATGCAAGTATTGGATTTATAGTTGCAAATGTGGGGTATAACTATTTTGTAGTCACAAATTATAGTTGCAAAATACCATTTTTCTACTAGTGATTTCTTTGGTTTCATAACCAAATATTTGCAAAGATTTGAAATTGTGCAATGGTGCATATGGGATGCTAAGGACAAAGGAGATGTTGGTGAAGTTCTAGAAGGTGCCAAATATGTTTTTTTATCACTCTAGCCTTGCTTGACCTTGCCCACCAATACATATTAACCAACATTAACCCAATGTCACCTTGGCTCGAGTAAGTAAGATGCATTCTTTCCTGAAAATTATTATGCAAATTAAGTAGATTTCTGAAATTTTTGATGTCTATTATGGTCTTGAAAAATTGTCATTCACTTGCTATTCCCAACAAGGCTTTGTATGACTACTTATGCATGAAGTGGAAGTTGGAACAAGTGACCAACCCAAATTTTCCGCCTTCCGTTGAATGGGTAAAAAATGTTCTACATGGCCATCCAATGCATTTAAACAACTTGGATTTAAACAATGCAAAATATTTGGATAGGGTCTTACTATATAGTAGACCATATCAAATAATGATTTGATACACTTGGATGAAGAGATATGGGAACCATTTTAGGGTGGAAGACTTGAAGAACAACTAAATGCAAACATTTGACAATGACATTGCTTCAATATTTGATATGCCAGCTTTTGATGCTAGAGATCTTTCAAATTGCACTTTTTTTCAGTATTAAAAAACATATTTAAACTTGATTATAGTTGTTTGCGTACTTGTATGGTCATTTTTAGATACAAATGGTTCAAATAAGAAAATAATTGAAGGAACCCAACCTATGCATGAGATGTTGTTGGCTTCCTCATGGTTAATTTCTGCCACAAGCTACCATTATCATCTAAGCCTTTCAAATTTCCTTGTTAAGCAACGCAAGTGTTTTTCCAAATGACATCAAGAAGCCAGGTTGGAAAGTTGTGTTGCAAAAAGAAGCTTCATCTAGAAAGGAGGTGGTAAACATAAAAAATGTGTTCATTACAACAATCACAAAAACAAATGGACTAAACATTCCAAAAGGACTACAACCACCCCCAACTACAATTTTTTTTGATGTTGATGTTTTGGTTTCAATATTGACCTTGCTGTGGACAATGACATTTTTGTTTTTTTGGACAAGTTGGACATTATAATAACATTATCCCAAATATGCATTAAAAATTCAAACCCTTGCAAAAATAGTTTGCTATTTTTGAATCGTTATACAAGTAAGGACCATTTGTGCTAGTTATCAAATTATTTTAATTACTATCCACATGATGTTCCATTAGTTATTTTGAGGTAATTATAAAGTTTTTAATGGAGTATCCACATCATTATATTTAAATAAGTTTGTACTAATTTCCAATGCCTCAAAACTTATATGCCATGTCATTGAATGTAGGTCATTTTTCAGCTATGCATAATGCTAGGTTGTCAATTTGGAAATGATGTTTTAATCATTAATAAGTTAAGTTAAATTTTTTGATGCCACATTAAAAAGTGGGACCCATTTTCCCATGAACTAGAAATTTTTTTTCTTTAAAAAACCCACAAAATCACAAGATTTTCCACATCATGTTCCTATTTTTTAAAGAAAAATTAAATTGTGATGATTGAAATATGGTAGACAAAAATAGGATGAAATATTTATGTCAAGTACAATTTTCATCCATTAGTCATATGAATGACTTATTAATGACTAATAGTTAGTACACGTAGATAATGAAGTTATAGGAAATGACTAAAGTCAATGATATAGTGATGGACATGAAGTAATTTTTTCCTTGGTTGAAAAAGACATAATTTTTTTTAATGATCTATTTGAAATTTGAAACACCTACTTGCATCTATTTGCATTTGCAAAAATTTACTAATTTATAAAGAATATAAAACATAATAATATTATACTAAAGTTAAAGAACATCTTCATATTGACCATTAAACTAAAAAACATCTCAATTTTTTCATATTAAAATCTACTTTATAGCTACTTTCCCTAAAAAAACAAGGATTGTAAATTGGCTTACTTTAACATGCTTACACCTTCACAATTAACAATTTGCTTTTGTAATTCCATTTGTTATGTTGTAGATGAATGAAACTAACTCTCACATTAGTCAAGATCTTTTTTTAATTTTGACTTTTGATTTGAAGTGTTAAATTATATTTTTCAACCTTACTACGTTAGGAACTAGAAGTTCTAAAAAGGTTTGTAGCTCATTGTCTATAGTATTTGGTAAGAAAAACATTTAAAAAAAAAACAGAACTAAGAATAAAAATGAAAGAATTTTTTGGCATAGATGATTTCAACTTTGCACATGTAATTTGTTGTCTTGCTAGACTTTTCAGTGGGAAATGGAAAAAGCTCAAGAATGAGGGGAATCAACTTGCTTGCTTCTCATTTTGGTTGCTAATAAATGTTTATAGAATCCAAGGATTAGATTTGAGTTATTAAGAAGTGTGCTTTTTTGTTGGGTCCAAATATCATATTGCCTTTTGTGACGTTTGTGCACATTAGGATTGTCAGGGTTTTTCTTCTTAACGATTAGTTGCATGCTTTTAAATGTAACCAACTCACCTCCTTAATCAAACAATTGCCCTTGCTTTTATTGTTGAAATGTTGTTTAAACTGGCTCAAAGCACCCTCATAACCAACCTTCGCTTGTGTTATTGGAAGGTTGAAAAAATGAACTCAAATCACTCCTAGACCAAACATTTCTTTTGATAAAGTTGGAAAAAAAAATCCTCCAATGGTTCCATATGGCACCCATAACCAAATGGTCAAAATACTTTCACACTCCCCTCCCTCTGGTTTTGGTCTTTGGTATGCAGTAACATGTGCAATTCCACCCCCATCATGAAACAAAACCACACATAATGACGGTCAGAAAAGATTGGCACTAAGCTACTCTCACCCCCTTAATTCCACACTAAAACCTTCCTTCCAAACTGATGCACCAAAGAGAGCAAACGAATTTCTTTCATCAGAACGATCTGTCATGGGTATGTTCTTGAACAGCAAAGATGCCACTGGCAAGCTAGCACCGACTATTTGGACACCGGCCACTGAATGGCGGAGGGCACGTCTACAGTAGTCCGTTTTTAAAAAGCATTGTCAAAAATGCTGACCCTTTTTAATGTCAAGTGTTGTCAAAAATGCTGACCCTTGTTAATAATGTAAAGTGTTGTAAAAACTGCTGACCCTCATTAATAATGTAAAGTGTTGTACAAAATGCTGACCCATTTTAATGTAAAGTGTTGTCAAAAATGCTGACCCATTTTAATGTAAAGTGCTGTAAAAAATGCTGACCCTTGTTAATGTAGAGTGTTGTCAAAAATGCTGACCTATTTTAATGTAAAGTGTTGTCAAAAATGCTGACCTTGTTAATAAAAAGTGTTGTAAACAATGCTGACCCTTTTTCGTCTAAAGTGTTGCCAAAAACACTAGTTTTATTGCACACAAGACCTTGCATGAATGATGGATAAGGTTTCTGTGTTGGCCTTTTTGTAACCAGTGTTGCAAGGGTATCCAGTTTGGAGGAGGGTAAAACCCAGGGGCTCAGGGTCAGTCTCTTGTGACCCAGACCTGAGCATTTTGTTGCCACTAACACAAGAACTGCAGCATGGAGAAAATGTTTTGCTTGGTCCAGAATCATAATAGGAACAGTGAAAAATATTTTCGCAAACAGGGTCAGGATATGTATGTAAAAAAATTGACTTTTTAAAAAACTTGAAAACTGGAAAACATTAAACAGGCCAAAGGAAATGCATTTCATTTCCTTTGGCCTGTTTGATGTTTTCAACTGGACCCAGTTCAAAAATCGAGTTCAAAAATTCTTGAACTTGAAAGAATGTGATAGAACCAGAATGAAAGGATCCAAATTATAGAAGAACCTGGCTCAAATCCATACCCTAAGAACCTTCGCATCAAGTTTTAAATGTCAAAGAGGGATCAGAGGTTCTCTCGAAAAGGAAGAACCTGACAACACTGCTGTAAACCTTTTTATAACCATTTTGGGAGTCTTATTCAGGCGCTTACTTCTTCAGGCTTTTTTCTAGCTTAGGGTGGTTTCCTAAGGGGTGGCATGGCATGTATGGAATACAAAAAAGCCATAGTGGAGTTGACTCCAGGACCGAGCCAAAGTCATCTAGTCCAAGATGACATAAAATTATTCTAAACCTAAGCCAAGATGACATAAATGATTGTAATCCTAAACCAAGATGTCAACAGAAATTCTAAGCCTATGTCAACATGGTTGGAAATATTCCAACATTAGGCCAAAATGCCCAAGCCAAAGTGTGCTTTGACTTGGGATTAAACTTTACACTTTAAGGTCAAACCCTAAGTCAAAACACATTTATTTTATCTTTTTTTAAGAATTCTGTGGCCTAGGCTTATTTGATGGTGGCCCCAAGGATATTGGGCATACCATGTTTTCAAGATATTTGTCTTAGGATGTTCATAGGACTTTGAGCCTATGGCCTAAGGTTCTTAGGGCATAAGACATTTGGCTTAGGGCTTGAGACTTGTCATTAAAATAAATACATCTATCACCAAACATTCTGACCAATCTTTTTCAATTCTTCTCTGTTTTGAGTGCCTTGTCAAGCTCTACAAATCATCTTTGAAATGCAAAGCCAAATGAGCAGCCAAAAAAGAGCAATAAAGAAAATACTTTTTTTCGAATTGCAAAATGTGTTTTTTTTCATTTTTTTTCATTTTGACCCCTCCTACTTCATCAGTGCATAACTTTCTCATTTTATTTTTTTTCAAATTGAGTATTTAAACTGTTCTGAAATTGCCATCTTAAGCTTTACAATCATTTTGTAACTCTAACGGCAATAAAATAATATTTAAAGATTTGTTGAGGGGTTCAAAAATAGGCTATAAATTGTATGAGCCCTCTATTTTGAAGGGCCGTAAATTTCTCATCTCTAGTTTGTATTTGTCGATTTTTAGTGGTACAGATGTGCCAAGAGGAGGGTTCCATCTACTCTCTGAACAGTATAAACAATGAGGCCCTCCTTCAAAAACATCAAGCAAACCCTATCTTAAGTGTTTAGACATTGGCCTACCTACCCTACCATGGATCTCCATAAGGGCAAGCACAGTTCTAAAAAGCATGTTGTGATTCCTTCATAAGGGAGGATATCCCATACTGTTAACACTACAGATTTATTAGTGATCATACTAGTCTGTAAACCCATTTTGCAAGCAAAATGATCAAATAAGAAAAAGACTAAAGTGTTATGTATCAAAGTTCATTTTGTCCACTTCTACCCATCAAATGAATGTTGTGTAAAAGGACACTCTTTTTTTCCACAACTTGTGTGTCTTTTGTGTGTGTGTGTGTGTGTGTGTGTGTTTTATTTTTTTCACACACACCAAAGGCCAAAACCCAAAACCTTTTTTTCCTTTTTTTCCTTTTGGGGGTGGGTGGGGACATCATTTGCAAGAGAGATAGATAATGGGTATATTGGCTTTTAATAATATATACCCTACTACTACCTTGGCAGTTTTCCACACTAATTTATATTTTTTCCAGAAATGTTGAAATTTTTAATTTTTAATTTATTTTCCCTCAAGTAACAAAAAATTTCTGAAAGAAAATATTGAACATTCAAGAAAATTCTATTTGGTTGAAATGATTTTTCAAATTATTTATTTATTTATTTCACAAACAATTTTTGAAGCTTGCTACCAAGGTATGTTCTTTTTTTTAAAATTAATTAATTATTTGACAAACATTGGTTCAACCTGCCAAGGTATTACAATATATGATATTATTATTAGATGCAAGAATAAATATTCCCCCCCCCCCACAAAAACAATTTTGGGGGTATCCTAGAAAAAATCTACCTATTCAAAGTTCTTTTTTTTTATAAATGGGGTTAATAAGTGAATGCAACTTGTAGTCTTGGCTAATAAAAGGCATAGTTGACCCAAAAAAGGCATCCCAACCACCCCCAAAGTTAAAAACCTTATAAATGATGGTTCGCAAGAACATTCCATTTGAGCTCAATGTGAATTGAAAATAGCAATCTCCCATGGAGATATCAAGCGCCGTTCACTTTGGCTGGGGCTCTCAAGGGACAAAGGGGGAGGGGCTGCAGCTAATCAGGAATAACCAAATCAAAAAATAAAACCCAATTATTTTATATAAGCAAGATGTGAAGACATGTTGCATGTTTTTAAGCCTTCTCTCTTACACCTTTAAAATTACAAGGCTTAATGTTAATGTCCCTTAACCTACAAGTCCTAGGCTCACTATATCCTACAAGTCCTAAGCTTTAATTTCTTAGGATTGGAAAAGCATCAAGGCCTGGACCTTGAAATCTTCTTGTCCTAGGCCCTCAAACCTTATGGTCCTAAGCTTTTAAAAACATTTTGTCCTAGGTCACCAAGTCCGTCCTAAGGTGTGCAGATTTGTGTCTCAAGGACCAGGTCCTTCCTAAGGTGCAGATTTGTGTCTCCAGGACCAGGTCCTTGCCTTTGGAGAGGACAATACAATCTATTTGTCTTCAGGTCCCACTCTAGGACACAGTGATCACTCTAAGACAAATGACCAGTATGGTTGCTTTTGTATTCCGTACACTCTATTAAAAAAAAGCCATCAAACATATAAAGATTCTTCATCTTTCTTCCATATGTAGGTGTAGATTTATTCCGCAAGCTGTCATCACCATTCATTAACCCCAAAACAAACCCAAAAAATGCACCACAAATTCTGAAAGCATTGAGAGAGCATAATTCACAACTTCAGAGTCATGACAATCAGGATCCTCCAGTTGCAGTGTTTTTTTTTCCTTTGATGAATTTTCACTTTTTCAACCTGAAAAATGTGATCTTGACACATAAAAAGAAATTTTGTGCAAAAATGTCATACTTCGCCAAATTTTGAGAAACTAATCACAAAATTTCAACAATAGGTAGCCAAAATATACAAGGATTATTATTATTTGTTATTTTCATATCTGGTCACATGTGAAGGCACATAGGCCCTTCAAATTAAGGCCTGTTCAAATAGATTAGGGTGCTGTATTTTGTAGCGCTGAGTTGAACTCTACTAGTGTAGCTGGTAACGTAAATTAGCTATAAGAAGGACACAATTTGAAGACCAGATTCATCCAGCTGCTGAAGCCTTACGGTTTAGCAAGCTCCAAACTAGAGGCAGTGCTGCACTGCGTGAAGCTGCACCAAATTTTGATATCATATTACACTAGTCATCAGTGGTATTCTGAATGTGTGTTTAATTTACTCTGATCCATAGCCGCTGCAACTGCCTGTCGAATCTCAAGGAGACGCTTGAGAGAGATCTGAGCTGACAAAGATATCACTCTAGTACAAGTTAATTGCATTGGCAGTGACCCATTTAGAGAAGCTTGTGTTCATCTGCTGCATTGAAGTTGTAGTAGTGACGAAAGGCATCATTGGCTGGAGCCACCGGCCAGAATGGCAACGTTAGCAAGTATTCCAGTAGCTACATTCAGCTGGAGTCTAGAGGGTTTTTTCTTGCTTGGTTTGGTAGGACTTCTCACAATAGCTGCATCAATCTTCCTGTTTTCCAGGAAGACGTTTGATAGCCAACTACCTCCTGGACCAACGGCATGGCCTATAATTGGCAATCTTCATCAGCTAGGTCCAAAGAACCCACACCACATTTTGTGGGAGATGTCCAAGAAGTATGGTCCTGTGATGCGTCTTTGGTTGGGAAGTCATCCTCTGGTAGTCGTCTCATCGGCGCAGGCTGCAGCAGAGTTTGTGAAGGTGCAAGATAAGGCTTGGGGAGGTCGACCTCCTTCCATAGCTGGAGAGATTTTCAGCTACAACTACAGAAATGTCGTGTGGGCACCTTACGGTAACTATTGGCGTCATGTGCGTAAAATCTGCACCTTGGAGCTTTTGTCTGCCAAGCGCATTGAGACATTCCGAGCTCCTAGAGCCGAGGAGCTGAGCCAAATGATTAAGACAATGTTCCAAGATGGTGAGAAAGGCGAGGCTGTCGATCTTCAGGTGAAGCTCGCCCATCTCTCTAGCAATAACATCACTCGGATGTTGCTCAACAAGAGGTACGCATAATCCTGATTCCTAACCTCCATGAGATCAATAATCTATCATGAAAAAAATTGATCATTTTTCCATCTGACGATCATCAGATCAAACCCATCATCTTTTTATATGATTATATAAAAACACGATTTCTGTTGTGAGAGCATCTCCAGCGGTGCTCAGAATGTGACCTTGCAAGAATATTTCTCATATCAAAGTTCAGTTATTTACTTATTTTCCAACCCCGCTCATAAAACTAAAACTGGGACTGCAAATAGGTGCCAGACTACTAATAGCAAACCACCTGGACAAATTATTAAGATTGGACAAAACAGGGAGGGAGCAGCAATCAGATCATATTTGTTACACTCTTCTCTGGCAGGTGTTAGGCTTTAATCATGTCCTTTTATCAGCTTCAGCAAAGAGTGCAAAAATGCTGACCCAAACCAATTTGCTGAGCCAAACCGGCATGTTTTGACTTTTCTTCATCCAGCTTTAATTTTCAGGGTCACATACTCATCACCGGTGGAGTTGCCCTCACAAATGTTCAATGCTGCAAATGCTTATCCGGCCTATCTAACTAGGTTCAAAATTAATGTTGGTGTTTGAAAAAAAAATTGTAGGTTTTTTGATGCGGACACAGCGGGTGAAGAGGATGCACATAAATTCACGGAGCTCATCTTTGAAGTGTTTTCTATATCGTTAACGTTGCTGATCGGTGATTTCATTCCCTGGTTGAAGTGGGTCACGACTGTGTCGGGTTTCAAGGCTCGAATCAAGAAGGCCAAAGGTGGCCTTGACTCCTTTCTGCAAACCTTTCTGGAAATCAAGAAATCCAAACTCTTGCAGCAGCAGATCCAGAAGAAACCTCAGGCCAGTGGGACAAATGAGGAGGAGCATGCTGATGAACAACAGCAGTTTGATGAGAATGCAGAAGAGGATTTTGTGGGCGTGTTGATGGCACAACCTTCTGAAGATGGGACCGGACGTCTCGCAGAGGATTCCGTGAAAGCTGTTATTCAGGTAATCTAATTCTTGTCTTTAAAACACAAAAACTAAACAATTGATTACCCAAGTACATTGGCAGCTTCCATACATTTCTGTCTGTTGAATAATCAATCAATTTTGAAACTTTCATTGCAATTATTCTTCAAGATTCCATATGTTTCCTTCACATAATTTTGTTGTTTGAAAATTTCAACATTTCTGAAAATAATACAGTAGTCTCAAAGCTGCCAAGGTAGTAGGATATATGTTATTTCTAGCTTTTAAAGATGTTGAATCTAGATGTAAAGAATTTTTCAAATTTTCTCCATGCATTTTCAGTCGCCTCCCTCGACAGAATTAATGTCCCGTTAAAATACAAGTAAATCTTCCGTTTGTGGACGATCTAATTTGATTAGGAAAGGACTAAGCTCCACTTTTGCAAGGTTCCTAAAAGTTGAAATGTTCTTTGCCGAAAGGTAAGGAACATTTTTGAGGCTCTTATTCGGTTTTAGCTCCCAGCCTCAGACTATCGCCCTCAGTTCGGCCCTCAAACCCACGAGGAGCCACAAAAATGTTTTTTTGATACATGTGATTGAATTGGGTATTCTGCCAACGACAATTTAATGAAGTGAGGGCAGAATACCCAATTTATTAAACAATCTTTATGAAGGATATAAAGTGAGCGTTCCGTACTAGGGGCCTCACACGTTCTCACCCCTTCTGTTCACTTGAGCTTGTGAAATAGTGGCTGAGAACTTGTTGAGCCTTTTAGTGTGGGTGCCTTACTTTACAAGTACCCAAGTTGTCATGTACACTATTCCAGCACTATGTCAGTTGTTTGCATGTTTAGTGGAGTAAGTTGACTTTCAGAAAGCATGGAGAGTGAGAACAACCGGTTACACTTTGAAACAGATCCTAGTCAAACCTGTTACGACCGCCAGAATGATGGCTTCCCTAGTGGCCTGGGCACATACCCAAGTGGAACAGGCCCTACCCGGCTCCTTCCATACTACATTAAAGTCCAGGCACCACGCTTCGGGTCATTTTTCGTCCTTAAATTGTGTGGTATGTGCCTAAGTGTAAGATTAGGCCTGGATGATGACTGAATCAGCCACCCTTTTATTTCCAAAATCTCCTGCCTTACACGTCAGAGAGTGGACTGAATGGTGACATCATGTTATTTGGGTGCGAGGTTTGCAGGATCTGCTTCTGGCCGGAACTGACACCTCGGCTCTTACAGTGGAATGGGGACTTGCTGAACTTGTACGAAATCCAGTTGTCATGAAAAAATTGCAAAATGAACTTGACACTGTTGTCGGTAAAGATCGAATTGTCACGGAGACCGACCTCCCAAACCTGCCATACCTACAAGCTGTGACCAAAGAAGTGTTTCGTTTGCACCCAACCACACCCATAGGTATTCCTCATGAGTCCATGGAACCGACAACAGTCCTTGGATTCAAGTTTCCTACCAAAACAAGATTGTTTCTGAATCTCTATGCAATTCACCGGGACCCAATGATGTGGGAATTGCCCTTGGAATTTGACCCAGAAAGATTTGTCAAGAATCCTGAAATCGATGTTCGAGGGAAACATCTCCAGTTGATGCCCTTTGGAACTGGCCGGCGTATGTGTCCTGGAATGCCATTGGCTGTTGTGTTCGTGCAAATGGGTTTGGCCCGCCTTGCACACAGCTTTGATTTTACTTTACCGGGAGGAGAGGATCCCCTGAAATTAGACATGACAGAAACTTTTGGCCTTAGCACACCTCGTGTTCATCCCTTGGTTGTGCACCCCAAGCCACGACTTCCCAAACATCTTTACTTATAGTTCCACATAAGTCTTGCATGAACCCTTCCCCAAAAAGTACGTGGAGTATTGGAAACAGCATTTAGGCAACATGAAACCTCCTTAATAGATTATGACTACACAAGTAACGACTTGGTCAAGAATAATATATATGTTTGAAGTGTTTCCGCCAATAAATAGATACAAATAAATAAAAATCTCTTATGAAATCATGCATGGTTATAATATGGAAAACCAAATGCATCATTGTAAATGCCATTTGTATATTGGGTGTTTGCATGGTACAATGGACACAAATTGAGTCAAAAAGGGTGGTGTTACAAATACACAACTAACATATCACTTTGCACATATGGTTTTTTATGTATGAAATATTATGGTCCACTGATGTAAAATCGACAGCCCAACTTGAGTTGATGGGCTATCATTGTAGTGTCTTTAATTGACATAAAATTTCATTGCATGATGAAGTGTGACAAATCGGTCACACTTAATATTCATGATTCATAAATGTGCACCAATCAGTTGACATGTATTATTGGGCGCCAATGAACTTAAGCCAATAATGAAAAGTGTGGTTTACATCAAAACTGTGACCTAAAGGCTCAATCTCATTTCCCACTATAGCTAGAAGGACAAGTGTCAACACCTAAAGCCTTTTCAAAATTGTTTCATATAGGTTGCAAAAGATCATCTCTCTAAATTTGGCCCTTATCTTTGGTTAGTCACTTGCGTCCTTGAGCTTCGTCGTTGAAGACATGGTTATAGTAGTTTGATTCGTGTGAACTTTGAAGTTTTGTAGACTAACCATAGTACTTGAGTTCCTTTTTTTTCTTATGACACGAATGAGGTGTGTAGAAATGAAGTCAAAAAACAATGAACAACACTCAACAAAAGAGGGTGGTTTTGAAAGTGATGACACCACCCTAAACACAAAACCACAAAAGTTGATTAATGCAAAGAACAAAGACATTCTATAGGAGCTTGAGTATAGGATGGAATGATTGAAAAAACCCCCTCCTAAGAGGGATTTCACCTACTTCATGAAGATAGGCTTGCATGGTGCAAGTACTAATCCTCATAAAATGAAGGCGGGAAGAGATGTTCCACAAAAAAAACTTGTGGAGGTTTTCAAGAGGGGTACTCCTTGTTAGAGATACATTTTTACACCCTAATTAAATCATACATGTGTAAAATGCATCACTTCTGGATTCTTGCCCTTCTCCATTGCTACAAATACCACATACCCATAACAATAAGGGCATACAAATTATGTGTTAAACTATATGTATTCAATAGTTATTTGGGTGGAATTTTGCCCATACATGCAAATATATTTATCTTGAAAGATACAATGTTGTGCTTGCACACAAAAATTCATACACACACATATAAATAAACACACCCCACAAACATGCGCAAATGTTTCCCTTGTTTATTATTCCCAAAATAATATAATGAAATATTTTCATATTATATATATTGTGTAGAGAAACACATCAATTTCCATGGCCTTCAAATTCTAATATTGCATGGCTACATTATTTTCCACTACCCCTAATCTTCTCCTTGCTCTCCTATTTTATTTTATTTTCTCCTTTTTGCCTTCTCTTTGTATTCTATTAGGTTTTCTTTTTCCACCCCTAAAAAGCCCCTTCCATAGCCTTCCTAAAATTCTCTTATCTTTGCACCAATATGCCCTTTAGTAGTTCCATGAAATAGTTATAACCACCTATTCATCATGTCAACACAATCATATTACAAGTTATATTGACTCACTAAATTGTCATGACAAATTTATGATATATAACATTATTATCTATTGGCTATTTTGAAAGACTTCATGGGCTCTTCTCTCCATGAATATTAATTTATTGTTATGCCATAAACATTATTTCCCTAACATTCCTCAGTTAGGGTTTCCATATACCAAATGTCACAAACCCAAAATCAAAACCAAAGTCGAGGAAATTTGGCCCACGTGTTATGGAAAGTCATGGCATTGTTGTAAAGAAATTGGGGAAGGTTGTCAATTGGGCTACATTTGTTGAGGAGACTAATACTAACCAACGATCCAAGTTCTTCAAACAAATGGAGAAGCTGGAGTTACAAAGGAAAGAATTGAAAGGTGTGAAATCTATGCAAGTGAAATGCAACTCCCATCTCAAAGGTGATTTTGCAGTGAAAGTTTCAAAATCCAAGATTGTTGAGATGTCACATGTAGCTGAAAAAGCTCCAATCTCTAATGATTGGAATGTGAAATTTGGGATTGAGGTGCACCAAATGTTGCAACTTGCATCAATGGAACTAAAAACCTCCAAGATACAAGTTGACCATGTTGTGAAAGAAAAGCAACGACTCCTTGATCAACATTACACTGCTTGGATGTTGTTGGAGTCAATGCAAGCATCTTTGCTTGAAAAATTAGAAGAGTAGCAATTAAAATCGGTTGGTAGTTTGAATCTTGTAGTTCCTAAAGGGGACTTTGTGCCCAAGGACTCTATCAATCATGCCAAACTAGGTAAGGAAGTCCCCTTGTCACAAAACCAAAAAATCAAGAAAATTTGAAGTTGGAATCAAATGTTATACTATCTCAGAGGATGTAGGAGCAAATTTTAAAGAATTTCTACATCAAACATGAAGTTCAATTTTTAAAAGTGGGAGCTAAACTAGATGTCAAGGAGGTTGAGATAAAAGAAATGGAATAAAGGAGGACATTCTATGAGTTACAATATTTTCTTTGGGGGAACATCACATTGCTCTTATGAAGAAAGGTACTGGATTAACCCAACACCCCCATCCATTTTGTAATCAGGATGTGCGGCTTGAGAATGGGCCTAATTTCATCAAAATCTCACCTTGTGTTATTTGTTTATGTGGATTCCCACATAATGACATTGTTGTGTCTATATGTAGACACTTGTACCATCCTTGGTGTGCATTGATCCATTTCAGACATAGTAGCCAATTCACAAATTCAAATTACAAAACTATCATGTCACTTGAATGGTCTAAAAGCCTTGAATATAAAGAATTTGGCAAGGACATGTACGAGAAGGAAGTCTTAAAAGGTTGGGAAGAGGCACATTTGTATCAAACTCAATTTGAGGAGGCAAGCAACAATGGCATACCACCCTAATTGGTGGGTTGCATTTTTCTTACATTTCATTTCTAATCTTCCAATTCTATTGTTATTTAGATTGTCATGCATGTTGTTTTCTGATAACATACAAATTGATATTATTAGTTTTTTGTATTCAATGCATGTCTAGCAACATACTACAAATTAGTTTTCTTGTTGAATTGAAACAATTTTTAAACCATGGCAAAAAAAGTTTGATTACTTAATGCACCAGCTTAATCCTTTGTATATCATGGAATTTTTATGTATGTATATCAGATGTAGTATTTTCACCATTTTTGTACCATGAACTTTATGTATTTAATGCACTTGTGAATACAATTGTAAAATTGTATTTGAATCTAGACAATCCACTTAATGTAAATATTGGACTAACTTATTTCTTTTTGTACCATGGTAGTTTTTGTAGGTCTCATGCACAATTTCATTGTTTATGTATGCAATCATTTCATTTTATGTACTTGACAGACTAGTTGATCTTTTTTTTTGTACCAAGAAATTTTTGTTTATGTAATTCATGCACTAACTTCATTGTTGTTGTATGTTCACAAAGTAGTTTTTATGTATGATGCACTATTCATTTTAGTTTTTGCAGATTTGATGGACTTCAAGTACATTGTTTTTGTATAATGTATATTATCAAAGGAATCATGATTTTTTTTTCAAATTGTTTTTGTACAATATATGCAACATGAAGGACTAGTTATGATTGTTGTTCAAGCTACTTGAACCTTGTTGGTTTTATAGGTTTCTAATGCAAAAGTATGGGCATTTTTGGGTTACCATAATCTTAGTATCAAAATTTGCATGTTGTGATGTTTCAAACTGTCTTTTTGCAAAAATAATTTCTTGTCATATGTATATGAAATCTACCCTACAATTTATAATATTTTTCATATTAATGACATGTTATAATGTATGTTTTATATTTTGTATCTACTTGTCAATTTTTTTGTTAATAACCTTGATCACAACTATATTGATTAAACAAATGTTTAATAAAGGTTTGCTTTATTTTTCAACTCTATGACTACCTTCCAAATTCTAATTTTTACAATATGCCTTTTCTGTAATTATATTGGTTTTATCTAATTATTGTTATAAATTATTGATTCATGCATGCAAGATCTTCTTTGAAAGCCTTTGTTGGCCATCTTCTACATGCATGAGAACTTTTAATGTGGGAAAAACTAAACAAGCAAAAGAAAATGCAACAAATGAGAAAAAAAGCGTAGCTTCTTGCGATACATCTAACCCATCTCCTGAATGCAACCATGAAGACAAGGTGTGTCCAACAAGCCATATTGATTAAAAAGTTACTGCCAAATGTTGAAGGGGATATTGGAACTAATATTGTAGAGGTGAAAGGGGTTGCATTGGGGTTAGTGGGTTATGAGACAAGTTAGAATAGTGAATGTTTCGATCAAGAGAAGATTATTTCTAACAATAGCTCAAGGGAAAACTTACCTTACACCTAGCCCTAGTGGACATAGCCCATTACATTTTAATGGAAATGAACCCTTAAAGAATAAATGAAGAAAACTTGTTTCATCCATTTATGATGAAAAATGGCCAACGAGTTTTAAACCATCTAAAGAGTAGAAGTATACTAAGGCCAGTGTTGAAAATGTTACAAACATTGTCAATGAAAGAGTGAATTGTACAAATCCAAGTTGTTAATTTAGAAAAAGGGGGTTATTGTAAGGACACGAATCATACTATCTTGCCATGAATCATACTATCTTGCCACAAAAGGACATGTCTAAATCAAGACCTATGGATGGAGTTAAGGTTTTTAACTCATCAACTAACTGTTGCTGAAGATGAAAATCATTCATGGAAGTTTGAACCAAGGATCACATGAAGGTCTCTTACCTCTTTGGAGACTAGGACTTTAAAATGTAGGGCAAATAAGAAGAAGCCACCTAGCAACAAGGCACAAGCAAGGTGTTCAAAAAAGGTGAAGAAATAATTATGGTTTTAGTGTGGTAGAATCTGTGATGTGTAGGATTTTTGGCTGCAGTTTACTCATGTACGGGCATTGAAATGTGGCTATGCCCAAGCCTTCCAGAAGTATTAGCATTGTGGGCTAATACATGTACACCACAACTTTTTCTTCCACATTTGGTTTCTACCAATCTCAAGTTGTACCTTGTGTCTATGTGTGCATTATGTTTTCTTAAAGTCATAGTGAGGTTAATACCCCATTGTGGATTAATGTAGTGGTTTCATCAAAATGAAGACCAACATGATTATTGCCTAGGGTGAAAGCATGAATAGGTGGACAATTTGGACTATCACTTGTAATTTTCCTGGATTACATACAAACATAAAATTTAAAGCCATATCCAAATTAGCATTATAAATTTTTTAATTATTCATGTTGGCATAGACTTTAATGGGAATCATCACAAAAAAATTGGATGAATTATAAGAAGATTATGGACTCATAATGGACTTTTGAAATGACAACACTATGTTTGTCGCACAAAAATAAAATAAAATGTGGATTCAAAAAAAATGTCAAAGTAGTGTCAAAAAAAAAAAAAAATTCAAACCATCATCACATGAAGAATTTTTTAATGAAATGCATTAAAAATTTCATTATATATATATATAATTTTTAAAAGTTTTAAATGATGTGATTGACATAAATATTCAAAGCAAAAAAATTATGGTTTATTGTAAATAGTATTGTACGATTTCCAACTATAACCCAACATGTTGTAAACACTCCTACTTTACTTGCCTTAAGAGAAGGAAGCATAAGTGAGTGGGAGGAAAAGGACGTAGTGTCTTGAACCATAATTAATAATTACTTGGACAATATATCACATGTTCAATCGTGTGCAACATCAAAATTACATGGATAAAGTTAACAAGATTGTTTCAATCTTAAGACTTTTTAACTAAAATGTATCTAAAAGATAAGTTCCATAATATGAAAATGAGAGAAAATGATAGTGTTACAAGACATGTCCATTTGTTTTGTGCAAATCTAAATCAATTTGTTGTCACACGTGTAGTCATGCCAAATGATGAAACAATTATTTAATTGCTTCATGAGGAACATGTTTTCAAGCTATAAAACATTCATAAGTTCTTTAAGAAGAATAATTTTTCAATCTTTGATCACAAATATGATCCAAGAAAAAACCTTGATGAAGGAAATGAATCTAAACAATGAAATTTTAGTTATCTGTTGTCCAAGTAATTATTAGGGAAGAAATATACAAAGTACACCAACAAATGTTTCCACCAAGAAATGGAACAACAACATTATCCCAATCCTTTGATAGAAAAAATTGAAATGTTTATATTGTAAGAAACTAAGACATTTGATAAAGGATTGCAAGATAAAAATAGCTAAAAAAGTTAATTTTAATAGTAAAAGGTAGTCAAACATTGTTATAAAAAATAGCAATATATATGTTGTCGCTTTAATAGCAAAGGAGGAGAAGACCACTCTTGGTATATCAATATTGAAGCACCTCATCATATGTGTTTTGACAAAAAATCTTTCACAAACTATCAACCATTCAAAAGTAGTCAATTTTTGTTTTTGGGTGATAATACAACACATGAAATATATGGGCAAGGAATGGTAACAATAAGACTTCTAAATGGTATAGAAATAAAAATATTATAAGTTTGCATGTTTTCAAATTAAAGAATTTTTTTTTTTGTAAAACATTTTAATAAGGTAAGAGGGGAAATGCATATAAAACAAGGATGATGCACCCTCATCAATAAATTAGGAAATATCATAGTAGAATGCCATTTAAATTATGCTTTATATAAACTAGGCAAGTATATCAAATTTGAGAATAAAATCATTGCAATTTCCAAACTACAACACAAATTAATGGGTTGACTTATGGCATTTCACACATTGTTGTATTTATATAAAAACAAATTTAGAGACATACAAACTTTAGCAAAAGGAGTTGATTCTTGCAATGTAAAGGACAATGTTATATTAGGTACACCTTGCATAAAAAGAAAACAACATAGTATCAAGTTTCCTTAAAGAAGGATATACTAAATCCAATCAAATCCTTGGGTTAATACATTCTAATATGTGTGGACCTTTGCAAACACATGTACATATTAAGGTTGTAAATACTTTATATGTCCTTTCTTAATGATAAATCCATATATTGTTTTGTTTATCTCATGAAACCAAATGTGAAGCATTTGACAAATTTCTCATATTCAAAACATTTGTTGAAAGAAAAACCAACCAAAATATTAAAATACTAAGGTCTAATAGGAGTTGGATATAAATCAAAAGATTTTTTTGAGTATTTTCAAAAGGAAGGTATCAAGGAGTTTATCATAGCATACACATTTCAATGGAATGGCATTTATGAAAGAAAGACTAAGACATTAATAGAGGTTGTCCCAGCTATGTTGGCATATGCAAAGCTACCAAAAGTTTCTAGGGAAAAAAACTTTGATAATTGTAAATTATTTGCAAAATTGAAGTCTTACAAAAGCAAATTACAACGAAACAACACCATATGAATTTTGGTTTGGACATCAAATTAATTTGTCTCACTTTAAGATATTTGGATGCAAGTTTCATGCGTTTATTCATAAGGAAACATGATGGAATCCATATACACATTTTATTCAATGTATATTCTCGAGTTATAATGATGAATCCAAGGCATACAACCTAATGACAACAAGTGGGTGTCAAGTCCTTATTTCCAAAGATGTTCCAACTGTGGCTTTAGCCCCTCCAAGTCAACCTCCCTCTTCCCCATGTAGTTGTGGAGCTGCTACATTTGTGGTGTAGAACCATTGGATCCAAGAGACATAGTCTACTTCAGAAATAATTCCCATCACCAAATTCATGGGAAAAGGAAATTTGCCATTCGATTGCTGACTAATGATGTGAAAAGTATCCAAGAATTAGAATATCATGTCCGAGCATTATTTCATAATGTGCTATTTGTAAAACAAATTATTGTTACCAAATACACAATTACATTTTCCAAACAACTTGTGATTTTGGAAAGTGTTGAAGGATGGGTGCTCATACTTGACAAGGTGGATCATTGTGGTCTTTATCAAGTTGGTTCATCTAGTGATGAACTTTCCAACTCAATGCACCAAGTGCTAACACCACATTTAACATTGAGTGCTTCAACAACAACTTCAAATGACTTAATCCTTTGGCATCACTAGTTTGGTCATGCTAACATGGAGAAATTGCACCTCATGTAAAAGCTTCAAGTTGTCAATGAACTTACAAGTAATCCTTTGCATTCAATACCTTTATGTGAAGGTTGTCTCAAGTTGGCAAACAACAAAGACTTATGTTTCCAAAGGAGGGCAGTCATGCTACCATTGTTTTAACCCTTATCCACTTTGATGTATGCGGGACCATGTAAACCACCTCTCATGGTGGTGCATAATATTTTCTAACATTTATTGATGACTATAGTAAATATTCAATTGTTGTCCTCCTTAGATCTAAAATTGAAGTCCTTTAACATTTTAAGAACTATAAAGTCATGTCTAAAAACAAACCAATCAACATCTTAGAATTTGACAAAGTGATAATGACACTTAATACACTTCCAAAGCATTTAAGGCTTATTGTATAGAACATGGGATAAAACATCAATTTACTATTACATATTCCCCTTAGCAAAATGGGGTCGTTAAGTGCAAAAATAACACTTTGGTCGAATCTACACCTAGTATGCTACAAGCAACAAAGATGTACCATGGTTTTTGGGGAAAGGCCATTAGGCTATAATCACACTATTAGGACCCACTTTAGGTGTAACAATTGCTTAATTTTACACTTTTTAAGTGATAAGTCAAGTCAATATTTAAAATGTTAAGCAAATGTATACAACAATATTTCTAATACACTATGGAAACACCTAAAAAAGCTTGAAACAAATCTAATGAGTATTGAATACCCAAAAGCATTTTTTTAACAGTGTAACAACTATTTTTAACATTTGAAAAACTCATAAATGACTCTTTAATGGACTTAAAATGACATATTTTTGGGACATTATTTAAATCAAACTTTACTATGAAAGTATAATGCAACATCTTTGTGAGTCAAAAGGACTTTTTAAAGATTTTATTAACTTACAAATGGAATATCCTTAAAATATTTTAAGAATATTTTAGAATAAATAGTCATTAAGCAAAGCACCAAGTAGGCTCGTCTGGGTCCTAACAATGTGATTACACCCATCATTACTGTAAATTACTTACAAAATAAAATTATCACATAAACTATGGCACATTGTACTTTTAAGGAGGTTTGGACTAGTCACAAGCCTATTATGAAACATTTGCACACCATTGACTATTCTATTCATGTACATATATCCCAATAGAACTTCGTAAAAAGTTCAGTGTTAAAAGTTGAAAATGTCAATTTTTGGGATATAGTAATGGTGTCAAAGGTTATTGTTTTCTTAATGTCCACACTCAAAAAAAATCATTAGTCATGATGTTTTCAATGAAGACATTCCCATTCTTTCTTCCACACACCAAGTCTAAACAACTTCGTCTCTACTTCACAAGCCTAATTTGAATACGTTCACAATGGGGGTTCATTTCATTCCTCTTCATCCCACTCTAGTGTCATTTCTTGCACATGTTATTCCTATAACAACACTATTGATCATGTTCCCCCTGTTGCACTAGCTATATACCAATTTCACCTTCTACTCCATACACCAATGATGTTTCCTTTGACTCTATGTCCTCCCCTAGTCTTCCAGAATTCTTGGAGCCTGGTCAATTGTATTTGAACCCATTGTTTGTTCATAATCATCACACTGATGACTCACTCATTCATCTTATCACCACTAGTCCCATACCTCTCCTTTCATTATTGTCTAGTCCATCATATTAAGTGTACATAGTTTGGTCATCGTATCTTGAACCTATTCTTAAGTATCTTCATTTTATGACCTCACTTTCCCAATCTTCTCAATGAACCTTTATCTTATTAAAATGCTTCGAATAGACCTAATGCCTCACATTGGCAGGCTACCATTGCCTCATAATTTGATTCTCTCATGAAAAATCACTTTTGGGAATGAATTAATTTACCGTTGGGATGTAATGTAATGAATTGTAAATGGATTTTCAAACTTAAATTAACCCTTTCTAGGCACATTGAATGTTACAAAGTAAGACTAGTTGTTAAAAGGTATTCTCCAGTACTTGGTTTGGATTATCATATGATATTTTTTCTCCTATAGTGAAAATTGCATCTATTTGACTTCTTCTTGCTCTTGTTGCCATTCATAATTGGGAGGTTGATCAAATGGACGTAAAAACAACCTTTCTACACATTGGTCATTTTCATGAATAAATATATCTACATCGATTAGAAAGGTTTATGTACCTTAGTCATGAACATCAAGTTTGTTGGCTTTTACAAAGTTTATATGGCTTCAAACAAGCTCCCCATGCTTGGTATGAATGCATTGATTCATATTTCCATCATGGGTAAAAGCATGGTTAAGAGGGCCCACGTTTGACATTTTGAAAAGTCCACATCTTACACTAGCTACAATTCCTACATTGAAAATAATTATCAAACTATAAATCCTATAATTATCCCCTATGGTTTTTATCACAAATATTAATTAACCATCCTACAAATATCCCTAAACATGTGATTGGTCAAAAAATTTAAAGAAAAGTTTAAAGATTTCAATGTGAAATGGAATATCAATTATAAAACATGACGAAAATCATGATGAGTTAACTTTTAAAATATGAATTGAAAAAATTTCAATGCATTTTACAATTAAATTATTCAATTTATGGTGGCCTATTTTTTTATTTTAAATTTGATAATACTATGACATATTTTTTGAGTCCACATTTTTCATTTTCAGTGTGTGACAAACATAGTGTCATCATTTCAAAAGTCCACAATGAGTCCATTCTTTTTTAAAAACTCATCCATAATTTCAATAAGATTTTCATTAAAGTTTATTGCAACATGGATAATGAAAAAATTGAAAATTTTAATGTTTGATATGATTTTACATTTAAAGTTCATTTATAATCCAAAAAAATTATAACTATGATAATCAAAACAATCCACCAATTGTGTTTTCACCTTCATGTTGGTGTTCAGTGCATAACTATTAATTGCAATGTTTATGTTCATTGGCATGGTCCTTCATTTATCATCATTGTGTTGTATGTGGATGATGCGATTTTGGTTACTCTATCTTTCTTACAACATATCAAGATTGAGTTACAATTAGCTTTTGTTATGATTAACCATGGCGTAATTCATCATTTATTGGGCATGTGAATTCTTCATAACTGCCAAGCCAATACTTTGTTTTTGACTCAAGCTCACTATATGTAAATTAAACTTGAGTTATTTGGAATAACACTTTGTAACCCTATGGCAACTCCACTTGAAATTAACTTGCATCTTTCCAAAGATCATGCCCTTCATTTTGTTGTGGAAATGGATATCATGTGTGTTGTTCCACACCAACAAGTTATTGGTTCTTTAATTTACGCTATGGTATGTGTTCGTTTTGATTTATCCTTTGCAGTGGGGGTAGTCTTTCACCATTCATCAAATCCAAGGCCAACCCATTGACAAGTAGTCAAATGAATTTTTCACTATGTAAAAGGCACTCAAATTCATGGTCTTCGTTGTAACTCTATACGAAGGAAAAAGATTTAGGGTTTGGCAACTTTAAAGTTTGATGGCAACTAAAAAACACCATGTACAAGGTTTGCTCTTTGAAACCATGCACATATAAACATTGTTATAAAAAAACCAAAAACAAAATTGGAGTGGTTTAGGGTTTCAAGACTTTAGGGTCTAACAACAACTCATAGAGACTAGGTTTAGGGTTATGTTCCTTCAGTGAATTTGTAACTATCACCATACATAGATAGAATATGTACCATAATTAAAGAAGGAAAATAAAAAATTCTAAAATGGCAACATGCATAGATAGTGTCGCGCACCCAAGTTCCTTGTGGATCCACTCGAGGGTCCAAGTATGCGGCAATGTGGAAGCGGTTGGAACTTGGGGCACGATCCCAACTTCTAGCACTAGAAAGGGGTGAGAGGGGTGTGTTAGAAGCCCCGGGAAAGACTAGGAAGAGTGGACAAGCTTGACTCACTCACACGGACTTTCCATGAACCACCCCAAGTGGTTAGTCCAAAGTTCGAGCACCTTTGGTGCGAGGAAGAGCCACGGCCCGGACCTTGGGGAAGCCATCACCTTCCCCCTTGGGACTCATGTTGAATCCTTTTGGTGTTGGGACAAGCCACAGGTGAACTCAGACTCACTTTGAACACACGCACACTCCGGGCTCAGGAGTGAGCCACCACCTCACTCCCTTTGGTGGGGAAGCCAGCACCTCCCCCCTTGGGGAAGCCAACCACTTCCCCTTTATAGTATACTCTGTGACTCGCCGCGGGGGTGGCATCCAAATGGCCTTTTTGTCCCGGGACTCCCG
>Ga0116227_10004663_pt1 | contig 29610 bp, 26 predicted proteins | sample S1TSphgellanicum_FD_89693 | JGI IMG/M metagenome (GOLD analysis project Ga0116227, IMG submission 89693) | Host-associated microbial communities from peat moss isolated from Minnesota, USA - S1T2_Fb - Sphagnum magellanicum MG | ecosystem: Host-associated > Plants > Peat moss > Unclassified... | reverse complement strand
CTGTCAGCGACGCGCAATCCCGGCATTTGATTGCGTGGCTGGGGCAACAGGCCTGCCCGGTGATTGGCATCGCGGCGGATGGTGAAGACGGTGGAATCATCCGCGCCTGCGATGCCCGCGTGGCTGATGTTGCTGAAGCGGCCTCCCTGCTTGCGAATATCCGTCAAAGCCCGATTGCCGCGACGGCGCTGGTGCAGTTGCTGCGGCTCAATGAGCATTTGCGAATCGCGGATGCTTTGGTTGCCGAGTCCCTGGCCTATTCAACGCTGCAGGCCGGACCCGAATTCAGGCAATGGCTGGAGGCGAATCGCGCGGATACGCCTGCTGTACACAGCGATAGCGGCGATGCGGTTCTTATATCGCGCGATGGCGATGTCCTGACGCTGGAACTCAATCGCGCCTCTAATCGCAACGGCATGACCGTCGAGATGCGCGATGCGCTGATCGAGGCGCTGCAACTGGTGCTGGCGGATGACAGCATCAGGCAAGTGCACCTCAGTGGCCGCGGCAAATGTTTTTCGACCGGTGGCGATCTCACCGAATTTGGCAGCGCGCCGGATCCTGCGACCGCGCATATCGTGCGCAGTCTTGCCTTGCCCGGACGTTTGCTCGCGCAATGTGCAGAGCGGGTCACGGTGAAAGTCCATGGCGCCTGCATTGGCTCGGGCATCGAGTTCCCCGCATTCGCAGGTCGCGTCGTTGCTGCCGAAGGGGCTTACTTCCAGTTGCCGGAGCTGAAGTTCGGATTGATTCCGGGCGCCGGCGGTACGGTGAGCATTGCGCGGCGCATGGGGCGTCAACGCGCCGCGTGGCTGATGCTGTCAGGCAAGCGCATCAATGCGCGCCAGGCGCTGGCCTGGGGGCTGGTGGACGAAGTCGCCGCGTGAATTTCCTGGCGCATCTGTGGCTGGCGGATCAGACGAAGACCTCGCTGGCGGGCGCAATCCTCGGCGATGTCGTGCGCGGCGCGGACCTGACGGCCTATCCGGACGAGATCGCGCGCGGCATTCGTCTGCACCGCAAGATTGATGCGGCGACCGATCGGCATCCACGGATTGTGTCGGAACGTGAGCGCTATGCGAGCGGGCAGCGACGTTATGCCGGCATCGTGCTGGATCTCGCCTGCGATTTCCTGCTGTCCGGCCAATGGCCCACGCACAGCACTGAATCATTGCCGGATTTCTGCGCGCGCGCAGCTGAGGCAGTAGCCGGGGCAACGCCGTGGTTTGAGTTGGCGGGTGCGCGAGGCACCCAGGCTCCGCAATTTACGGAACTGCTGCTGTCGTATGGCAGCGAAGCGGGGATTGAGCGCGCGTTGCGGCGGGTTGCGAGCCGCATGCGTGAGTCAGACGGGTTATTGATCGCGGGCGGGCAGTGGCGCGCTTCGGCAGCGCGGCTGGGCAAGGACTTGCCGGAGTTACTGGGCGATTTGAAGCGGCTCGGATCGTAGGCCGGGCGCGGGCTTAGCTCATCACGCGCCGCGCGGCGACAAAGTGATGGGTCCATAGCTGGTTGAGTTCGGTGATGACGACGCTGTGCTCTCCGGGCGAAGCGTGAATGACAAGGCCATCGCCCGCGTACACCGCCACATGCAGGGCGTGCTTTCTCCAGCGGTAGAACAGCAGGTCACCGGGTTCCAGCGACTGGCGGCTCACCGGCTCACCGATGTTGGCCAGATCACGGGTGGTGCGAGGCAACTCGATGCCGGCGCTCTGGAACAGCTGCTGGATCAGCCCGGAGCAATCCACCGCATCGGTTTCATTTGAGCCATAAACATAGGGTGTGCCGAGCATGGTGTGACCCTTGAGGAGGACCAGCTCGCGGATGATGCTCTGGCTGGCGTCGCTTGAGCTTCTGAGCTCAAGGGGAGGCTGGACAGGGGGCGATTGCGGTGCGGTGGCTGGTGCAGAATGCCAATTGCTCAGCCCCTCGCTCATTTGCGTGGCGGCGGTTGCTGAACCTGAAACGAGCAGCAGTAATAGACTGAAAATCCGGGGTCCGGAAGTAAGAAGCATCGGCCGCATCCTTGCGTTGGTGAATCAGCTTGCGGCCATGTTTGCGCAACATATCCGGTATAAGAACGACAACGCGATGGCCGTTAATGTTCCGCCGACGAAGCGGAAACAGCGGTCGTTCAGCGCTTGGGGGCTACCGTTGGTCTGCCGGGCCCTTCAGAAGATCGATGTGGCGCGCGGATTTAGGATGGATCAGGCCTGCGCGCTGACGGCGCTTGGCCATTGGTTGTGAATGCTGGGCTGCCATCCATGGCGCGGCAGGGCGCTGGTTTTCTACCCACGGCCCGGCCTTCCATGGCCGGTCGTTCGGCCCCGCAGCGAGCAGTGCTCGCTAAGCGCGGCTCCTCACCTTATTGGACGAAGCGTTGTGTCTGCCCTGCCTTAAAATGTCGTGAGTCAGGCTCACCAAGGGTGGGCATCTTTCATTTCAATCGTTATTGATCAGGTAGCCCATGTCGAACCACAACGCTGACCGCCAGAGCGTGTCGCAGATCTTCTCCGGCCTCTCACACGATGAGCAGGAAGTTCTTGATAACGCCGACCGCTTTGCCCAAGCCGAGATGTACCCGCTGTCGCAGAAGATGGACGACGAGGAATGGTGGCCGAAAGATATCTTCTCGAAGATCGGCGCCACCGGTTACTTCGGCATCACCGCGCCGGAACAGTACGGCGGTGCGGGCATGGACGTGTTCACCTCCGGCCTGATCCTGCAGGCCTTTGGCCGCTGGAACCACGCGTTGGCGCTGAGCTGGGTCGCGCATGAGAACCTCTGCCTGCACAACATCCTGCGCAACGCCAACGAAGACCAGAAGAAGAAATACCTGCCGGGCCTGTGCTCCGGCAAGCTGATTGGCGCGCTGGGCCTGACCGAGCCGGGCGCCGGTTCCGACGCCCTGGGCTCAATGCGCACCACCGCGCGTCGCGAAGGCGGTCATTACATCCTCAATGGCAGCAAGATCTACATCACCAACGGCCCGGTCGCCGACGTGCTGCTGGTCTACGCCAAGACCGACAAGGAAAAGGGCGCGCAGGGCATCAGCGCGTTCATCGTCGAGAAGGATTTCCCTGGCTTCAAGGTTGCACAGAAACTGGTGAAGATGGGCTTCCGTGGCTCGCAGACCGCCGAGCTGGTGTTTGAAGACTGCAAGGTGCCGGTCGAGAACCTCGTTGGCGAAGAAGACCGCGGCGTCAAGGTGGTGATGAGCGGCCTCGATCTCGAACGCTCGATGATTTCGCCGATCTGCCTCGGCATCGCCGAGCGCGCATTGCAGCTCGCAATTGACTACGCCAAGCAGCGCAAGCAGTTCAACCGTCCGATCGCCGACTTCCAGATGGTGCAGTCGATGATCGCGGAAATGTACGTGTGGGTCGAGGCGATGCGCCTCTACACCTACCAGACTCTGCGCGCCGCCAATTCGATCAGCGAAGACGAAGGCGGCCGCGGCGACATCCACAAGATCACCGCCGCCGGCGTGATGTTTGTTGCCGAGACCATGAACAAGGTGCTCAACCACGGCGTGCAGGTGCATGGCGGCACCGGCTACATCTGGGAATCGGAAATCAACCGCCTGTATCGCTCGATCAAGTTGCTCGAGATCGGCGCGGGTACGACAGAAGTGCGCAAGATGATCATTGCGGGCGAGTTGCTGCGTAAGTGATGTCACTCCCTCTCCCCGCGAGCGGGGAGAGGGGATTCCATTGAGAGAATGAATTTAATGACCACCGACACCGCCCAACTCAACAACCCTGAATTCCTCTGGAACACCGAAACGGTTTACCGCTCCGATCTGTTCAAGGGCAAGGTCGCATTGGTGTCAGGTGGCGGCAGTGGCATCGGTCGCGCCTCGGCGCTGCTGTTCGCGCGTCTCGGTGCAACGGTGGTGATCTGCGGCCGTACGCTGGAGAAGTTGGAGAAGGTTGTGGCCTTTGCGCAGGGCAAGGGCGCAGACATGACGGCGATGACGGTGAATGTGCGTGAGCCGGAAGCGGTCGATGCGCTGTACCGGCAGATCCACGAAAAATTCGGTCGCCTCGATTACGTCGTCAACAACGCTGGCGGCCAGTTCCCGCAGAACGCGATTGATTACGCGCCCAAGGGCTGGATGGCGGTGATCAACAACAACCTCAACGGCACCTGGTTCATGATGCAGCGCGCCGCGCAGTACTGGCGCGAACAGAAGGCGCCGGGCTCCATCGTCAACATCGTGGTCGTGATCGAACGTGGCATGCCGGGCGTGGCGCACACGGTGGCGGCACGCGCGGGCATCATCGGTGCGTCACGCACGGTTGCGGTCGAATGGGCGCCGCTGGGTGTGCGCGTCAACTGCGTGGCCCCGGGCCTCACCGCTACTGAAGGCCTCGACGTGTATCCGCCCGAGGCGGTGAAGGAATTCCCGCTGGCCAATCCGCTCAAGCGTCCGGGCACGCCGATGGAAATCGCCGAGTCGGTGATCTATCTCAGCGCCTCCAGCGGCAGCTTCATCACCGGTGAAGTGCTGACGGTGGATGGTGGTGGCAAGCTCTGGGGCGAGCTGTGGACCGCAGGCCGGCCCGATTACTACGCCTTGCCGGCAAAATAGCGCTTTATTCTGCGGGCTGGGTCGCAAAACTAGTCCATAGATCGTATTGCTGATTGATCCGTGCTGACATACGCTGAATCGGTACTGCGTTGGTCAGGCCGGGCTGGCACGGGCGTTGCAACATCCATACGGTCAGGGTGCAGGGAGTAGAGATCGTCATGAAAACCATCGCAACATTGTTATTGTTCGCGCTCGCGGTTCCTGCGTATGCCGATGCCGAGTTCCAAAAGGTTTATGGCTGCATGCGCTCCAATGTGCCGGACACCATTCGCGCGCAGGAAATCGAATTCACTTCTACTGATCGCACCGGTGCCACGCGCGTGCTGCGCGGCAAGCTGATTGCCAAGCGTGAAGACGGCCTGGCCCGCATCTCCATCCGCATCACTTCGCCGGCGAATGTGGCGGGCGCGTCCTATCTGGTGCGTGAGCGCAAGGCAGACAGCCCGGAAGACGATATGTTCGTGTACCTGCCGAGCGTGGGTCGCGTGCGCCATATCACCGGCGCGTTTGCGAATGGCGCACTGCTCGGCACCGACTTCAGCTATGTCGATGCCAAGATCATCCAGAACACTTTCGCCGGTGCCGACGGCAAGCTGGAAGCCCCGGGCGAAGTTGATCAGCGTGCAACCCATGTGCTGACGCTGACGCCTGCCCATCAGATGAAGGACCCATCGTACAGCCTGGTTCGCATGTGGCTGGACCAGAAAACCTGCGTGCCGCTCAAGGCGGATTTCTATCAGGGCGATAAACTGCGCAAGCAGCTCACGGCCTCGGCAGGTTCACTGACGCAGTCGGGCAAGTACTGGTATCTGTCGCAGTTCGACATGAACGATCTGAAGGAAGGCACCAAGACGCAGATCAAGTTTGGCGGCATCGACGGCAGTACCAAGGCTTCGCCGAACCTGTTCGATCCCAACAATTTCTACAAGGGCAATTGAGAAACTGCGGGCAGCCGCGTTCAGCGGCTGCCCAGTTCTGCCAGCTTGACGACACGGCAGCGTGGGGCCGGATGCTCCTTGGCCCCTACCCAGCGCAGGAGCATGCCGCCGCTGCTGTGGTGATCGGTATCAATGAAATTGCCGATGCCAACATCCTTCGCTGCAATCACCAGGGTGATGCTGCCATCGGCGTTGTAGCGTGCGCCGTGCTTGTTGATATCAACAGCGCGGTACTGCACATCGAGTGATTCCAGCCAGTAGTTGGCGAGCTGGAAATTCCAGTAAGGACATTCAGGCACTTCGCTGTCGATGACCAGCGCCTCGTCGGCGGCCAGCTGCCAGAAGCCGTGGTAGTAGCAGATCTTGGGATCGCCGCCGACTTTCATGGCGGCTGCTGCGTAAGGTGCCGCCGCCAATTCGTTGGGGCGACGTGCGAGCATCTGCGTCCAATCCGCCACCAGGTTGGCCGTGCCATGCACAAATGCCGCCGCCTTCTTCAGGCCCTGATCCAGCGCCTCGGCAGAAAGCGCGGGCGGCGCCTGCGGTGCGCCAATACGTTCGATGTGGAGCGTGGCGGATGTTTCACTGGCGCGATCCAGAAATGTTTCACGCACGATCACCATGCTGGAATCGGCGGCCATCGGTAGCCAGTTGCCGGGCTTGGGCGTCTGGCTCATGACGATCTCGAATGTGCCATCCGCATTGAACTGCATGTCAGCGGCTTCGAGTTCACCGGTGGAGGCCATGGTGCCGTCGATGGCGTAGCGATTGGCCTTGGTACCAAAGGAAAGATACGGCACCGTGCCGCGATGACCGCGGATACGATAGTCGCGATCACCGGCGATGGTGGCGTTGCAGTAGATGTTGTCGGGATTCGGCAGAAACACCTTGATGGTGTCATCCGAGGCGGCATAAAACACCGGGAAATCCGGGTCTGCAAATTCCAGCATCATCTGCAATCCGAGCCGCGTGTAACGGCTCAGCAGGCGCCAGCCTTCAGCGCGATCCAGTTCGGTGACGGGTGTTTCCGGTCGCAGGATCACCTGGCCTGCGGCCTTGAGGGCATCGCAGAATTCTGCCCAACTCGCGCCACTCAGCACCTGCTTCGCAGCGTCTGTTGTAGCGGTCATGGTGGCGGCTCCGGATCAGATCAGCTTGTACTGGCTGGTCGGCGCAACATCGATCTTGCTCATGTCGATGAAGCGGAACACGCTGTCCATCATGATCTTGAGATTGGCCTGGAATTTCTCTTCGTTGCCCACCGCGTCGAAGAACACCTGCGGGTTGTTGAGCGCGCCTATCGGAAAACCTTCCTCCACCATCGCGTCCAGCGGCGGCGCGTTGGCGGTCAGCGGGCGGATGACGACGTTCTGGATGTATTCAAATGTCGACTGTGTGTCGATGGCGACCTTGGTGTGCGAGTTGTGCCAGACGTCGATCCACTCGGCGTAAGGCTGTGCCTGCGGTTTTCGAATCAGCGCGATCTGGGCGAAACCTTCAGTGCGCTCGCCAATCTTCGGCGGATGCTTGAGGTTGCGTAGTGGTTGCGATTCCGTCACCAGATAGGCGGCGAAGTGGCCGACGTTGGCGGCAATCGCCGCATCGACCGGCGCGCGCAGATGTTCAATCGCGCTGTCGACCCAGACCTGTACCACGGTTTCCAGCGGCGGATTGCTGTTGGTCTGTTTCAGGCCTTCACCGGCAGCGACGGCAGCATCCAGCACATTGACCTGCAGGCTGCGCACGCTGGGAATGGCGCGAAGCTGCGTGGCGAGATCGCCGCGTAATTTCTTGCCAAAGGTTTCGAGATCGACCTTGGGGTCGCGCCAAACCAGATAGATGACTTTTTCCACGGGAGTCCTTTGGAAAATGTGCAATTTAAAAGTGCCGTCATGTCCGTGCAAACGGACATGACGGCCTGTACGGCCTAGGGCATGTAAGCGCCGCCGTTGGCATCCACCGCAGCGCCGGTGATGGCGCTGGCGTAGTCGGACACCAGGAACAGCGCGGCACGTGCACACTCGTCATCGGTCGGGATGCGACCGAGCGGAATGCTGGCGGCCACCGTCGCCTTCTGCTTTTCAACCGGGATCTTGTGCTCCTGCTCGACCCACTGCATGTAGCCTTCGACCGGCGCGCCCCACATCCAGCCCATGTGGATGCTGTTGGCGCGGATACCGTCCTTGCCGACTTCCTTGGCGAGGTACTTGGTCGAGTTGGCCAGCGCAGCCTTGGAGGCGGCGTAGCCGGCTTCACCCAACGGCGGAACCTGGCGTGCGGCCATGGTGTTGATCATGACGATGGCGCCGTTCTTCTGCTTCTGCATCTGCGGCAGCACTGACTGCGTGAGCTTGAGCGTGCCGATCAGGTTGACGCTGAGCACGGCCTGCCACTCGTCGAGCTTGGCGGTGGACACGTAGTCCATGTCGCCGTGGATGAAGGCGCTGTTGACCAGCGCGTCGATGCGACCAAAGGTCTTGATGGTGGCGGCGACGAGCGCTTCGCACTGCGCGCGATCAGCGATGTCGGTGACCTGCTTGAGTACCTTGCAGTTCGGGTTGACGGCCTTGACGCGCTTTTCAGCGTCGTCGAGCTTGTCGGCGCTGCGAGCGGCGACGGCAACGCCAGCAGCGCCTTCGCGTGCGGCTTCAACCGCGAGCTTCACGCCAAGGCCAGGGCCGATACCGGAAATGATGACGATCTTGTCTTTGAGTAACACTGTGTTCTCCCCTTGTGATGTATCTGAATTCGGAAATCAGGCCGCTGTGATGTATTTCTTGCGGTAGTCGGCAAAGTCGCGCTTGAGCTGTTCATCGCTCAAGCCGAAATCGCTTGGGTTGTATTCATGCGCCTCGCGCTTGTCGCGGCGGTTGGTTTCCATCCACGCTTCCATCGCCTTACGGCCTTCGGCGGACAGCGTCATGCCGGTGTGGGCGTAGATCGCATCGACCACTTCGAAAGGCTTCTTGACGGTGTCGATGAAACGCACGTCGAGAAAAGGCTTGTTGTCGATGGCGCGAACATCCATCGTGTGATGGAAGGCGCGGGCCATCAATGTGTTCCACTCGTGGCCAGCGGCCGAGGCATCCGGGTTGCTGCCGTAGATGCACCACAGCGTGTGAATCATGCTGGCGATGGAAGGAATGGTGTCGACCGGATCGCGATGCGTCTGAATCACCTGCGCACCTGGGAATTCCTTCAGCAACAGCTTCATGCGCAGCAGGTGATGCGGCGCCTTCAGCACCCAGCGCTTGGCGGAGATGCCGCGCTGGCGCTGCTGCCACTGCAGGAACTTGAGGATGCGCTTGAGGTAATCGTAGGCTGGCGTCTCGTCGCTCTCGTGTAGCCACTTCATGTAGCTGGGCACGTTGGCGTAGGCGTTGAAGGAGGACATGAAGGAATGCTCCATCAGCATCACTTCCTCGTCGGCCTGGTCGGCGTCCATCGGGTGGATCGCCATCAGCTTGGGCATGGCGTCGACCATCACCTTCACTTCGCCGCGCGCACGTTCCATGCGCTCGATCGGGTTCTTGATGTCTTCGCCGGGGAAGGGCACCGGATAGCGCGACTCCCACCAGTGCATCGAATACAGATTGGGATCGTTCGACAGCACGCGCTGCAGCAGCGTGGTGCCGGTGCGTGGCAGACCGACGATGACGACTGGCGCGCCGATCTTCTCGTTCTCGATTTCCGGATGCAGGCGGAAGAATTCCTCGATGCGCAGGCGGTTGACCAGCATCTCGATGATCTTGTGTTCCAGCAGGCCGCGGCCAAAGTCGGAGAGATTGGCTTCCCCGTTCAGCGAGTCGCAGAGCACTTCAAGGCCCTTGCGATAGCTCGGGTCGCCAAAGTTCTTCAGGCCGCCAGCTTGGTCGAGCGCAGCGCGCTCCAATGCATCCGGATTCAATGTGGCGCTCATGCGCGCTTCTCCTCAATCAGTGATTTCAATTTCACGACGCGTGTTTGCGGGTGAACGTGTTCCTTGGCGCCAACCCAGCGGAAGCACATCGTGCCGCGCTTGTGGCCGGCGGTTTCCAGCCAGTTGGCCAGGCCCGGATCACGATGCGACACCACCATCGTCACGCCACCGTCGGCGTCGCGCTGGGCGGAGTTCTGGTTGTGGCAGATGCGGTGGTAGCGGTAGTCCAGCGATTCCATCCACCAGTTGTCGATCTGCAGGTTCCAGAAGCGGCAATCGGGAATGCGCGGCACGTGCACCACCAGCGCCTCGTCATCGGCGAGTTCCCAGGCTGAGTGGTAGTAAAAAATATTGGGATCACCGCCCGCAGCCTGGAAGCGCGCCTGGTCCTGCGGTGGCAGCGCATTAGTGTGCGGGATGAAGCTCTGCGCCCAGTTGGCGAACACCGTCGCGGTGCCTTCGACGAAGCGCGCGACATTGTTCAGGTTGTTCTGCAAGCGTTCTGCCGATATCGGTGCGGGCGCTGCATCACTATTGAGTCGCTCGATGCTGAGTTGCGCCGGGCGTTCCGTCGAGCGATCAAGGAAAGTCTGGCGCACGATCACGGCGTTGCTGGCGGCTTCGATGCCCAGCCAGTTGCCCGGACGCTTGGTCTGGCTCAGCACGATCTCGAAGCGGCCTTCGCTGTCGAGGATCAGGTCCTTGCCGTCGATGAAGCCGGTCGGCTCCATCTTGCCGTTGGTTTCGTAGCCGCCCTTCTGCGTGCCGATGGAGAAATACGACGCCGTGCCGCGGGTGCCGCGGATCACGTATTCATTGTTGCCGCTGATCTTGGCAAAGGCGTAGCGGTTGTCGGGATTATCAGCGCCGATCTTGCCGGTTTCGTGCGAGGGCAGGAAAAATCCGGGGAAATCCGGATCGGAAAATTCCAGATGCATCTCCAGGCCGATGCGCAGCAGGCGCGTGAGATAGCGATAGCCCTCGGCGCGCGTCAGTTCATCGGCTGCAGCCTCGGGGCGCAACACCTGCTGGCCTGCGCGCTTGAGCGCATCGCAGAACTCTTCCCAGGTCTTGCCGGAAATCACATCGTCCTTGGCTGCCATCGCCATCATCTCCTGCATCTTGTTTTTCACGGCCCAGCGTCAATGCGGAGCGTGGTTTGGATTGATGGACAGTAGGTTCCGTAAGCGGTGCTTACTTCCCCTGTTTGAAGTAGCGACGTTTTACGTTTTTACCTGCGAAAAAACCCGCTGGTGATGGCTCATATGCATTAAATGAATAGCTGCGGATTGCCTAGGAGAATGGGGTTTCCTGTGGCGATTTTTGAAGCGGGAATGGACATGAAGTCCGCTTCATTTTTGAGGCGGAAACTTGTTTTTATACGTAAGTATATTTTTTAAATATCAAATATATTAAAACAACAATATTACACCTGCTTCTGTCATTCCGAACGCAGTGGGGAATGGCATGAAGCCGCGCAAACAAAAACGCCGGCGATCTCTCGCCGGCGTTGATGATGAAACAGTGCTGCGGCTTTAAGCGCGCTTCACCCACGAACGCAGTGAGCGGATGCGATCAAGGAACTTGGCGCCGGTGGTAGCGGCAGTGGGTGGCGGCGTTGCCGATGCTTCCACTTCGTAGCGCTTGTGCAGTTCAGGATTCTGCGCCAGCCGCTCGTGCTGCTTGAGGGCGGAGTTCACCGTGATCTTGCACTGGTTGTCGTGGATCGGCTTGGTGATGAAGCGATAGATCTGGCCCTGGTTGATCAACTCGATCGCCTGCCCGGCGTCGGCGCGGTCAGTGAGGATGACCGAGACCAGTTCCGGATGATGCTGCTTGAGCGTGCTGATCAGGCTGATCACCGGGTTATCCTGCACGCGTGTGTCGGACAGCACCACGCCGATGCGCTCACGCTCCATCAGGCTGACGGCGTCATCCATGGTGGTGGCACCAAAGACGCGATAGTCGTCGCCGAGGATGGACTGCACTTTCACCGGCACTGAAGGGTCGTCATCCATCACCAGCACGCCAGGTTGCGGGCCGGGCGGCGTTGCCAGCGCTTCATTGGTGCTGGCGGCACTGAGTGCGGCGCTGGTGCGCGCGGCGGCAACGGCGCGGGCCACGGTGACCGAGAGGTCTTCGTTGGACCAGGGCTTGTTGACGAAGCGGAATATCTCGCCTTCGTTGATCGAGCCGATGATGGCGTTGAGATCGGAATAACCGGTGAGCAGGATACGCATCGCGTTCGGATTGAGATCGCGCGCGGCACGCAGCAGCTCGATGCCAGTCATGCCGGGCATGCGCTGGTCGCTGACGATCACGTCGACCGCCTGGACCTTCAGCAGATCAAGCGCCTTCTGGCCACTCTCGGCAAAGAACACATCGTAGTGATTGCGGAACAGCATGCGCATCGTCGTCAGGATGCGCGGTTCATCGTCGACGAAGAGGACGCGGGCTTTAGCGGTGGTGCTGGCAGTCATGTTTCGAAATCCGGCGATCAGGCAGCGGCGAGTGAAGGAGAGCTTTCGGAGTCATTGGCCTGTTGCTGTTTCAGCGGCAGGCGAATGGTGAATTCGCTGCCTTTGCCAACGACTGAATGTACATCAATAGTACCGCCATGTTCCTCAATAATGCGGAACACGATGGAAAGGCCCAGGCCAGTGCCCTTGCCGACCGGTTTGGTGGTGAAGAAGGGCTCAAAAATGCGTTGGCGCACTTCGTCGCTCATGCCGCAGCCGTTGTCGATGATGCGGATGCTGACGCCGTTGGCCTCCGCCGAGGTATGGACATAAATCTTGCCGCTGTCGCCAATCGCCTGCGCGGCGTTGGTGAACAGGTTGAGGAACACTTGGTTGAGCTTGGACGGCGAGCATTCGATCTCGGGCAGGATGCCGAACTGGCGCACGATCTCGATGCGGTTCTTGAGCTGGTTCTGGCAGATCTTGAGCGCGGTCTCGATGCCTTCGTTGATCTTGAAGTGATCGTTGCGTGAACGATCAACGCGGGAGAAGTCTTTAAGGCTGGAGACGAGATCGGCAATCTGCACCAGGCCGTGGTCGGTGTCGTCGAGCAGGTTGTCGAGATCGCCCATCACTTCCACCGGGTTGACCAGCTGGCGGCGTTCTTCGGCGTCGCTGAGGGCGGTGGCGACTTCCTCGTCCGACGCATTCTCGGAAGTCATCAACTGCAAGGCGCGATCCTGGGCGTTGCAGAGATCGCGAATGTCGGCGAGCGTGGTGCGCACGATCGACGCATTGCTGCGCGCGTAGCCCAGCGGCGTATTGATTTCATGTGCAACGCCGGCAACCATCTGGCCGAGCGAAGCCATCTTTTCCGACTGGATCAGCTGCGCCTGCGAGTTGCGCAGATCCTTCAGCGCTGTCGAGAGATCCTTGGTGCGGGCGTCGACCTGTGCTTCGAGGTTTTCGTTGGCGTCGACCAGCTTGCTGTTGGCCTTGTCGAGATCGCCGTAGCTACGACGCAGGCGGATACCGAGGAAGGCCAGCACCAGCAGCAGCAAGGCGGCATAGCCGACGAGGATGGCGCGGTATTGGTTAGCCTCGGCCACCTGGCCCTGGTACCAGGCGGTGTAGCCCTGTTCCACGGCCTGCAGCTGCGCACCCGTGGGGCGGCCCAGGAACGACTTGAGCTTGTCGACCATTTCGGTCTTGTCCTGGATGATTTCCTCGCAGGAGCTGGTCAGGCTGTCGAGGGCCGTGCGATAGGCTTCGGACTGTGTCTCACTGCCGGCTTTCATCTGCGCGAGCAGGTCGCGGATCGTCGCGGCATTGGTCGGGGTGGGCGTCACGCTGAGGGTCAGCAGCTCGGTTTTCAGCTGGGCAATGAGCGGGCGCAGCATTTCCTTGGTCGCTGCGGCGGGCGAGGCTTCCAGCAGGGCGTCGGTATTCACCGGCACGGCGTCCATGTTGTTGACCAGGCCCTGGTTCAACAGCGTGTTGCGCGCTTCAAAGTCAAAGCCCAGTTCGAATTTGGCTTCGATGGTGTCGAGGAACTGGTCGAGTTTCTTGTCGAGGTCCTTGTTGAGGCCGCGCAGGGCCTTGGGGCCCTTGTCGAGCGCGTCGAGGTCATTGCCCAGGCGTTGCGTGATCTTGGTGCGGTCGGCCGCGGAGTCGGCCAGCGAGCTGGCGCGGGTCTGCGTGAACAGGCGGTTCAATTCAACGTCGAGGTTGTCGACCGCGCGAATGTTCTCGAGACGGGCGCGGTGCAAATCGGCGTCCACGCTCTGCGTCATCTTCAGCAGGAAGCCCAAAATACCAATGGCAATGCCTGCGATAAGCACCGGTAACAGCTGCTTCAGTTTCATCGTTAACCCCCATGCACTTCGCTGATTGAGCAGGTCGTATCGCCCGCTTTGTCCCGATAAGGTCGGATTTCGCCTTAAATCACCCCGTAAGGTCAATGATTTAGGCGGGTATTGCATCGTCTGAGTGTATTAGGAAAGGCCATTTACCTGCTGGGTCAGCCAAACGGAGGATTCGGCGAGCCTGCCACTGGGGTGAACTGCGGTACTTAACATTATTCGAATCTGGAGAGAGAGATATGGACACCGCAAGCCTGGAACAGCGTATTGCCGCACTGGAAAGTCTGGAGGCGATCCGCACGCTCAAGGCCCGCTATCTGTTTGCCTGTGACCGCAAGGATCCGGTGACCATGCGCGCCTGTTTCGCCGACGGCAAAGTCCATATCGATTACGGCATCGTCGGCACGTTTGATAACGCCGATGCGCTGGTCAAGCTCTACACCGAGGTGGCCTGCCACCCCAACATGGTGGAAATGCACCATGGCGCAAACCCGCAGATCGAACTGATCACGCCCGACCATGCCCGCGCCAAATGGAGCCTGCATTACTGCCTGCTGGAAACCAACAGCAAGAGCTTTACCCAGCTCGGCGGCTACTACGAAGACGAGTACCGCAAGTTTGGTACGGACTGGAAAATGACCAGCACCAAGTTCATCGCCACCTCCACGCTGCAGATGGACATGACCGAAGCGGTCAAGGTGCTGTTCGCGGGTAATCCACAGCTGGCGGCTTAACCGTGCTGAGCCTGCAGGAAATCTCCGACCGCATGGAGCTGGAACGCCTGACGGTGGACTACGCCTACGCGATTGATGAACGCGCTTACGACCGACTGGATGCGGTGTTTACGCCAGATGCCTATATCGACTATCGCGCGATGGGCGGTATCGACGGCCGCTATCCGGACGTCAAGGTCTGGCTGTCGCAGGCACTGGCGGCCTTTCCGCACTACATGCACCTTACTGGCAATTTCACCTGCGATATCCACGGTGATACCGCCACAGGCAAGATTGCCTGCTTCAATCCGATGGTGGTGCCGAATCCCGCGGGTGGACCGCCTGATACGATGTTCCTCGGGCTCTGGTATCTCGACAAATACCTGCGCACGCCGCAAGGCTGGCGCATCAGCGAACGCGTCGAGACCAAGAGCTACGACTACAACATGCCGGAATGGATGAAGGTCGCGCTGAAAATAAAATAAGTCGTCCGTCTTTTGTGTTCTGTAGGAGCGCCTCTTAGGCGCGATTGGCGATTGAACCATCGCGCCTAAGAGGCGCTCCTACAGGGCAATATAGCCAACCGGTGTAGTGAGAGCGATGCGGTTAAAAATAAAACTCTGTGCGCTACTGGCGCTGATCTTTTGCAGCGGCGTTGTTCACGCGAAAGTATCAGCTGATCAAATCAAGCAGCTGAATGGCGACAAGCTCAATTGCATCGGCGCAGAGCGCGCGGGCACGGCCAGTGGCGTTGCCGCCTACACCGGCAAGTGGCTGGACACCTGGCCGGGCCTGAGTGATCCGAAGACCTATACGCCGGGGCCTTACGCCGACGAGAAACCGCTCTACACCGTCACTGCCGACAATATGGCGCAGTACGCCGGCAAGATCAGCGAAGGACAGAAAGCGCTGCTGAAGAAATATCCCAAGACCTTCCGCATGCCGGTGTATCCGAGCCATCGCGATTTCCGCATGCCGGACTGGGCCTGCGATGTGGTCAAGAAGAATGCCGAGAGCGCGGAGCTGGTGCATGACGGTCTTGGCACCAAGGCCACGACAGGCGCCATCGCTTTCCCATTCCCGCAGAGCGGGCTTGAAGCGATCTGGAATGTGATCCTGAGCAGTGGCCCGTGGAATGAAACCGCAGTCATCGATATCGCGGACGTTTTCCCGAGTGGCCGCATTGCCTGGGGCAAGCAGCGTTACATGACGCTGAGCCCCTATGCCGATCCGAAGAAACGCATGCCGACGCAGGACACGGTGGCGGCCTATTTCTATGACGAAGTGCTTTTGCCGGAACGCGACAAGGGCAATATCGGCGTTGGTTTCCAGCCGACCGATTTCAAGGATGGCAGCACTCGTGTGTGGGCCTACAGCCCGGGCACGCGGCGCGTGCGGCAGGCGCCGGATATCAACTTTGATTACCTCACGCCGCCCTCAAGCCTGCGCACGGTGGACGACGACTGCATCTTCAACGGCTCGCCTGAGCGCTACAACTGGAAGATCGTCGGCAAGAAGGAAATGCTGGTGCCGTACCACGCCTTCCGCGTGAATGACCCGGCGATCAAGTACAAGGATCTGCTGACGCCGGATACGCTGAACCCCGACATGATGCGTTATGAACTGCATCGTGTGTGGGTGATTGAGGCCACGCTGAAGAGCGGATTGCGCCATATCTATGGCCGCCGCATTCTCTATGTTGATGAAGACACCTGGCACGCGGTCTGGGGTGAGAACTACGATGCGCGCGGCCAGCTCTGGCGCGTGTCTTATGTCAATTTCCGCTACGCGCCGGATGCGCAAACCTGGCATCGTGGAGTCTCGGTGTATCACGACCTGATGTCGGGCGCGTATGAAGCGGGCTACCTCGTCAACGAAGCCGGCAAGGATTGGTGGCGATTGAACCGCACCGACATGAACCAGATGATGTTCAGCCCCGATGCCGCGACCCGTCGCGGCCACTGATTTGCACAAAAAGCCGGCCTGCGGGCCGGCTTTTTTAATGGATGCCGGGAAACCGGAGCCACCATACGCCCGTATGGTGACGGCTGATTGAGGGCGTCGTTACATTGCATCCATCAAATTTAATTCGGGAGTTTTGTCATGAGTGCTCTGGTCACGTATGAATTCAAGGACGGCATTGCCACCATCACGATGGACGATGGCAAGGCCAATGCACTGTCCCTGGCAATGCAGGCCGAACTGAATGATGCACTGGACCAGGCGCGCGCGGACAAGGCCATCGTCGTGCTGAGCGGGCGGGCCGGCGTGTTCAGCGCGGGCTTTGATCTTCCGACCTTGATGGCGGGTGGCATGACGGCCGTGAAGATGCTCACGGGTGGATTTGAACTGGCCGAACGTGTGCTGTCATTCCCAAGGCCTGTCGTCATTGCCAATAGCGGCCATGCGCTGGCGATGGGCGTGTTCCTGCTCGCCTGTGGTGATTACTCGATTGGTGCTGAGGGCGCGTACAAGATCGGCGCCAACGAAGTCGCGCTGGGTCTCACCATGCCGCGCGCTGCAGTCGAGATCTGCCGGTCACGCCTCGCGCCGGCGCACTTCAACCGCTCAATGATGCTGGCTGAAATCTATCAGCCAGCTGATGCAGTGACAGCCGGGTTTCTCGATCGCATCGTTGCGCCGGCCGATGTGCTGTCAGAAGCGCAGGCGCATGCTGCGCGGCTGTTGAAGCTCAACATGAACGCCTACCTCGGCACCAAGCTGCTGGTGCGCGAGCCTTTGCACAAAGCGCTGCGTGGCGCGATCGAGCAGGATCACGCGGCGTTCCGTGTCATGTGCAAGGTGCCGGATTAATTCGTGACGCGGCTGATGAATTGACCGATCTCGGCCATCAGTTTCTGGTGGCCGGGGATCCATGTCGACATCTGCGCAACAATCCTGACGTGGCTCATGCTGGGATAAACAACCCGGGTCACCTGGTCGTGATGCGCAACCAGCTCGCGAGCGAGGTTGTTGGTGTTTTTCACAAAGACCGTGTCGTCATCTTCACCAGCCATCAGCAGCATGGGTGGCGCGTGATCGTCGACGTAGTGGATGGGCTGGGTCAGTGGCCATTGCTCGCGCTCGCCGAAGAGGGTCTGCAAGACGGGATCGGTAATCGGCAGGAAATCATAAGGGCCGGCCAGGCCGATGACGCCGCGTATCCATGCGCGATCAGCATCTGCTTTCTTCAGGAACGCGGGGTTGAGCGCGAGCATCACGGCGTTGTAAGCGCCGGCGGAATGGCCCATCAGGATCAGCTTGGACGGATCGGCGCCGAACTCGGTGGCGTGCTGGTGCGCCCATAGAACTGCCTGGGCGCAATCGTCCAGGAACTCCGGATACTTCACTGCCGGATAGAGACGGTAATCGGCAATGACTGCAACATAGCCCTGCGCCGCCAGGGCCTGGCCTGCAAATTTGTAAGCGGATTTGTCCAGTGTCTTGTCGCTCTGCCAGCTTCCACCGTAGAAGAACACCACGAGTGGAGCATTCAATGCATGGGCAGGTGCGTAGATATCCAGTTTCAACTGGTGATCACCGAATGGCACATCCCTCTTCAGGGCATAACCACCGGTTGGCGTGATGTCATTGATGAACCGCGCGCCAGAGCAGGCGCTGAGCAGCATCAGCGCAGCGAGCGCAGGGATGAGCAGTCGAACTTTCATATGTCAGGGCTTGTGTCGTCAGGTTTGAGTGGCGCAGCAGGGCTGCTGCACCACTCAAATGATTACGAACATGCCTTGACTCTGGATGCGGCTAGCTCAAGCTCAGAGCAGGTCGACGTTACGCACGGCGCCCTTGTCGGCGCTGGTAGTCAGCTTGGCGTAGGCCTTCAATGCGGCGGTGACCTTGCGCGGACGTGGTGCGACAGGCTTCCAGCCTTGCGCGTCCTGCGCGGCGCGACGCTTGGCCAGCTCTTCATCGCTGACATCGACGCGGATCACGCGGTTGGGGATGTCGATCTCGATGCGATCGCCGTTCTGCACCAGGCCAATCGTGCCGCCTTCTGCCGCTTCCGGTGACACGTGACCAATCGACAGGCCCGAGGTACCGCCGGAGAAGCGACCGTCGGTGATCAGCGCGCAGGCTTTGCCCAGGCCCTTGGACTTCAGGTAGCTGGTGGGATACAGCATTTCCTGCATGCCGGGGCCGCCGCGTGGACCTTCGTAACGGATGATGACGACATCGCCTTCCTTGACCTTGCCGGTGAGGATGGCCTGCACGGCATCGTCCTGACTCTCCAGAACCACGGCGGGGCCGCTGAACTTGAGGATGCTGGCGTCGACGCCAGCGGTCTTGACGATGCAGCCGCGCTCGGCGAGGTTGCCGAACAGCACGGCGAGACCGCCGTCCTGGCTGTAGGCGTTTTCCTTGGAGCGGATGCAGCCCTTGGCGCGATCGGTGTCGAGCGTTTCGTAGCGATAGTCCTGCGAGAACGCCTGCGTCGTGCGAATGCCTGCGGGGCCGGCGAGGAAGAACTTGCGCACGTCGGCGTCGTCGCTGACGCTGATGTCCCACTTCTTCAGCGCATTGGCCATCTTGCCGCTGTGCACGGTGTTGACCGAGCTGTCGAGCAGGCCGGCGCGATCAAGCTCGCCGAGGATCGACATCACGCCGCCGGCGCGATGTACGTCTTCGAGATGGTGATGGCTGGAGGGTGCCACCTTGCAGAGGTTCGGCACCTTGCGTGACAGGCGATCGATGTCGGCCATGGTGAAATCAATTTCGCCTTCGATGGCCGCAGCAAGCAGATGCAGCACAGTGTTGGTCGAGCCACCCATGGCGATGTCGAGCGTCATCGCGTTGTCGAACGCGGCCTTGGTGGCGATGTTGCGTGGCAGCACCGAGGCATCGTCTTCCACGTAGTAGCGTTTGGCGAGTTCCACCACCAGCTGACCGGCGCGGCGGAACAGTGCTTCGCGATCCTTGTGCGTGGCCACCAGCGAGCCGTTGCCGGGTAGCGACAGGCCCAGTGCTTCGGTGAGGCAGTTCATCGAGTTGGCGGTGAACATGCCGGAGCAGGAGCCGCAGGTGGGGCAGGCCGAGCGTTCGATCTGGTTGACGTCGGCGTCCGACACCTTGTCGTCGGCGGCCGCGACCATTGCATCGACGAGATCGAGCGGAATGGGTTTGTCGCTGCCCGCGAGCTTGGTCTTGCCGGCTTCCATCGGGCCGCCGGAGACAAATACCACGGGGATGTTGAGACGCATCGCCGCCATCAACATGCCAGGCGTGATCTTGTCGCAGTTGGAGATGCACACCAGTGCGTCGGCGGTGTGGGCGTTGCACATGTACTCGACGCTGTCGGCGATGATGTCGCGCGAGGGCAGCGAGTAGAGCATGCCGTCATGGCCCATCGCGATGCCGTCATCGACTGCAATCGTGTTGAATTCCTTGCCGACGCCGCCGGCCTTCTCGATTTCCTGGATCACCAACTGGCCCAGATCCTTCAGGTGTACGTGACCAGGCACGAACTGGGTGAAGGAGTTGGCGACGGCGATGATCGGCTTCTGGAAGTCGGCATCGGTCATGCCGGTAGCGCGCCAGAGGGCGCGGGCGCCTGCCATGTTGCGGCCGGCGGTGCTGGTGCGGGATCGGAATTGCGGCATCGTAGCTATCCTTGGGTTAAGCGGAGCGGCCGCGATTTTGGATGACGGCTGCTATATCGTCCAATACAATATTCATAGGGTCTCTATATGGATATCGAATAGTGGAACTCCGGCAGCTCAGGTACTTCATCGCCGTGGCAGAGGAGCGCAGCTTCTCGCGGGCGGCCGAGCGCCTGCACATCTCGCAGCCGCCGCTGTCGACGCAGATCATGATGCTGGAGGAAGAACTCGGGGTTCGCCTGCTGGACCGCAGCAACCGCGGCGTTTCGCTGACGGCGGCCGGATCGGTGTTCTACGAGGAAATGCGCGCGGTGCTGGCGCGACTGGAGCAGGGCAGGACCAGGACCCAGCAGGCCGGGCAGGGGCATGTCGGCACGCTGTCGATCGGATTCGTGTCGATTGCCGACTACGGCATCCTGCCGCCTGCGCTGAAAGAATTTCGCGCGCGCTTCCCTGAGGTGGAGGTGCACCTGCATGAACTCACCACCGATGCGCAGATCCGCGAAATGCGCATGGGCCGGCTCGACTTGGGGATTGCACTGGGGCCGATCCAGGACGCCGATCTTTCCTTTGAAGCGCTATTGCACGAAGAGCTGGTGCTGGCCATGCCCGTTGGTCATCGCCTGACCAAGGCAAAGGGCGCACGTGACCTGCGTGCATTTTCAAAGGAAAACTTCATCGTGCCGCCGCGTGATATCGCACCGGGTCTCTACGACCTAATCATCAGCCGCTGTTACGCCAGTGGATTCGTGCCACGGATCACGCAGCAGGCGCGACAGATGCAGACCGTGATCAGCCTGGTGTCTTCCGGAATGGGCATTGCGCTGGTCCCTTCATCCGTGCAAAACCTCAAGCGCACCGGCGTTCAGTACGCGGCCTTGAAAGGCGCCAGCCACGGCATTGATATCGGCATATTGAGATCGCAGGGCATCAGCAACCAGCTTCACGATAATTTCGTTTTGACGCTGAGGCGCGTGGCGCAGCGGGACGCGAAATAGGATTTGGCTCTCGTGATGAGCGCATCGCTCCAGAGCCTGCCCGGAATGCAGTAGAGGCACTGCCGGGATAGAATTTATTTTACCGATGATTTCTGGAGACCTTCCTTGTCCCAAGCCTTCCGCTACTACCTGCGCGTGCGCTATGGCGAGTGCGATGCGCAAAAGGTGGTGTTCAACGCGCGCTACGGAGATTACGTCGATCTGGCAGTGTCCGAGTTCATCCGCGCGATCGGCTACGGTGCGCAGATGGTCAGTGGCGAGCTGGATTTCCAGCTCGTCAAGCAGACCACCGAATGGAAGGCTCCTTCTCGCTACGACGATGTTCTCGAATGCTGCGTAGTGGCCCGGCACATCGGCAACACCTCGTTCACGATTGGCGTGGAATTTCGCCGCTTCGGCGAGGATCTGTTGCGCGCGAGCTCGGAGACGGTCTACGTGATGGTTGACCACCAGCTGGGCAAGGCGCCGGTGCCGCTGGCATTCCGGCTCGCGCTCGAGGCCGGCGCGAAGGACCGCAGCGTCGATCACGCGGCGTTGGGCTAGCGCCGGACCGGACCGGTCGGCTTCAGCTTCGCCTCACTGAATGGCTGCTCAGAAGAGAAGCTGCTGGAAGTCTGCACCCAGGCTTTACGGCATCATCATCAGCCGGACTCGAAGGCACCAGCCACGGCATTGATATCGGCATCCTGAGATCGCAAGGTATCAGCAACCCGCTTCACGATAATCTTGTCTTGGCTCTCAGGCGCAGGGCTTGATCGCGTCCGTCATGCGCTAAAGATGGCGAATCTCGGCGGGAACCGAGCCCCAATCATTATTTCGCCCGTCTGCAAACCGGATCGGCGCTGCGACCACATCCGCAAGATCCACGTTGTCGAGCGCGGCGATTTGAACGGCGACATAGTCGCCGCCAATTTCCTTGACGTGACCACGGGCGAATGAACGTACGCCGCAATGGCCGCAGAAAAGATGATGACCGACCTTGTAATTGAACTGGTAGTCTTTCAAATCCTGTTCGCCTGACAGCAGGCGAAATGCATTGGGCCGGATGATCACGTTCCAGTTGCGGGTTTTGGTGCAGATCGAGCAATTGCACTTGTTGGTGCCCAGGTCCAGGTCAATGTCCGCCTCGAACCGAACGGCGCCGCAATGACAACTTCCGGTGTAGGTCTTGAGCAAGGGGCTTCTCCAGGATCGGCGGTTTGCCTGTTGATGCGGCGCCGTCATCTTAGCAATATCGGTCAGGCAGAAAGGCCGGGCATCCCGCAAAGTAACGTCCATGAACCGCGTAACACAGACACTCCATGCAAAATCCTATGCCGCCCGATTCCGCCGGGTGCTGGATTTTATCGACATGCATCTGGATGAAGCGCTGACGGTAGAGCGTTTGGGGCAGGTGGCCCATTTCTCGAAGTTCCATTTCCACCGCCAGTTCTCGGAATACGTGGGGATGACGCCGAGCCGGTACATCCTGCAGGCCCGGCTGCGTCGCGCGTCCTACCGCCTCGCCTTCAATCCGCTGGAGCCGATCACCGACATAGCGCTGCAGGCAGGCTACGAGCGTCCGGAATCATTTTCGCGCGCGTTCAAGGATTCATTCGGCCAGTCGCCCTCGGCATTCCGGGACAAGCCCGATTGGGCGACGTGGAGCGCCCAGTTTTCATGGATATCACCCAAAGAGATCGACGCAATGCAAGTCAGAATCGTCACGACAGAACCCACGATGGTCGCCGTGCTTGAACATCGCGGCGATCCCGCGCTGCTCAACGGCTCGGTGCAGAAATTCATCGCATGGCGCAAGGAATCCGGGCTCTCGCCGGTGAACAGCAGCCAGACCTATGGAATCGCCTATGACGATCCGTCGTCGACTCCCGCTGAAAGTTTCCGCTTTGATATCTGCGGGACGATCTCGGCTGCCGTCACCGCAAATCATCACGGGGTCATCACCAAGACGATTCCGGGCGGCCGTTGCGCTGTCGTGCGGCACCAGGGTTCCCCCGATCATATCGGTGGCAGCGTCTATCACCTGTATCGCAACTGGCTGCCGCACAGCGGCGAAGAACTGCGCGACTTCCCGGTCTACTTCCACTACCTGAACCTGAAGACGGATACGCCAGAGCACGAGCTCCAGACGGATGTGCACCTGCCACTGAAATGATCGTGCGTTCTGCGTTCTGCGTTCTGCGTTCTGCGTTCTGCGTGAAATGTCCGCGCTCAGTTCAAAGCAGTGCGGCGACTTCCTCCGCCACGCGTTCGCCCGAGCGCACGGCGCCGTCGAAATAACCACGGTTGATGTCTGATGTCTCCGAACCGGCCCAGTGAATGCGACCGACGGGTGCGGTCATCGCGATTCCGTAGTCCAGCCACACGCCAGGAGGCAGATAGCCGAGGTAGCCGCCACGTGAGTACTCCTCGGATGCCCAGTCGCGTTCAATGTATTCCAGCGGTGTGCGCGCTTGCTCCCCGAAGTAGCGTACAAAGGATTCGATGACACCGGCCATGCGCTGCTCGCGTGTCTGCATGATCGCAGTGCGGGCCTCGGAGCCGGTGATGAACCCGACGATCACGCCAACGTGTGCATCGGGTGGTGAGTTGTCGAAGGTGCTTTTGACCGGGCCTGTATCACTGGTGGCCTGGCCGTTGAGGCCTGCGTCGCGCCAAAAGGGCTTGGGATAGACGCACTGCACCTTGATCACGGAGCCCATCGGGAAGCGCTGCGTGAGCTGATCACGCAAGCCGTTCACCGGTGGCGCGTAAGTAATGCGTCCCGAGAGCGTTGGCGGCAGGGCGATGATGGTGCGCTGCGCGTGGACGGAGAATTGATCTCCGCTGACACGCACGCCCTTGTCGTTGTATTCGATGCGCGTCACCGGCGCGCGCAGCAGCACGCGCGATCCGAGTGCCTGTGCCATTCGCAGCGAAATCAGTTGCGAGCCGCCAGCAATGCGCGAGTCCTGCGCGCCGCCGGTGGTGCTGATCATATGCTCGAGGCTGCCACCGGAATGGAAGCACAGCAAAGCGTGCAATAGCGATACTTCACGCGGCTCTGCGCAGAACAGTGTCTCGATCGCGAGTTGCAGCAGTGATTTGGCGCCGGGCGTCACCAGGTTTGCGTCCATCCAGCTCTGGAACGTCTGGTTGTCCCATGCGGCCGCGTTCGCAGCTGTCCAAGGCATATCAAGCGGCACCTGATTGGCCATCGAAGTCAGCGTCTCGATGGCAAGCGCGGCTTCTGCCGCGGCCACTGGATCTGTCAGTGGCAGGCGATTGAGCCCGAGGTTCAGGGGGTCTATCGGAAAAACGTGGCCATATTGGGTCTTCAGGCCATTGCGATAGTCGATGTAGTTGCCGTCTTCGAAGGTCTTGAACGTGGACAGCCCCAGCTCTTCAATCAGCGCCAGGACGCGATCCTGCCCGGGCCCAACCCACTGGCCGCCAACCTCCACAACCGTGCCGGGCAGCGCTTGCGCTGCGCTGACGTTGTGATTCAGCGTACGTCCGCCGACGCGATCACATGCCTCGACCACCAGCGTATCGACGCCCGCGGCAACGAGTCGTCGTGCAGCGGTGAGGCCGGCAATGCCGGCACCGACAACGACGACTTGTGCGTTAAAGCTGCCTTGGGTATCGCCGCTGGAAGCTTGCGCAGAGGATATGGGCGAACTTCTTTCACAGGCTGCCGCGAAGGGGACGGTGCCGAGTGCCGCGGCAGCCTTGAGAAGATCGCGGCGTGAAAAGTCGGATGGTTTTTTACTCATGTAGCCAGTTCGCTCCCCGAATGTTGTTGTCGTTATTGCGATGCGTTGAGGCTGAAGCGCGTCTTTGCTCAGGTACCAGCCTCGATCACTTCCATGGCCGCACGCTCTCCGGATTCGAGGGCACCGTCCATGTATCCCGCCCATCGCGTTGCGCTTTCCGATCCGGCCCAATGAATTCTTCCGCAGGGTGAGCGCAGGGCCGGGCCGCAGGCTGTCAAGGCGCCCGGTGGCGTGGTGGCGAGATATCCGCCACGACTCCAGGGATCGGAAATCCAGTCTTTGTCGACGTAGCCGATGGGAGACGAGGCCTGCTCTCCAAAATATCGCTGCAATGACCCAACAACCATTTGCCTGCGCATTTCTTCAGGGGCCCCAGCGGCCATCCGGCTGTGCCCGCCGTCAAAAAATCCAACCAGGACGCCGTGAGGACTGCCGGGCGGCGTGGCATCAAACACAGGTCCGAATGGGCCGGCGTCGCTTGCAACTTCACCGGACCATCCCTGTTCTCGCCAGAAAGGGCGCTCATAGGCTACGTGCGCCTTGATCACCGAGCCCATCGGCATGCGCGCCTGCAATTGCATGCGCATGGCGGGCAGCGCAGGAGAGCAATGGATTGCGGCTACGAGCTGTGGCGCAACCGCGATGATGACGCGCGATGCCTTCACCTCGCCGCGGGCATGCCGGATTCGCACGCCTGATCCGGACTGCTCCAGAGAGTCGACCGCCGCATTGAGCTTCACGCAAGCTTGAGGCAAGCGGTCAGCCAGTCTCTCGGCCATCTGAAAGGCGCCGCCGCGAACCAGCCACTGCTGCGCGCCGTTGTCTTCGACCGAGGCTTGCACCTCGATGCTGCCTGCCGACGAGATGTAATGCAGGACGGAGAGCATCGAGACTTCATGCGGTTCACAGGTATAGACCGCCCGGATCAGGATCTCCATCAGACGCCGGCCGTTGCGCGTCAATGCGGTGCGATCCAGCCATTGGGCTGCGCTGATCTGATCCAGTTTCAACACGTCCACGGATTTCCATGGCGCTGATGTGTCGATGCCTTGCGCCGCCTTGTTGATGCGCTTCATCGCCCGCGCGGTGTCCAGAAGAGCGAGCCACGATATCCGCGGGATGAGGCCCTGGTAACTGTGCAACTGCCCGTCGAGCTCCAGCAGGCGCTTGCCCTCGGCATATTGCGAATAGATTTCCAGGCCAAGGTCCTTGCACAGCTGCACGGCACGGGTCTGCGTCGGACCGATCCATTGGCCGCCGAGATCGACGGGCTGGCCACACAGGGATCCTCTTTTCGTTCGACCACCGACACGATCGCGCGCCTCAAGGACGATGACGCTCTTGCCTTGCTCACTGAGCCGTCTAGCGGCGCCAAGGCCGCCAAGCCCGGCCCCGATGATGCAAACATCCGCCTTCTCGGAAACCGTCATGACATCAACCGGTGAATTGAAACGCAGGTGGCCAGTGCCAGCGCCTCAGGCAAGTAACTGCCATCCACTCCCCATCGTTCGTCGCGCATCTGCCGGGCCTCTTTGTCGTGAAAGGAACCTGGATATGTTCACGATTGCGGCCTTGTCCGGGATATCCCGCTGACGACATAAGATTGTCCATTCGCGACACATCGCTGCTCCGGGAAAATCCTGGTGCACCCTCTATGGCTTGGCGGTGAGCGCTGCTGTAACCTTGTTGCGTATGTCCTGCTTATCCAAAAGTGCCACGTGAATACGGGCGTCAGCACGTCAGGCCGATACGTTCCCATGGCGAGGCCGCGCGCGTGCCGATGAAGAAACGGAAGCTCAATCCACGCGCAGGCATGCCGTCGATCCCGCTCGCGCCAGCATCGCTGTTCCGTTTTTTCACCAGTGCGCTGGATCAATCCCAACTCGATACGGCGACCGTCTTGCGTGCGGTTGGGCTTTCGGAGTCCATGCTGGATACCGATGCAAGCCAGTTGCCGTTTTCCCGCATGCTTGAATTGGCCGAGACCGCATCGGCAGTGACGGGCATCGATGATCTTGCGATCCGGCTATCGAAGTTTTTGCAACCCAAGGGCCTTGGTCCGCTGGGATACGTCATGTTGAACTCCCCTACCGTGGGTGAAGCCTGCAAAAATACGGTTCGCTACATCCGGGTGTTGGGCGACTCGATCTACGCAGGCGTCCAGATTTCAGCGAAAGGCCTGGTCCTCGATTACGTGGTGGAGGGATTGCCCGCATTCCCGAAGCGCCAGGATGCTGAACTGACCGCTGTCATGGCGCTCAATGGGATTCGGGCCATGCTGGGTTCGCATGTCAGTCCGCTGGCAGTGCACTTTGAGCACTCACCGCCCAAGAACATCAAGCCCTATCGCGCTTTCTTCGGCGCGCCGATTCGTTTTGGGCAAGGCATTAACCGGATGATCTTTAGCCATGAGTTGTCTGCGCGCCCGGTCAAGGATGCGGATCCGGTCCTGCTCTCCATCGTTACAGAGCATCTGGACAGAATCCTGGCTGACAAGCCCCAGGTTGATGAACTGGAGGCCGTGATCGAGGTGATCGTCCGCGGCTCAATCAATACGGGGCCGATCTCGCTGGAGCGCGTTGCCTCACGCCTCAATCTGATTCCAAGAACGCTGCAACGGCGCCTGAGCAAGCGCGGGCTCTCGTTCGGCGCCATCGTTGACAGAATCCGCAATGAACGCGCCAGCTCTCTGCTGATCGAGAGCAGTCTCCAGATCAAGGAAATCGCGCTCCTGACGGGATTTTCCAGCCCGGCGGCTTTTACAAAGGCATTCAGATCCTGGAACGATCTTTCCCCGAATGACTTTCGCAAGCAGCGCGAGGCCGGGAAAGTGCGTTGAGTGTTCTCTGTTGGCGCGAAGCAATCGGCCACTCCCAATGAATTCCACCGGCCGATGCATGCAGGGTCGAGCATCGTGGCCTGCGCACGAAAAAGCCGGCGCTGGGCCGGCTTTTTTTGTGCTTATGCAGCGTAACGCTTTCGGTAACTCTCGAGGAATTTCGCGATTCGGCTGATGGCTTCGCGCAGATCGTCTTCATGTGGCAAGAACACGATTCTGAAATGATCAGGGGTCTGCCAGTTGAAGCCGGTGCCTTGCACCAGCATCACGCGCGTTTCCTTGAGCACTTCCAGGAAAAACTGGCGGTCATCCTTGATCGGGTAAACCTGGGGATCGAGCCTTGGGAACATGTACAGCGCGGCTTGCGGCTTGACGCAGGTGACGCCGGGAATCGCAGTGATCAGTTCATAGGCCAGGTCGCGTTGACGACGCAGGCGACCGCCTTCGCAGACCAGGTCGTTGATGCTCTGGTATCCGCCGAGTGCAGTCTGCACGGCCCATTGGCCGGGCACGTTGGGGCAGAGGCGCATGTTGGAGAGCATGTTCAGGCCTTCGATGTAGTCGCGTGCAGCGGTCTTGTCGCCTGACACGATCATCCAGCCCGCGCGATAGCCGCAGGAGCGATAGCTTTTCGACAGTGAATTGAACGTCAGCGTCAGCACATCGGCGGACAGGCTGGCGAGCGCCGTATGCTTGACATCGTCGTACAGAACCTTGTCGTAGACCTCATCGGCCAGCAGGATCAGGCCGTGCTCGCGTGCGATGGCAATCAGGCCCAGCAGCAATTCATCCGAGTAGAGTGCGCCGGTCGGGTTATTCGGGTTGATCACCACGATGCCTTTGGTGCGCGGTGTGATCTTGGCGCGGATGTCGGCGAGGTCAGGCATCCAGTTATTGGCTTCATCACACAGGTAATGCACGGGACGACCGCCTGCCAGACTGGTGGACGCCGTCCACAGTGGATAGTCCGGCATCGGCACCAGCAGTTCATCGCCTTCGTTCAGCAGTGCATTGGCGGCCATGGCGATCAGTTCGCTGGCGCCGTTGCCGAGGTAAATGTCGTCGAGCGTGACGCCTGCAATGTTCTGCTTCTGGGTTTCGTGCATCACCGCCTTGCGCGCCGCGAAGATGCCCTTGCTGTCGGAATAGCCGGCCGAGTTCGGCAGGTTGCGAATCATGTCCTGCTGGATTTCTTCGGGCGCGTCAAAGCCGAACGCGGCAAGGTTGCCGATGTTCAGCTTGATGATCTTCTGGCCCTCGTCTTCCATCTTCTTGGCCGCATCCGTGATGGGTCCACGGATGTCGTAGAGGACATTGGCCAACTTGGTCGATTTCTTAACAGTTTTCAAAGTCCCTCCGAGGGGCTCTTGACTGGGCCAAACCTGTCATCAGGTGGCCGGATTGAAGTAATTATATGCGGCGGATTGCTGCGCACATGCAGGGAATGTCGACAAATCAGTAAAAACTCGGTCCTGGCGCATAAAAAAAGCCGGCTCGGCGCCGGCTTTTGATTAAAGCGCGGCGGTGATCAATGGGCGGCGGCTTTGCCGTGAGCGGCGGTCGCCAGCATCAGGCGATCCGTCCACGCAATGCCGATGGCCGAAGCGATGAAGGCCATGTGAATGATGGTTTGCCACATCACGCCGGCCGAGGTGGTGTTGGAGCAGGCGGTGCCCGCAGCCACGGTTGAGCAGAGTGGCAGCGCGCCGAGGGAGCCGGCCTCGATGAAGGTCTTGAGCAGGTGGATGGAGGAGATGCCGATGATCGCCATCGCCAGTTTTACCTTCAGCACGGAGGCGTTGACGTGGCTCAGCCATTCCGGCTGATCCGGGTGATTCTCCAGGCGCAGGCGTGACACGAAGGTTTCGTAGCCGCCGACGATGACCATCATCAGCAGGTTGGAGATCATCACCACGTCGAT
>Ga0116227_10004662_pt1 | contig 29615 bp, 8 predicted proteins | sample S1TSphgellanicum_FD_89693 | JGI IMG/M metagenome (GOLD analysis project Ga0116227, IMG submission 89693) | Host-associated microbial communities from peat moss isolated from Minnesota, USA - S1T2_Fb - Sphagnum magellanicum MG | ecosystem: Host-associated > Plants > Peat moss > Unclassified... | reverse complement strand
TTGAGACAAATCCAACGGTGGATTTGAGAGAAACAATTAATTAAACCAAAAGTCCAGAGGCTTCCCCATGGAAATCATTCCATGAAACCCACTTCAACACCCTCTACTTTCAACAACTGTAACTCCCTCACAGCAGAACCAATGACGCTGAATTTTTGGGAGGAGCTTCTACACCTTCTGAACTAACACTGATCTAATTTTGAGACAAATCCAACAGTGGATTTGAGATAAACAATTAACTAAACCAAAGTCCAGAGGCTTCACTACGATTACTTGCTACACACAACTCCATTCCATACTTCATTTTTTTTTTCATAACCTTTCCATGATCACCTCCACACACAAGAACTAACAACCTTTCTCACACTTCATTCTCCTCTTCCTTCTCCTTTCTTCACATACACACAATGCCTTCTCGCTTGGTAAACCTCCATGACCTTCCTCGAGCTTGTTTTCCTTGTCCAATGAAAGCTTTGAAATCCTTTAGCACCAATCAATGGCCTCTTCATCCTTCAAGGGCCAATGAGAATTTGAGAATTAATGGCCATCCAATTGAAATTAGGATGAGAATCCTTAGGTCCAATGGAACACAAGAGATATTTCATCCTCCAATCAAATAGGATAACAATCCTCATGACTAATGGGATTGGAGGATCCAATCTCCCCTTTATTTTGGATATCTTGATGAGGTCTCTTGCTTGATCCTTATTTTTTCCGTCCGTTGACCCTCACATCCTACTTCTTCATCCTAATTATTTCAAGTAACTAACTGCTAGGATAAATTATCGATAGTAACAAGGAAGAATCCTTGAGTTCTTACTTGACTAATTCAATGGTTGAAGTAACATTTCCGTGTAATATTTATTTCTTGATATTCCCTACCTATTTACTTTACTATGCACTAATTAACTATGTAGTACATAGTAAATTGAAATTATAATTTACGTCATAAAAGAAAACTTTCACACACTTCTAGATCCACCGTTGAATTTAGGGTTTGATGAATCCCTTAAATCTAGGGTGTTCGAGTTTTGATGAGGTTCCGCCGTCACTCCCACACTTTACGCCTACCCTAATTTGTTAAATAAAAAGGCCTCGACCTTTTTGAACGCAAGTACCACCTTGTTTGCACCTTCTTGGTTTTTTGTTGATGTAGGTGCAACTAATCATGGTGGATGATGACGCTACGCCTTCAAATCCTCTAGTCGCACCCGTACAACAAGAAGAACTTGAAGAAGCACCGCTCGATTTGAATGTTTCTCAACGATCGCGCAAAGAAGAACCGCCCAGGAGAGTGGTGCGCACTCAAGTCGCTCGTTTGGTATGGGATCGTCGATTATCTCCTAACCCACATGCTTTAACAATTTATTTGAAGTTTGTTCCTGCTCGTGGAGCCGCGTCAAAAAGATTTGAAGAGTGCTAGTGCGAAGATGATGATGTTCGTGTCCATTGTCGAACGTGGGTTCCCAGTGATGGCCATTATCGTTGGTTACGAGGCCCGATCAACCCATTACCCCTGGAGCATCAAGCCGAGTACCTCGTTCGCACCATTCGCCGCATCCTAAATTTTTTACAATTGTGATCTATCCTTTAAGTCAATTATTCAATTGTAATTCACCTGAGGCTACTCAGGCGGAAGTGTTTAATACTTAAATTTGAATTGATTCTATTTAGAAGTCTGATAGAAGTGAAACTAAATAAAGATGTACTAGGACTACATCCTAACAATCTCACCAGTACATCATTAGTGCTTGAAGATTCTTCTACAGACTAACTTAACCTTGTCATGGCGAAATGCTATTGTTAATTATGGGTTTGTATTTCCTATCTATCAATAAACCACATCTAATTCTACATCCCCTTCCTCTTCTCTTCAACATAAAAGGGATAATGTACTCTAAAAGGTTTACTAGGTGTTTAATTGATTAAGCATTACATCAACTGAAATAAAGAAAGTATTATATGCCTGGAAATATCACAAAGGCTGATTCAACTATTAATAATCACTACTTGAAGGCTTATAAGCATTCCAATCATTAGTACTAAAGAAAATTACGGAACTAAGGCTTAACTAATTATTGAGCTATAATCCATGGTTCACACAACAATTGAAAAAACATTTTTTTTATGAACAACATTCCAAATTCAAATCTATCTAGGGTGATAAAGAAGCATGGCAAGAATTTGGAATAGATATAATCCACCTTTGAACTTGTAGTGTCTTCCTTGAAGTAAAATGGGTGCAATCTATCATGTGCAATTTTATGATGAATAACTAACCACTACCTCCCCTTTGTAACACTTGCCTTTAGTTTCTTTACCATCATGTAATAGACCCACCTTCCTAATCTAGTAAACAATACAAATAATAGTTTTTATTATAGAAGAAAAAAAAACCAAAACTAAAGATAATAATATTTTATATCAACTATAAATAAAATATTTTCATCGCATAAAAAATTCAATGAAAAACACATTGAAAAAGATATCACAAGTTGACTTTCAACCATAATCCATTGTCTATATTTTGTTTTCACACAAATGCAACCTTATTTTACTTCACATATGTTAATCTTCCTATAATCACATACACACAATGATAGAATGATAAAGAGAAAATATAAAATGAAAATATAATGAAGCGAAAAAAAAAAAAAAAGTTTCCTTATCACACATGGGTTTCCTTATCCTCTTAAATTTCCTCACCTTATTTTAATATCCTTCACAAATCCTAATTAAAGGAAACCATTCATCCCTTATCCACTTTCTACTTGAATTAATTAACTTGGATACACTATGAGAAATTATGTCTTTTGAACTTGTCTTATGCAACTAAAAAATGTCATTTATAATTAGTTTGCAATTAAAATTAGTTGCAAAAAACACTTATTAGTTGTATAGGACAAGTTGCAAAGGACGTGATTTCTCACAGTGATATAACTTCACCCCCAAATAAATAAAATACAATAAGTGAATAGTTACCACTAGTAACTAAACAATTGGTAAGATGTCTTTCTAAGTCAATTATATCAAAAGATTAGTTTCACTAACAAACATTTTTTTTAGTGAAATTCTCCCCATAATTATTTTATGATTATTTTGTCATATGACTACACTAACAATACTACCATCATGGAACACTTTCACTTAAAACTTTTCCTACAATTATTTTGCCATTTGATGGTACTACCATCTAATGACAATACCTACTATCATTTAGCAATATATGATGCCCAATATTTAAATCAATCCAAAAATGGTTTAGACCATATTTATATATATATTATTCATTTCAACATCTTTCAATTTCAAGTAGTCAATTTGTTCATCTTGAAGTTTTTTTTGATCTTGTGAATGTCTCTTTTTGATTTCCAAGTTCATGGTGTGGATATCATCAATTGATGCCACCAACATCTTGTTCCCATGTTTGGTCGCTTCCATTATGCCATTACAAGTTGAAGATGATTTTTTTTCAAATCTTGTGTTGTTAAGAGTTCTTCAATCAACAATAAATGGGCCATTGCAAGATAAGATGGACCATTTTTTGTGTCACACAATAAGTTTTTGCATAATGTCATGCATAATACATGTCATAAAATCATCACTATGCCAAATTTGCCATTGGATTAAGATTCTCAATTTGAATAAAAAGATGTCTATTAAAAAAATATAACATTGATACACCAAATATAAAGTAATGGACTTTTGAAATTGAAAATAATTAACTAGTCTTCTATTTGTGACTCTATATAAATACGTTTTTTTAATGGATTGTCTTTGGGGTATTTTTTATAAGGATTCAATATGATATATTAAAACAAAAGAAATTTAAATTTAAAAAATTGCTAAAAAAATCTTAAACCATAAAAAGTTATGAACTTTTGAATGTCTTAGAATGGACTTTATTTTTGAAAGTCCATATTGTAATCACCTTTTGATGATTTTTTTTTTTAATTTAAGAAAAAACATGTATGTTAAAAATAGTTATCTAGTTGAGTTTTTATTCATATAATCTTTATTAACTCATTAACCACCTTGTAATCCCCACTTAAACAATGACATCATATTAGATTGTCATTTTAACACTATTCAATGGATTTTTTATGAACTATTTATTCATTAGTATTGGTTTGCATTATCTTGCAACCACTTTGGTAGAAGTTTGATGACTCTCACTAACACATCAAAATCCTTACATTAAGTGATGTATCTTCCTAAATGATTTTGTTCATGCAATCTTGGAACATTCATTATATGTGTAACTCATTTATTGTGTGAATAGGTCCTATTGGAAGAATGTGTATTGTTTGGGTGATTGGATTTGTTTCACTACAAGTGTTAATGATGTAGAAGACTCCAATGACACTTTCAATTTATGTGATGAAGGGGGATTTAAATATAACATTTTTTTCTAATTTGATTTTTGATTGCAACACATGAATTCCAAACATGTTGTCCAATACTATTAGATCCTACACATGTGGAAGACTAACATGGGTCACCCTTCATGAATGAATATTCCATCATCTCATATATTACCTTATTGTAGTGTTGAGGCAAATTCAAACTTTTTTATTTTGGTATAAAATCCCAATATTTTGTATTATTTCTTATTGAGGACATATAATTTAAAATGTGTTTGAAATCTCCACAAATTATGTCTCACTTGTTTTTGTAGGCATAATTATTTTTTAAGTATCAATGAGTGACCATTTGCTTGAACATTGAATTTGCAATCTTTTGCCACTTGCATTTTACATTTTTAATTAATATTTGATCTCTCAAGTCATGAATGACATCCTGTAACCATAAAAGAAGGGTGAATTAAAAAAATCTCTTGTGCACATGGAACTCATGGTAGAAACACAAACCCTGAGAATTTAAAAATTTCATCAATTCCAACAACTTACATTGTTAAGATTGCAAACTCAGTGTTACCAGAATTTCCATTGGTGCTACTAATCTATTGGAACAAGATTCAATGTTCTATGTGTGAATTGCCAACTAACACATATGGTGATCTCTCATTAACTTGTTATAATGGCAACAAACAATTTGTTGTTATGTACAAAACCATATGTTATAAATCTAAGATCTACTAAGGTATAACTTGAGGTCAGAACCCTTAGTGTTCGGTCAGTCGTCCATGTGAGCTATTAACCCTTCTCCTACAAATGTAACAATGCAAAAGAACATTAAGTTATTTATTTAATAAACTCTAATTTCATAAACATCTTGATCTCCATGTTCGAAATAAAGTATGAGTGTCATATACCAAGTTAATTTAAAACCATTAAAGAAAGATATTTTTTTTGGTGTCGATATTGGCTATGGATAGATTTTTATTAACTTCCCACTTCTATCTTCATTTCTTTCACTCTGCCCAACCTAAGGACACCCCATTAAAACTTTTTGTATTCACTCAGATACCTGCCCTACCACATGGATTAAATAGAGATTCAACCAAGGTCCCCATTCAAAATGCATATCTATCCCTCTACATGCCCCTTTCTCCATAGTTCAATTTTTTTTTTTTTCGTCATCAATACTTAGCATCAACCCTTTATAAAATCTATTCTTAACAAGGACATATTGCTTGCCATAATGTAGTCATTGGCGTAGCAAAAATCAAATACAATAACTACAAACTTCAACAAGCCAAACCTACCATCTTCTAAAAATTGATGATGAAAGAAAAAAATCTACCTACATTGCTTCTGAATTCCCTTTTTTACCCTACCTTCCACCATCCTACTCTTTATACCTCCATTCAATGCCATAGCTTCCTCATCCATCCATAACTTGATGTCGATCAGTTCCACATAATACATAAACAAACAAGACTTCCTTCCCATGTTCACAAGTTTCCTTGAAACATTAATTGCTGCAGCTAACAAACAATGATGAAATAATTTTCGCCATTAACATGCAGAAAGTTGACGGCCACTGAAAACAAAAACAAAATCCCTAAAAACTTGTTATGTTCACATGAGAACATTATCCGATTGCCTTCCTATCTAGTCACAAGCCAACCTTACTACATACTTGTCTTTTTTTGCTTGAATTAATGCCATCACTTCTTGGTACTCCCAATTTGGTTAGCATGATTGATTGGTGTTCAATTCATAATTATATTCTAATTTAGGAGCAACACTTTTCATTTTCCTTTGGATTATGCTCCCTTTACTTTCTATGTTGGTGAACTTATTATTGGAGAATTTTTGTATTTTTCTTTTTAGGTATTTGATTTCTCAAATCTTATGTAGGAAAAGGCATGGTAGGATGTCTTTGAAATTTTAAACTTAACATAAATTTACATAGCCAAGTTTTGGCCTACCAATGTAACAATGCATTTCTAATTCATTTGTGTTTACTTGGAATGACAATTATATAGTTGTTACTATTTTATTTCATTTCCCAACAACGGTTTGGCATTGAGTGTGATGTCAATTGTAATGATAACTATAACAATAGGTGTGGATGTTGGCATCTTACCATTTTTTGGAAATTCAATTATCATTCATTAACCATTAAATGTGAACATACCAAAAAAAATGTAAATCTTGAACATTCATATTGATAATTGGGTTGATAGAGTTCATCAACTTCATTTTTTTTCAACTTTGAGCCTTGGATATTTGTATTTATAATAAAGTATATTACTATTTTTTTACTTGGGAAAATGATCACTTTCAAGGTTTGCTTGATTCAATAATTAGGTCATTTAAATTGCTTTAGAGGAAAATTGAAAGCACTAAAAACTTAAATATATTTTTTATTAACAAACTAAGATACTTAAACGTGTCTAACAATAGTTTGCAAAAAATCACAACAATAGCCTAATCACAAACATAGCAAATGAACTCACACAAAACATGCTACAAAACTCACAAGCAAAATCAATTGCAAAAATTACAAAAAAAACCAAATAAAAAACTCATAAGCAAAACCAAATTGACTAGTTAGTTGGTTGAAAAATAATAGCCATGAAAAACCTCAATAATTGTCTAAATATCATAAATTTCACACAAATAATTTACAAAAATATATATCTTCTAATTTGATGCAAAATGTGAAACAAAAATACCAATGATAAACAAGTATATGATCTTAATAAGAAATTCAACACAATTGTTCATATGGAAAACGTACAATTATTTGACAATGAATTCCCTTATGACAATTCAAAACATTCAACAACATTTCTTTTTGGTCAATTTTGTGACATAACCAAAATGATAATCATTTGTGAAATTTTCTGGTGACAAATTTTCACAACTTGGCAACATTTTTTTTTTTGATTTTTTTTAATGCAAATTTCAAAGAAAATTTCCAAAATTTTGATTAAACATATTTTTTGGATGAAAAGTTTGTTCCCATTCCAATTACATTTTTAATCAGAGGTAGTTTCTTGTTATGATTTCACTGTTTGGACGTGTTTAGTAGTGACTATCACCAATTTAAGCAAAAATAAATAAAAAATTCAAATGCTCTTCAATTGATGCTGCATCAAAAAAATTAAAAAATTAAAAAAAATCCAATAGCGATTAGTGATCAATATTTGTTGGTGTTAAATTTCGTAAAAATGAGATAAATAAAAATTAAAAGGGGTTATTCCATTGTAATATTTCAGTTTTTTCATTTATAAATTTAAAAAATTGAATTTAAAAATAAATAAATCACCACATTTGGACTCTGACTTTAGTTTGGTAGCATTTAAAAAACTAGCTCTTTTACTATTTAGACAGGTTCTAAAAGCCTGTCACCATTTAATGTTTAATCCTTCTTGGGATGCTATCCAATGATGCAACATGAAAAAATTGAAAAATTAAAAATTAAAAAATCAATGCTAGTGAGAGACTAAAATTTGTTGTGCTTGGAAAGAAATCAAAAAATTATCAAATTAAAATATTTGTAAATTGACTCCCTTTTGGGTTCTTCTTTCATTTTCTCAACCCTTCTTTCAACCTCTGGGCAAAGTAATGAAACTTGATTAAATACGGGTATAAAATGTTGGAACTCAGGATTAAATGCACGAAATTCTAAAATATTAACAACATGAGTGATTGGGTTGAAGGCAATTGGGAATTTAAAAAAAAAAAATACACAGGGTGAAATTCAGATTTGGTCAAATTTGGTGCTAATCTGAGTTTCAACCTGAGTTTCAACCTGAGTTTCAATCTGAGCTTTAAGTCAAGTATACTTTTTTTTTTTTTCACTGTTTTAAAAAAGAAATCTCACCCTCCTTTATGACCAAACTGAGGAGCTACTGATGCTGTGTTTTCATTACTTTTGCAAATATCTCTAACAAACACAGTTCTTTTTCCACTGTATGGAAGTTTAGTGCTGTAAATTTTCCAAAGATGGATTTTGCATTTGGAAACAACCAACTAACAAACAAACAAACAAAGTAAGAACGAAGGACATCTTTTGAGTAGGCTGTTGTTGTGATCATAAGCACCAAGCACCTACTTGCTGCGGTGGTCTTGTTGATGTTGGTAAAAATTCTCTCTCAAGTACATTGCTGCAGCTTGTGGTACTAAGTAAGGTACCACAAACAAGCTTAGCATCAAACCATGTTCATCATGTCATTATTGATGATCATGTCCTTGTTGTTGCTGTTGTTGATGTCCTTCTTGCGTTGTTTTGTTGTTGTTGTTATTGTTGTCCGTTGGTAATTGTGTTCTTAGTTTAGTACTTTTACTGCCTTGCTTACTTCACTGCCATCAACAAAACCATGAAAAATTTGTGTACTTCAATTACACAAACAAACCTCTGGAGTCTGGAGTCTGTGTTTGTCTGTGTCTGTGCGTGTGTGTGTGGGTGGGTTTTTTTTGGCTCAATTTCATGATGTAGCCAAAGTGACGATGGTCCCCTTGAAGATTTAGCCAAATTTGTTTTAAAGCTAAATTTAATTTAGACACAATTTTAAAATAAACATCCTTCGAGATTTTTGGCTACATACTTGAACCACCCTTGTATAGAAAGAAACCTGGCAATTTTTCTGAAATTTTGATCAAATTCTGGCTATTGCAAATTCCCGATTGATTTTTAGCACATTTAATTGTTAATATATATCATGCCTGTGTTTTCTTTTTGGGTCATTTCATGATCTAACCAAAGTGGTGATGATCCACAAGAAGATTTAGCCAAATTTGGTTAAAAGCTTAACTTTAAAAATGAAAAATTTTAAAAACATCCTTTGATATTTTTGACTTCCATAACTTGAACCATTTTGTATAGAAATCTTACAAAATTTTAAAAATGTTGCTCAAATTATGGCTATTGAAAACCCACAAAGAGCACTTGATTTTAGCACTTTTAATTTTAGTGACAAGTAATCAAAACCGATATATGGGGGATTTTTTGGAATCCTTCATATGGTTGTTGATGGACCATTCCAAAGACAATTTCAAAAATAACTATGTCATTTTCAACTACTTCAATTTAAAATTAAAAAACTGCTTAAAGGTTTTTTTTTATTAACTTTTTCAATAATTATCTCTTACCTTTCTTAATAACTACCTCCATTTGGTAATTACCTCACTCTTTTCCTCTACCCACCAACATGGATATGAAAAATCAAATTAACATATGTCTTTTCAAGTCCACGAAATGTATATTAATTTAAATTTGAGCTCCATGCTCTCGTGCAGTACCAGTGACAATCAACTTTTTAAAAAAAAAATTTAATTGTTTTCATATGATTTTCAATAATTCATCATTATTTATGTCAATGTCAAATTTAATTTAAATAAATATACATTTCATGCACAGGAAAAAGACACATGTTAATTTATTTTTTCATATTCACGTTGGTGGTGGAAGGAAAAAAAAAAAGGAGAGTGAGATAATTATAAAATGAATGGAGGTAGTTATTAAGAAAGGTGAGACATACTTATTATAAAAATTAATTAATAAAAAAAAGTTATTATTATTTTTAAAAAAAGAAATGAAAGAGGTAAGTTATTTTTGAAATTGTCTTTAGAATGGTCCATGGACAACCAAATTAAAGGATTCCAAAAAAAAAAATTCCCCAATATACCAGTTCCGATTACTCATCACTGGAATTAAATTTAACATTGACATAAATAATGATAAATGATCAAAATTATGAAATTATTTTATTATAAATTATAATAAATTATTTAAATTATAATAATTTTAAATTATTAAAAAGAAAACAGGCTCTCTGAGAGAGAGAGAGAGAGAGAGAGGGAGAGAGAGAGAGTGTGTGATTTTGTCTCTTTCTTTGTTTGGTTTGGTGTTGTGTGTCATCTTTCTTATCTTTCTTTGTGCTCAAGTGTGTTATTTTATTCATGGCAAAAAAAGTGCATCCAGAGTAGTTGTAGTAGTTGTTGTTGTTAGTACTTACTACGACATCGCAAAGGACTCTGCAGTAGCAGGAGGAATGGGGGAGAAAGGAGAAAGAAAGCAAGCAAGAAAACAAAAGAAAAGAAAGAAACAGTGTTGTTGATGATTCTGCCACAGCAGCAGCAGCAGCAGCAGCAGCAGCTTGTGTCTCTGTTCATGTCTGCAGACTGTGGCTTGCTTGCTTGCTTGCTGGCTGACTGGTTGGCTGGCTGGATGCTGGCTGGATGCTGGCTGCTGTTGCAGCTGTCGAAGATTGTGGATGCCAGTCCACGTTTGTCACCTAGTGCCCCTTGTGAAGGTGATAAGAGACTTTCCCTTGTTAAGCCATTCCCTTGCTGCATTCATGTGCTCTTCTCTGCTCTTCTCTGCTCTCTTCTGTTTTTTCCTTTCCGTAACAACTTCTGTTTTTTCTGTCTGTGGCCAGTTAGCAGTTTTGTGTTTGTGTGTGTGTGTGTCTGTGCGCGCGCGCGCGCGCGATGATTCTGTGATCTGTAGTGATTCTTCGTGTAAGATTATTCTTGTAATAGATATCGGAAATTGAGATCCATTCCAGATCTATTTGCAAGCTACTACTGCTTCAATCTTCAACAAGGACAGGAGAAGACAGGAGAGGACAGGAGAGTCTGAGGTAGTTGAAATTCTTTTGATCTGAAGAAGCTCTGGAGAGTAGATTTTGACTCTCTTTGTTTTTTTTGTTTTTGGATGTGCTGTGCATTCTCCATCTTTTGACCTGTTCACAGTATATTTGTATTTGTATGTGTCTATGTGTAAGTTGATGTTGAGAAGATGTTGTATGAGATTCTGAGTTAGTTGGATTGGAAGTCTCTCTTGGATCCTTAAAGAAGTTCTTTTGTTTGTTTTGGTTTTGTTGTTTCACTTGTGAGCTCTGCAACATCCTCAAGAGGTTTTTCTTTTCTGAGGAGGCATGCAAAAATAAGGCTGAGGAGAGATGATGGATATTGTCAAGATGATGAAGTTTGTGGCCATTGTGGAAATTAGATGTTTGGTATCACCAGCATGAGAGTGTCCAAAGAGGAGGAGAAAAAGGAAGCGGAAAGAAAGAGAAAATCAGCTCTGTAATCAGCTTCAGTTTTCTTTTTCCAAGTTCTCATTTCTTTCTTGCTGTGTGTGAAGAAATCTGCTGCCATGAAGAATTTTGTCTGGAATTTGAGGCTTTTACGAGCCATAATATTGCTGTTGCCCGGGCTTTGGCTCCTTGCTGCCAAATCTGCAAAAGGACTGTCTCAGGAGGGTCAAGCACTCTTGCAGTTCAAGAACAATATCACAGATGGTAGCCATCAACTTACAAACTGGGTGGCAACAGATCTCCTTCCTTGCAATTGGACAGGAGTCACATGCACAGGAAGCTCAGTCACCAACATCAATCTGTCCAATTTCAATATCTCAGGCGAAGTTCCCGAAGGTGTACTAGGTAAAGAGCGAATCAAAACCCAGATCTCCTTCAGATGGGCCCTTTTTCTTCACAAGCTTCCAATGCAGCTCCCCTTGCTGTTGATCCTTTCTTTCTTTTGTCTCTGCAATTTTTGTCAGGAAGTCTGTTATTACCTACTGTCATCATCATCAGCTTCTCTTAAGATAGAATACTTGCCATCTCTTTTATCATTTGGAGTTTGTTCTTGTCTTGTCATTGGTTGCACTCACCAGGAACTTAGTTCACAAGTGTTTGATTTATGCATTCCATGCAGTTGTCCAACTTTATAGTTGCAATGTTGTACTCCTCTCCATGCATTCTTCTGTACATATGGTTTTTCAGTTAAAGTTTTTGTCTTTCAATCAAGAAATGGAAGATGAGCTTCACCCAATGATGTCAAAGTCTCTGTTAAGACTTCAATGTTCTTAATCTATTTCTCTATCTTGTTTGGCCCAGTGGGGCGAGTGGTTGTTGTACAACACTGGTATCTTCTTCCATTTCTCCTTTCTTTGCCTTTTTTCTACCTTCTACAGTTTCTTTTTGGTTGTGCTGTTAAGTTTTCTTATAGAGCTCTGCAAGCAGGTTTTCATTGGTGGAAGCAATTTGTATTGCTCTTGTTGATTTATGCTTCATTTTCATGTTGTGCAAAGAGTCATCATGAAGCCAGACAGTCTAGTCCAAGAGGCTCCATGCTTCCAAGTGTACAGGTGACTATCTCAAGCAAGTCTTGTACTTCCTATGGTCTTCTATCAGTGGTCATATCAGGTTCTCCCTGATATGGTTGGCAGAATGGTCTGCCTGACTGTGGTAGGCAACAGTAGTGCTTGGTGTCAAGAGGTCATCCTAATCTCTAATATGTGGAGACTAGAGTGGTCATCCAGCTTCTCCTTCATGGAGAGATTGGCAAACTGTGAGCTTTAGATCAGTTTGAAACTTTGAGCTGCAAATACATGGCATTAACACCAACAGTAGTTGCTTTTGGCTGTTACAGGTCAGTTGACAAATCTTACAGCTCTGGACCTTGGAAATACAAACATGGGTGGCTACTTTCCTCTTGATTTGCTCAATTGCAGCAACCTCATGACCTTGAACCTGAGTATCACATACATCGGAGGTCCTCTACCCACAATGATTTCACAGCTGACAAAACTCCAAATACTGGACCTTTCATACTCAAATTTTGTAGGATCAATCCCTGATAGTTTTGGGGAGTTGCCGGCACTGCAGCTCTTGAATCTCAAAGCTGCAAACTTCACTGGAGTTTTGCCGTCCAGCCTTGGGAAGCTCACAAACCTGACTGAAATACATCTTGGCCTTGCAAATTTCACACTTGCAGCTATACCTTCATGGTTTGCAAGTTTCACAAAGCTCAAAGTGCTTGACCTAAGCTCCAGTAACTTCACTGAGGGGCTGATTCCAGAGTGGGTTCAGGTGATGCCAAGCCTGCAGTATCTTGACCTTGCGTACTGTAACTTGACTGACCAGATTCCAGGATTTCTGGGAGGCTTGACAGCGCTTCAGACTCTCTGGTTGAGGGGAAACTTGCTGAATGGATCAATACCTGATATCTTTGCAAACTTGACAGAGCTCGTGAGCTTGGATGTTTCAGAGAATCAGCTTACAGGTTCAATCCCATTAAGCCTGATGGAGCTTCCAAATCTTGAAGTGATTGAGCTGTATGCAAACCAGCTCTCAGGGGAACTGCCTGCAACTATAGGAAATCTCAGAAGCTTGTCACAGTTTGATGTCTCACAGAACGAACTGAGTGGTGCAATACCAGAGTCAGTGACAACTTTGGCAAACCTGTCAATCTTCCACCTCTGGCAAAACAACTTCAGCGGCAGCATACCACCAGGTATGGCTAATCTTCAGGCACTGACAGAGTTTGTCCTCTTCGAGAACCACTTCACAGGCAGTGTTCCAGGCAACTTGGGGCAGAACTGCAACCTTACACGATTTGATGTCTCCACAAATCTGCTCTCTGGACCTGTCCCAGCTCATCTTTGTGACGGACAGCAGTTAATTGAACTCATCTTCTTCAATAACATGTTTTCAGGCATGATACCTGATGTCTATGGAAGCTGCATGACTCTCGCTCGTGTTCGGTTTGAGATCAATAAACTCTCAGGACCAATTCCTGATGGTCTCTGGGGGGCACCTGAAATGCTGATTCTTACAGCACACAATAATATGCTCAACGGAAGCATACAGCCCACCATCAGATCTGCTTTAAACTTAGGCACACTTGACATCTCCAGCAACTGGTTCGTGGGTCCACTTCCCCAAGAAATTGGCAACCTCCTTCTGATACAAAAGCTCTCTGCATCTGGGAACAACCTCTCAGGTTCAATCCCTTCACAGCTCAGTGATCTCTCTCAGCTCAACTGGCTTGATCTCAGCCAAAACGCTTTCATGGGTGGGATACCACCAGCACTTGGAAACTGTTCACACCTCAGCACACTGAACCTTTCAATGAATTTGCTTACTGGACCGATTCCGAGTGAGCTTGGTGAACTTAGCAGCCTCACAGTTCTGGATCTTTCACATAATGCCCTCACAGGCGAGGTCCCATCCATCCTCAGCAGGTTGCCACTTGAGAATCTTGATGTCTCATACAACAACCTCTCTGGTGTGCTGCCACCAGGTCTCCTTCCAGTCACAGATGCCAAAGATAACCCGTATTTGTGTGATGTGGCCAGTAACTGTGAAGCCAGCGGGCAGCAAACAAGCAGCAAGTCGAATGGAGTGATGGTGTCAGCAGTGGTTGGAACTTTTGTGGCAGCAATGATTGTACTGATTGTTGGCTCATGCTGCTTTTACCGGAGGTACAAAATTTTCAATGAGCAGCGCAAGGGGCTTTTACGGAACGCCTCGTGGCACTTGACTTCATTCCAAAAGGTGACAGTGAAGGAGTATGAGATTGCAGAATTCTGCAACAATCCAGATAATGTCATTGGAAGTGGTGGATCTGGGAAAGTGTACAAGGCAGTACTCGGCAATGGCCAACCTGTTGCTGTGAAAAAGCTTGGGTGGGGGGAGATGAAGGGTGATGCATTACATGATCATGGATTCCGAGCTGAGGTACAGCTATGAATTGAAAAACTCCTTACATACTCACTGTCATATCTGATCTGCACCAAACATTCATGTACAAATTGAAATACAAATTCTGATTATCAGAGCATCTTTGGCGTCATGCAGGTTGAGACATTAGGGAAAATCCGACACCGGAATATTGTGAAGCTCTTGTGCTGTTGTTCAAACAATGAGTCAAACCTCCTTGTGTATGAATACATGCCCAATGGCAGCCTGGGTGACATCCTGCACAGCACCAAAGGTGGCACGCTGGACTGGGCTATGCGCTACAGGATTGCACTAGGGGCAGCACAGGTACAGAAGAAAAGAACGCTTGTGATCACCGTCCCTCTCTTTTGTGTGTATGGTGTAGCTGTACATAGAGTATTACATCATCCTGTTGCTTCTGGAAATCAAAGAGAAAACTCAGGATGCAGATTGTGTTTAATATTTGCCTGAATTTGGGGTAGATTATTGTATACTTATCTACACCCATTGTAAGGAGCTGATGAAGCAGTGAGTAGTCATGGCAGCTTGTCACTGCAATTCATGAGGAAGCTGATGGTCTGACACTTTGTGAGATTCTCTCACAAGGTTAATGACTGCACTCATTGTCATGTTACTTTCAAAGTGTTGTTTTGGAGATTTCTCTGCAATCTCATATATACATAGGAGTACATGATCAGTGTATTGTGGTGGCCAGCAGCTAGAGAGCTTCAACATTGATATGAAAAACTGCATTCATTTCTTATTTTGCAGGGTTTGGAGTACTTGCACCATGACTGTTTGCCACAGATTGTGCACCGGGATGTGAAATCAAACAACATACTTCTTGATGCTGACTACGAGGCACATGTTGCTGACTTTGGGCTTGCTCGAGTTCTTGAAACCACGACCATCACAACATGGAGGGGAGAATCCATGTCAGCGGTTGCAGGCTCCTATGGTTACATTGCTCCTGGTAAATTTTCTATGAAAGAATGTACTACCGTCCCTCACTATGTCTTTGTGTATATTTTTCATTTCTTCTTGCTCACTGTGCACCTTAATTGTGCATTAGCATAACTAGCTTTGGGTGATGGGTTGATAGAATAAATTCTAAATTGACAAATTTTGGGTCATGGATCAATGCAATGAATAAATTGCAGGCCATGATTTTGATGAATAGTATTTTTGAGCTAACATGTTTTGGTTGATGGCATATGGAATGCTGCAGAGTATGCTTATACCTTAAACATTGGTGAGAAGAGCGACATCTACAGCTTTGGTGTTGTGTTGCTGGAGCTCATCACAGGGAAGAGACCAATTGAGGCCATGTTTGGCGAAGGTGTTGATCTGGTGAAGTGGGTGATGGACAAAATCCAGAGCACTGAGGGGCTATATGAAGTATTTGACACAAGACTGGGGCGTGCAGCACATGATGACATGATCCTGATGTTGAGAGTTGCAGTGCTGTGCTTGTGCCGGCACCCAAACAACCGGCCATCAATGCGTGAGGTGGTGCAGTTGCTTGTAGAAGCTGAACCCAAAAGCTATGAGGAAAAGTTAAACTCCAAAAGTAATATCTCTGACTCAATCTGGCAGGGTACTGCTACTACACAAATGAAGAATATTGCAAAGGACATGATGAACAAAACAAAGGCCACTGATACCATGAACTACATTGTTGCAACACCCAACTTTCTTGGCTTGTGATAGACAGGGTAAGAGCTTCCAATTCTTACAGCAACTGTCTCCTTACTGGAGATTTCCAGAAGAATCAAAACCACAGACAGTGGTGCTGCTGAGCAACAAGAGTGATGGAGTCAATGAAGCGTGCAACACTCGTGCTTTCTTCATGCCAAAAATCCAGTTTGGGTTTTCTTTGCAAAATTGAGTCTCGCCATGTTTCAACATCCTCTGCAGCTGCTGCTAACTACAAGTACGTGCTGTGTTACAAGAGTAAAGCATTTGGACCACAGTTCTTGTCTATGGTAGAGATAGAAAGTTTCTTAGTACAAAACCACACCCAAAGGGTGCAAATATGATGATACAAGTCCACTGAAGAAGATGATGATTGAGTCTTTCCGGTTGTTGCAAGTCTTCTCCTAGCAGTTGTGAATTTGAAAGTGGCCATGAAAACCCAAAACCCGTTTGGGGGGGTAATTGCTGAACTGTGTGGTAGATGCTTGTCAGTTCTCATCAGCCCTCCTATTTGAGAACACAAGGAGAAGGAGGGGGCTAGGTAATTGTACCATAAACACTTCAAGGGTTTAAGAGGATCACAGGAGCTTGTATAAAAATTGGATGGATTTATTGTAAGAGAAGTTAGTACTTTCACTACACAAGTAGTTGGATTTTTTACTTAATAGTACAATTAGTCTCTTTGTACTCTTCATGACAAACTAGTTAATTCGCAAGAGCAATTCAATGCAGTTTTGAATCAGCTAAATTAGATCTCACAATTGTCAATAGCATACTATGCACATGATTTAAATGGTTTGTTTGTGAGTGAAGAGTTGTCTTCTTTCATGCTTGAAGTTGGGAGATAATTTTTTAGTAAAGAGTTGTGTTTGTGGATGCCCTAAGAAAATCTTCACCCACATCCTCGCGCCATGTTTTCCACATCCAACATAGAGTGAGTTTTCCCCATCCCCAACCATAAACATGAAAAATTGGACACTATGAAGTGAGAGACTATTTGAATGCTACCACATGAGCCGATCATTATTGTCTGCCAATCAAAAGTAGTCACTTTACATGTGGTTTCCATACCAGATTGGTGATCAAATATAAGAAGAATTAGCCAAATTTGGCAACAGATCAAAAAGGTGTTTCAAAATTATGTTATATTTGGCAACCTATTGGAACCTATTGTCTAAACATAGTGATGTCATAATTGTTTCCTTGATAAATTTGGTGCGTTTTTTTCATGAAATTTCTTTATACAAGCTACACTAGATGATTTTGGTGCATTTTTTTCACAAAAATTCTTTTAAGTGTTGTGTTAGATCTTTCTTTCTAATCAATTTTCTTTCTCCTTAAGTGATGAAAACTTGCCCAAAAAAAATTTGTTCATGCTTATTGGTCCAAATTCAGTTTCAATCTATTTAAAGGTTATACTTCATCCAAAGTATTGTTTACAAGTCATTTTATTTGTGGAGATGCTCTAATCCTCAATACTCATTAACTAAAAAATAGTGTTGTTTGGTTCTTAATTATAGAAGGAACCTTCGGTCATGGTTATGAATCTTTTAAAGTTTTTTATGGACCCTTCAGTCTGGTCCTAAGATCATTTTTTTTGGGTTTATAAAACCTCTAGTTGTTGTTTCTCAACAAAATTGAAGTTTGAGCTAGTTAAAAATTAGGTTCAATCTCATCTCCATTGCACTTTATTAAACAATTTTTTTGTTTAGTCTTATTTTGTTCCAAAAATCCACTCAATCCAAGATAAATATTATTTAACATAAAATACATACAATCAATTGGAATTAAATACATGCATAAAAAGCAAGGTCAAATTTAGAGTAAAGAGTGTTCCTCAAATGGAATGTGATGGCTTTATGTTTATTGAAGGGTTAACCATGAAATGCTAAAGTGTATTGAAAAGGTAAATAATTAACTATGAGTTAAAACAAAACTAAGGCCCGCTTTACACTAGGAGTCAGGGCTGAAAGAACTTGGGGCCAACTTTGAGCATTCTTGGATTGATGTTTGGGCTCGAGTTATTAATAAATGCTAGAACATTGACGTCGGGATATTAATAACTGCTGGAACATTGGGCCCGAGGCTTGCAAATTGGCTTCCCAAATTCAATGGTATCCTTTTTTTCAGCCTTGGGGCCAATACAAGGCCATAAATTTCAGCATTTGTTAGTAACTTGGGGCAGATTGAATTTTTATTTTAAAATTTTCATCCTTGACTCCTAGTGTGAAGCCCTTGGGGCTGATTTCAACTTTTGCACCAATAGGAATGCTTGATTTGAGTTGAACATTGGCCTTGACTCCCAGTGTAAAGTGGGCCTAATAATAACTAAAATGAATTAAAATCTATTCATTCAAACCATGGCACCACTTGGTCACTTTATTCTACCCTTCTTAAATAATTTAATGCCACAATCTTATTTTGTTGTGCTTACTCACTTTCATATCATTTTTTGGAACCTTTTATTTGACATTTTGAAGAACTTTAAACCTAATATTTGAACAACTCATAGATCTTCTTAAAGAATATGCTCCAAACTTCAAAAAGAAGTTACTCTCCTATTTATGTTTGTCATTCCTATTTATACAACTTCAATTCCATCAAGGTTTTGTTTCGACCAAAGGTGTTACATAATGAATGTATTAAATATCATTTACTCAATTTTTTCACTAAACATGTGACATTCATCAATTATGAAAAGCATGCACAATTTCACAAGTAGTGGCATGTACTATTTGTTTTCTCACCTCCACTTTCAATTTGAAATTTTCATTGGCTAAATCATTGGAAAGTTTGAAGTAATAAATTTAGATTAATAACAACACAAATGTAAAAATACCTCACCACATTCCTAAAACACCTTGAACCCTCTTGTGTAAAAATCATTGCCTATCAAAGGAATGTAAAAATAACCTCAAAAAAGCCTTGACTACTTAGTGTGAATACATCTATTTTAATGCATTTTGGATTTCAAGAATCCATAGTCCTTGCCCCTTGTGGGGAACATGGCCCAACAAATGTGGGAAAAACCTACAATGGGTTTGGGGTGAATTAATGACTTTTTAACTAGCAATATTTTTGCAAAATTTTGACCTCACAACTTCAAAAGGAATATATTATTACAAATTCCTTTTTCTTCAGAGGAAATTACCAAAATTTCAGGGATTTGTTTTTAGGATAATATTTTGCCACATTTCAACACATTTTTTGGTTTCAAGGCAAAAAAATTTGGTTTTAGAGTTTCAACGATTTTCAACAAAAATTTTGCCACCTGATGGTAAGTGTTTTTTTGATGATCATGAATGATGCTACATTAGAAAATTGATTTTTTTAATAAAAAAACACCTTCATGCACATGCCAATAATAGTGTTTGTTTGTTGCAATTTTTTTGAGATTTGTAAAAGACATAAAAAATTTCAAGAAAGTTTGTTGTGAAATACCTTTGCAATACCTTTTAGGAAACTCGCATAAATAAATTGAAAGTTTCAAGATATGAAAATGTGAAACTTTCAACAATGTTAATACATGTTAAAGTTTTTTGTGAATTTTCAACAATTCTATGAAATACTTGTACAAGTCAAGCAAAAACTTAGCCATAATCATCTCATTTACTTGCATGAACATAGGTGTGAATTTTTATCCCTTTTATTGGCTCTGCCTTCCAAGAAAAGATTATGCATTTATGAAAGATTTTGGGGGTTAAACTTTTTGATTGAAACTTGGAACCAATGTGTGGGTGACAAATATGGCACATTACTTTAACCACAACCCAGATTGAGGTATATAATGGATATAAGATGTTTTGTTGGAAACACAATTTGATATGCCCTATTTGCAAAGGCCTTTCTTGTCATGATCAAACATTTTACAACTCTATGTGCTTTAGAAAGAAGGAGGATGCCATTCTCATGTTTTCCTCCCATATTTTTTTCAATTTTATATTCATATAATATTGTAATTTGTAAAATTGAATTATTCCAAGACCATAATACCTTGATAGCTTTAGCACATGTATGTTGAATAATTAATAATTTTGAAATTTGAATTTAAAAATACATATTTCAAAATATCTTAAAAGAACATATATTTCTCCACACAAATGATCTATTAGAAAAAGATATTTTTTGAAAATTTTGTCATTTCTAAAAAAGACACTAAGGTATTGTTGTATGTTCTTTCAGGTGAAAAAATGAATTGTTGTGCCAATTGATCATAGCAAAATGGTATTAGAAATGGTAGTGTACATGTTGGTCCAACATGTAGCTACTAAAAAGAAAACATGTTTTGCAATTCACTAAGGGGGGCATAATAGGAATTGGTGTTCTACATAGGTTACTTCATTAAATTAGAGATAGATGGAATAATACATATATTTCAAATGGTTAGAAAAGGAAAAATAATTATCTAGTAGCTTGTTATTCTAAAAGTCATACCCAATCCAACCTTTTTTTTTGGTACCATGTTGACCCTTTATTTGTCCTCTCACTCTCAACTTTTGGTTATCCATAAAGTTCAAAACATTTAATCAAACATCAAAACTCAACATGAGATTATTTTCTTTGGCATTTAGTGTGTTTGTGTGGGGTGTGATAGTAAGCAAAGGAAGGTTGTTTACTTCAAGATTTGTCTTAGCCTTCACAATAAGACCAAATTCCTTAAATAACACATGTTCCCATTTTTTTAACAATTTGCATAGGTTTTGAAAAAAAACCTTATACCCATTCAAACAATCAATTGAGGAAAAAACCAAGTTTTTTTCCAAAACCTTCATCCACTCATCAAAATCCTACTCAATGTCTTGACAAAATATGGCCCTTTTCCAAAACCTATGTCCACTTGTAAAAAATGATATATTAAGTGATCGACTAAAAAATAAAAGTAAAAAAATAAAAAGATGAATTATTTTCCCAAAAACTATACAATTTATGTAAAACCTATCTCAATTTTATTTTTTTGTTAGTCGATTGCTTGAGTAGGTATAGGGCACTTGTAGTTGTGTTAAAGGACAAAGTACTAACCTTTGATGAATTAGAACAACCCTATGTCAAAAAAAATTACCACATGTAAATGGAAGGAAATCATTATATTGTTTTTGTTTGTCAAAAATCAAGTTTTTCCTACTTAAATTAGACCATTGAAAAACCAATGAAATGAAATTACAATTTCTCGCCTTGCAAAAATCTCTATTAAATCTATGACTTTTTCTTTAATTGTAAGAGCAAATATAGTACATGTTATTACACATTGTTTGCCAAGGAAGTAATTGAAATGTTGACCAACAATCCCAATCCACCTTATAATTGTTAGCATGATTAATCACAACACATGAGTGATATGTAAATTGCTATTGTGGTGTTAGTAAATGTGGGTAAGTATTAAAAATAGGTAGGTACACAATGTAAATGTTCACTATGTAGATTGATAATGTTATGTATGTCATGTATGTGGATCTTGATGGATAACATTTGATATAGAAATGGGACATGTTTAGATTCAAAACTATGAATATTATGTATGAATGCCAAATTCCAATTCGCAACCAAGACATGTAAATTGGATGCAAGATGCAATTCAAAAGATCAATGGATTCCCACAACCACAAATAATAACATTTTATAGTTAACACATTCATATTTCCCTTTTTGAAAGTGCAAACAAATTGTTTTGTATGTTGTTTACACTCTATATTATGTACATAAATTATGACTTCAAATGAACATGTGACCAAGACATGCAACTTAGGTGAAGGTTGCAATTTATTGGTGTTAACTTGTAATAACTTTTGATTATTACTTTTGAGTAAAAATAAGGTAGTAATAATATTGGGTGGGTATCATGACTTTGGGCTAGTTTTCAAGTTGGTTCTCACTTTAAGTGATAACTACTTCCTAGAAAACTAACAACATATCATATGAGCCTTAACTTGATGCCCATATAGATTACAAAGGGACCCCCCAAGTTTGGTTCTCATACTAGTATAGGTTATATAAAAAACCCAATTTAAGTGATTTGTGATAAGATTTGAACTTGAGATCTCTTTGGTCTCAAGGAATGTATTTCATCCAAGCAACAACCTTTCACGTGAGGAAACTTGGATAATATTTTTATTTAAAGACTATGCATGCCAATGGCTTTAGTTTTTGAGCCATTGAGTCATAAATGAACTTTAATTTAAAATATCACCATTGTTGTTACACATCAACAATTATAGCTTTGTGATTAAAAAATCAATCTCCCTTTAAAGATTCTTGTGTTCAAATCTCAATAAGCTTGAAAATTGGGTTTCCTTAAAAATTGGTAGTTTCTTGTAAGGACATTTTGAAAATTTAGACAAGTATGAATTATTTTTTAAAAACATGTTCAAGCACGTAATTGATTCTTCTAAACCATGGTAATAACCGAAACCATCAATATTCTTAGAAAACTGAAAACCACCCAACACTAATAAATAGGGTGGTTAAACAAAGATGACAAATTTGTTAACATTGTCTAATTGATGAAAATTTAGGAAGAAATCAATGATTTCATTTGAAGTGTCCCCCTAAAATCTAATTAATCAAAGGATTATATCAAGAAGAAGTGGGGCATTATAACATTATTCTCAAAGAATATTAAACTAGATGATTTGAATGAAAGAGAGAGATCTACATAGAATGAACAATGTTGAAAGGGATCATATGTGCATTTATTGTAGTAGTGTTTGTTTTATTGGGTGATATCTATACTAGCATATTCCTCTTGCATTTCTTTGCATACTTTGTAAAGTGTTTTTAATTTCTTTTTCTTCCATCTTTGAATTTCTAAAACAATGTTATTTTATGTTCTTGTGTTTGGAATTAAAATTTGAAATATTCTTATGTTAAACTTGCTTGTAGGTTTCAACTAGTTTTTTTAATACTTGTTTTAGTTTAGGGGATGTCAACCATCTCACCTTATCAATTACATCGAAGGATTCCCACATGTGTTAATTTAATAACATTATGTAGTAGACTTTTATAAATTATACTTGTTTGAAAGTGTGAACAAATTATTTTGCATATTGTTTACACTCTGTAATCTATACTTTACATAAATTACAATTTTGAATTAACATGCATGGGCACGAGCTTTTTAAGGTGGCAATGAAACATTCCTAAATGGGAAATCTAATTAATATCGAATGTGAAAACCCACAACACCCAATTTAGGGAATGCAAAGTCCCCTCTTGATTTTCATGTTTGGGAAAATTCATTATTGATGGGTTTTGGAATGTTCATTTCTCCCATGTGGAAACATGCATTCCCATGTGTGAACACACAATGTTCCCCCAACATAGAAGCATATGTTCCCACTTGGGAACACATAAATGCCCCCCCAACACGGGAACATGTGTATAATTAAAGCACTTGGTGTTCTCATTTGGGAATGCACGTTTCCATGTGAAAATGAACATTCCCAACGTGTTATTGACTATGACATATGTGCCAAGAAAACATTCAATATATGTTATTAGGCTTGGGAATATGCTTCCTATGTTTGAGGAAATTCCATGTTGGAACATGCATTGACATGAGGGAACACAATTAATTCCCATGTTGGAATGCACATACATTCTAGTTGTGGGAACACACAATGTCCCCCAAATGGAAATACATGTCCCCACGAGGGGAGAAAGGTCCCCATGTTTAAATTCACATTCCCCATGCATTTCCAATTGCCACATAGATTCCTTGTTTGGGGTAATTCAATGTTCATAGGGAACATGAGATTGTGTATCCTAAGAGGGGACATGTGTTCAATTGTGGGAACACACAATGTTTCCCAAATGAGAATGTGTATTCCCATGAGGGGCCATAACTACCCATGTGGGAATGACTAATCTCAAATCATTATCAACTACAATGTAGGTGCCATAGGAATCATGAATGTTATTAGGTTTTGAAAACACATGAACATTCATTTTCATGAAGGAACACATGTTCCCATGTTGGAATGCACATTCCAATCACTATGGCAGATCATGGTCTATTACATTGTAACAACTCCATTCAAATCCATTTGAGTGGAGTACATCCAACCCCACCCAAATGTCCCCAACAAAAATCACTACCAAACCACTAATCACCATGTCTAGTGGTCTCCTATTGGACCAGTATACCACTAGCATGGATCTAACTGTGATTCTTATTTATTTATTATTTTTTCCCAATATTGCCCACCAATGGAATGGGTCACATGTTTTTTTGACCAAGTGCTTGGAATGTAGTTACAATGGAATGGACTTCCACTCCCCATGCAACATTATTTCACATGCAAAGTTTTTGCAAAATGTTGAAAGGATTTGCAATTAGCTTCATGTCATGTTTAAATACCATGTGGAATTCAAGAATTACAATTGTTCTATTAAGGTATTATGCACAATGGAGGTTGGAAAAACATTGTACATGTCATTATCAAAATGATGTCTAATGTCATTACTACAACTCATCATTTTTTAAGAAGTTCAAATTGACTAACTTGTCATTTGATTAATGGACATGTACATTTTGACTAAAGGCCAAGGGCTTGAATGACACATGTATTTATTGATTGATCAATTTAATTATAGTGGTTTATTTGACTAAATACACATAATCAAGTAGTAAACCAATGGTTTTTAGTCAAGTTGAATAATTAATCAAGATGGCCAATGATCTTTAGTCAAAATGGCCAATGGTCTTTAATCAAGTTGAATAATTAATTAAGATGGTCAATGATCTTTAGTCAAAATGACCAATGGTATTTAATCAAGTTGAACAATTAATCAAAATGACCAATGATCTTTAGTCAAAATGACCAATGGTATTTAATCAAGTTGAACAATTAATCAAAATGGCCAATGATCTTTAGTCAAAATGACCAATGGTATTTAATCAAGTTGAACATTTACTCAAAATGACAAATGATCTTTAATAAAAATGACCAATGGTCTCTAATCAAGTTGAACATTTAGTCAAGATGACCAATGATCCTTAATAAAAATGACCAATGGTCTCTAATCAAGTTGAACATTTAGTCAAGATGACCAATGATCCTTAATCAAATATGACATGGTCTATTACCCTATGTATTTACCTCCTACCTATTCATCCACCTATTTATTTAATTAACTATTTACTTACCTATTACCCACCCACCCATCTACCCACTTACCTACATTTTTCACCTACTTGCATACCTACCTATATTTTTCACCTTTGTATGACCTACTTACATATTATCTACCTACCTATAACACATACCTACTTAATTTTAACCACTAGGTTTAACGATTAGATTTAACCATTAGGTTTAGCCAAATTTTAGCCATTAGGTGGGTGAAAGCATGGTAAAGTATGCCAAAAAAGTAGTCACACATGCAAACATAGTCACATTTATAGCATAAACATGATAAAACCTATTCAAAACTTTTAAAACTTTCATTATGAAGCAATGATGCATTCCATTGAGTTTATAGTAAGCTACACATAAAATGTGAAGAATTTTCATATAAGAAAAATGGATGAAAAATATGTTTTAAACTAGTTGTGTTTTCAAAATTTCCAACACACTTTTATATGAAAACTTTGATAAATTATGACTATGATATGAAAAAAATTTAAACACATTAATACATATTAGTGTTATATCCATTTGAAAGTACAAAAAATTCAATTACAATTGTATTTTCATCATACTTTCATATACTTGAAGCAAGAGTGTGACACCTACTTTCCTGTACTTGTATTCCTAAAAATGTGCTTAAATGCACATTATAACATGCAATTATTCAATATTATGCAATGAAGTCAAAGATCTTCCTAGTATTGATTGTTAAAATAAAAAAATTCATGAGTTCAATGTATTAAGTTTTAATTTATGATACTTTCCACCAAAAATAAATAAAATCCTTCATTGGCATATTTTACCATGTTTTCACCCAGGTTTAATTAAAATTTAATCACTAAGTTTAACCATTCTATTTAGCCATTAGATTTGGCATTAGGTTTAACTTAAGTTGAACCATTAAATTTGTCCAATAGGTATAGCTTAAGTTTAGCCATTAAGTATACCCACTAGGTATAACCTAGGTTTAACCACTAGATTACCCACTAGGTTTAACTTAGGTTTAACCATTATGTTTAGCTATGAAATTTAGCCATTAGGTTTATCAACTAAGTTTGGTCACTATGTTTAGCAATTTGATTTAATCACTAGGTTTAATCAAAGTTTAACCATTATGATTAACCATTACTTTAAGTCACTAAGTTAGCCATTAGGTTTAACCACTAAGTTTAGACATTATTTTACATCATTAAATTTAGCCACTAGATTTTATAATTATGTTTAGGCATTATTTTAAATTATTAAGTTTAACCACTAAGTTTAGTCATTATTTTAAATCATTAAGTTTAACCACCAAGTTTAGCCATTATTTTAACTTGCTAAATTTAGTCATTATGTTTAACCATTACTTTAAATCACTAAGTTAAGCCATTAGGTTTAGCCATTACTTTAAATCATTAAGTTTAGCCAATAGGTTTAACCATGATATTTAACCATTACTTTAAGTCATTAAGTTTAACCATTAAATTTAGCCATTATTTTAAATCATTAAGTTTTGCCACTAGGTTTAACTATTATTTTAAATCACTAAGACTAACAACTAGGTTTAGTGATTATTTTAAGTCATTGAGTTTATCCATTAGGTTTAGCCATTATTTCAAACCATTTAATTTAACCATTAAGTTTAACCATTATTTAAAAACATGCAGTTTAATCATTAGGTTTAACCATTACTTTAAAACACTCAATTTAACCATTATTTTAAAACATTTAGTTTAGTCACTAGGTTTAGCTAATACTTTACATCATTTAGTTTAACCACTAGGTTTAGGCATTACTTTAAGTCACTCAATTTAGCCACTAGGTTTAGCCATTACTTTAAATCACTCAATTTAGCCACTAGGTTTAGCCATTACTTGAAATCATTCAATTTAGCCATTAGGTATAGCCATTACTTTGAATCATTGAGTTTAGCCACTAGGTTTAACCATTACTTTAAATCATTAAGTTTGACCATTATTTGAAATCACTAAGTTTAACCACTTGGTTTAACCATTACTTTGAATGACTGAATTTAACCATTGGGTTGAACCATTACTTTCAGTCACTAAGTTTAACTATTGAGTTGAACCATTACTTTAAATCATTTAGTTTAGACATTAGTTGTCACCTAGGTTTTAGCCATTATGTTTAATGACATGAAATAAACATGTGAAATAAAAAAACTTGGTAAAAGTTGACACCTTTGATGGTATAGTTGTTAACAAATAGGAGATCTACTCAAGTGCAAACATAAATTTTTATTGAAAAGAAACTACAACATGATGTTCACAACACAAAACAAAACATCAAGAACTCTTCAAGGTTCTTGTCACATGAAATACACAAACTTGTGTAATGAAGAAAAGAGAAGCAAACCATCAACACCAAGGTATTTAACTAAAAGACCAAACCACAAATAACCAAATTAAAATAAGTAAAGAAGTAATTCAACCTTGTGAAAGTAACCTAATTACTTTCCTACTCCAGTAACCAATGAAACCTAACTAGTTGAGCTTGAATTCTCAAGACTCCCCCTCAAGCTCAAATCCACTTCTAGTACACTAAGCATTTTTCTAAACCTCTTTGCTTGTTTATATTTAAAGCCTTTATGAAAATGTCAACAACTTGATTTTTAGTACTGACATGAATAAAGTCAATTTCTTTTGCTAAAACTTTTTCTCTAATAAAATGGTAATGCACCTCAATGTGCTTTGTCCTAGCATGATAGACCGGGTCGTTAGCAAGTAGTATGCTACTGATGTTATCACAATAAATGACAACAGGAGCATCCACTAATTATCCCAAATCTAAAAATAGTTTTGTAACCAAACTATTTCACATGTAGTAATTGCTGCACCTCTGTATTTTGCTTCCATGCTTGATAGTGCAATTGTTGGTTGGTTATTACTGCTCCAACTAACATCACCACTTCCAAAAGAAAACATGAAACCACTGGTCGATCTTCTATTTGACACATTACTAGCCCAACATCTGTGTATCCATGTACTTGTAATTGGCTCTTGGCTTCATAAAAAATTTCACACTACAAAGTATGTTTTATGTACCTCAGTATGCGCCTCATTACATCCAAATGTGGCTTTTATGGTGTTTGCATGAATTGACTTACCACTCCAACTGCATAACTCAAATCTGGCCTTGTGATGGTCATGTAAATTAAACTCCCCACTATGCGTTTGTACATAGTGGTATCCTCCACAAGGTCTCCTTAATCTGCACTTAACTTCACATTTTGCTCCAATGGAATTGAAATGGGTTTGCAACTCGTCATCCCATATTCGAACAATTTGTTCAAGGCATATTGCATTTGTAGTAACCATATCCTTTTAGGGGATTAATTACCTCAATGCCCAGGAAGTAACATAACTCTCCCAAATCCTTCGTCTCAAACTTTTGCTTCAAAAACTTCTTCAAATCAGAGATGTTTGCATCATTATCTCTTGTGATAATCAAGTCATCAACATAGACGACTATGAGTACAATCCCATGATTTGTTTTTTTCACATATAATGAAAAATCTGCATTGGATGTTTGAAATCCACTTGTGACAAAATACTGACCTATCTTGTCTGACCAAGCTCTAGGTGCTTACTTCAAGCTGTACAAAACTTTCTTCAACCTACAAACGAAATTAGGATGTGTTTGGTCCACATAACCTGGTGGTTGTTCCATGTACACTTCTTCCTATAAATCTTCATGAAGAAAAGCATTTTTTACATCCATTTGATGTAAATACCATCCTTTTGCTACTGCCATAGCAATGATTATTCTTATAGTTGTCATTTTGGCAACTAGACTATAGGTCTACTCATAGTTTAAGCCATAAGTTTGGGCATAACCTTTGGCAACTAATCTTGCTTTGTATCTGCTCACAGATCCATCTGCATTGTGTTTGACTTTGTACACCCATTTGCACCCAATTGTTT
>Ga0116227_10004660_pt1 | contig 29621 bp, 24 predicted proteins | sample S1TSphgellanicum_FD_89693 | JGI IMG/M metagenome (GOLD analysis project Ga0116227, IMG submission 89693) | Host-associated microbial communities from peat moss isolated from Minnesota, USA - S1T2_Fb - Sphagnum magellanicum MG | ecosystem: Host-associated > Plants > Peat moss > Unclassified... | reverse complement strand
TGCCTCGGTAGATCAACGGCTCGAGGTCGTACGTTTTGGGGGTTTCCCCCTATAGACTTGGTCGCGCGGCGCGGCCATGCTGGGGTCATACTCCCAAGCCGTGGCGCGAGGCGATCGACGTGACTGTTAGCAATCGGAAACTCTGGCTGCCGGCGGTCGCCGGCGCGCTCTTTCTCGTTACAAGCCGTACGAGTGGCGTTCAAGCCGCGACCGCGCTGACGACGATCCATAATCCCCAGGGCGGTGAGATCGTGTACGGGCAGGTCGACGGCGCCGCGAGCGAAGCGTCGGCGATGGGGATCGTGCTGCGGTCGATCCACGCGCAATGCGGCGACAAGCCGCAGGTCGGCAAGGTGTTCGCCGTGCGCGGCACGGGTTCGAGCGCCGTATTCTTCACCGCCGTCAAGCACACACAAGGAAACGAGCCGATCGCCGGTATGATCATCGCGTCTCGGCCCGCGTCTGGTCGCGTCGAGGCGGCCTTAGTAACCGACGATGCCGGGCGATTCGGATCCACGATCAATCCCATGCTCAAGACCCTGTTCGGCGTTTGGCACCCCGGTGGCGCTGCGCACGACCGAGGCGCCGCGAGTCAAGGGCCGCCTCACCCGAGCGGCGTGCCGGCGCTCCACAAGAGCGTTACCGGCGACGGGTCCGCCTCGGTCTCGTTACCGGCCGGCTGGACGATGAATCCGGCGAGCAAGTACGGCACGATCCTCGCCCAGGGGCCGAACGATGAACGCGTGCTCCTCGGTTCCGCCGTGCTCGCCATGGACTCGAACAATCCGCGCGTGCAACGGACGGAAGCTTTCGCCGCCGGTGCGGGACGCAACACGACCTACGCCCACGTTATGTATTATCCGTACGGTAGCGATTTGGCGACGACGTTCGTGGCCGTGCTCCAGCGGATGCGGGAGAATCAAGGCTTAGAGCCGGCGGACATCTCGGTCGGGGCCGCGTCTGCGCTAACCGCTGCTCCGCCCGCGCGTTGCGCTCGCATCACCGGAACCATCGACCCGAAGGACGACAAGGGTACGCGGGAATTCACCGCCGTCTTCTGCTCGGGCGGCGTCTCGCCGATGGGTCAGTTCATGAACGTGGTCGACTTCATCTCGATTCCCGAACACTACGCGGAGCGCGAGCGCGCAACCGCTCTGGCGATCCTGGCGAGCTATGCCGAAGATGCCGGCGTCGTCGGCGCGCAGGCGAGCCAGATGGCGGCCCCGGAGATCGCGCGCATCAACGAGATCGGCCGGCGCGCGGCGCAGCAAGCCGCCAGCGCCCATGCGGCGGAAGACGCACAGAACGCTTCGGTGGAACGTCACTGGGACGCCGAGGACCGCAATAGCCAGGCATTCGGCAACTACTTGCTCGATCAAACCGTGATCCAGGATAACCAGAGCGATTCTCACGCCACGGTTTGGAATTCGACCGCGGACGCGATGGTGCGCAGCAACCCCGACCGGTACCAGTACGTCGACACACCGAACTTCTGGAAGGGCGTCGATTATTGACGGCCGCTAGGCCGAGGGCGGCGGGTAACGACGCGAGAGCCGGATCGCGATGAGCGTGATGACGGTGACGGCGACGAGGATGACCGCGAGATTTACCACGACTCCCAGGCCTCTATCGCCCGGGTCGACGATGTTTGCCAACACGTACCCGGCCCACACGCCGCCGCCGCCGATCACGACGGTCAGCAACGCGATCCAGCCGAAGAGCGGCCACGACCACGTCCGGTTGCGCACCGCGAAGAACACGAGCGAAACCGCTACCGCGAGATACGCGAATCCCTTTTCGGCTTCCATACGGGTAGCGTACGCGTATATCGCTCCGGTGGCCTTGCCTCAGGCAGAGCCGTGCCGCGACAGGGGATCGGCGTCGCTCGCTAAGAAAAACTGCCGGCCGTTCCAAGGAGTCGTTCGACTATGCGATCCTCGATCAGTGCCGCCGTTTTGGCAGCCGCAGCCGTGGTATGCCGCAATGCGGCCGAAGCCCAAGCCGCGACGAACGGCACGTTTCAAACGTTTGCCAACCCGGGCGGCGGGAGCGTCGTGACGGGATTGCTCGGCCACCAGCCCTCGTTGCAGGCCGCCACGGCCGCGATGCTGCGGCATATCCATTCTGATTTCGGCAGCCGGCCGGTCGTGATCCAAACGGCCCGTAACCCGAGCGGCCATTCGATCGCGCTGCTCTTCAGCGAAACCCGCAACGGCCGGCCCTACCTTGGGATTTCGCTCGTCAACGCCGCACCGGGTGAGCCGGCCGGCGGCGCGGTGCTCTACGATACGAAAACGCGCTTCGCTTCGACGATCGGACCGATGCTGCGTCGACTCGATAGCGTGACGACGCCGCAGAGTCGGCCGGCGAAGCCGGTCGCGCTCGCGCCGGCCGAGCCGTTGGAGCACCGCCTGTTTACCGACGGCACCGGAAGTATCGACATCCCGGCCGACTGGAAGTTGCTGAGCGGCGGCGGCGGTAGCGCGAGCGCCGAGGGTCCGACGGGCGAGATCGTTAGCTACAATCTGGTCTTGACGGCGATGGATCCGTCCAACCCGACGGGGCAAAACTATCTGCGCAACTTGCCGCCACAGTCGCGCCAGGTCCAGTTGGCCCGCACCGCCATCTTGTCGTACACCGGAGATCCGGAGCAAGCTTGGAATACGGCGTTTCGCCAACTCGCGCAGCAAAACGGCCGCCCCACTCCATCGTTCAGCGTCGCGAAAGCCGTGCAACTCGGAGCGTCGCAGGGGCTGCATCTCGACGAACTCACGGGCGAAGGAACGATTCCGAATATTCCCGGGAAGGCCGACGATGCGCCCGGCGATTTCGTGGCGTTCGTGCAAGTCACGCCGCCCGATCCGATGGGACAGTGGAGCATGTACTCGACGTTCGTGTTCGTTCCGAAATCGGAACTAGCCCGGCAGGGGAACACGGCTGCCGCGGTCTTCGAGAGCGTTCGCATCAATTTCCAAGCGGTGGCCGCCCAGAGCGCCGCGATCCGCAACATGTTCCAGAAGAGCTTCGAAGCGATGTTGGCCCGGAGTCAAGCGGCCAATGCCGCCCGCGAGGAACAGACCGACGACTTCCTCGCCAATCAGGCCGCGGAGCAGGAAGGCATGCATAAGTGGGCCGTGTCGATGGAGAATTTCGCGGGCGACCGTCAGACCGTCGTGAACACGGCGACCGGCTTGCACAGCACCGTCAGCACCGCCGGCGCATCGCTGCTCGTGTACCCCGGCTCCGAGTATCAATCGGTCCCCCCAAGCGAACTCTTGAAAGGCGTCGATTACTGAGCGAAGCCCAACCCGGCGCGACTCACTATGCGCTTCCATCGTCGCCGTGAAACGAAGCGCAGCGAATTTCTCGCAGCGGAGGCATTCGTCCAAACATCGCTAATTATCGCGGTTCGCAAGGTAACCAATCGACTCTTGATGTCCGATTGGGTTCGATGATGGAAGTGCATGAGGCCAAAGCACTGTATAACTATTAACCCTGGGACCCTTGGGGTGGGGCCGACGCCCGAGCAAACGACGTCGCCCGAAACGAAGCGTTCAGATATACACGGTGGTCCATCGGTCGAAGGCACGCGTGCCGCGACGATCGGTTTAGCGATGCTCTCGTGCCTGTTCTTGGCGACAGCGCCTTGGCCGGCAGTTGCATCTTCGGCTCGGACCGCGCCCCCAAATACGGTATCGGCCGTCGTCGCCATCGATGGTTCCAAACTCGGCGCGGTGATCTCGCGCGACGTGATCGGCGGCGAGTCCGCACCCGAGGTCCAGAATAACAGCAGCCCCTGGCAACGCGCGACCTTTGCTTCCGTTCCCTTGGCGTTCGCGACGTACGGCGACGACTTCTATCATTGGCAAATCAACGCGTTGTGTTCGCAAACGAAAGGTCAACCGCCGCAACCTTCCCTCATCGACTCGTCGCTGGATAGTTTCGAGAAGTACGTCGCGCAACCGCTGCGCGTCGACGTGCTGGTGCACGTACCGCTGGGCACGAATCCGACCTGCACCAAGGGCGCGAATCCGGATGAAGCCGCCGCGTGGGTCGATCACGAGAACAACGTCATGCATTACGGGATCAAGTATTGGGAACTCGGCTTCGAGCCTTACGCGCCGGATAACGGCGATTTCCTCACGCCGCCGCTGACCGAAAACGGACCCGAGTATGCGAAGCTTTCGAAAGCGTTCTCGGCGGCGATGAAAGCCAAGGACCCCTCGATCAAGGTCGGCGTCGCCATCAGTCCCGGCTATCAAAATACCGCAACCGAAACCTTCGACGCGACGACGCTTGCGGAAGCGACCTACGACTTCATCATCGTGTCGCTCGGGCCGATCACTTTGCCGGTCATCCCGCCGCCAGATGCCGAGCTGATCGACGACGGGCCGGTCTCGCTCGATGCGGTGATCGCCCACGTCAGAGCCGAATTGGCGAAGGCCGGCAAGCCGAATACGCCGATCTTCGCCGACGACTTCACGTCCCAGCTCGGCAGCTTCGAGGATCAGCAGACGGTCTCGATCGTCGACGGGCTCTACACCGGAGAGGCGCTGGGGGAAGTTCTCGAAAATGGGATCGCGGGTACCGTGTGGCCGACGATCACGGGCCCGCCCTGCAACATCATCACGCCGGCCAAGGGCGTGTACGGCTGGCAGAACTTCGCTTCCGACGATCTGTTTTCGTTCGTGAAACCGGCGGGCTGTACCGCGAACATCCCACCGCTCGGCACACCGTACCCTTCAGGGCGAGCCTATCAACTCGCCGCGCTATTCGCGCGTGGCGGAAACCACATGCTTGGGACAACCGTCGTCAACGCGGCACCGGGCATCAGGGCCTATGGTGCGACGCAAGGCGGGTCGGGTTACTCGGCCTTTCTGTTCAATCTCAACGAAAGCACGGCCGCCCACGCGCTCGTGCAGCTCTCCAACGTGCACGGTACGGCCTTCGCCGCCACGAGCACGACGTACGGCCGCGCGCAGTATGATCGGTCGCGTAACGGCGTCTGGTCGCCACCGCTCGTACAGAAGCTTGGCACCGTCGGGAGGAGCTTCGACGTGACGCTCCCCGAATGGAGTATGACCGTGATCCAGCTCGTCCGAACCTAGCGATAATAGCCGTCCGGATACTCGCGCGTCGATTGCGAGAGCGCTACGCCGGCCGGCGAGCCTTTCTTGCTGTCCCAGCGTGGTCGTGGAGAAGTTTTTCCGGGTTGTGTGGACCTCGATTAACGGCCCGTGCCTGCTATTCACGCTCCTCCAATTCGGAGCCCCGCAACCATGGCCCCGGGCGCGACCCGTCGAACCTTTGCGTATGTACGTACCCAAACACTTCGCCGAGCAGCGACTCGACGTGTTGCATGCGACGATCAACCGGATCGCGTTCGGGTCGCTGGTGTCGCTCGCGGGCGGCGCCGGCGCGCGGCAAACCCTCAACGCTAGCCACATTCCGATGCACGTGGAGGAGAGGCCCGGCACGTTCGGCGTGCTACGCGGTCATCTCGCTAAAGCGAACGGCCAGTGGCGGGATTTCATCGGCGGCGTGCCGTTTCTCGCCATGTTCGTCGGCGTCGAGGGCTACATTTCGCCGTCGCTATACGCGTCGAAGCGCGAGCACGGGCGAGTCGTGCCGACCTGGAACTACATCGCCGTGCACGCGCACGGCACGCCCGAGTTTTTCGAGGATCCGGAGCGCTTGCACGAACTCGTCTCGATGCTCACCGGCTTGCATGAGGCCGAGCGCGATGCGCCCTGGCACGTGACCGATGCGCCCGTCTCGTACATGAGAGACCAGCTCAAGGGCATCGTCGGCTTCGAGATGCCGATCGACGAGATCCAGGGCAAGTGGAAACTATCCCAAAACCGGACGCTCGAGGATCGCTTCGGCGTCGTTGAGGGCTTGCGCGCGGAGGGTCCCGAGGCTCGCCCGTTGGCCGACGCTGTCGCCGAGACGTTAGACGGTCAACTCGCGCCGAAAGCGGGGCCCAAGGCGGTGCACTAAGAGCCCGCGGGCCGTTTCCCACGCTCGAACACTGGGTACCTCGTAGATGTAGCGAAAACCGCCCCACGGGCGCGTGGCGATTTTCGGCCGACGCGCGATTCCGATCGCCTACGGCTTAGGCACAGCGGCGAAGAACGAGGTGGTAGATGAGGACTGGGGCCTTCGTTATTCTGGTGGCGCTGGTCGGGGCGCTCGGCGGGCTACTTTTCGGCTACGATACGGGCGTGATCTCGGGTGCGATCCTCTACATCGCGCCGGCTTTCCAGCTAAGCACGGGCGAAAAGGAATTCGTCATCAGCATCGTGCTCTTCGGGGCGATGCTCGGCGCATTTTTGGCCGGAGGCGCCGCCGACACGTACGGACGGCGCACGACCCTGATCGGCGCGGGCGTGCTCTTCACGCTCGGCGCGCTCGCGTCGGCGCTCGCGCCTCCGCCGAACGCGGACATTTTGGTTTCGGCACGGTTCGTCGTGGGCATCGCGATCGGGTTGAGTTCGGTTACCGCGCCGCTATATATCTCCGAAGCGGCGCCCGCCGCGACGCGCGGGGCGCTGGTCTCGCTCTATCAGTGGGCGATCACGATCGGAATCCTCGGTGCGCAAATCGTCGATTATCTGCTCGCCGCCTCGCAGAATTGGGAGCTGATGCTGGGATTCGCGATCGTGCCGTCGCTGCTCTTGGTCGCGGGCATGCTCGCGATGCCGGAAAGTCCGCGCTGGCTGATCGCGCACGGCCGGATCGCCGACGGGCAGGCCGTCTTGCAACGCACGCGCCCGGCCGGCGAGGTCGCGGGCGCGCTACGCGACATCGAAACGAGCCTCCAAGTGCAAGCGGGCAGCTGGCGCGACCTCGTGCGGCCCGACGTGCGCAAAGCGCTTGGGATCGGGATCGGACTCGCGGTGCTGCAACAGATCACCGGCATCAACACGGTGATCTATTACGGTCCGCAAATCTTCAAGCTCGCGGGTTTCTCGAGCGACGCGGTCGCGCTGCTCGCTACGATCGGCGTCGGCGCGATCAACGTGCTGCTCACCGTCGTCGCCATCGCCTTCATCGATCGCCTCGGGCGCAAGCCGCTACTCTACGCCGGCGTCACGGGCATGATGCTCTCGCTCTTCGCGCTCGCATACGCATTTTCGAGCAGCGCCGCGGCCTCGCGCGGAGCGATCACGATCGCGAGCTTGATGGTCTACGTGGGCTGCTTCGCCTTTAGTCTGGGCCCGATCGTTTGGCTCTTGATCTCGGAGATCTACCCGCTGCGCATCCGGGGTCGCGCCATGGCGATCGCCACGCTCTCGAACTGGGCCGCGAACTTCGCCGTGTCGCTGGTCTTTCTCTCGATGATCGACGCGTTCGGCACCTCGGCCACGTTCTCGATCTACGGGTTGATGTGCGTGTTGACGCTCTTCTTCGTGCGGTTCGCGGTTCCCGAAACGAAAGCCAAAGAGCTGGAGAGCATCAGCTTCCGGGCGGGCGCCGCGTAGGGCGCTCGAACCTACGGATCTTGCGGCACGGGCGGCAGGACCGGCTTGTGGTCGGGATACGGCGGATGCTCGTACGTCGGGAGCGGGTGCTCGCGCAGGAGCTCGAGGGCCCGCTTCACGCCGGCTTCGAGTTGCGGGTCGTGACCTTCGCGCACGAGCTTGGGATCTTGGAAGACCTCGATGTCGGGAGCGACGCCGTGGTTCTCCACTTCCCACTGCCCGTGTAGCCCGCCGATGGCCACGCGCGGTGCGGTGACCGAGCCGCCGTCGATCAAGGGTGGATAGCCGCCGATGCCCACGAGCCCGCCCCACGTGCGAACGCCGACCAGCGTGCCGACGTGCTCCTTGCGGAAGTACCAGGGCAGCGCGTCGCCGCCCGAACCCGCGAATTGGTTGATCAACATGACCTTAGGTCCGAAGATCGCCAGCGGCGGATCGAGGATCTGCCGGCCGTCGCGGCCTTGGACGATGGCGAGCGGCTTACGGTTGAGGTAATCGACGATATAGTCCGCGATCTGCCCGCCGTGGTTGAAGCGTTCGTCGATGATGACGCCTTCTTTGCCGACCTGCGCGAAATAGTAGCGGTTGAAGTTGGTGAATCCGCCGCCGCCGGTGTCGGGCAAATACACGTAGCCGAGGCGGCCGCCGCTGAGTTCGTCGACCTTGCGGCGGTTGTCTTCGATCCAATTGAGGTTGCGCAGCGCGAACTCGTTCGCGATCGGCACGACCGTTACGTCGTGGCTGCCCGAGCCGTCGGGCTTGGGCCCCACGGTGATGACGGTCTGCTTACCGGCGGTCTCGGAGAAAAAGCTATAGAGATCGTCCGCGGCTGCGACGTGCCGGCCGTTGACGGCGATCAGATAATCGCCGGCTTTCACGTCGGAGCCGGGCTGGGTGAGGGGTGCCTGTAACTCGGGGTTCCAGTTCTCGCCGCCGTAGATCTTGGCGAACCGGTAGCGGCCGTTCTCGACCGTGTAGTCCGCGCCGAGCAAGCCGACGGTCGTCTTCGCCGCCGGCGGTTCGGCACCGCCGCGCACGAACATATGTCCGACGGAGAGATAGCTCAGCATCTCTTCGAAGAGAAAGTTGAGGTCGTCGCGCGACCCGATGCCGTCGAGGTAGGGCTCGAAGCGCCGTTCGGCCGCGGCCAGATCGAGTCCGTGATAGTGCGGATCGTAGAAGAAGTCCCGCTCGATGCGCCACACTTCGTGGTACATCTGCCGCCAGTCGGCGAGGGGATCGACGAAGACTTCCATGCCCGCGGTGTCGAGCGCGCCCTCGCCGGGCTGCGGCGGTTTCTCGGCGTCGGCGACGAACCAATGATCGGCTCGTTCGTACAGCGCTTTTTCGCCGTTGGCCGATAGCGCGAAAGCGGCGAGGCCGCCCGCGAACGGGCTGACTTTTCGCGTCGCGCCGTCGTACTTCGCGACTTCGATCGGCGTCGGCCCGTCCTCGTTCTGGACCAGGGGCACCGCGGCGACGAACAGTTCCCCGGCCTTGCCGGCAAAGAGTCCGACGTAGTTCGCATCGGGAAGCGGAAGCGCGACGATCCGTTGCAAGATGCCGTCGAAGTCGATCTTGACTTCGGGTGTTTTCGGCGCGGCCGGCTTCTTCGCGGCCGGTTTCTGCGGAGCTGCCGGAGCCGCCGAAGGGGCCGCCGAGGGAGCGGGTTCGTCGCCGGTGTCGGCCGCTTTGACGGTCTCGTCGCCGGTCTCCGGCTTCACGGGCGAGGGGAGATCGCTGCGCAGGACCGCGACGTAGATCGAACTGCTGACCGGCCGCTGGTCGCTCGTCATGTCGAGACCTTGCGAGGTCAGCCCGGTATTCGTGCTGGCCGTAAAGTACAGGTATTTACCACTTGCATCGAAGGCCGGATAGCGCACGTCGCTGAGGCCGTCGGTCAGCTGCCGGCTGCGCTTTTCGCTCAACTCGTAGACGAACGCGGCGTGCAAGAAATTCGGCAACTCGTTCGTGTAGGCGATCCAGCGGCTATCCGGTGACCAGGCCACGTCGAAGCTGCTCGCTCCGAAGCCTTCGGTCAATGCCGAGGCGACTTTGACGGGCGACGGGTGTTCGAGGTCGACGTAATAGAGGTTGAGGTGCTTGTCGCTGTACGCGATTTTCTTGCTATCCGGCGACCATGTCGGCGAGTAGTAATAGGACGGTCCGAGCGGGATCGTGCGCGGGGGCGTGAGGCCGCGCTGGTCGCGAATCGTCAGCGCGTACTCTCCGGACGCGTCGGAGAAATATGCGATCGACTTGCCGTCCGGCGACCAAGCCGGATCGCGGTTGGCCGTATGCGGAGCGTCGCTGATATTGCGGATATCGCCGTGCTCGACGGGCACCGTGAGAATTTGGCCGTGCGCTTCGAAGACCGCGCGCACGCCGGAGGGCGAGATGTTGGCGTTCTCGATATGGTCGCCGACTTTCACCCAATGCGGGCGCAATTGCGGCAGATCGGCCGCGATCGTCACGTGGACCGCCGTCGTCGCGCGGGTCTGCGGATCGAAGACGTGAAGGCTCCCGAATTGGGAATAGACGATCGCGCCGGCGCCCGCCGACGCGGAGGTGATGTCGAGCCCGTCGTTCGCGAGCACGCGCTCCACCCGCTGCGTGCGCGTGTCGTAGCGGAAGAGCGTGACCGGCCCGCTGCGGTCGGAGAGAAAATAGACGTCGCTGCCGACCCACATCGGCGTGTCGTCGTTCGAATTGTCGCGCGGGACGCGCACGATGCTGGAGTCGGCCAGATCCGCGATGTACACCGGGGTCGTTTGACCGCCGCGATAGCCCTTCCAGAACGGTTCCCAGCGGAAATTCGGCACGTACGCGAGGTGCGACGCGTCGGCGGAATACGATCCCTGCTCGCCCATCGGCAGCGGTACGCGCGTCGGGAAACCGCCGGTCACGGGAACGGTGAAGAGCATGTTCGGGTCGGTCGGGCTCTCGGCCGCGGAACGAAACAGGACGTTCTTGCCGTCCGGCGTCCAGCCCACGGCTACGGCGGCGCGCGGGTTCGAGGTCAAGCGGCGCGGTTCGCCGCCCGATGCCGGCACGACGTACACGCTCACGATGCCGTCGTAGTTGCCGCTGAAGGCGACCGTCTCGCCGTCGGGAGAAAAAATCGGCGCGGACTCGCGATCCATCCCGGTCACCAGCCGCCGCGCCGCGCCGCCCGCGCGGTCGACGGTCCAAATATCGCCGGCGTAGTCGAACGCGATCTGGGTCCGGCTGATCGTGGGATCTTCCAGTAAGAGCGGGGCCGCGGCGGCGGGACTCGTGCGGCCCAGCCCGCAGGCGGCGAAGAAGAGACCGATCGAGAGCAGACGCGGAAAGTGCATGGGTCGCCGTTTAGGCTCCGGCAATGGCCGTGCCTGTGAGCCGCCGCGAAACGCCGGGCTGGTGGCGGGGCGCGGGCGGCGAAGGACGCGCGTGTGCGCGATCAGACGGATGTTCCCAAAGCCCGTGCCATCCGGCTTGTCGAGGATCGCTGGACGACGGTGCGCCACGTCGTCGAGGCGATCGCGATCGTGGCCGCGGGCGCCTGGGCGTTCTATACGTTCATCTATCAAGAGCACATCAAACCGGCGAACGAGCCGGCCTCGCTCGACGTCAGCGTTTCAATCCAGCGACTCGGCCGGGACGCGCGCCGCGACATCCTCGAGGCGACTTTGCGCTTGCGCAATTCCGGTAAGACGGAGATCGACGTCGCGGCGGACGCGCTCAACGTCTGGGGCGACCGGTTCGCGGACCGCCAGCGGAGCAGGAAGCTGGATGCAGGGTACGGGCGCCGGGACGACTTCGACGAGCCGCGGGTCTCGCGGCGCCTGCTCGACAGCTTCGCGGAACTGCGCGACGCCGCGGTTGGCGGACACACCGGCAACCACATCATCCTCGAAGCCGGCGCTTCGTACGATTTTGGAGACGTCATCGTCCTGCCGCGCGGCGCGTACGAACTTCTCCACGCTCAAGGGCTCGCCGTGCCCGTGAAGACGTCGCTCGGCCGAAAGGTCCGCATCAAGATCTCGCGCGGGGACGACGACGGGTTCTGGCTCGATCCGGACGACCCGGATCCGGATATCGTTGAAGACGACTACGACACCGATTTCGCGCTGATCCCCTGAGGGCCGGCGTGGCGGTCAGGGCTCGCTGGACGCGTGTGCTCTACGTATGCAGCCCGCACGCGCGGTCGTAGATGCGTTCGAGTTCGAGCGTCTGAGACGCGAGGTCGAAGCGCTCCGCCACCCAGCGTGGGGACTGTATGTTAGCGGCTGTCCAAAACGCTTCGTCGGTAAAGTATCGTTCCATCGCAGCCGCTAGGGCTGTGACATCGCCCGGCGGCACGAGCATCCCGGTGCTTCCTTCGAGGACCGCTTCGGGAATGCCGCCGCTCCGAAACCCGACGACGGGCGTCCCCGAGGCCTGCGCTTCGAGCGAGACAATCCCGAGAGCTTCGGTTGCACCGAGCGCTGTCGTGACGCTCGGCGCGCACAGCAGCCGTGCGCGCGCCATCCATTTGCGCACGGTATCGCTATCGCACGCCCCGAGGAATTCGCAGTCTAGGGAAAGTTCGCGCGCGAGCCGCTCCAGTTCCCCGCGCAGCGGACCGTCGCCGATCACGACGGTACGAACGCCGGGCACCTCCGCGGCAACCCGCTGCATCGCGCGCAGCGCGAATTCGCAGCCCTTGAATTCGACGAGCCGGCCCACGAAGAGTGCGATCGGCTCACGGACTCCCTCCGACGGCGCGAAGCGCGTGCGATCCACGCCGATATAATGGACCTGGAGCTTTTCCGCTGGAAAGCCGTGGGACATTGCTTTTTGCGCCATGAACTCGGAAACGCAGATGAACGTCGAGGCTCGCGCCCACAGTTCGGTGCGACGGGCGAGGTAAAGTCGACCCACCACGGAGCGCGAGATTTCGTCGTCGCTCCGGAGGACGTCGTAGCCGTGCAGCGTGACGATCAAAGGAACTTGTAGACGCCGAACCAGCGGAAGAACGGCGGCCCCGTCCGGCGCGAAGTGGGCGTGCACCAACGCCGGGCGCGCCTCACGCACGCGCCGATGGAATGACGGCGCCACGGGCACGAAGTCATACGCAGCCTTGCGCAAGCGCGATGCCACGGAGTGTCTCTTCGTTAGATAGATCGCGTCGTCGGGTAATCGCAGACTCCGTGGAGCCGCTTGGAAACCCGCGTACCGCGGCCGATAACGCGTAAGCGCGGACGCCTGGGCGGTCACGAACGTTTCCGAAATCGGGAGAAGCATCTGCCGGAAGATCAGCACGTTTCGTGCTGTCGCGGCGGCAGGCCCGGGGTCGAGCTGCGTGGGTCTTCCGAGCGCCCCGGCTATCACAGACCGGCGCCGTGGATGGTGACCGCGGTCCGCTCGGGAGCTGCCGCCCGCGTCGCGTCATCGCCCTCACCCAGGGCCGCGCGAAGCAACACGCGATAGTCGCCCACCCGCGCGCTCTCGGAGAATCGCGTCTCGAGCGCTTTACGCGCGGCGCTTGCCAGGGCGTTCAAACGTTCGGGTGCGGCACGCTGCAATTCCGCGAGGCGAGCGGCCAGACTCGAGGTGTCGTTAGCGGCGAAGTGAATGCCGGTCACGCCGTCTTCAACGATCGCGCCGGCGCCGCCGCCGTCGGGAACCAGGACCGGCACGCCTGCCGCCATGGCCTCCAGCACCACCAGGCCGAACGGTTCCTCGTGCGTGAGGTGCAGGAACAGATCGGCCCGCGCCAACTGCTCCGGAACGTCGGGCCGAAAGCCTTCGAAGACGACGTTGAGGCCTCCGGCCAGAGCGCGAGCTTGCAACGCGCCGGACTCGTTCCCGCCTCCGTAGATGTGGAATTCGATGGCGGCAAGTTCGGGATGCTGTTCGAGACACCCGAGCAGCACGTCGACCCGCTTCTCCGGCATCAACCGCCCGATCACGGCGACGCGACGGATCCCCGGTTCGACAAAGGCGGCGCGATGCGGCGCCGATGCGATGCGCGCGTCGGTCAGGAAGTCCTCGATGACGCGCACTTGCCGGTCGCGCACGCCGTGCGCCAATAATCGCTCGCGCACGTACGCGGAGATTGCCACGATCGTTACCGGCAGTCCGTTGAGCCGCCGCTTGTTGGCCCAGCCGCCGCCGTGAACGACGAAGACGTGGCCCGCGCGTCGCCGGAAAAAGACGTTGAGCGCGGCGAAGACGAGCGAGTGCACCGGCTTCGTGCCGATGAAGGCCAATCGCTTGTTCTTGGCAAGCAACGGCCGCAGCGCGGCCGCTAAAGACGGAACGCTCGTGGTATCGGCCACGACGACTTCAAAGCCCATTTTCGTCGCTTCGCCCGTTACCGGGCCCGCCGGCGCCAAGATGACCGGGGCGAATTCGTCTCGCAAGGCCCACGCCGTGGCCAGCGCCATCCGTTCGGTTCCGTAGAGGTTACCGGTGTAGAGCGCGTAGATCAGCGGCGGCTTCACGGTGCGCCGAGCCTTCCCAAGGAGGCGATCAAGTAATTCTCTTCCGTGCGGACCGCCAGGAAGTTACCGGCGTGAAAGAGCTCTTTTGTGAAGTAGTAGTCGAACCACGCAACGCGGTGCGGCAAAATCTTGCCGACGACGAAGCCGCGGTCGCTGAGATACGAGCAGAAGTCGCTCAGCTGGTCGTGCGAGGCGAAGTTCCCGTAATCGAATTGGATCGCGCGTACGGCGCACAGCCGGTCGCCGAAACCACGGATCACGCTCAGGCCCATGCCTTCGGCCTCGATCTTCAAGAAATCGATGTGATCGATGCCGTGCTCGGCCAGATAGCTCGCGCCCGTGATCGCCTGTGCGCCGCAAAGGCCCAGGCGGTTGGCGACGATTGCAGGTAAGCCGGACGTGTTGGCAACGAGCCGTGAGAACGGCCCAGGGGCGGACTCGAAGGCGTGGATCGCGCATTGCGGATACAAGTTCGACACTTGCCGCGACCAGTCGCCCCGGTGCGCGCCCACGTCGAATACGACTTGCGGCACGAGTGCCCGCAGCGCGCGAATCACGCGTAACTCGCCGGTTCGATTCATGCCGAAGTCGACGTTGTCGAGTTTGCGGTGGATCTTGTCGACGGCCATTTCGAACGCGTCGACCAAGGGAGCGCCGCGGGAGGCTTTAGCCTCCATGGTTCGCCTCCGAGCGCGCCGGCACGGCGGCGGTCTTCGCCGCGTCGAACGCGCCCCGCACGGCCGCGTACGCCGGCTTCTTCAGCAGTTCGTCATCGAAGAGCGTCGGACGCGGCGCGGCGCCGTCCTTGCGACGTCCCCAATCGTATTTGCCCATCCAGCTGTGGCGGTCGCTCATTCCCCAGGCGACGACGGTCGTCACGCCGCCATGGCGTAAGACAACGGGTAAGAACTCGTCGATGGTCTTGGCAACGGCATCGTCACGGAGCGCGGTATCGAGCGGTAACCGTTCGTCGCTAACGTCCATTTCCGTGATGAGAATCTTGAGACCCAGCTCGCGCACGCCGTCGAGAAACCGTCCGAAGCGTTCCGGGTCGAACGGCGCCCCCGCGATCAGGTGCGCTTGGATGCCGAGTGCGTCGACCGGGACGCCATCGCGCCGGAGGCTCGTCAACAGGCCGAGCAGCGCGCGGCGTTTCTGTTCATGGGCCGGCGCGTCGGCTTCGATGCCGTACTCGTTGAGCACCAGCGTCGCACTTGGATCGGCCGCCCGGGCCGCCGCGAAGGCCGTCGCGATGTAGCCGTCCCCGAGTTTCTCGCGCCAGAACGAGCGGCGCAAGCCGCTCGGGAGTCCGTCGCTCGGCAAGATCGCTTCGTTGACGACGTCCCAGGAGTCCACGCGCCCGCGGAAGTGGCGGCAGGGTTCGACCACCTCACGCAGCATTTCGGCCCGGACGTCGTCGCGTGTGCTGAGGGTGGCCGGCACCCAGGCCGGGACGGCCCGATACCAGACCAGCGCGTGTCCGCGAAATGCCATGCCGTTATCCCGCGCAAACTTGGCCACCACGTCGGCTTCCTTGAAATCGAAGCCGCTCGAAACGGCGCGCGTGTGGTCCGCCTTCAACACCGATTCGGGAACGAGTACGGCGCATTCGCGCTTGATCAGCGCGGCGTAGGCGGGGTCGGCACTCAAAGTTCCGGGATTGACCGAGGTACCGAAGAGGATGCCGAGTCTGGCCGCATGCGTGGCGAGACCGTCCTCGCGAAGCGCGGTCTCGAGCGCATCCCCGCGACCCCCGCCGCTCGTCGCGGCCAGAACGAGGCGCGGCATCAGCGCCGTGGCGGCCGCTCCCAGCAACACATTCCTACGGGTTAGCATGATCGAGATGTCTCCTTGCGCCCCGCGGCACCTCGGGCGCCTCCGGGGAAACGTCGTGATTGCAAACTTGGGGGACCGAGGCGTACAGGATCGCGGCAACCAGGACGATCCAGAACAGCTCTTGGTATTGTGCGATGTCCGATTCGGTGATGTTGACGAGTACGAAGTAGATCAAGACCAGCGCGGGCCACATGTAAATCGAATCGTGGCGATGGCGGCCGATCGTTGCGAACGCGCCTTTGAACGCGACGACGAGGGCATAACCGATGAGGGCGACGCCGACCAGGCCGACGTCGAGCGCGACTTGCAACAACCCGTTGTGCGCGATTGGGGGAAGCCAACCGCTCGTCATGTGATACTCGGCGAGATAGTAGTCGGCCGGGCCGCCCGGTTCGTAGGCAAAGAAAGCGTTGTACCCAAAACCGAACCACGGATGGTCACGGATCGCCTGGACGAGCCCCGGCCAGAAGTCCATGCGTCCCGTCAAGCTCGAGTCGCGACCGATCGCCGCGAGCATCGGATCGAAATCCACGCCGGACACGAACACGATGCCGGCGGCAAGCGCCGCCACGATTGCTCCGCCCACGATCAGCGCGCGGCCGTTGCTCCGCAAGTAGCCGAGGCGCATGAGCGCGAGGCACGCCATCTCCACGCCGAGGGCGACGATCGATGTGGCCGAGCGCGACCCGGCGAGTAAGGCGAAACAACCTAAAAAGGCGGCGAAGACTCCCCAGCGCGCGATGCCTTTCGATGCGAACCATAACACCGCCAGCGTCACGCTGCCCAGAACCATGCCTCCGCCGAGCGCGTTCTTGTGCGCGAAAACTCCGCACCAACCAATCGCCCCGGAGGCGTCGGCGACCGCATTTGGGCACTCGACGCCGACCGTCACGAACAACATGCTCGATGCGATCAAGGCCGGCATCGCCATGGCGAACATCTCGACAAACTCGCGCAACGTGAAACGCGATACCAGATAGTAGGCGATCGCCGTCGTGCCGATGAGCCGCACCGACTGAATCAACGTGACCTTGGCGGTGCTCGACCACGCCGTGGAGATGAGGGTCAGAGCCACGAATCCTAGAAGCGGAAGGGACCGCCGGACGAGTTCCTTGCGCCGCGGCGAAGCGAGGATGCCGAGGAACGACGCCGAGTATGCGACGATCCAGAAGAACTGATAGGGCAGCGACCCCACCGAGCGATGTCCGAACAGGACGAACAAAGGCAGAGATAAAGCCAGCAGGGCACGCTCGAAGAGCGTGTCAGTCGCCTTCAGCGCCGTGAGGCGCCGGTGGACGGCAGCGAAATGATCGACGCGGCTGGCAGCGATCATTCGTATGCCAAACGCAAGCGGGCGCGTGCGAGACGCTTCTCCCAAGCGCCTTGTGAGAACGCCCGATTGGCGTTTTGAACGAGTCCGCGCGCCAAGGGCAGCGCGTTGAAGCCGGTTAACGCGAAGAGTCGCGCCAAGTGACCTTTGCTTCCGTGCAGGCAAGTCAGATCGATATCTCCCTGCAGCCGTCGTGCGGACTCGTTAAAGCCGTACATGAGAAATCGGCAGTATAGACTCTGGATCAACGCTTTTCGCAGCTTTTCGAACTGCGCGTCATCGAGCAGCGGACGTACGTCGTCGCCGAGCGTCAGCTGCGCGCGATGCGCGGCGTCGTAATCGGAAAGCACGCGGCGCCCCTTCCCCTGCAGCGATTGCCGGTACACGGCCAGATAGCGGCGCGTTGGGTATATCGGAAACGTTTTTGCCGCGCGTAAGTTGAACTCGAAATCTTCATGGATGCGCCGCCCCGCGAACGGTCCTACCGCCTCGATCACACGGCGATCGTACAACGAGACGCTTGGGAGCAGGAACGCCTCGTGTTCGAGGACGCCTTCGAAAGACGGACCTTCGAGCGCAATCGCCCGGGAATGGTGCAGCAACCGTCCCGCGTCGTCGACCGCTACGTACCAGCTGTAGGCGATACCTGGACCGCCGGTGCGCTGCAAGAGTTCGACTTCGGTCGCGATCTTCTCGGGAAACCAGCGGTCGTCCGCATCGAGGAAAGCAACGTACTCACCTCGCGCGCGTGCCAGCGCGGCGTTGCGCGCGGCAGCCGCCCCGGAATTGGTTTGCTCGATCACGATCAAGCGAGGATCGTCGATCGTGGCGAGCAATTCGACCGTGCGATCGCGCGAACCGTCGTCGACGACGATCACTTCGAGATTGCCGTGGGTCTGCGCGAGCGCCGATCGGACGGCTCCGCGGATGACCCGCTCCCCTTGATAGACGGGAACGACGACGGTGACCAAGGGCTCCGATCTTGCGGGCGCCGCGGGCGCTTCGATCGTGGCGATCATCGCGTTCGCAAGGCGTAGCGCGCGCAATTCAGCAAGACGACCCACGGCTCGACCATATATCGGAACCAGAAACGCTTCGGGTTCTCGGCAAACCGGAAGAGCCACTCCAGTCCGGCCCGTCCCATCCAGCGCGGCGGCGTCCGAACGGTTCCGGAAACGTATTCCAGTAATGCCCCGAATGTGAAGTAACAGGCCGGTTCGAACTCGCGCCAATGATCGAGGATCCAGCGCTCCTGACGCCCCATCCCCATACCGACCAGAATCAATTGCGGCGCGAAACCGCGGATCTGCTCGACCACGGCACGATCGGTCGTCGCATCCAGGTAGCCGTGATGGCTCGCCAGAGCCAACTTCGGAAGGCGCCCGCGGATTGCCGCCATACCGCGTTCGAGCGTGTCGCCGTCCGCGCCCAGGTAAAACACGCGCCAGCCGTTCGCGTCGGCCATTTCTAGTAAGGGCCAGATCCAATCGAGCGGAGTGGTGCGGTGATCGCGGCGAGCCGGAATTCCCGCCAGCCGGCAGAGAAGCACGATCGGCATGCCGTCGACATGCACGATCGTCTCGTCCAGCGCATGCAGCTTTTCGAACGCTTCCTCGGATTCGCGCACGTAGAGGCCGTGCATGTTTTGGTTGGCGACGATGCACGGCTTCGCTTCTTCGATCGACGCAGCAATGGTCCCCAGCAGCTCGTCACGCGTGGCCAACGTTACTTTCGATCCGAACAAATTGTACGAATGAGGCGCGGTATGGCGCGGCAGTTCTTGGATCATGCGGGTCTCCTGACTAAACGTGTGAGAATCTGGTCTCGCCGGACGGCGGCGACCGTGACGGCGTAGGCGACGGCGCCGGCGACGATCGCCATCGCGAAGCCGCTGACCGTCGTGCGGAAAGGTATCGCGAGGATCGTAGCGGCCATCACCGCCGTCGCTAGCGACGTCTTCAGCCACCCGCCCAGCGGGATCGGCAGAGGCGTCGAGCGGCGGCCCCAGACCGCGCTCGCGACGAGCGCGGTAAGGTTGGCGACGACGCACGCGAATGCGGCGCCGATTGCCCCGTACGAACCGACGAGCAGCACCGTGAGTCCGACGCAGACCGCGGCCTGAATGGCATTAACGATAATGGTCGGCCGCATGTTGTACCCGATTACGAAAGCCTGATCGAAATAGCAGCCGCGCATCCCCACTATAAACGTTGCCACCGAACCAAGCGCGACGATCTCCCCGGCGCCGACGCGGAAGTGTTTGCCCATGAAGATCGACGCAATCGGGTCGGCCAGCAACGCGACGGCGGTCGCCGAGGGCAGCGCGATCGCGAAGATCAGTTCGGCATTCTCGCGCAACTGACGCAGAAGTGCCGCGCTGCCGCTGCGATCCTTAGCTTGGAACGCGAGCGGCTGACCGGCAAGCGATGCCGTCGCGATCAGCAGACCGATCGTCTGGGTTGAGAAATCCGAGGCTACGGCGAAGATGCCGACCGCTGCCGTGCCGCAGCCCGCTCCGATCACGTAGCGCTGCACGGACGGCGCGAACGACATCAGTCCCGAGATGCTGGTCGGCCAGCCGAACGCGAAGAGTCGCCGCGCAAGCGCCGGGTCGAATCGGCCGCGCAGCGCGGCGCGCCACATCCCGAGGCCGAAAACCGCCACGAGGTTGCTCGCCGTGAACCCGCCGATCAACGCGAACGCCTTCGCGCCTGCATGAATGAGCAACAGCGTGGTGCCGAACCCAACCACGGCTCGCGCGAGGTACTGAAGGCTGAACTCCTTGACGTGAAGGCGCGATTGCAGGACCAGGGTACTGAGATCGAACCACCCGAACGTCGTCGCGGCCGCAAGAGTAATGAGCAGCGTGGCAAGGGGCAGCGCTGGATTCCACAGGTGCACGGCGAGACCGAGTACGAGCCAGACCAAGACCGACGTCGCGGCGAAGCAGGATGCCACGGTTGCGGCGAAATCCGGCTCGAAGGAATCGTAGCTGCCTGCCGCGCGCTGCGCGGCGACGCGGACCCACGAATATCCCGCACCGCCTACGAACAGCGCGGCGCTCATCAGGAGCGCCGAGATCCCGAAGCTGTCGGGATCGAGCAAACGCGTGTAGAGGGCGATCCCCCCGAAGCTAATCACGGCCGGTAAGATGCGGCCCGCGACGTAGATCGGCCACTGGCGAAGGAGTTTGCTGAAACCGGTAGCGGCGGTCGCCTCGGCCACGGTTGACGGCTCAGGCATACGCGAGGCGGTCCTTGGCGAACCAGCGGTACGTCAGACGCAGCCCGTCTGCGAGCGACGTCGCCGGGAGCGAACCGTAGGCTTTCGCGCACGACGCATCTGCCCGGCGGCCGACGATGCCGCCGGTGGGCCAAGGCGCATTTGCGGGTTTGAACGGGAGGCCCGCGATGCGAGCCAGCGTACGCGTGATTTCTTCGACGCTCGTCTCGCGTTGGGCGCCGATCTCGACTGGGGCGAATTCGGCCGCGGGCCACTCGACGACCCTGCGCATCAGCGCGATTGCATATTCCACGTACGTCAACGCGCGGGTATGCGAGCCGTAGGATTCGAGCGAGATCGGCGCTTTCGCGAGGACCGCGCCTATGAGCTCGGGGATCAGTCTCCCGTCAGCGGTGTCCATGAGTGCCCCGTAACAGTCGAAGAGACGGATGACCCTAGCGTCCACGATGCCGGCACGCGCCGCCTCGGCGGTCGCCGCCTCGGCGTCGTGGACCAGCTCCTCGTGTTGCCGGCGCTCCGCGTCCATTTCGGCGTCGCCTTCCAGCGGGGACGCGAAGACGAAACGCGCGCCATGCGTGCGCGCTAGTTCGATCAGCGCGGCCGCGTGCGCGGCCGGCCAGTTGCCCGGCGCTGCCGCCGCGCCTGCCGGTCCCATAAGGAAGTAGATCCGCGACAATCTGCGTCCGTCGTCGATCCGGGCCAGAGCGTCGAGCGCATCCGCGCTGACGGCGCCTTTGGCATACACGAACGTCGCGCGACCCGAGCAGATGGAATGCTCGAGGTTTCTCACGCGTCCGGTCTTGAGGTTGTCGAGGATGATGACTTCATCGCCGGCATCGACGAGCGCGTTGACCAGATGCGCGCCAAGGAAGCCTGCTCCGCCGGAGACCAGATGTAACACTGCGCGTCCTCAGACCGCGACGCTGTGCCGGGCCCGCTGACGCGGCGGTACCTCACCCGTATCGCGCCGCCACGCAAGCGGCAAATTCCCTTCCTTGCGGTGGCGTTCGAAATCGGCGATCGCCTTGGGTGAGGAAGCGATCGCACCCAATAGCGGGTATCCGCCGAGCGCGATCATCTTACTGAGAAGTTCGTCTTCCAGCACCGGCGCGCGACCGACGCGGACCGAGATCAGCAGCGCATCCGCGACCTTCGCGAGCCCGAGCGTGATGTTGCTCGCGAGCAGCGCGTCGGCATCCAAGATGGTAAAGTCGTTAGCCGCGCGGAAGCGCTGCGCTATTTCCTCTACTTGGCTCGCCGGGATGTTACGTTCGTCAGCTTTGGGCTCGAGCAGCGCGACGCTGTGGCCGCCTTTCGACAACGCTTCGGCGAGCGCGTAGGCCGTCATGCTCTTGCCGTCGCCGTGCTTGGCTGAGGTGACGACGACGAGGCCGGGCCGGGGAACGCTCGACTCCACGCAGCTGCGCAGGACGAAGAGCTGCGCGGCTACCCGGTCCAGGGAGTGTTCGGACTTCACGATGTTCCTCATATGCGGGCACCGATCGTGGCGACGACGGGGGTGCCGTAGAGCAGTTCGATCTTCGCGGAGTTGCGCAGACGGGTGTCGAGATTCTCGGCTAGAAAGGCGCTACCGAACGCCATGCCGACGATCATCGCTAGGAACATGAACAGTCGCGCATCGCTCAGGTTCAAGATGGGATCGTCCGATACGGCGCGGTCGATCACGACCACGGTGCCGAGCGCCAAGGCGTTTGCGCGATCGCCGACCACCTGATCGCGACGTGCGGAGAGCGTAAGGTAGTCGGCCTGAGCCGCGTCGCGTTCCAGCCGGACGACCTGCACTCTGCTGAGGCCGTTGAGCTGCGCGCGCAGTTTTCCGATAGCGCCGTCGTACTCGCCGACTTTGGCGCGATCGCCGTCGACCTGCGCTTGTGCTTTATGTGCCTCGATCGTGAACGTCGCGCGGGATGCGCTAAACGCGTTGGCGTCTGCAAGCGCTCGAGCCGTTTCGGCCTTGACCGAGGCGGTTTCCTGATTGACTTGCTCGCGCAACCCAGGAAGGATCGGGTTGGCCTCAGTGAACTTGGCGCGGTCGAAAGTGAGCTGCGCGGCGTCCGCGGACGCACCCTTGCGAAGATTGTCGTACAGCGGATCGTTCTGTAGGATCTCGTAGCGAGCGATGGCCGCCGGCGTCTTCGCATCGCTGTACACCTCGTCGAGTTGCGCGACGCCGCCGCTGAGCGACGCGTTCGCCGCAGCGCGTTCGGCTACCATATCGTCCAGGTGCGAGGCCAGGTCGTCCACGCCGTGCTCGTCGGTTGGGACGAAGCCGCCGCGACCGGCCTGCGAGGCCAAGTCGTGGTCGATGGCGTCCAAGCGCCGGTGCTGCGTGACGATCGCGCTTTCGAGAACTCGAATGTTCTCGTCGTAGCGCGAGGTTGACACCTCGCGAAAATACTTCGCGAGCTGGTCGGCCACCGTGTTCGCTACGGCCGCAGCGCGCACCGGATCCTGGTCCTTGTACTTGATTTGCAGGACGTTGGAACGGGAGAACGGGACTTTCGCCGTAAGTTGGCGTTTGATCTCCGACCGCGTCAGCGGTAGTTTCAGGACGGCGCGCGCGCGATCGATCACGACGGTCCCGGTTGCGATCGTCGGCAAGTCGGTTTGCGCGGCGGATTCGCCGTCGAGTTTCGAATCGCTGACCAACAGAACGTTGGCGACGGCTTCGTACGGCAGATTCGCTTTCACGAACAGGCTCACGGCGACCAGCGTCGCGAGCGCGAGCACCACCGTTAACTTGCGCCGCCAGACCACTGCGGCAAGCTCGTTGACTTTATTGGTCGGGAAAACCGGGTTCGCCATCGCGTCCCTCAGCACGCGCCGCGGCGCAAGAGCACCGAAGCAGCGGTTTGCAGGATCACTTCACAGTCGAGGTTGGCGGATGCCCGCGAGATGTAGTCGCAATCGAGCGCCGTCGCTTCGGGCCGGTCCAGCGGCACCGTGGAACGGACCGTTGCCTGCCAGATGCAGGTGATGCCGGGCGAGATGAGGTGGCGAAGGTGCTGCCAATCCTCGTAGCGTTCGTTGATGATGACCGGCATCTCGGGACGCGGGCCGATCAGCGACATATCGCCGAGGAGCACGTTGAAAAGCTGCGGCAGTTCGTCGATCGAGGTCTTGCGCAAGAAACGCCCCACGTTCGTGATCCGGTTGTCTGCGCCGGAGGTCGGCGACGGAGCGTCGCCGCATTGGGCCTTGCGCATCGTCCGCAGCTTGTAGATGATGAAGGTCCGCTCGAAGCGGCCGGCGCGGCGTTGTTCGAACACCGTCGGAGCACCGTCTTCGAAGTAGATCGCCAGACACGCGAGGCCGATGATCGGAAGCGCGGGGATCAAGAGCAGCAGCGCGAGGAGGATATCGCCGCCCCGGCGCATCGCGCGCCAGAACGGTTTCTCCTTATATATGAGGATGCGCGGCGGTTCCACCTGGGCAAGCGGAGCCTTGGAGCGTGGCTTAGCGTCGATCGCGTGTATCATCAAATCGTAACCTGTATGAACGTCAGGAAAATCGTGGGAACGGAACGGCTGGGCACGGGTCAAACCTCTCTGTGTTTACTGGGGCAGCGCGCCGCGATAAAGCGCGAGATCGCTGAGATGTGACGTGTGAGGCTCGAGCCGGAGCCGAGCGTAGCGAAGCGGTCTAGTACCACCATGGGAAGACGAAGCGGCGCAGACCGGTTAGGACGCCCTGCGCGCCGGTCGAGTGACTCTTGACCTCGGGTACGTAGACGATGTCGCCCTTCTGCAGCAACGGGTCGGCATCGATGTCGCCCTTCTCCAACTCATCGTAGAGGTTGATCGGCAGCGTCTGGCTCGTGCCGTCCACCAGCGGTCGCGTGATGACGATCCGATTGAGATCGGCTTGGGCAACTTTGCTGTTTCCCGCGAGTGAGATCGCGGTCGTCAGCCGGTCGCCCTCCTTGACCTCGATGTCACCCGGGTGGTCGACGGCGCCGATGATACGGACCTTGAATGTCGTGAGCTCGGAAACGTAGACGGTCGAATCGTTCGGAAGCGCGGCGTCCTCGGACACGTCGCCGTTGTGCAGGAGGCTCTGCAGCGAAACCGTCTTCACGAGCTCAGAACCTACCGAGATGCGCGCGTCGGGATAGGGACCGTCGGTCGGTCCGAGGCCTCCGGCCGCGGCGATCGCACCCGCGACGTGCTCACCGGTCTTGAGCGAGTATTTTCCCGGTGTCCGGACGTTGCCGAGCACGAGCACGTCCATCACGCCTTGCGTCACGTCGACCGAGACGACGGGGTGCTTGAAGTAGAGAGAGAGTTTGCGTTCGATCGCCTTTTGCGCTTCATCGCCCGTGAGGCCGGCAACTTGAACGCGTCCGACGATGGGATAACGGATGCTCCCGTCCGGCGCGACAATGGTTGTGGCCGTCGCTGGATCTTGCGGCTCGCCGTACACTTCGACGTTGAGCGAATCGCCGGGATTGATGCAATAACCGGGCGGCGTCGCGGCTGTAGCGGACGCGGGCCAAAGCGAAACCGCCGCGACGAACATCAATCCGCTGCCGGCCTCTAAGAATTTCGCTGCGTGCGGTCTCGAATTCATGAGCGTTCCTTTGAAAGCGGTCGCGCGACGATTGGCGCACCGTAACTACGGGATACAATGTAAGTCGGTTTGTGAGCTGGACTCTTCGCGCGGCGGCACGCGCACATAAGCGACGCGCGCTCGCGTGTCGGAAAATGTGATGCCGTCTCGACGTGCGCGAATCGAGCGTTCATCAGACGAGCACGCCTGTTGCGCGGCCGGCCTCGAGCGTGCGTCGCAATCCCGCGTGCAGCGAAACGCGCGCGCTCCAGTCCAGCATCTCCTTGGCGCGCGTGACGTCGGGGCAACGCCGCGTGGGATCGTCCGGCGGTAGCGGCGCGCGCACGACCTTCAGGCCGACGCCCGCGACTTCGGCCACGATTTCCGCAAGCTCGCTGACGGTGATTTCGTTCGGGTTGCCGAGGTTGACCGTGCGGCCGATCGCGGACTCCGAACGGGCTAGGCGAACGATCCCCTCGACCAAGTCGTCGACGTAGCAAAAGGAGCGCGTTTGCGAACCGTCGCCGTAAATGGTCAGCGGTTGCCCGGAAACGATTTGCGCGATGAAATTCGGCACGACGCGTCCGTCGCCCGGCCGCAGGCGCGGTCCGTAGGTGTTGAAGATGCGCGCGACGCGCGTTCGCACGGCGAAGCTGCGGGCGTAGGTGGCGACGAGTGCCTCGCCGTAGCGCTTGGCTTCATCGTAACACGAACGCTCGCCGTTCGGGTTTACGTTGCCCCAATAGTCTTCGCGCTGCGGGCTCTGCAGCGGGTCGCCGTAGACCTCGGAGGTCGACGCGAAGACAAAGTCCGCATCGAAATGCCGTGCCAGTTCCAGCATCGCCTCGGTTCCAGCACTGTTGACGTGCAACGTGTGCAGCGGCAAGCGGGCATAGTCCGCGGGGCTCGCCGGCGACGCGAAGTGCAGGACCAGATCGACCGGCAACCCGTCGCTGAAGAGCTTCAAGACGTTCTCGCGTCCCGAGGACACGTCGCAGAGCGCGAGGCGAAAGCGGAGGTTTTCCATCGCCGCGGAGAGATTCTCGGCTCGGCCGGTGGAGAGGTCGTCGATGCCGACGACGCTCGCGCCGTCGGCCAGATAACGGTCGACGAGGTGCGAACCGACAAAGCCCGCGGCGCCGCTGATCGCTACGCGCACAACTCGTCCACCGTCGTGACCAGAGAGAGCATCCCGGGACCGACCACGATGACCGGTTCCGTGCGCGCGGCCGACGGCCGGCCGACTCCCGCGTAAGAGAGTCCTTCCGCGTTGACGCGCGCCGTGTTGTAGATGTTGCGCGCGTCGAAGACCAGGTTGCCGCGCATGACTTTGCGCACGATCTTGAAGTTGATCTGCTTGTACTCGTTCCACTCGGTGGCGAGCACCAGCGCGTCGGCGTCGTTGACGGCTTCATAGCAACTGTTGACTTGATCGACGGCCGGGTCTAAGTGCGCCGCGGCCCGCGGGCCCGCGATCGGATCGTGGGCAACGACGTTCGCGCCGCGCTTGGAAAGGACGCCGGCCAGCGTGATGGCCGGCGATTCCCGTACGTCGTCGGTGTTCGGCTTGAAGGCCAATCCCAAGACGGCGATGCGGCGGCCGGCGAGTCCGCCCAGATGCTTCTCGATGCTGTCGACGATCCAGTCGATCTGCGCGTGGTTGACTCGCAAGACCGAACGCAGGAGGTCGGGTTCGATGCCGCGCCGTTCCGCGACCCGAACCAATGCCAGCACGTCCTTCGGCAGGCACGAACCGCCGAATCCGAGGCCCGGATTGAGGAATTCTTTGCCGATGCGGTGATCGCTGCCCGCGCCGTTGACGACGTCGATCACGTCGGCGCCGACGTCGGAGCAGATGCGCGCGATTTCGTTGATGAAGGAGATCTTGGTCGCGAGGAACGCGTTGGCGGTGTACTTGATCATCTCAGCCGTCCGGATGTCGGTGACGACGATCGGCGCGCCGAGCGGTTCGTAGAGCTGGCGCATCGCGGCTTCGGCCGACGGATCGGAGACGCCGATCACGATGCGATCGGGGTGCATGAAATCCGCGATCGCGGAACCTTCGCGCAAGAACTCCGGATTCGAGACGACGGAGAACTCGTGCTGCGTGGTGCGCTCGCTTAAGAAGATGTCGCGCACGAGGTCGCCCGTCTCGACCGGCACGGTCGATTTGTTGACGACCAGAATGTTCCCGTTCGTGTGCTTTGCGATGTCCGCGGCGGCTGCGCGCACGTACTTGAGGTCCGCTTGTCCGTCGACTCCGGTCGGCGTGCCGACCGCGATGAAGACCACGTCGGCACCGCGAACGCCGTCTTGGGCTTGTACGGAGAAGTGCAGGCGGTTCTGCGAGACGTTGCGCGCGATCATTTCCGCTAAGCCCGGTTCGTAGAACGGAACCGAACCGGCGCGCAAGAGCGCGATCTTCTCGGGATCGGTGTCGATGCAGGTCACGTCGTTGCCGAGATCGGCAAAACACGCGCCGGTGACAAGGCCCACGTAGCCGCTGCCGAGCATGCAAATATTCACGCGATTAAACTCCTCGGTGTATGAGATCTTTCGAATCAACGCTCTCGAGGCGGCGAATTATTCCCTCGTGGGAACTAATTGCGGACGCCGGCCGACTAAGGTGACCCTACTACATCAGCGGCAGTTGAAACGCGAAACTGCGCATACGACGAGCCTATGTGCCGATCGTCGCGATCTGCCATTCACGAAATAGTGATGCGTCTCGCTCCTGGCGAAATTCGGAAATCGCCGCTAGCCTATCCGGCCGGCCGTTTTCGCGCGTGCTTCCAGGAGGCCGACGCTGTGGCGCTCATAGCCGGCGTGGTGGCGCATATGATATTGAACGCGCACGCGCGATCGGCCGGAAAATTCAAAACCTTAGGAACTTCGCGGCTGTCGACGAGCACCCGGCGTGCTCGGACTCGCGGCGCGGACTATTTCGAGGTGAACGTTCCCTGGAGCGAGGGCGTGCAGTTCGAGTTGCCGTCGTTGAGATAGACGCTGATCTGCGTGGCCGCCGGGAGAATGTATCCGGCCGGAACCGAGCTTTCCTCGTAGACGGCATTCGGGAAGGGCGCGACGTTGGGCGTCGGCAGCGGCGACGGCGCGGGTGCGACCGTATTGAAATACTGGCCGACCGACGATCCGGCGGGCACGATGATCGCTTGATAGAGCCCGCCGAGGCCATGCGTCGAGCCGAAGATGACGCCCGGAAAGTTATCGGGGATTCCCTTGGAGTTGGGCGCCGGGTAGGCCAGCGCGACCTGCCCGCTCGGCGCGCCGCACGGACCGCCGACGCTCCCGCCCACCGAATTGTTGGAACTGCAAGCGGTCAAGACGCCCATGGCGGTAGCGGCAGCGGCCAAACCAGCAAAGACGTGACGTTGCTTCATGCGCGTGCCCATTCACGCGGCATTTCGGCGTCCCCCGCTTGCTTTGCCCTCGCCAAAGCGAACGCTTGCCATTCTCTAAGGAATCTCTAATGCGTCAAGCGAGCCGGCACGCCGGCACGCCACTTCACTGTCGAACGACGTCGTGGTTGTAGGACGCGCCGTCGCCCGCGGTCATCTTGTGGGCGACGGGGTGGCGGTCAAAGTAGTCCAGACTGCGCCGGATGTCGTCCAGGAGCAGATCCGCCATCTGGCGGCTGAAGCCGTGGCGCACGAGAACCCGCATCACGACCACGTCCGTGATGTTGGGCACCATGGTGTATGCAGCGACTTGCCAGCCACGCGAACGCAGCCGGTCCGAGAAATCGAAAAGCGAATATCCGACGTCGGCGCCTTCGCGCAGCGTCCACGACACGGCGGGAATGCCGCTGCGGCTGTCGCCGTCGAAATAGAGATCGAACGGGCCCGCCGCGGCGATCTGCTTGCCCAGGTATTGGGCCGTATCGTAGCAGGCTTGATGAACGCTCCGGTAACCGTCCCGGCCCAAGCGCAACATCAGATAATATTGGCAGACGATCTGGCCGCCGGGGCGCGAGAAGTTCAGCGCGAACGTCGGCATATCGCCGCCGAGGTAATTGACCCGGAAGACCAGGTCGGCCGGCAAATCGCTCTGCTCGCGCCAGAGGATCCAGCCGACGCCCAGCGGCGCCAAGCCGTATTTGTGGCCTGAGGCGTTGATCGATTTCACGCGCGGCAGGCGGAAGTCCCAGACGAGGTCGGGCTCGACGAACGGTGCGATGAAACCGCCCGAGGCGCCGTCGACGTGAATCGGAACGTCGAGCCCGGTCTCGGCCTGCAGGCGGTCCAGCGCCGCGGCGATCTCCGCGACCGGCTCGTACTGGCACGTGAACGTGACGCCGAACGTCGGCACGACGCCGATCGTATTTTCATCGACGTGGCGCAGCACTTCTTCCGGCGTGAGTCCGAGGCGCCCGCGTTCGAGCGGAATCTCGCGCAATTCGACGTCGAAGTAACGCGCGAACTTGTGCCAGCAGACCTGAACGGGTCCGGTGACGAGGTTGGGGCGCTCGGTCGAGAGCCCGGCTTTCCGCCGTCGCTCGCGCCACTTCCACTTGAGCGCGAGCCCGCCCAGCATCGCGGCCTCACTCGAGCCGGTCGTCGAACAGCCGATCGTCGTCGCGGCAGCGGGCGAATGCCACAGGTCGGCCAGCATGTGAACGCACGAGTCCTCGATATCGGCGGTCGCCGGATACTCGTCCTTATCGATCATGTTCTT
>Ga0116227_10004659_pt1 | contig 29622 bp, 20 predicted proteins | sample S1TSphgellanicum_FD_89693 | JGI IMG/M metagenome (GOLD analysis project Ga0116227, IMG submission 89693) | Host-associated microbial communities from peat moss isolated from Minnesota, USA - S1T2_Fb - Sphagnum magellanicum MG | ecosystem: Host-associated > Plants > Peat moss > Unclassified... | reverse complement strand
TTTTTTGATAATTTTAAAAATTTTAAAAAATATCGTCCTTTTTTTAGGGGTGGTTTTTTTTGGGGGGGGGGGGGGGGGGGGGGTGGAGGGGAAGGTTTTTATATCCGCCTTTGGTGCGGTGGGAGAGGGATGTGATCCGATCGTCATTCCTACCCTTCGGACGGCTGCAATGCTTTGTGGAGACAGTTTGTACACGAAAACCGTGGTGGTCCAACCCTGTCACAGACTGACACCGGTCGCCCACTACTTCACCGGCCTCTCCCTCCCCCACCCCCCAAAACCCCCCTCACATAGACAGACAGTCATAGTGAATTAATATATATGATTCCGACCATCTTTCTTCTATACTTTAATAGTTTTAGAATCTGGGTTACTTATTCTGTTTCATAATAATTAGTTGGGGGTGGTGCCTCACAAGTCCAACCTTTTTTGCTTTACAATGAGCCAATTTGATTGGCCCATCACAAAAAAAAGGCTGAAACTATGGAAGCTCCCCAAAATAGAAGATTCTAAGATAGAGTGCCTCCCCTTGTGGCCCACCTATATAGGTGAGAAGGGGAGGATTTTGGGCAGAACATATGGGATTAAAGTGAGGTGCTATTGGGAAAACCCTTGGGGAACACATTGAGAACTTAGGACACATATTGAGAACCTGATGGGAACCCATTGGGAACTTGAAAGGAGCATGTTGGGAACAAAGGAAACTTAAAAAGAAAAAAAATCAAGGCACTTTGAGTGCATGAAATTTCTATTTCCAAAACTGTTCGTCACCATTTTTGGCCTGGGCTAAGACCCCCCCCTTATAAACTGGGGGTACTTATCCAAACTCTCTTCCTAGTTCTTGAATTGCATAACTTTAAGTTGCCGTCTTTTGTGGACAATAATGTGGTTACATATGATGAAAACCCCGCAAACTTCATTAAACAAAACACACAACAAAAGGGAAAAAATAAAAGGAACCAAGAGAGAGAACCTAAGTCCAAGACTGAAGTGCAAAACCCAAAGTGGGTCACTAAGGGACAAAGGACAAATTTTTATTTTTTTTAGGGTTTAAGTTTTAATAAGCTTGTCAAATAATCCGGGGTCATTATTTGATTTTCCCATCTGGGAATTGAAGTAAGCAATTTAATAGTTAAAAAACCCTCACCTCCCTCAAGTTGGATTTTTATTTATTTATTTATTTTTTTGGGTCATTTAGTTGGAATGGTGGTCATCCACAAGAGGAACGAGAAATCAGTCAATACATCCATTCAAATGAAATCAGATTTATTTTATTTTATTTCATTTTCCATTTTCCCCTCCTTCAAGACCTACCCATTCCCCCCAAAGTGAAGAGCAACATGTATAGGCAGGCCATCCGAGCCTAGTAATTTTTTCAATAGTTATGAAGAATGATGGACAATGTGCATCATTGTTATAGCGAGAGGCTAACTCATGAGGCTAACTCATGACGGTGACCACATTATTAGTGCTCATAATTCCTTCTTTCTTTCATTCATTCTTTCTTTGTTGTAGGCCTAGTTGGCTGCTTATGTAACTTATTAAGTGGTACCACTTTAGTTGAGGACCCAAACTGAGTGATTATTTTCCAACAAAATTTTGTCCATTCTCCAACAAAAAAAAATGGGAAAGATTTGGAAAAATCTGTTCTTTTTTAGTGTTTAAAATTTCACTCATTTTTCTAATTTTTGAAAAATAATTTTGCCAAATTATTGACATCAAAAAATTGAAAAAAAAGCCCTGGAACTCAGTGAATTTTTTTGGACAAATTTTTTTGGGAAGATTTTTTTAACAAAAGAAATGGGAAAAGTTTTGGAGAATGTGTTTTAAGCCGAACTACAAACTTGAAGCCCACTCACCCCAAAAAAGAAAACCAGGAAAATAGCCCACTATGCAACAAGTGTACCAAAAAGTTGGTCGGTTCTTGATGGTTATGAAGAACCTCCGGGTTTGGTTCTAAAAAGTTAATTAGAGTGATTTGGTTCTGCTTATGGTTTCTCAAAAAGAAAGTGAACTTGGAATCCGGTTTTGGGTCTGGTTCCACAAAATAATGAATTCCAGTTTTGGTTCCGGTCCAGTAACCCAGACCACAACACTGTGGTTAACTTCAAGTTAACCTGTGGTTAGCCCCCAATTCTCACCAGATTTCTTCTTATTATTATTATCATTATTATTATATTTATTATTCCCTCCCTAAAGTAAACTCCATTCGGAGAGGGGGGCCAAAAAAAATAAAAACAGGAAAAGAAAAAAAAGGGTCGATCTGAGGTCTCGTTATTTTGAGGATCTGGGATGTGGTTTGGGCCTTGGCTGCTGCCCTTCCTTAGCGCGACAGCCAGCCAGCCCGACCGACAAGCTTCTTCCCCTCCGCAGTCCGACGAGCTTCCCGTCCGCCGCTGTTGCTTCCTGTGTCGCATCCGCACCAAAATCAAAAGCTTTCACGGAGCTCCGATGTCCAAAGAACAGGAATTTGATGCTCCAGATGTTCAGGTTTCCTCTCTTCTCTCTCCGAATTTATCTTTTCCCCCCAAATCTGTGTGGTAAGTGCCGTTGGATCTGCATGTGGCTTGAGCAAGGAAGAGCCGGACTTCGAAAAAATTTCGTGAGAAAACTTATGCATGTCGTGATCGGGATTTTCAGCTTGGTTTTGGTTACTAATAGTCGCACCTTAGACTCAGTTTTTATACTTGCAAGGTTGCTGCATTTCAAACCTTCCGCTTTATCTGATGTCGTCTGAACTTTCGACGTCGGGATCGAAACGTGCTTTTGATCGATTGCTTAATCACAAAAAAAAAGATTAAGCAATCGATCGAAAGTTCAGAAAGTTCGTGCTTAATCTCTTTTTGTGCTTTTGAGATGATTAGATTTCTCTCTACTTTGATCTGCGTCACCGCAACAACACTGCTGCAAGTAGCTGCGCGCTACCTGAGAATGATGGAAATCGAGTGTATATCATTCATGTTGTTCAAGCCTTGCATGTTTCCAAAACAATAAGGAGCGTGCGATTGGTACCTGACAATCAACTTTTCGAAGTCCTTCCACATTCCCTTTTAAACAACTTCTCTCTTTTCGTGTGTCTGCGATGGCTTATAGACGTGTTTGTTTCTCTCTGCATTGTACAACTTTCCATTACGGCATTTATGTTATCCATGTTTGGTTTTCTTTCTCATCTTTTTTTTCTATTTCGATTTCCCTGATCTGGCCGATTCTGGTTGCCACTAATCTCGGATTGTTCAAATCTCGTAGTTCCTTACGGATTTGTCTCTGTTTCCGATGGAGTTTGTTTGTTTGAATACTGTTGCAAGCAAACAGCAAGCAATCACACATGATGTTGCTTGAGCAGCATTTCAGCAGCAAAATGCTGCTGAAGCTTCTTTGCTTTGAAGTGGAAAGCAAGTGTCGTTCGAAGACAATGTTGCCGATTGGACGTCGATGCGTACGACGTCGTGTTGATCACAAAACACGATGGTTTTATGATCGCTGACTATTCTCGCCTGATTAAACAGACGCTTGGATAGATCAGCATCGTATCGATCTCTTTGATTTCGCAAACCCCTGCAGAGACTGTGCAGCATGTCCCGTCGTTCCGACTCTCGTGCAGCAAGCTGCTAAAGTCTTCCAAAGAGTCACGTTGCATTTGTACATAACATCTCAAGTCGTTACAACTTTACAAAGTAATACGACATCTGCAACGGAACTTCGCTGATCGAGAATGCCATTTTGTAAGGGCGCAGGATCGAAGGAAGGATCTGCTTCAGATCAGCTCTTAGGCCGACGACTTCTCCAACATGGAACAAGCTGCCGTCAAGTTACGAACCTCAGGTCCGAACGTCTGAACTTTGTTGCTTTCAAAACTGTGTACAACAGTATGGACTGCGTGTCGTAGGTCTCATCCGCTACCTCATGTACGAAAATGAGTCAGGAAGGAGGCGGGCGAAAACGAAGAGTTATAAAAGCAAAGTCGAGAGGCAGGACTACGTTGTACCTAAAGTTAGATAGCGAAAGGCCGTGAAGGCGCCGCGTCTTGCGGTCCATCGGAACCTGCACATTAGCGACATACTTTAGGGCTTCTCCAGAGCGCGAACGCCTATTCCTTGCTCTCGTCGTTGAAACAGTGCAATGCTTGCACCAGTGTTGGCACCTACAGTATCATCATCTTTTATATATCTACAATTTTGTCAAAGCGGCACTGCATTGCATAGTATTGTTGCGGGAAGTATGATCAGCCCAAAGATGTGAACTGTAACCTTGTGCCACAACATTATATGACCTTGTTTTCTCGCTACAGTAAATTATTTCTATGGCACATAATTTCATGCTGACTTGTTATTCAGCTGAAGGTCTCGATGTTAGTTCTTCTGTGCAGAAATTTGGACAAGAAGACAGCCCCTCTTCATCACCACCACAAGGAAGCATCAACGTCAGGTGTATATGGCCACACCAAACAAAACATGAATCTGCTGTTCTTTGGCTGTTCCAATCTAAACCTTACTCATTAAGAACATCCTTCACCTAGACAATAAGAAGCTTGATTGGAAGCCTTGGTTACTGACAGTCTGTTTAACAGGAGAGTTGAAGGACATGGTGATCTCAAGTTCCACAGATAATTTACAGCATGAATCCAACATACTCACCCAGAGATTATCAAGGGTGTGTTCTGGTCATGCCAACAATGAAGGTGAATGTTTGAGCAGCAGGACAAATTCATCAGTGTTACTTCCAGCTGGAATGCTCATGACCCAACAAAATCTCAATGACAGGTTTGTTTTCTTATCCAAGGGGAAACAATTCAGCTGGGATGGTCGTTACCCATAAAAATCTCAATGACAGGTTTTTCTTAGCCAAGGGGAAACAATCCAGTGATTCCATCAGTCCCCAATCAAACAGTTTTCACCAGGACTAATTTCTAGAAGTGAGGTGAGTTCTATGTAAGAAAGTTCTCTGTTACTGCAAACCTTCAGATATTTCAAAGCTCAGTCATGACCCCTGTGCATCTGCTTGCAGTAATGGAGACAGTACAGGCTATGCACAGTTGTGCATTCTACAATGGAAATTCATGAGTTATTCCTTTCAGCACTTATACCATGTGTATTAGGTGATGGGTCTTGATATGTTAGCAACTATCACTTAGATTATGCTGTAAGCATGGACAAAGAAAACTTCACATTCATCAATTCCTTGTGTACAACACCAGGCAATCCTCTAGCTTTATGTAAGTACCAAGGTAGAGTACCACTGTATGATGTAAAATTTAGCCAGTAATAATGTATGCAGATTGAGTTTCAATGTGGAAATATCGTTTATTTGGATTGCAAATGGCATCAAAATGGGGATAATATTTCCAGGGAGTGAATATCTTTGGTGCTCTAGTTCTGGGGTAAAAAGCAGCCCCAAGTTCAGTTCAAATTGTGGTGAATTTCTGATCTGTTATTGTAAAATAAAAGCAGGTACTGCCAAACAGGGGATACACAAAGTGCAATGAGCATTCAGTTTGACCAAACTGCTCTTCCCGATTCTATAGCAGATGACTTGTCCAACAAGAGGTGTGTTTATTGAGCTTATAGAGTAGTATGCAAGTATAATCCAATTTTCAATAGGTGGCATTATTGTTCTCATGCAGAGCCTTGTGTCTACTGCGGTATGAAGTAGCTTGTGTTTAGCATAACTGCAGTATTGTAGAAGCATAAGGCACAGGCTGCCATGATTCATATCTGCACTCGCCACCCTTCTTCATTTTGCAGGTTGTGAATATTCCTTGTCAATCTAACATTATTGCAATACAATCTTGACCATATGAAAATGGGGGATGTTGCACTCCAACCTTTGCTCAATACTGATATGAAATTGAATCTCTCCTGTCAGCTCCTCTTTTGTGCTGTTTTAGCTGAAAACTAGACATTTAGGACCATGTTCTCTCACAGATTCATCAACTATTCATTAGATGAAGCAAAAAATCCAGTAACAGGCATTTGTAGGCATTTCTGAACCTAGTCATGAAAATTGAAGCACCTTGTCTTGAAAGTTTTTGATTTGGGCACTCTGAAGATTGCCAGATTACCTGTGTTCTTCCTCAGATGTGTAATCTCAGTAACCCCAGCAAAGGAAATTGTTTACTTTGCAGCTCAAGGTTATTTGGACCTGCAAGGACGTCTGAGCTTTGCAGGTATTTTACAATGCCTGGAGGATGTGTTCGTGGAGATAAGTGCTTCTATGCCCATGCAGAGGAAAATTTAGTACAGACAAGTGTTGTGTCAGCGAACACAAGGCAGGCTTTCACCACCAAATATGTTGGAGCAACCAAGGTGTGGAAAATCTCTTCCTCTGTGTCATCATTTTGATACCATCCCAGTTCAGTTTCTAGGGACTCACATGAGGAAACCAAGCAAGAATATGAGTACTTACTTGCATCTGCCTATTTCTTTCCAAATCTGCTGGAATGTAAACATAAGTTGAACTCTCAGAAGCAGTTTCATAATGGTGCCAATGTCAGATGATATGTTGCACCTATGATTCCAATAGCTTATAATGACTCGTAGAAACTCCTGCCGAGATACACATGGATCTGGGTGTCACTTTGAATTCAGTTGAGCTCCTCAGTTTCTGCACTTGTCTCAGAGTTTGCAGCGGTTAACTGAGGATCTAAGCAAGAAAATCTTTGTGGGAGGTTTGCCACCTTCAGTCGAATCTGGTAAGAGCTATGATCCATTCAATTTTTACTCTGCAAATTACATTTATTTTTCTGCCTTTTCTGAGAAGACTAAAACTGGAAGTCCTGCTGAGGGTCCTGGTTTTCTGGTCACATGATTTGTATTAGCTGTCTCACACACAGGAATTGCTTCTCATCACACCTTTCAGCTCAATGGTTTGCACCAGAATGCATTTGCACACATGGCACTGTTTGTGGGAAATGTTCATAGCTTCTCAAGGCAATGGCAACTAGGCTATCTACCGAGTTCAAACTCTTATTGTTTGTGATAATGACTGCAGATGACTTGCGAAACTTTTTTGAGGCTAAGTTTGGTTCAGTCCTTGATGCTGTTGTAATCGGAAGTCCATCAGGTGATACTATACAATCACGTGGCTTTGGTTTTGTGACATTCAAGCACACAGAGTCTGTTGCAGCTGCAGTTGAGGCTCACTACATCAATCTCCATGGGAAAAAGGTAAGCAAGAATCCTGATGTTGTCAGGTTTCAGAAGCAGTTGATCAATGGGTAGAACATCCTTGATTTCACAGGTTAAAATTTCATGACGTTTTGCACCTACAGGTGGAAATCAAAAGTGCAGTTCCACGTTGTGACCTTTCACCACCTGAAATGTCAAGAGCTGGAGATTTTTCACTTGGAGACCATACCAGATTTCCTGCTAATACAACAATAGAGGTGACTAAAAGAGAATTCTTCAAACTCTCACCAGAGTCCTCTTTTCCATCTGCATCCAACACTCCACAAGTGCACAGCTGGCAGAAGTTGGGTGAAAGCCAGCACATTCAAACCAATGAAAACACTGCTTTTACCAGCAGACTTTCTCCAGTCAAAGAGCTCCCCGACTCATATCTGTCCCCTGCGATGCGGGGCTCATCCAGAAGCATCCAGGCATCCAATCCTTCATGGTTGACCAAATTTCTGCAGTGGCTCCCAGTGTTTTTGACGGGAGTATCAATGCGGTTAAAGGAAGGGGACTGGTATCCACTGTCTTCTCTCAAAGGAGATTTCAGAGCAACTTGTGGTTTGGAGCTAGATCACTTGGGCCTTGGATATGAAAAGCTCAGTGATTTTATCCGATGCTTGCCTGATTTGTGCAGAATGAAGATTGTACCTGTTGGAAGGGGGCCAGCAACTCATATGGTTCTCCTTCCAGGTTTGCCACAGTTTGCTCCTACAGCAACATTACATGGTCAAGGAAGGCCTCATAGCCCCTTCTCAACAATCAGGTCATCAACAGATGGGATCCGAACTTATGCTGATGTTGCTGCTTGCCAGAGTGCGAGTCTGTCAGGAAAGGCATACCCAGTACCTGCTCCACCGGGGTTCATACCTCCTGTAGTTCCATCTGGTGCTGTTTCGTATCCAGTAGCTGCTGCACAGGGGTTCATACCTCCCTTAGTTCCATCTGGTGCTGGTCCCACCAATTTTACTGCACCCCTTCAATCTGGTCAACCAGTTGATTTGACAACTTCCATTTTACAGTTTGAGACAATGTCATTTGCACCTCCCACAGCTCCATCTCTGGTGGATGTACCATTCCCTCTTCCCAATTTGGCATACAGAGGAGGCAGTAGCACAACAGGCTTACCCTTCATATCAACTGGAGCAGTTGGAAATATAGTGACTGGTGATGCTGCAGTGCTTCATGGATACAATTTGGAAATAAGTAACTTGCCCACAAGATGTCCAGAATTGAGCTCTTCATCTGATGAGCAGATGAATCTGGTCACCTCCCTACAATCCTCTGACCAAATTGGATCAATACTTTCAAGGGCACTCCAGGCATCTGGTAATTGCTCTGCAAACTTCTCGTCTGAAGAATGGGCCACTTTGACAGGGTTGCTATCCAGCCACAAGATTGGAGGTGAAACAAATTTCCCACAGGACAGACTAGAAGCTATCCAGGAACAAGACAGGGCATCTACTTGGCTGCCTTCAACTGAAATAGAAACAGCCAATAGCCAGATAGATCCAAAGCCCTTTACTGTATTCAATCATCCTTTCACAGGCTTTATGGGAGGCATGTGGGGTGAGAAAGTACAGGATACCCAGGACATGGAGGGTTGCAGCTACCAGGTAACTTACTTTCTTGCTGCATGCAATTGAACGATCTCAAAATTCTCCAGCTATTCTGGGGCATGCATGGGGGCTGGTGTGGTCTTTGCTTATAGTGCCTTCTTCTTTTTTGTAACCTAATGCAGCTGTTGCAAGATAATACATTGTCAGAATCTACCTGACAATGTCTTCCCTATGCCATATCACAATTCAGAACATGTGTTTCTGTCTTCCATTACCAATTGTGCTGCTGCAGAACTGTAAAGGGGTTGAGGTGCTTGAGTGATTCTGTCTATGTCCACAGAATTCTTTTCAAAGCCCTTCATCAACTTACACTTCTCTGTGCGGGTTGGCACCAACACAAGCAAGCACTCGTATGCAAAGGAGACCTGTAGATGGAGTATGCGGACTTTGCTTGGAGAGGCGAGCTTTATTGATTGCAATTCCATGTGGCCACCTTGATCTGTGTCCAGGTTGCAAAGATAGTCTACGACAGGTTGACAGCCACCAGCACCAGCACCATACTCGATGCTTCCACTGCTATGGTCATGTTGAGCAATGGTTACCTCTTCAATAGATGATCTGCGACTAGAATCTCATTGTCTGAGTAGAGCAAAGCCATGGTACTACTACTTCTACAACATCATTTAGTGTTGAAATTGAAGACAATTGCACAATTTCAACTATGTGTCAAATTAGCTATGGCTGGTACATTTTGGAAATGGTACCAGTTAGACAGAGCATGATTTTGATTCATCTCTGTCCTCAGACAAAATTAGCTAAAGTTTCTAGCCAGTTAATGCTCATGATCCTGTGTGGGCACATACAAATGCATGACTTTTTTCAACTGTTAGGAAGCTCTGAACATCACCCAGATCTATTATCTACTCAGGACATAAACATCACCCAATTTGTGTGAATTAAAGCTTCTAACTCCTGCTGCTACCTAGCTCATGATAACAAAAGCTCAAGGACAATAATAATCCTCTCTAGTCATAGTACAGTGATTTGTGTAGATCAATAAGACATTCTCGCCAGGTTGTGTGGTTGCAGGCTGAAGATGCAAAGAAGACGTATTCTCAGGTATGAAAGAAAAATTGCCTTTCCCCCCAGATTTCTCAATTTTGTTGCAGAATTGCAGGTGCTGGAATCCCAGTGGTGGAGACTATTATGTGCAAGTTTCAGGCTTCCAGTTTCGGCTTGGTGTTTGAAGAAGAATGAGCATGATGAAGAAACAACTGTAGCGTCACTCCAATCTGAAAGGTATGTATGTGTATGTGCCCAAAGAACTTAAATAAATCCATGCTGCATCTTCCAATCAGACTTTTTTTGCCTAGTCGTGTGGGATCCTCCCATGAACAACAAGAAAAAGGGTCCGAAGTTGCACCTTTAAAATGTCTTGAGGAACAAAGTCTCCATTCCGTATGCCTTGTTCTGTGCATCTGGATTGCCTTCTGCATTTGAGTTGCCTTGGGTCGGTTTTTTTAGGGTCAGGGGTGTTGCATAATCTGAGTGGAGATTTGAAAAACCTGTAACTTGTTTTGAGAACTAGTGAAGACTCGACTCAAGAGAGTAAAATTAAAAGACCTACGGGAGAGGGGTTAATTGAGAGATGTTACTGTGAAAAATTCCTACTTACAAAAACAAGGCAAGCTACAATTGTAGATTATTGCAGGGCCCCTTATTCAATAGAATTTTCATCTACAGAATGTAGGCTGTTTCAACAAGCAAAAGCCCACTCCTTTTGTTTTCGGAAATTCACTGCCTCTTTTTTTCTTCAGATACCCACTGGATACTGGGTAGTCACTGAAGATTCAAAAAGTTCTGCCAGAGTTCTTTAGACCAGGGTAACTCCTGAGGAGTAGTAGGGCCTTCCTGAAATAAGCACTCTCTAATGCAGTGCTTATATTGAGAATGGCCTGCTTGCACCTTGGGTGTTACCCTACACTAATATGAATGTCTTGAATCAAACAAACAGGGTTCAGCAGCCTCAAATCTGAACATTGCAAATTTTGAAAGTAGGTGGAGTTGATACACGCTCATATATACCAAAAATACAAGTAGATAATCAAACATTTATTCATATATTCATTATTTTTTTTCTTTTCCTAATATTTTCATGACTATAGGTGCATCAAAATGGAGGTCTAAATCATCACCTCTTTGAATTCTAGAGGCAACTAAGTAAACCATGAACAAGCAGGAAGAGGATGAACATGTCCAAAGAAAAAAAAAAACATGCAATAGACCTCTCAACTTTTCTACCTAATATTTTTGTCATTTCTTGTTTGTTCTTGTCAGTGATTTAAAAAGATATGCATTCCAACTTGAGTTAAATTTACAATCCCTCTTTGAACTCCAAAAACAATTGAGCTATGTCCAAGTAATCTTAAGCTCCAAACGTTTGTTTACCTTGCCAAACGGAACACTTATTAAACATAAGCTTCAAATGGCTTATCCTATTGAATTATAAACTTATTGCTCCAAATCGGAAACTATTTTCAAACCTGATATATATCTTTCTCATTTTTTCTCCATTTTGAGAAATCTTCATGACAATGTGTGCATCTAGTGAAAGTCTGCAATATCTGTTGGAACTCCAAAAGCAACCGAGTTACATTCAAAGATTTAAATCTCTCTAAGAGAGCTTTAAATGTTTGAACACCAGCTTGTCTACCCTAGTTTCGAACTAAATTTAGGAAAGGTCTGTGAGTATATTTCGAAGTGTATTAGTAAATACAACAGGAGAAACAATACTTACTAGAGACAATACTCTGCCTGGTATGGTACAGTAAGCAAGCCAACAAGACTAGGGTATGATGAAATCTTATGGCCTTTGAAAATTACAGGGATCTTCTGAACTAAACCTGAGAGGAGCGGGTATTAGAAATTGCACCAAACCCTCAATGGGTATCAAAGTTGATAATTGTGATTATGAATTTTTTTGATACCCAGTATTGATATAACCACGATTATCAAAACAGAATGAAATGCCCCATTATTATATAGAATCGCGATTCTCAAATTGTTTTTAAAAACTCAAATATCTGCCTATAACCGCTGAGTCTTTCATGAAGCCCTGTGGTTCTTTGAAGTGTTTGGAATACCTGGAACTGATGGTTCTTTGAATCAGATTTTTCTGCAAATACACGGAACCCGGCGGTTCTTTTATTCTGAAAATTTCTAACACTCAGAGCCGACGGTTCTTTGATCCTGAAAATTCTCACACATACGGAACCGGAGGGTATTAATAACCCAATACCCGCCCCCACATTCAAATTAACTTCCAAGTCTCCAATTCAAAATTACGTGAAAACCCTAACTCAAAGTCAGAAATGAATCCTATAACTGAACGCTTTAAAACCCTAACAAGCCCTAAACCCTAAAGCTCAATAAAACCAGGCACTAAACCCTAAACCCGTATGCGTCCGTGGCGAAGAGGGAGAGAGTTATTTCCCCCCGCTGCATTGCTTGCGTTCCACAAACAAAGAGATGTGTAAGTATTCAAGAAACTTGTTGGGAGCAAGCTCGAATCTTGGGTGCATTCTGGAGTTGTGAAGAATAGTTACGTAATGCAAGAGTTGCGGATTGCTTGCTTGCTTGATTGATATTCGCGCTCACTTTCGTTCTCTCTCGTCTTCAGAGGGAGGTAGGGAGAGTCCTGTGCAGCTCTCCGTTGGAAGGCATTGTGGAAGTGGCGGAGGAAGTGCTTCTGGAGCAGTTCGTTGTTGGGTAATCGGCCGTTTTTGCAGATTTGCTCCTAGTGGAGAGAAAGAGTGAGCATCTCTTCTAGAAGCGATGATGGCGGCTTCACCGGCTTTGCGGCTGACGCGGTGCATAGCTGAACGCATTTACTCATTTTCAGAAGGCGCTGCAGCAGGGAGTTTGAGAGGATTGGGGGCCTCATCAGCACGTTTCCAACGCTTCAGCACCCAAGGCTTCGGTGAGGATGAATCGCCGCCGTCTGGATTGCATGTTCCGGATCCAGACATTCCTCAGGGTTTTACAGAAACAGCCTCGACGCAGTCATTGCCGTTTGATTTTCGGTTGCCAGATATCTCAGATTACCACGCAGACACGAAAGCGCCGTCATCGCCGCCCTCGTTTGATGCGCTTCGACCGACTGCAAATCCCTCTAGCAATACCACCAATGTGGCTTCTCCTGAAAGACTCGATGCTAACAACGACCGCACCATGTTCGACACTTACTCTCGAAGTGGGGCTGAAGCCTTCACTCCTCGGGGTGTCTATAAGGCCATATTGTTGGGAGAAGTGGGTCAATCTCCAGTGCAGAAAATCCTGAAGAGCGGTCGAGCGGTCACCATCTTCACTGTTGGCACTGGTGGCATTCACAATAATCGGCGGCCACTAGAAGGAGAATCACCGGAGGAGTACGCGGAGCGGAGCTATACCCAATGGCACAGAGTGGCAGTTTATCAAGAGAAGATAGGGCAACTGGCCATGCGGAATATCAAGCAAGGGACACAAGTGTACTTGGAGGGCAACATAGAGACAAGAGTCTACAACGAGCCTGTTAATGGAATTGTGAAGCGCATTCGTGAAATTGCCATCCGCCAGAATGGGCGACTTTTGTTCATGGATCAAGAACCTCCTGCTGCTGCTGTTGCTGTTGCTGCGACGGCCAAGGACGAAGGGTTTGCAACGGAGAATGCTTCAGATGTGATTGGATTAAGCTCGTCATAAGTGAAACCCATCTTCACAAAATGCAAAGGAGCAGAAGAATTGAAGCTTGAAACACATAGTCATCAAAGTGTTTCTCTCTACTTCTTCTGCACTTCGGTGTGGGCTCCATTTGCAGGTTAGGGTTTTTGGTTCTCAAGATAGCTGTATTGAAGTTGCCATTGAATTGTCACTGGGCTGCCTTTGCAACTGCCATGTTCCTCCAAAACCATTGCAAAATATCACACGAGAGAGAGAGACAGAGACAGAGAGAGACAGAGATTCATTGCAATCTGGATTGCTTGGTGGTTAGGTAATAGTGCTACTTGGGAGGGGATGGGGGCAGTAAAGGGTTTTGAGGATTCTCCTTCAGTGCTTTTCCAAGGACTTGTTGGTGGATCTGCTTCTAGATTTTGTTGGTCTTTTCCTTTGTGGACCCTTCAGAATTCAGATAAGTGGAAGGAAGAGGGCATTGGCAAGAGTTTTGAGCATTTAGGATGAGAACTTGCAAGGGAGAGAATTGTGTTGTTCGCATGTGGTGTAATTTCTATTCTCATGAATGCAACTATCATTTAACATCTCTCCTGTGGAAATCCTTGCCATTCACCATGTTTGCAGAATTTGAGGGTTTCTATTTTCTTTTCTCATTGAATCACTAAGCAGAACACCTACAATTTGTTTCAGATCTCTAGTAAGTTGATATCCTGTGCTCCTTTCACAACATTCAACCTGAAAAGACACCTCTCTAAAGCTCTTGCTTGGGAGCTGGATATATATCTGTCCAATTTAGGGTTACAGATTCAGACACCAAACCAAGAGAAAAGCCCTTGTGTCATCACCCTAACTCTTTGCTCTCCTGGATGAAGCCCACTGCATGTGAATCAGCTCACCTAATACCACTAGTTCTCTCTTTGCTCTTTTGGATCAAGCTCACAGCAAGTGAATCAGTTCAGCTAAGAACACACTGCTGATCCTTGCAGGTTCCTGCACAAGTTAATATAGTGCCCAAACTCAAAGCTGCTCTACATATTTCTCACCTGTTTTTGTTTTCATCTTTGAGACATCATACAGCTGCATAAGACAACATGGCTGCTGTCCATGTGAGCCTCACTCCCAAAACAGATACATGACCCCTCTCAAAAGACTATAATTCCACAGCTGCAACTTGTTCAGGATTGTGCAACCAGTGTCCATCAATAAGACTTGTCAGCAAATCCTGGTAAGAACACTAAATTGCAACGTTGCTCTTCCAAGTATCAAATCCAGATGACATCTTCTTGGTTAAATCCCAACATCATCATCTTATTCCAGTGCAACAAATTACTGGCCAATTGAGCCAGGCCACAAATCAATCTGACAAGCTTCACAGCAGCTGCCAAGCTCTCAACCTTCACTTCAAAGCCTGAGGTACTACTAACTCTTGTTATTACTCCCATTTTCTACTTTGAAAAATCCATTTGCCAAGAAGCTTCATGCCCAGCATAATAGTCATCAAACCATCCCTGTCATACAGTCAGTCGGAGCATCAGCACATGGAAACAACCAAAGTACTACATAGGTATACACTGTCCTTCCTTGAAAGCTAAGTAAACCCTGACATGATGCAACTTCAACACACCACACGAGCCTCACCATTGTTGGTACTAATTGCAAATGGTGGTGGAAATTGGTGATCCCATTTTGATTCTGGACAACAGAAACTCAATTTTTTGTTTTGAAGAAGATGCTTTAGATGCCAAAAAAAATTCAATTCTTCCTGTTCTGCAACTCAACTCATAATCACAGAACCGGGGCATGTGATTGACATATCGAAATCACATGCCCCTCTTACCTGACATGCCCTTGTTACGTTATTGACCTAAAGGGGTGGATTCACACCTAATGTTTGTTGAGTCAGTGTTAAGTGAAAATCTAGGTGGCATCTTAGGTGGCACCCAATGTTAAATGGTTGATTGTTAATATTAAGTGAAATGTTGAACTTAACATAAAATCTTCATGGTAAATAGGTTTAGGTCCTAAACATGACTAGCTTGGTGTGAAGGGATTCAATACTAAAGTCCTTAACACCAAGTGTGAATGCACCTTTAAAAATCATATGTCCCTCTTATGTGATTGACCGCAAAATCACATGCCAGCATCAATGGTTGTTTTGTCTTTATTGGCATGAAGCCAATCAAACCATGGTTTAGGGTTTAAGGTTTAGGCACATTTTTCTTAGTGTACTTGGAGGCCATGTTACCATGCTTTAAAGTACATGTCTAATGAAGTTTTTTTTGTCAATCATAACAAGATGTGACTATCATTCCAACTTCTAAATTCCACTTTATGTCTTTGGCAACTAATAGTTTTTGCCACTTATCGGATTTCTAGTTGCATATGTCTATTACTTTGGGGGATGTTAAATATTAAAATTTTACACTACCTTCTTCAAACAAGGTATTGGTTTGAGGGCATAAGGTGAGGCAACTTTTATTTTCCCACCTTAGTATTATGTAATTTAAAAATATTCTCGAATTTAAGTCACTATGGACTTATGTTTTTTGCATCAAATTTTCATATTTATTATATATTTAAATTTTAGTATTAGTACTTGATAAGAGAAAAAAACACATGAGGACTCCCATTTTTCACAGGTTTGAAAGATGTACTGAAAAGAATATGAACATTTATTCTTTTGGATGAAAAAATTATAATTCTTGTCAAACAAGTAACTTAGAAATCTAATGTTTTGTTTTGAGACATGAACCACCTTTTCATTCAAGACAAACTAAGACTAAAAATGACCAAAATGACAAAAATATGACTCACATTCTTGAAAATAAATCACACCTGCACTTGCCTGTAGTCATTAAAATGAAACTTAATTTTCACAAATTTTATTTTATTTTCATTAGGTAATCAATTGATCATCACTGATCATGAATAGCGAAGTGAAGCCCAAGTGGCATATTATGGCATAGAACCCACTCCCCCAAAGGAAGCAGTACTAATTCCTTGGGCCCCAGTACTAATTCCTTTGGCCCATGTGCCAAGGAAACAAATTGTCGGTCTGGTGGCGGGGGTGCCTAGAAGCTGATGTTGATTGCCTGGATGGATGCAGGCAATTGTGAGTTGGCCCAGAATGATGATACTTGTTGGTGGTGATCTGCTGTGAGTGGGACTTGATATAATGCAGCTTCCCCAATACAACAAGAAGGGCTCTAACCATTGAACTCTAATAAGAGTCAGAGCCCATCATATATATTAATTCACTTAGTCCGTCCGTCCGTCCGTCCGTCTTTTACTTATCTCTTACTTCTTTCGATTCCTGGCCCCTTTTTCTTTGGTACCCTCTTTTTTCTTCTTTTTCACAGTTATTCTTTCTTTCTGTACGCAGCTTCTTTTTCTCTGACATCATTTCGCTTTCATTACCTCTCTGGCTCATTACCCATTGGCTCCGGATGGCGCCCTGGGTTTTCTTTCCGCCACGGGAAAAAGGAAAAAAACGAGTGAAGTAAAAGATGGACGGGGTTTCGTACAAAAACGCTAAATGGGCCCTGGAAATGGATCATGATTGGTTGATTCTAGATCCTTGGCCGGTGGACAAAATCAATGTCAGTAAAATGTGAATAGGATGAATTCTGTTGGGCCCAGAAAATAATGGTTTGTGATTCGTCGAACACAGCTTTTCAGCCAGTGGAGAAAACCGCATACACACGCACGCACGCACACACACACACGTTACAAAACAATGGCCAGCAGTATGAACAGGGGAATTTTTTGGGCCCTTGCATGATTGGTCGACTGTGGCTGTTGGGCCACTGGACAACCCAAAAAGAATGTGACCATTGGACCATCGGTGTGCCCGGTGCTGAGCCCGTCCGACTCTAAAGGACGTTGCAAATTGAAATTATAAGACTGGATTATTTTTTACTATTAGAAGAAAGGATATTTTAAGCCATTAATTTTTAGAAAATTTTAAAATCATCTAAAACTGTCTGTGCCTTGCAGGCACGGGTTACCACTAGTAATTTATAATTCACAAGGGCATGGGTGAGCAGCTCCTGGGTTGAAATTCTGGGCATGAGGGCAAAGCCCAGGAAAAACCCTAAACCCAGAAAAAAATATCCAGAGATCAAGGCGAGAAACTTATGCCAAGTTAAATAGACCAGCTAGACAGCAATAGCCTTGACTATTGTAGCCAGGTATGAATTTGTAATTGATTTAGCCACGCAGGGCTAACCAATTGCGTGCCAGAATCTGCCACTGGGGCCCATTCTAGAGGGTGCAAAGAATCATAGGTAGCTATTCTGCAAGATTTTCAGAGGTCTACTACAAAAGCAGAATCAAAAAGAGAAAAAGATGGTTTTTTTTCTGCTTCATGAGACTGGTGGGGGCTTTAGAACATAATTTGTTCCTTAGACCCAAGTTAGTGACTCACTCTGAGTGTTGTCCTTCAGACTCGGACTTGGGTCCTCTCTCTTTTTTCCTTTTTTTCTCCCCCTTTTCTTGGGTGCTTTGTTTAATGGTGTTTGCCAGGGTTTCATCATCTAGTGGATACTAGTCTTCCCCTTGTAGGGGAGGCAACTTGCAAGGTAAGGCACTAACTAAGTGGGCTCTAAGGCGACTCCGAAACAATATTATTAGATAACTAAAAAAAGCAAAAACCTCCAGAAACGTATGTTTGAAGTAAACTTTACCGACAGATTGCACAATATGGGGTATTTACTTCAAACATACATTTCTGAATTTTTTCCTCCATGTTGAGATTAAAAAAATCTCAATAGATCAGGTTAGTGTAAATTTGTTTGAAATTGTTGGAAATTGAAACCCATTGGGTTGCTATTAGCCATCCAGCCAGCTAGTCTAGCAACCTGCTTACATATATAGTTTATGATTGAACAAAAGTTTCAAACTTGAACGTAAAGTCTTCTTGTCTATATATTTCACTCCGTACGCGTTGACAATGTAAAACTTAGGCTGAAAGAAATTTCTGTAGTTCCGACAAATAAACAATCGACAATATAACATTTGCGTGTAGTACCCAAGTCGAGAAGAGTGATGCGGATGAGGATCTCACGAGGACGAGTAGTGCACGTCCTGAGTATATGAGTGAGCTTTGAGTGTCTATAAACTGCTAGAATCCAGTAGTGGTAGATCAGCAAGATCACTGGAATATTAGTCTGAAATTATCGCTCCCACTAGATTTCTGTGTCTGTATGAATTTTCACTTGCAGGATCAGAGCTCTGATGCATCTACAGTGCATGTTTAGTATGGGATCATTTACGAGAATTATATGTGATGATCCACAGTTAATCTAGATGAAGTAATTGTCGAGTGGACATCATTTGTAGATTTCCAGCTCCCAGATTCAAGTTCTAGTTAGTTTGTATCCAAACTTGTTCATCGGCAAATAAGTGTTCAACATATTTCAAAGTTCGAGAATGAGCCACAAACTAGATCAGGTGCAGTCAGGTACGATTTTATATGATAACCGAGTGCAGTTCAGATCATCAAAATTGCTTGATCAGCTGCCGCATAGGTTAGTCCCAACTGCTGCAGCAGGTCAAAATCACGAACTGGGTAGCATGAATAATCACAGCCAGGAAAGCAGGTACAAGGGGATCAGATACCGGCCCGAGCTCAACAGATACATTTCCGAGATCCGGCCTGCTCTGCCCAGGAAGCGGAAGATCTGGCTAGGCACATACAAAACAGCTATTGAAGCCGCTCGTGCATTCGATGCCGGGATCTTCTATACCGGAAGGAAAATCCCTTTCAACTTCCCCGAATTCGCAAAGCAGCTTCCACCGTTGGACGACAATCTCACCCAAGACGAGCGCCACACTGCCATTCAGAAACACGCAAAGCTCGCTGCAGCCATGCAGCACGTCGTCGATAGCCACGAAGGCATAGCTACCACGTCTACGCCGTCATCAGGACTCACGAGCCGCAGTAGCAGCAGCAGCAGCACCACCACCACCACCACACAACAACAACAACAACAACAACAACAATACACTAGTAAGATCAGTAATGCACACCTGCCCTTCTACGAGTTTTTACCATCATCTAGGGATTAGAACTGCCTCTCTGTAATATACAATCTGCCACAAAGTCTAAGTTAGCCCAGTTTCTGATTTGAAGTGATTACAAATTAGGACTTGTGTTCATTCAAAGCTCTGGACTACTTGTGTTTAGGAACTAGAATCATTAAGATGATTCTTAATGGGTAATATACTACTTGTTTGAAATATCATCAATTGTGGTTTAGAAATAATTCATAGATGTAGTCAAAAGGAATACAATAGTGAGAGTTCATGAGGGCTCAGAATTGTTAGGAAAAATGATGAAACCCTGCCAAACTTTATAAAAAGAAAGCTCACCAAAGAAAGGGAGAGAAAAACAAACAAAGGGGCAAGGACCAAGTCCAGGCAAGCAAACAGCCCAAAAGAGGCAGGCCAGAAGGAGGTAAGGGAACCACGAAGTACCAAAACCTCCACCAGTGGCTTGAAGCATATGAACTAAAAGAAAGGGGAGGTAAACCAGATAAAACTCCAAGCCTAGAAGAACCCTCCCTTGCAGTAACAGCCCGCCTCTAGATGGAGGCATCCTGCGCTCTCTGTAATGCCACAGACACTCTCTGTCTATAAAAGGAACAAGGATTTAAAGCAGCTATCACTTTGAAGTTAGCTAATTTTCAGAGGATTAGTGAGTTCTAGGCCCATCAAAACCAATTGATTAGTTCTCTCCATCACTGAACCAATAGACCCTTGATGCCGACTTTGATTCATCCTCACCTTCCTGATCCAGACCTGTTGAATTTGAGCAAGGCCTTGTGCAGAGCACAGAGGTCTTAGAGCCAAATTCTAGTTTTAGCCAACAACTATCAAACAGTAGCTAGAGCTGAACTCTACATGTCAGGACTACCCAATATTTGCCTTACCAAATTATGTCTTACCCCAAAAAAAGACTTCTTAACAAGTGGAGAATAGCCATTGAACCTATCTAGACAACCTTTTAAGACCAATAGCACACTTTGTATAGATAGTTGCAAAAATTGCTCAGCCATTTTCTGACTTAGTAGAAATTTTGGAGATTGAGGGAGAGAGGCCTGCCCCAGGGGGCTTTTTCAATATGAAATATCTCTGAATACTTATAGTACCATTATAGTAGAAGATGATAATTTACATGCTGGAGAGGGACTTGTTGTGATCAATTTCATAAAATAATCGTAATATAAGATCTTAATACTTATGAGTGATTATAGTACATTGGAAGGTGAGAAACATTCTGAAGAGAGACTCATGTGATCAATTTCATAATGTGAAGGAAAGGATGTTAAGACTAAAGGATTTATGAATGTGTGTGTGTGTGTCCTTGAAGGTGTTGGTTTACATTGAAGATGAATGAAAATAGAACTTAATTAACAAGGGGTGTGTCATCAGACTGTGGCCTTGCCATTTGCATTAAAAAGTATCTTAAGGCAAAAGAAGAATTATGGAAACTCAAGTACTTCACCATGCAAAAATATAATCTTCAAAAAACTCTATACAAGAAACCAAAGTCCTTCAAGATGGTTTAACTCTGTAACTAATCTCAAGTTTCAACACAAGCCAAAATATCATGTTTCAAAAATCCTCATATAAAAATATACCTATTATTACCTAGGGGCCAAAATCCCTTGAGCTACTATATTCTATATTAAATCTAAACACAATGTCCTTGCCTTGGTAGGCAAAGCCAACAAATTCTAGAAGTTAGCTTCATCAATTAACAAATCTTTGATCCTGGTTATATTTGAACTTACATGTTATTTGACATAATGGATAAGGGCAAGAACTTAGGAGCACTAAATGATCTTTAGAACTACTTGGGTTCTAAAAATGTATTATGAATATTTGACAATCATGCCAGAGATACAAATTCTTCAATGTGGTTCTAAAGAATGTGGAAATTCAGCACATCTACAGAATGTTGAATTTCATGGAGTTAGATGTAGCTTTTTATTTGTTTTGTGTGCATCTTAAACAAATGTGAAGTGATGTCTAGCAAATGGTTTAATAGGAATTATTATGCCAAGAGCTAGTTTTTGTACATGGTTCAAAGCTATAATGTTAATAATTGGGGGAAAATTATATTATTATGTTGGAATAAGCTAACGAATAGTTGAAAACTCATTGGACATTTGTTGATTTATTTTTACACCAAAAAAATGTCTAGAATAAAACAATTGAAATTTTTTTGTCAATGAATTCACAAAAGTACTTGTGAGTATCACTAGTACAATAAAATCATGGTTTTTACATTAGTAGCATTATGACTAAATTACCTATATAATCCAAGTTATTAGTCTGAAATGACTAACTATGACACATTGGATGACCATGTTTCATATAATTTGACTACAATGTTAGTCTTGATGATAAGTAGGTGACTAGCATATTCAACATTTTTTTGCTAAATATTTATTTTAAATGAAAAATAAAGCTTCAACACTCCAAATATATATATATATATATATATATATATATATATATGTATGTATTTCAAATTATTTCAAATGCAATAAACCAAGTTGTCAAATGCATCAACACACCATGTAAATACAAATGGAATGTGCACACCAACAAGGAATGGGGTAGAATTAAAAACTTGTCTAGATAAACGAAGTTTATAACTAATGTGCATAAAACCCTGTTTGTAAACCAACTAAACATGGAAGGGTGCACTAAACATGTTAGAAGCATTGATGTAGCATGTAAAAGTGAAGGGTTTTTTTTATTTTAATGGCATTTCAAGAACCCAATTTTTAGCTTTTTTCACATTCAACTTTGATCATTTTTCATTCTCAGCATTATATTTTAATAATAATCTATACAAAATTTTCTATTTTCCTATAATAATTCATATATTTTCATTCAAACGTAAAATATTACAGGTTTTTTTTCAAATAAACTATTAAAAAAAAGGATAGTAGTATGATGGTCACATTCTTAAAGTTCTTCGATATATTTAAAGAATGTAATTCTGAGAATCTATGAAATTATAGAATCACTTTGTAATTATGTACTTCATGAAAAATTACATAATTAAAATATTATAATAAAAGACATTATGTTGGGATGTTTTGAATACTTTTTTAAGGCCATTGTAATGCCTTTAAAATTAAAAAATTAATGAAATTATGAAATTAAAGACATGTGAATTTTAATTATGCTTGAGGAGGTGAAAACTCAATTCTCAATTTGGACATCTTATAGTGGTGACTTCCATGATTTAAAAAAATCATCATCATGTGGCAAAAAACAAGAATAACAATAAATGTACATACAATTACACAAAGAAACCTTGAAGTCATGGGTCTAGCACATTGTGGTGAGTTGTCAACAATTTGACAAAAATTGATAATAATAATAATTTTTATTTATATAATTATTTGTTTATTACAAAATAATCATGCCATTTCAATTGGCACTTCAATAATCTTAGTCATTGTGGACTCAATCAAGTTTATGATATAAACAAATAGTCCATTCTAACTCAAACCAAAAACATCATATGTTTGAAATGAATGGATTTTCAATAAAAGAATCTAACATGAAAACTATCATTTGTATTGGTGTATTTAGATGTTGAAAAAGCTTTATGGAGGCACTTTAATATGGTATGTAAAGAATCATACCTGTACGATTCATGCTTCAACTAAAAATATGTTTAAAATAATTATTCATGTTGTTATGCATTTATTTATTTAAAAGCACAACAATACACTTAACAAAGTTAGTGTGTGTTTAAATCCTCACTTGAATAGATCACATTCTAACAACTAGACCAATTATTCACCCCCTAAGCTTATCAAATGGTACAAAGGTTAAAAACCCTATCAATGTTTGATTTTATAACATAATGCAAATTCAAGGCACATTCTTTAATTCTCACAAAGAAATAGAGTGGGAATTTTGAGATGGAAGTATGATGAGCTTGTTAAACTAACTTCAAGATAAGTCAATTTGTATGAACCAAGAAAAAAGACATTTAATGCAAATTGGACCCAAATCAATGCATGGATAAAACACAAGCTAAAGGTGAAAACGCATTCAGATGGAACAAAAAGTGCACAAAAAATGTATTTGAAGTTGAAAATACATTGTGTAAATAATGTGTATGCTAGATACCTTGAATCACATGGGTTGTTTGACAAGGTGTCAAAAAATATATTTGTCATATTTGAGTAATCCTAGTTTTGCTTATCATATATTATATTTGAATATGAACATCTAAACTATTAATTTCAATGAATAAAATATTTCCTTTAAAAGACTCATAATATGATGTACATCTCATTATTTGATCATTCACATCTTTTCAATTTTTTTCCTTAGTATCAATGTCACCATAACATATTATCATTGAGTCATTAAAGTACATTATATGAAAGTATATTAAGTCAATATTCATTTATTGTTGATTTGGACAAGGTTTTGTGTGGTATTTTAAAAGTCCATAACAAATTACACACTAAAAATTGCTATGAAATTTTGACATTGTGTTTTGACGTATAAACTCATTGTTAATGTGAGTTTCATTTCACCATTTGCACATATACATTGGAATTACTTGTATTATTGAAGTTTTGAAAATTATTTAAATGACTCCTGAAAGTGGACAAAAGTATTCCACCTTAATGGATTTTATGCTCTTAACACAAACTCATAAGACACATCACCTAGACAAGGGAGAAATCACAATGCTCTTCCCTATAATACATTCTAGAGATGGCAATGAGGATTACATTGAAATGATGTAAATTCCCAAGACTCCCAAGTGAAAGTTTTGAAACTACCAAATAACAAGTCATAATTTTGCAAGCTCATAACTTCTTCATATAGATTCTGATTCAAAAAAACTTATAGATAAAGTTTTATTTATTGAGAAGAATTTTCTAATGGCATACTTTTCAGTAAAGGTGATTTCATTTTTCAAAATATGGAATAACTAATTGATAATCATTTTGGTAGTTTGATTCATTTTCCTTGAAATGGCCATAAATGTTCCAACAAATTTTTGTTTTTCAATGAAACCCCATTAAAATTTTATACGTTTCAAGACCTTTTGAATGATTTAAGGATGGCTAAATTTGGATAAGCAATTTACTTTTTACAATTGTTGTATGTCATAATTGATTTTTCAATTGTAAGTGACATCTACAACTAAAAATTGCTTAAATTGGATAAGACAAGTCATGTCAAACATGTAATTGCATGCAACAATATCAAGTAAATAAATGTGGTATAGTTGTGGGTGAAAAGCATGGTAAATTAGACAAAGTAAATTAATGTTGAAATTTAGTTCGAAAATGGTCCAATTTTTGACACAATTAAAAAAAAGTATATTCAATATCACTTTAAATATCATTATGGAAACATGAGGGCCTTTACTAAAATAATGATAAGTTGAATACAAAATTTGAAAAAAATAACACAATAGAACTAAATAACAAATGTATTTGAAGTTGGCTAATCAAAATTGAGTTCAAACATTACTTAACATTAAAAAAATAATTATGATTAAAGTATGTAAAAATAAAAAACATATCAATACATTTTGAAATATCATTAACTTGAAATTGGAAAACTTTCAATATTTTGTTTATTTGCAACCTATTGAAAATCATATTTACATTTTTGAAAAATATACTTAAATTCATATTAAATAGGGGATTCTTCAATATCATATATATATGAATGACAATAATAAATGTGCTTATGTTGTTCATTAAAATAATCAAACATGTTTAAGTTGAATATATTAAAGCTTATTTTATGGCCACTTTCCATTTCTATGCAAGAATCTTGTGTTATTTACTTTACCATGTTTAAGATGAATGCCCATTAAAGGTGAGCCATAGTTCACCAAAAAAGGTGATTTATAACAAATATTATGCTACATAATAAATTGAAATCTTGATGTCATCCTTTAGTTATCCTAAACACAAGGGAAAAAATTAGAATTTGCATGACAACATGAACATTTTGGAATTCAAAGTCAACTTTGAGTCAAATGGTTAGATGAAGAGGATTGGATAAAACCAATGTACATACATACAATATATAACTTACATTTTTGCAATATCCATAGGGCTTCATGTTTGTGATTCATGAAATATTACAAAACAAATGAAAACTAAAAAAATAATGCAATGCCCAATTATAAAATCATCTCCTCTCTAACATGATAATGGTTTTTCCCTTTTAAAAAATGTATCATGCATTTATTATTTTAAAATTGCAAAAAAACATTTTTCAGACCCAAAAATTCCACCCATAGCCTTAGTTTTGAAATATATGTGCAATTTATCAATCTTAGTGATGAATATTATTTTTTCATAAATATACTTTATATGTTCAAGTTCTTCAAATTTTTTTGGATTTTTAAAAATTTACTAACTTAAATCTTTAAAATTAATCAAATATACTTAAAGCAAACAAAAGTAGTCAAAAATATGACGTCCATATACCAAAAAAATTAATTGTAGAAATATTATATTTATGACTACAATTTTGGAGGGGCTTCATGTGTTTTCACCCCTTAGACCCCTATACAATAATATAATCGTAATATGCCAATATTTAAATATGGTTAGTTGTGTTATGCAATTGTAAATCACAACAATATTAGTGACTATTCAATTTGTGACACGTATATAAAATACATACAATTAAATGGAAACATGTGGCAATATGTAGCCTATGTTAAATGGTTTGTATTATAACCTAGCCTACTGAATAGTCTAGGTTAGGTGTACCTATAACATAGGAATTAGACCTCAATAAGCTCAACTGCTAGACCTAAGTAGGCTAGGCCAAACTAGGTTGCAAGTGTGAAAACTTGAATTTAAGCTCACCTCCACATTAAGAAAACAAGTCCTTAACCAATTGCACCACCATCCCTCCAAAGGTGAAATGTGTGGTCAAGATATTGTAGTGAATGTGTTCAATCTAGGTCGGTAGGTAGGTAGATTAAACTAGGTAGGTACTCAAACATATTACGTAAGTACATTAGGTATATTAGCCTAGGCTTAAATAGCATAGGTATACTACTTTAGGTATATTGGGGTCAAAGCAAGATAAAACATACATAAAAAATAAATGTCTCCACATATTTTAACCATGTGTCATTCATATTACTAAAACAAAATAACATCAAATTAGATGAAAATATATGTGAAGTACTATCCATTTGCTTTATTAAGTTTATAAAAATATAATTCCAAACTATTGAAAGCAAATGGAATTTAAAATTTGATTAAAAATACATTTGAAACTAATTGGTTAATATGTGTTCGAACCTCTTTTTTTATTACAAAATATAATGAAATAGATATGTAAAATCCTAGTCCTACCAATGTTTCACCAATCATCAACTTTCATCTCCACAACACTATGAATTTGACTTGAATTGCCCATTCTTTAATCACAAAGCTCCCTCATTATGTATGCATTTGTCCCATCAACCTTTAGCATGACGTGTGGCCCAAGTGAACACATAAATATGCATGACATTGTTCGTAATGTCTTTGCATCCATTACAAAAAAAGCTAGTTTTCGTATGATTGAAGATCAATTACATGTTTGTCCTTTTTTCACACTTTAGACATCTTTATGTCATGTCAACATTGTCCTCTCCAAGGGTTGGGGTTTCAACCCTTGCACATATCAAGTCATTGTTGATTTGATATGTGTAAATCTTTTGTCCCAAGCATATCCTTACATGAGGTTTTACAACATAAAATGTAGTCCCAACAAAGGAACAAAATTACCAAAATCATCATGTGGGATATTAGTTCCTCCCCATGCTAGTGATAAAAGTTTTTGGTTGTTTGTATAATTAAACAAGTCAATGATTTTGTATGGGGTTGTGCCAATAATGTGTGGGGAATGAAAGGTTTGGAAGGTGGTTGGAAGCACATTACAATATCCATAAAATCATATCACAGGACAATTTTTACAAGATTTTGGAATTTATAATTGGCCATGGAACAAAATAAAAGTGATTAAAGACTCAAATTTACAATGTTACAAATGTTGTAATCACATTACATGAATTTCATGAATTTTTTTTTGAATTGTTGTAACATATTGATTTTCGAAGGATTATCAAAAATCGTGTAACAAACCATAATAAATGAATATGAATTTTTTTTAATAAAACACTCATTAAATTAGTGAATGTTTTGTGATGGAAGATGATGTGGTGATAATGTTATTGAAACACACTTTTAGAAAAGGGCTATGAAAACCTGAACAATCAACATATATTCAAATATTGGTTTAAAAATAAAGTCTTTGAGTCAATAAAATAAATTGTTTAAATGTTCATCTTTTAAGTATAAGATCTATATGAATTTGGTTAGGGTAAAAACAAAAAAAATCTTCAATTTTTGTTGACACCTTGCCACATGATTCATGTGCTTCATGGTATCTTGCCAAATTCTACCTCCACAATATTAATTTGCTTCTATTATAAACTCCACATGTGTTTAAAATTGTTCCACCGTAATGTGCTTTCACCTAAGTCCCCCCTTTTTGTTCTAACCACTTTCATTGTACAAAAGGTGTTAATTGCATTCCAAAATTTACAAGTTTTTACTATTTTAAGTTGAGTAGTAGCCATGGCAATGGTTACTTTTCAACTTTCACCATTTATGGACCCTTCACCAATCACCTCTACATTTATTCATCATTTGTAGGTACCTAAAGGAAGAAAGATGCCTTCTAGATTTGCTATTGGTCATGGAAATTTCTCATTTACTTGCATTACATTCTAGACCTTATTTTCTTCCTCCACCTTTCCTTCCTTATATACTTTTTCTTTATGTATTCCCCCAACCTTAATCACCTTTTTTTTAAGCAAAATTTTGCAAGTCCACATCATTTTTCTTTTTTTGATTATAGAGGCTAGTCACACAATCCTTGATTTTTATGAAAGTTTTCAAATTAAAAATGCTAATGAATGGTCTCATCACTTACCTATATCTAATTTATCATTAATACACCTCTTGTTGGTCACGACCATTGTTGTTAAGTTTAGGGTATTTGGTGGGTTTTGATCTAAACTTTGAGTCAAGTTCTAAGATACTTGGATTGCAAGTCCATACTTTTGCTAGAATTCATTTTAGAACCAAACCTTGAAATGGCCCTTTTTCTAGAATTCAAACCTAAACAACATTTGAATAAAAGCAAACTACAATGGACTTTTATGAATGTTGCAATGTCAAATTTTCTAGGTTTGACAAATATTATTGCATAAATTTTAAATGCACAATGCAACTTTTAAAAAACTTGCCCGAAAACCACTAATATTCAATCAAATGTGGACTTCAAAAATATCCCCAAAGTCCACAACCACATATGGATTTTTTGTTTATAACCATTTAATGTGAAAATTACTCAAGTCTTTGGAACACGATACTTTTGAGGTCTATGGCACTTAAGGTAAAAATATGGAATTTTTTTTATATAATTTATAAATATATTTAATGATCTCAAAATATCCATGTTTTGCAAACTCCATTTAATTCTATAATTTTTATTTTTTTCAAGACTTTTTCATAAGAAATATTTTTAAAAGTCTATAATAAGATGATATAGGGGAAAAAATGAAAAAAATTGTTAATTTCAATATCATTTAAAATTTAAGACCCAATTTTAGGAGGTTCATTAGGCTCAAAATGCACTAGAAATATGGATTTCTGAAGGATTCTCAACTTTTTTTTTAAAAAATCCACCATTATGTGTTTTTACCCATTGGAAAGTCCTTTAAAACAAGTCCAACTCTATACATGATAAATATAATTTAAAAAATAAGAATTGAGATTAGGCCCTACTTTTTTAGGCAATGGTTACATTAAATTAGCTGTACATAATCAATACTGCACTTATATTTTATTTTCAACATTGTGTACTAGCTAAGCTAATTCATATTACACCAAAAAAATGATCTACACTTGGTGTAATGTACATGGAATAGGACCCTATCTTACATCGAACAATTTTTTTGGAGAATGCCACAACTAGATGTTTCATAAATGTAAGGAATTGGGGGGGGGGGGGGGGGGGGGGCTTTTAGGGTCTTCAAGATGTTCTCTCAAACGCCCAAATGACATTTTTCACATTCCCTCTTTTTCCCCAAAATTTTT
>Ga0116227_10004658_pt1 | contig 29630 bp, 19 predicted proteins | sample S1TSphgellanicum_FD_89693 | JGI IMG/M metagenome (GOLD analysis project Ga0116227, IMG submission 89693) | Host-associated microbial communities from peat moss isolated from Minnesota, USA - S1T2_Fb - Sphagnum magellanicum MG | ecosystem: Host-associated > Plants > Peat moss > Unclassified... | reverse complement strand
TTGACAAAATTTTGGATAATTTGTTGACATTTGTTGTATATTGTAGTAGTACCTTGGCAGCTTTTGACACTAATTATATTATTAATAAAAATGTTGAATTTTTTTATTAAAAAAATATTTTTTCAATGAGTAAAATTTTGTAAAAGGAAGATCAAGAATTCTTCTTCTGGAATGTTCTCAATTCTTTTTTCAACATGGAATCTTTAAAATTAATTTGAATAATTTTTAACACATATTTGCCAAACCTACCCATGTACTATGGTAATATATATTGCAAAATAATTGTGAGGGGGAAAAAAAATAGGATATTGAAACTTTGTGTTGAACTTTGGAACCAATGATATAGGCAACTAAGCCTAATTGGCTTGGATTCTTTTTCTTGACAATTTAACAAATGGCTTAGAGAGAGAGAGAGAGAGAGGATTATTACCTGTTCAGTAATGGTAATTAAGAGCCTCTTTACCTTAGAGTATTATTCTCTAAGTAAGGGTCAGATCCTGGTTTTTTGCAATTTTTTAATCCTTTGATTTCAACTTTAGCACATTTTTTCAAATTCAAGAACCTGTTGTTCGCCTAGTTTACAAATTAGATCTGGTTCCATGTAGCATTCCTCAATGCTAAAGATTGTATGGGCACAAAATTTTATGACAAATTAAAACATAGGTTAATATAAATATGGAGTTCAACAATTAATTTAATTCAATATTTAATTATATAAATTTCAGTCTACTCATCGAGTTTTCAAAAATAAAAGTCATCTTTCTTATCAAAAGAGATCGTGACCATGTGTTCAAGAATGTTTTTTTTCATGGTTTTGGTTTCAGTTTTGGATCTTGCACAAGACTAGTTATTTGGTTTGATTTTAGTGTCAATTTTAGCAAAAGGTTATCAAATTGGGTCCAAGTCATAAGAACTTGAACCTAATCCTCACGATTTAACTCTCCAAACCAAATACCCTCACTCACAACATTGGTATTTAGAAGTGTTGACCACTTATTTGAAACTATATTTAATTATCAACCTAAGTATTGATAATCTACTAGTTCGCTATTGGTTTTTTTGAAAACCAAAAGATAGCCTACCCATCTAATACATATCATTTCGAGAATCGACAAAACCCATATGGACCAAGTATTGAATTTTTAATTTTTAATAACCTGCCCAAATTATTGGAATTTCATCTAGGTAGGTTATCAATCTCAGAACCCCAAACATGTTTATGATAAAAAAAAAACCCTGATAAAATAAAATAAAATGAGAGACATAAACCCTATATAGCCTACCCTACCTAGGTAATATAATTGGTGATTCTCAAGGCGTTTATTTGGACAACCAACCTTTATGCATAATCGATGGTTATTACAAAAAATAATTAAGTAAATGGGTAACCATGTGTGGGTATTACTTTGACTACAAAATTGCTTCCTAATCAGGCTGGATGAATCGGCCAGCACAAATGAACCAGAACCTACCAGTGCACCCTGAAGGATGGATGGTAAGTGGTCAAGAATCAGTTTTCTGTTGAGTTCCAGTTCCCTTGCTAACCATGGTGGTTAGCTCAGTTTGCTTGTTTTGCTACTTACCACCCACTTCTTGTTAATAAGTAGTAAAAACAACATTTGTCTATGTATAAATCATCTACTTCCTTAGAACTCGTCTATTTTCCTACCTATCTGCCTATTATAGGATGTGCTTCTTAAAAGAATGAGTTATCAAGGTGAAACCAGATATTATTAAACCTAACCAGTGTTGGTAGGTTCTCAATTTTTAGAAAAACCTTCAGGTTTGGATTTAGATTTCTTTTCTAAATGAAAGACCTTCCAATTTTGGATTTAAGAAATATTTTCAAAAATTAAAACCCACCAATTCCAAGGTTGGGTCCAACCAAGTTTTTAGATTGTTGATTCCATGTCCATAGTTTTTGACTTTATGAAACTTGTTGCTTCCAAGTTCAATGTAGAGCCAATTTTAGACCTTTATTTAAGATGGTTCTAGAGTCAATTTTTTTTTTTTTTTTTTTAAAACATGATTGAAGCTGCAATCTACTTCTCGCCTTAGCAATGTTGTGAATCAAGAAACCAAAAAAAATAAAAATAAACAAACAAACAAACAAATTAGTTGGGGGGTTAAATGTTAAGTAGAACAACAACCCACACACAATCCCTATCCAAATTCATTAACTACTTAACAGATTGAGGTTAGTTCTCTCCATATTTTGGTAATTACAAAACGTCTAGTTTGTAAGTAATTTAGTCAAATTCACTATGGGTTGTTAGTTCAAAGCCTTTTTTTTCTCTTTTATCATTTAACCAAAAACTTATGAATTATTTCTTATTTAGCAAATTGATCATACCACAACCTTTTTAAAAAATTCTTTATCCCATTTTCCTCTTGTTCACACCTAAATTGAAAAAACAACAAAACTTTCACCAAGCTTTAACTAAAACTAAGTATGAGAGAAATACACCAATTAATCTACAACTTACAAACATCAATGCTTTCACCAAAGTTTAATTAAAACTAAGTAGAAAAAAATATACCAACTAATCTACAACTTACAACCATCAGCAAGCAAGCAACATTCTCTTATAATGCACACCTCCACAACTTCCCTCCCCTTATATTTATTTTATTTTTACAAATCCAAATAATGTACAAGCTTTCCAACCTAATAACTCTCTCTCCTTCTTAGTTCCTCAAAAATTATTTTCCTCTTGAAAAAAACAAGTTCCTTCTATCCATATTCAGACCCCTTATTCTTGTTTCCTTGCAAATCCCACTTCACTTCCTTATATTGATTATTTTTATCTCTCACTTCTTGAATCTTTTTCCTTGTTTGTTCTCGTACTTCCTCCATAGTAACCAAGGTACCTTGGCTTTTGTTCTCCAAACATCTTCTCTACAAAGTTCCCATTCTATCTCTCATGATTTTTGCAACTTTCCTTGGGTTTCCCCTCCTATTTCTCAAAAGCACAAAAAGAAGACAAGGGGACTACATTTCTAAAATTCATTACAAAAAAAAAGTTAAGGTTTGAACAACTTCAAAATGAAACTATCCCAACATTAACCAAAAAATTTATTTGAGTGCACCACTCGTCAAAAATCTACTAATCATCACACTTACCATGTACATCCCAAAATTGCATAACAACTAAAACCTTATTATCCAAACTTGGCCTCCATAAACCCCAAAATGGCCTAAGGTTTATGATGTGCAAAACTAGACTAAACAATTCCTCCTAACCAAAACATCTCGCTAGCCTAAGTATTAGGCTAACCAACTTATCCTAACCAAGATTCTATATAGCCTACTATACATACGTCATTTAATACCCATGCACAGTAGTAAACAATTGCAAATGTGCACATCAAATTGCATAAATTTAAAAGAGATTGTGAAAGATAATGGACTTAGTTAAAAGTGTAATTGAAACTTTTGCTTTACAGTTTCGTCAAGTCATCAATATGTTCAAATGCCCATCTACTTTAGCACATTTATAACCATTTTTGTTATTCTTTAAAAAACACTTTATGATGATGTTATTTTGAATTTTGTTTAGGATAGATAATTAATTGCACATAGATTTGAACGATTACCTATTTGAACTCTAATCACTTGACTATGATTGTTCAATACACCAAGTCCTAGATTTTCTTTGAATTGAAAAACCTTAGACAAGTGTATGAATGGATGATAGACTAAGACTCCTGGTGTTCCAACTTTTACCCAAATAATACCAAAGTTTAAATGATGTGATACTTTCAATATCGGTGGAAAATTTTAGTTGTGTCTAACTTTATTGAACATCATAGACTGAGTTGATTTATCCAAGTTTCCTCCAAATCATCAATGATAGTTCATCACTAGTAGTGTGCCTTTTATGTTAATGATCCAAGCATATTAAATATCTTATAAGGTCACCCATCCTAGTATTGCTATACTTAAAAAATCAACTTAACTAAAACAAATTCTTTGTAAAAATACCATTTTCAAAAATAATAGAATGGCAAATGCGCACATCACCTTGTTGACTGTTTTTTGATTGTACCAAAAGTGAAAGCGGGGATGGGTTTGGGTCACAGTGAACCAGCACCCACCAGTGCACCATCCACTGGATGCCCGTTTTGGATGATCCTTAACTCAGTTACTACCTGGTTTCATCTTGGTAACCCATTCAATAAGAAGTCTAATATATAAACAGGTAAGTGAAAAAATAGGGGACTACTATGTAAGTAGATAGTTTATACACAGTAGGTAAGGGCTGTTTTTACTACCCATCTAGTTGGTAGGTAGTAAATAAAGCAACTGAGCTCAAAACCATGGTTAGCTAGGGAACTGGAACTCAACAGAAAACTGTTTCCTGATCATATATCATCCATCCTTGATGGTGCACTGGTGGGTGCTGGTTCACTATGGCCGTGGGTTTGGAACGTGTCTAACATGGTCCCATACATACATACAAACATCTATTTTAGCATATAGATTGTGAGGCCTAAAAATGTGCATATTGGTAAATTACTAGTCCGTACATTTTAAGAAACTTTGCACTCAATGGGAATTCTTAAACAAAATCCAATATCATGTCCAAAATGACCTTGGTTTCAATTAACGTGAATAGTGTTTAATTTCAATCATGTTTACAAAAACTAGATGGTTCTATGTAATTAAACTAAAAAGTGAAAACAAGTGCATTAAGCTCTTATATGCACCTTCGCTTGCCTTCAAATTACTTTCCTCGCCTCTTTATTCATTGGTACCATAAAACATGTTATAATGCACATGCACAAATGTACATGATGTTGCACAATTGTGCCATTTGGGTATACATTCATCAAATGGCATGTGCCTCTTGTGATTAATGTTATACCTAACACAACACCTTAGTCTAATTTGGTTGTTTGTTCTTACTTCCAGTATATGTTACTTCCACTATATTGCCTGACATAATGCCCTGACTTGTTTTAGGGCAAGTTCCAAGATATAGTGTAACACCTAATGTAATTTAATGCATTCCATTGGTTAATGTTAATTTCAACTAAACATAAAAATTTAAACCTTAAATCCTAAACCCTAAATAAAAAATCAAACATTATTTTTTTTTAATTTAAAAATTGATAACATATCTCTCATGCGTATTGAAGTCTTAATCTTTTACAACATTAAATCTAAAATGAAAATAGTCATGTTATTTCTATTATTATTGGTTCCATATGCGATCATATATTAATCAACATACCAAAAGTACTTAGATCTTATCAAATTACTCATAGATAATGAACACAAATAAAAGAGGAACAATAAATTTGCACATCTTAAGAACCCTAGAATACTAGCATAAGAGAATTAAAACAAAAGTAATGATTATGCTTCTCTATTCAAAAGGTGGAGAAGGCAACCTAAGAGACTATCGTGGGTAGGCCTATAAGGAAGGACTGTGCATGTCTTTGTAAGGTTTTTCTTTTTCTTTTTTGGTTTTTGTATCAGTATAGGTATTGGTTCAGGCTGGCCCAGGCAACATAGGGTAGCCTAGGGTGAACCAGGACCTACACTAATACCATGGTAAAAAGTTAAAACCCTAAATTTTCTAGGACCTAGCTCTAAAAGTTTTTAAATATCACCTTTTTTTTCGAAGTAAATCGCAGTTGTCGAGTCCATATTTAACATGTTCTGGCTTGACATTAAAACCCTCAAATTTTTAGTTTTGATTTTGTTGAATGCATTCACACTCGATGTTAAGTCAATGTTGAATGAAAATCTAGGTAGTATCTAAAGTGACACAAAATGTTAAATAGGTGACAACTTAATGTTAAGTGAATGTTAGCTTAATATAAAATGTGTAGTTGCTGTAGGGTAGGGGTTTCTAGAAGCATCCAAAGCTTGGCATGGTTGCTGACATCTTGTTAATTTCATCAAATTTTGGTTTTGACAATAATTTTGTGAGTTTCTTTTAAAAGTCTCTCGGTTCTGATTTTTGAGAACTGGCTTCAATATCTCATAGTTCTCAAATTTACAAGAACTAGGACATAAAGAATCACTGAAATTTTTTTAAATGAAAACTTTGATACCCTGCCCTGATTCCTAAAGATTTTTTAAATAATTCAAAAATAGAACTGGTCAAGCTTTTCAAGCCCTTGTGAAAACTGGATCCAATGGTTTTCAAAGAAAATTAAAAGAAAAAGAAAAAAAAAGAATTGCCCAACATTGGTCTTTATTGAACACTAGCCTAACTACACCTCCAATAGGCCCCTTAGTTTGGGAACAGCCTACCATGGGCATCAATGTACCCTTAAATCCTAGGGTGGGCCAAGATAAGGGGCCTAGGACATGGCTACAGAGAAGTGGAGCCATTGACTTTGAGAATTTTAGTACTTGTGAGTGTTACTCATGATAAAACACAAGCTGAACGATATCATGAACCTAAACATAGATAGATCACAATGTGTAGGGTCCTTAGACCTAGCCCTTAACAAGTGAGAAACATCTTATGCTTAGAAATTGGTGTAATATCCCTCCAATTCTTAGAAGGTAGGTGTAATCTATCACTCTTTCCTAGGAGGGATATTCACAAATGCAAGGTGCCCTCCAAATACACTAAGAAATTTCTCCAATTGTTTACACATACACTTTTAGTGCATAGGTATAAACATACACATATTCCACAAAGAGGATTTGATTTGAATTAGCTTCAGTACCATTGCAAAGCATACAAATTGCCTTCAATCCAATGCACCACTGTTTAGCTTTGGAGCATTGCCCACCTTTCAATCCCAATAGGTAGGGTGTTCTTTGCAAGGGGTATTAGCCCAGGCCAAAAATGGTGACAAACTCTTTTGTGCAGAGAAATTTCATGCAGCCAATGGGAAGGCCCAAGCATGCACTGAAGGTGCCTTGCTTTTTTTCCTTTTAAGTTTGGGGGGGGAGGGATTTTTTTCCCATTTTTCTCTGGTTTCCAATATGTTCTCACTATGTTCCCTTTAAGTTCTCAATGGGTTCCTCCAAAATGTTCCCCAAGTTTCCAATATGTTCCTCAACATTTTCTCCATAGCACCTCACTTTTATCCCATATGCTTTGGCAAATGTTGTCCTCCTTTCACCTCTAATAGGTGGGCCAAAGGGGAAAACTCTTTACTTCAAAATAGAGCCTTCTATTTTGGGGAGCCTCCATAGTTTCAATTTTTGAGTGATAGGCCAATCAGATTGGCTCATTGCAAAAATAATAATAAGTAAATAAATAAAATTTGAACTTTGGAGGCACCTCATCTAATTTATTTAGTCATCATAACTACCCATGCAGTGGTATTAGTTCAGCAAAAATAAGTGACCACTACAGGTAAAAATAAATAATGTAAGGTTACCAATGAGATGAGGCAGCAAGCACTCAGGATGCTCCCAAGAATTGTTTTTCGGGGCCAAAGGGGGGGGGGGCATTTCTAGGGTTAATTTGGTTCCCTTAGTTCCATGGACTCAAAACAACCTTTCTATTCTTCAATTAATCGAAGTTTGGGTACTACTAGATTGTGGGTGAGGGAGGGTTGGTAGAGGTCAATGACATTTCTATTGTGCAAAACTTTGTTAATTTTTGACAAAAAAATTTGGGCTTGAAACATTGTCCATGTGTGGATGGAGGGCCCCTCTAACCCACCCCATCAACCTCCTATCTGCCATGGGCTGGCCACCCAAGCCCTCATAAATCTTTGTATGGGCTGTTACTGGCCAAACCCTACCAAAACTAATTCAAGCCACTACTGGGGATTGGCAAATGAATGAGGCCTATCATGAAAGAAAAAACTTTCAACATCTTATATACCCACAACTAATTGATAGAAACAACAATAGAGGCTAGTTCACAATAGGATGCCAATATCAATAGCCTCATTGTATGGCAATTAGAGTGAAATTGACTTGGACAGAAAGAAATGTTTTTAATCCTTTCTTCCCAGTTTTATTTTTGAGACCTCACATAATTAGAAATAGAGGACTACCCACCATGAACACAATAGTTATGATGTTCAATCTCACGTTAATATCATTGTTTTTATGTTGAAATTCAAGAAATATATAAGTTTCAACAACCTTCTCAAGAACAAAATGAGAGGCAGAAGTCACTTGGATTGTGTTTGCAAACAGATAAGTGCATAGTATGCACCTCCTTCACCCCTGGCCAACAATTCTTCGTGTCGCCCTTGTTCTAAGATTGCCCCATCTTGTAGGACAGCTATCTTATCTGCACCTTGTATGGTTGACAACCTGCATAGGCATTCAGAACAATTGTGCCATGATCAAGACTCCACCAACAACACTTGTAGATGTACCACTTGCATTTTAAAAATCAGATCACAAATCAAATAGAATGTTCAAACCAGTGAAAACATTGAGCCTTTAGATTGGGTCATCCAAGCATCCACCAAGTGTGGAAACATGAGGGCCTTCTAAATGCCTTGCTTTCATGTTACTGATTTCTTTAGTTAATGTTAGGACTATCAAAACTATGACAATTAAAGACACATAAAAACTCTTAATTTCAAGATAATACTGTAGTCTACATCATTTGCTTTCAAGCTGACCTGTGGGCAACCACAATGGTAGTTCTTCCAACCATCATTGAGTCAAGTGCATTCTGTACCAAACGCTCTGATGCCATGTCCAATGCACTTGTAGCCTCATCCAATAGCAAAATTGCCGGATTTTTCAACACTGCACGTGCTATAGCCACCCTTTGCTTCTGGCCACCAGAGAGTTGTAGTCCCCGCTCCCCAGCAAAAGTGTTGTATCCATTGGGAAGTGCACTGAAGATGTTCATAAAATTAGTAAATTAGGCATTGCAATATTTCTACAAGTAATGGACTACAATTTCCTTTGTGTTAAACACTTGCTATCAAGAAATGGTTAGATTTCACAGTGATCGTTTCAGGTGCCATGGTACAATAATGAAGCGGTATTTACTAACCTGATGAAGTTGTGAGCATTGGCAGCACGAGCAGCTTCAACAATCTCAGCTTCAGTTGCATCCTTTTTCCCATAAGCAATGTTTTCTCGTAGACTACATGCAAACAAGGTTGGCTCTTGGCTAACTAATCCTATATGTTGGCGGAGTGATTGTAAATGCAAGTTTCGTATATCTTTTCCATCAATGATCACACTCCCTTGTAAAGGATCATAAAACCTCTCAATCAACCCAATTATTGTTGATTTTCCAGACCCACTCTGACCAACCATTGCAACAGTGCTCCCCACATCCACTTTCAAGCTAAAATTCTTGAACACCATGACATCCGGTCTTGAGGGATAAGCAAATTGGACATTTAGAAACTCTATATTTCCATCAACCTTCTCTACTTTCTCTGCTTTTGGATTATTTGCATCAATTTTGGTGCGGTGATCAAGAATCTCAAACACTGATGCAGCGGCTGCTGCACCTTTAGCTACATCAGGTGTAAGTGTCCCTGCTTCAGCCAAAACACGGACACTACTGACTATCACCAAAAACACTTTCAAAACTTGGGTTAGGGTGGCTTGGCCCTTGCTAGCTAAAAACCCACCATACCAAAAATAAAGACCAAAAGATGCATACAAACAAAATGTTGCTGCTCCAAGTCCAAGGCCTGCCACTTGCGATCGCACCACCATGTCCCTATTTGATTTTTCCAACTTTTTCTCAAAAAGTCTCAAGACCTGCCACAAAGATGGTATACAATGTCCAAGTGAAATCAACAATGTAGAAAATGAGTTTGAAAATATATAAATTTATGTATCTAACTAAAGCTTATCAAAAAGTCCTTAAGGACTCTTCCTGGACCAAAAACATAGCCATGTTCATAGTTCATTAGAGTTATTGGAAAACATAAATGAATGCTAGTTCTAGTAAAGGTTTTTCCAAGCATAAAGAGTTAGAGAAAATGTTCCTTTGTTTTTTCCTTGCTCAATTTTCATCTGAACATGCTTGGACCTCTAGCAATATGCCACCAAGTTAGCAAAATGGGTTACACACCATTAGCACTTTTCTTTTCAAAAGTTTTCAAATTTCTTTACAAAGGGCAAGTGACCAACATGCAAGGCCCTCACAAGTTCTGGCCCTTATTCACTCAAGCTACCACTCTTTGTTTGCATTGGAGTTCAAACTTGTGTAGCCCTTGCATGGGTGATTTACCCTAGACATTCTAATGCACACCTCTAAGCTTTCTACCATAATTTTTATCCTTAAGCCAAATCTCACCTTATCTTGGGCAGAGAAGGCTGTCACAGTGCGATGTTGAGCAACTGCCTCACTTGCCACTTGGGCTGCATTTTGTTGTGCTTGTATACTTGCCACAGCAATTCTTGTCAAGAGTTTTTTTTTCATGTAGTAACAAAAAAGGATCATGGGTTGTACTGAAATCATCACCAATGCCAGCTTCCATAAGACTATCAAGGCCACAATGAAGCTTACACTCATTGCACCAACCACTTGTACCAGGAGGGAAATCCTATCTCCCACTAAAGCTCGAATCTGCCATGCAATCAATCGTCCCACTTCAAAGTTTAAACTTTGGTTCTTTTTCATTTGAGTTCCTCTAAATCCCAAAATTTGAAAAATGTTCATAAAGTATATCCAAGACTTCCAGAATCTAGCAACTTGTGGAAAAGACTTCTTTGCAGTTTCAAGTTTTTGGGCTTGGTAAATTTGAGTTTCTTAATGCCCATGACACATTCACAAAAGGACCTATGCACTACTAAACCGAAGGCTTGTGTGAAATATTAAACAAAGACTTTTTACATGTTACAAGGTATATGTGTGACAATGAAAAGGGAGCCAATTGCACACCATGTTTGCATCAGAAGCAAGACGAGCACATATAGCCCCACTTGCATTTTCATCACGATCATACCACCCAACTTCATTTCGTAGAATGTTTGCCAACATTTGAACCCGAATGCGCTTAGTTAAATACTCGCCAATAATAGCAAAATTGTAGTGTTGCAAGATGTTCACTGCAAAAGCAGCAACTGACAAAACCATAAAAATTGTTGAGTAGATCTTGACATCATGTTGCATTGTGCTAGGATCATTTGTGTAATATGCACCAACCGTGTTGCCTAGAACATAAGCATACGCTGGTTGCACAAAACCAAAACCAAGCGCCCCAGTAAGACCTAGAAGCACTTGTTTCCATTCTGGTTTGTTAAGAGCAATTAGGCGATAAAATGAAGGAACTTGAGGCTTGTCTTCAAAGCCTTGGTTTGCTTTGAATGCAAGAGCATTTGAATCTTCAACACTATTAGAAACTTTGGCTTGGATTCCTTGGGTGAAGGATGCATGAACAACTTTGAATGACTGCTTGTTGTGATGTGATGAGCAGGAACTTTCAAACTGATCACTAGACTTTACAACATCAATGTCACAGTCATAGTTTTCAGCTTCTTGTTGTGCTTCTTGTAAGTGGATGAGTGCTGCATATGCACTAGACTTTCCTCGAGCCAAAAGCTCATCATGGCTCCCCATTTCCAACACCTGCAATTCAACTTTCTCTTCAATTCCCTAGACTTTGGAGAGCTGGTTGATATTCAATTAACTCTTTGTTCCTCTTGATGTCAAAAGAGAACCAAAAAACTTCATAAGAATGTGCATGCACATACCTTCCCAGCTTGGACAACAGCAATGTTATCAGCAGTGCGAACAGTAGAGAGACGATGAGCAACAACAACAGTGGTACGCCCTACAGCAGCCCTCTCTAGTGCTTGTTGCACCACTTTCTCTGATTCTGCATCTAGTGCACTTGTTGCCTCATCAAGTAGCAACACTGGTGGCTTTTTCAACATTGCCCGTGCTATTGCAATTCGTTGTTTTTGCCCACCTGATAGTTGAACTCCTCGCTCCCCCACCTATACAACACCCACAAGTGAACTCATGACAATTTGCCAATCTTCTTCTTGCAATTCTAACAAAACCAAAGAATTTACACATTCAACCTTAGAAAGACAAGGTGTGTGTTTGTATGTACCTGGGTATCAAATCCATGAGGTAGTTGTATGATGAAGTTGTAAGCATTTGCTGACTTAGCAGCTTCGACAACTTCATCCATGGTGGCACTATCCTTCCCATAAAGAATGTTCTCCTTGATCGTTGTGGCAAATAGAGCAGGCTCTTGACTAACCAAACCAATTTGGCAACGCAACCATTTGACTTGTAGCTCCTTGATATTCACCCCATCAATCAATACTTCCCCAGCCAAAGGATCATAGAAGCGTTCCAACAACGCTATAATTGTTGACTTGCCAGATCCACTACTCCCCACTAATGCCACAGTCTTTCCTGCATAAAGAAAATACATCACAGAAACTTGGGGACTACTTGTTGAACATGAGAAGATAAGAAACTGGGAAATAACTTGATGAGCAAAAAGCTTCCTTCAACCTTGTTTCCTTTACATATGTCAGATACTCATCATGCTTCCCACAAGCTTCCACACATGGACTACATCTCTGATCATCTCTTGAACAGTGTGAGGGTAATTCAATGGCTTGATTGATTTGCAACCTCTCTTATGTCCTTTGTACCTGCAGGTATACAAAGAGAGAAGTTTTGGAAGATGGGTGCTTCTGTCCTAGATGGATATGTGAAGTCGATGTTACGTAACTCCAAATTCCCTTCCACTTTGTCCAATTTTCTTCCACTCACATCATCCGCATCAATGGGTGGTACACGGTTGATGAGCTCGAAGATGTTAAACGCAGCAACGCACCCTTCAGAGAAAGATTTGAAATGTGGAGTTGCATTTCCAAGTGCTCTATCATATCATCACACCACCCAGAAAAACCTTCCCTGTGGATTGATTTCATACATATGTTGCAAAGAACTCTTCTTTCTTCTTCTTCTTCTTATCCTAGTGTATTCCCAAATGTTCCCAAAGACTTTGCCCATGTGTTCTTTTATGAATTAGATGTTCTCAAACATTTCCAATACATTAAACATGTGTTTCTTAGAATGTCCTCTCGCATGTTCCTAGTAATGCCATTTTCTTTCCTGAACAGATGGACATGTAGACATGAACCTCCTACCCAAGATGGCAAATCATATGAAACTTGTTGATATGATGGAGAGACCTGTCATCATAACTTCCAAGAGACTTTGGGTGCAACCATTAATTGATTAATTATTATAAGTGATATTAAACACTTAACTACTAATAAGGGCAAATTCTGGTCATAACCGATCAGTTTTCCAGAAGAGTAATTTTCAACTGCTTTATCTCCTTTCTTTCCGAGTTGATTTTTTTAGAAATCATCCAAAGAAATTACTTGTTCACGAGCATAAAATGTTTGTATGGAAACCTTACATGCCACCCATAATGACTGCAACGCCCGCATACAAAACTTCAGCTCCATTGGCATACCCCTCCAAGATTTGTTTACTTCCATACCACGCCATGAAAGCCCAAATTGCAAAATTCACACCTACGGAACCAATTGCCAATCCCTTGGCAAGCCCCTGCTTAATCCCCAGCTCCACTGTTTTGTTCAAGGAGTCTGAGTATGCCTTCACAGCTGTCTCTTCACCAACAAAGGAATACACCGTGCGTACGGATGAGATGGATTGCTCTGCTATAATTCCAGCCTTGTTGTATGCCACTTGCATTTGTAATGCTAAGCCAGAAATTGCCCGGCTGTAGAATCCACCCGGGATCAACAATAATGGCAAAAAAGGAAGTGTGACTAAAGCCATCCTCCACACCAGCCAGAACCCTAGCAGATACCCAGATATAAACAATGACATATTTTGTATGAAGTTGCCCACCTGCAACCCCCCTCCATACTCAGGTTCCACATCAAAGCCATGTCTTTTCAAGGTGGGGGGCAACATTATGAGGCCGATGCACATTTTCACATAGGGGAAAATCCCAAATATAAAACTATTTCTCCGTTATTTAAAATTTCCACTCCCAACTGATATTGCACTAGGAAACCTTGTACCCAGTTTAGAATTCAACTCTATTTCCTTAGTACATACAAGTTGAAGAACAATCTAGGTTTCTAATTTCACCAGCAGTTTTCTGGAGGTTCTTTCACTCATTTAATCTCTGGTGCCGAGACAAAAGTACAAGGGTCTCTGGTCTTCTACATTGCCTGAAGCAATTTTGTCTTGCCCAGGTTCCAGTAAAACTAAGATGGGGCATGTGGGTGTTGGAAATTTGGAGGGCTAACCTTTTCACTTATGGCCTCCTGAACAACCATGGTGTCGGCCGAAACACTATTCACAACTTCAGAGGTACTGGTTGATTCATTGTCAAAATATCCTACATTTTGACGCATAATTCCTCGCAAGTATTTCGCACGGATCTTTGCACTCTGTCTTTCACCAGTCCACATCCAGCAACTTGCTTCTGCACACCTCCAGAAGCAAAAACTTTTAGCATTTAACCCCAAAATGTCAGGGAAAGCCAAAAATACACTCAAAGGAGGACCAAATGGGTTTGGGGTTTAAGGGGTTAACAGGTTATTTCAAGCTCAGTGTTACCAGAGAACATATATAGCCTGAACATATAACCTGAACATATGTAGCCCTGGGTTTGAGAACACCTAGATGAAATCCATGAGATGCCCTTTTTGCAAGTATATGTTAACAAATGCAAATAACCTTGGAAAATGGATACAATTCATAAAGAGCATAAGCAACAAAAATTGACTTTAAACTTCACACTTCAAGTTCATGGTTTCAGTTATGTGTAACCCCTCAACCTCATCGGCTTGGCTTCAATCAGTTGCTGAAACACAAAAAATGCCACCACAGAAGCAGAGCTACTCAACCAAAGTTCAAATCACAGTTGACAACAACACAGACACTGCTTTATGAATACCAACGTGAACCGAAATGTTGTCTAGACCTGGACACTTTGGCCTACCAACTGCTTAGACCCAATGGAGGAAACCATATGCTGTTGTCAACTTCCGTCTCTTAGGATTAACATATGTGATATGCACAACAAATTTGATAAAATCCTTGTAACAACTTCTTTCACCCGTTCCTATTTGTATAAATGTGTGAAAATAAAAACATGTGTGAGTGTGTGTGACTTTGTTAGTTTCAATAATGTTGCCCGCCAATCTAGTAGCACCCAACACTCAATAGAACTTCAAAAGCTCCTCATAGAATTTGAACATGCATCTCCCTGTCCATAGGTAATAATATACTTGATGTCTTTTTCTTGAAAAGTAGTCCAATGGAAGGCACAAGTGTGGAAGAGATATGAAAAGTCCAATGAAAACTTCAGAAAATGGATGCTAACCAAGGTAGTTGGTAAACCAGCCCACAAGGGAGACATACACAAAATATGTTGAATTCTGCAAAATAACCACCCCTCCTCCATTCACCCCCCCATTTCACCAATAAGCAAACTTCAAAGAAATTCAGCTACTTAAGTTTTCATCAAATCATTTATACCATTGAAAAAAAAAAAAAAAAAATTTGGTGGAAATTTTTTTTCTATTTTTCAAAAATAAAATTTGAGAAAATCTTGGAAAAAACATTTGGTTTTCAGCAACAAAAAAAATTGCCATTTTTGTGAAATCAGAAACTTGAGAAAACAAAACACTGTGCTTCACAATATACCATATTCCAGGTACATCTCCATATATATGTATTCATGAGTCTGAAACATTCAAAGACAGATTTGCCTCCTTTCTTGGCAATGGGCAACTTCTGATGGCATTCACTTGTAGACAGGTAAGGCAGTGCCATCTTATTATTATGCCCTGTATTGCCTCTATAATTGTGCAGAATCTGCAATGGGAATCAGCAATCCCAGGCAGATTCTGCACAATTAATGTGAAGCCTCCAATTGGCTTGCCCACAGGACCTCCCTGGGAACCAGAATCGCCTGCCCACTCTCTAGTAAGTAAGTACCAATTATGCAAAGACTATGCACACTCTTGTCTTGCTTGAATGGGTGATTGCTCTGGGTGTTGCTAGTTGGGGGTGCAAAGGGATGGGAGCCCACACCTGCACCCCATACTGTAGACCTTGCTTGAATTGAAGTGGTTCAAGGAAAACCACAAACCCATTTTCTTTTTTTTTTAAATGACACAAATGAAAGAATTCATTGCAAAGAGAACCAATCCAAAATTTTGGAAACTCACAAGCATTCATTCAGTGTGCCATGCTTTAAGAATGTCTGGTAAGGAAGCATTATCGGACACAAGAAATATCCACAATATGAAGGAAGGAGGGTTTCCAATGCTCGAGCATGTCTGGTAAGGACGCATCATCAGACACAAGAAATATCCACAATATGAAGGAAGGAGGGTTTCCAATGCTCGTGCAAGCCTTAGTCACGTGCCAAAATTACTAACATACCTTGCAAGTTCTCTTGTACAAAAGCTGTGGATTTGACTCCAGATTTCTGAACGAGTTGACCACCCTTTCCTGGACGATAAACAATGCGGGGAGGATGAGCCCATTGGATATGGCTGCCAGGGTGCCCAAAACCATGAGCACAACATCCACAAGGTCTGCATACTGGTACAACTTGTAATATGGCACCATGTTCCTTTTCCTTTTGTGATTCTTGGATTCCTCAGGCAACTGATTCTTATCAGACCCAAGTTGTTGTTGTTGTTGCTCTCGGTGTTGCGGTATTTCTCCATCACCCTTATGCTCCTGAAGCTTCATGTCCAGGGGTAATGCTTGATGAGCAAGCTCTGGTGCTCCAAGTTGACCCATTTCTCTCCAATTTTGTTCAACTGGATCAGTTACCCGGGCTACTGCATCACCTCACCCACTCCTCTAACAGTGCTAACTCCTCCTGGGCTTGCTCCTTTCAGATTACCGAACACCAAGAGAGGCCGAGCCTTCTTGGCGTTTTATGGACAGCCGCCCAAAGTGTACTATCCAGCTCCACAGATGCCACGTGTATATCGTTTGCTAGTCATCTCTTTACGCAAGCTAATTTGTGAACGCCTACAAAATGCCTCATGGGTTCTTCTTATTCTGGGTAAGCAAGCGTTCATCCAAATACACTATGAATCGGTTAGCATTCATCCAAATACACTACGAATCTTGTTGGGGGCTTTTACTTCTGTTCACTCCCCATTTACACTTCCATGCACAACACTGGTCAAGACCTTGACACTGTACCCAGAAACAAAAAGCTTTGTGCAGAAGAAGACACTTTCTTGTGCAAAAGAGACTCCCGGAGTCCAGTGCTTCATCAGCCAGCAAATATCTGTACAAGACACACTATTCTCAGACAAGGGGCATTTTTTTTGTCCTCAATTTTGTGAGGTAGGTCGACTAGTGATCACTTGCAAGAGGACTTAGCCAAATTTGGCTATAGGTCAAAAAAGCAAAGTAGAATTTTTTTGAAACCCTATTGGTACTATGTACACTATCCTCTGAAACAAGAGTTTTTTTTTTCTCAATTTTGTGAGGTAGGTTGACTAGTGCTCATTCACAAGAGGACTTAGCCAAATTTGGCTATAGGTCAAAAAGCAAAGTAGAATTTTTTTGGAAACTCTATTGGTACTATGTACCAACCAGCGACATGCAAGAACCTATGGTCCAAACATGGATATTTCAACTCTTGTTTCTTTCCTTAAAATATGGCGACATTGGAGGATTGTTTCCCCAAAAAAAATCCTTCCCCCCTTTTTTGTGGCCAAGTGGGGGCAAATTTGGCCACCAAAAAAGACAAACCCTGGCATGCTCAGAGTCTCAGAAACACAATTTGCGGAACAGCAGCCATAGAAGCTCAAAAGATGCTGAAACAAAAAAATGCTTTTTATAATTTTGAACAAGCGCTTTAACCTAGGGTAAGTTTTCACATTGACAAAATTAATAATTATTTATTTTCAAAAAAAATTAATTTTGATTTTATTTTATTTTTCCGCTATCTAATATGATATTTTCATATGATTAGGGAAATTATTCAGAGTGTAGGCTATGAGAATTATGATAATTTTCATCTTGTCAACTTCATTTTTTTCACAAAAATTTGTTTCACTATTTTGAGGACTATTTGATGATGAAATAGACATTAGGGTAAAGGTAGGTACTCTCCAAACTACATAAGTCATCAGTGTTTTTTCTTTGTTTGTGTGGAATTGTGACATTCTGGTGAGAAAAACCAAAAAGTAAAACGCTAATATTCTGTTGCAATTCCATAATTCTTTAGGGAAAAATTCGTCAATTTTTTATTTGAGGAAAATATATGTTTAGGGAATTTTTCATCACCTTTTCATCAACTGAGTTTTCAGTTTGGGGACAATTTACTTGCCAGTTTTCTTCTGCTTGGACAATTAATGAAATTTGTCACCAACTTAAGCTAAATCTTTTTTGGGATGCTTACTTCTGGTGCTATATCAGAAAATTGAGGGTGATGAGAATCAGTGTTTTTTCTTTCAATTTTGTGATGTTGCTCAACTGGCAATAGTCCATAAGTACATTTTGCCAAATTGGCAATATTCAAAACATGAAAGTATAAAATCTTAAGCACCCATTCATTATTGTAGGCAATTGTGACAATGTTTGGCAAGTTTTTTTTTCATTTGTTGACCCAAAAAAAACTTTAAATAAGAAATTTGTAACAGAATTTTCTTTTTGAAAACATTTTTCACAAAATTGTGAAAAAGTTTAGGGAGCACTCATCAACCTTTGCTTGATTTTGGCTGAAATTTCTACCAAAGCTTCTAAATGTGTAAACTTTGAATCCAAACTTTGAATCCAAGGGGTGCCTTGTTTTGGTACATGAGTAAGGATTAAGCCTATTTAAGTTGCCAAAAAAACAATTAAGATTTCTTTGCTTGTGTGTATATGCCCCCACTACATGCAACTTTGACCACTCACATCTTCTTCATCCCCAATCTTTTTTCTTTTTTTTTTTCCACCACATTCATTTGAAAGCATTCTATCTACCTTGTAAATTTTGAATTCAACGAAGAATAGTAAGAGGGTAAAAAAAAAATTGGAATATCTTATGACAACTTATAATTGCACCAATTACACACTCAATGGAGACAAATTTTCATTTCTCAATCAAATTCCAATTTTTTTACCAAAAGATTGAGCTTGAAGTTGCCTACAACGTGTCGAAATAGATTTTTAGAATCAATGGATTTGACATGTTTGTTGGGCACGTGGGTGGCTGCAACTCCCTCCATGCACTTGGGACTATTTTCCTGCTATGACTTTTAAAGGGTTAGAGGATGATCAAAAGTTAAATACCTTCTAAGCCCTTTCTCCTTTAAAAAATGAATACATATGAAAAAGCTCCATATCTTCGCAAAAGTACATATCTTTCAAGTGTGGAAATTGTCAAGCCGTTCTGATTGTCTTATTAACAGACAAATGTCCTCAATTAAACCCTATCTTTGAGATCTGCCCATGCAATGTATATGCTCTATGTCCAACCATGTTGTTGTAGGCCCCATCAATGACAATGTGCATTAAACATGAAGTGCATCTAGTAGAAAAAAACATCTCCTGATATTCTTATCATATTATGTGAAGCCTTTTTTTTTGAAAAATGTGCTTCACATTGAAGGATTTGAAAAAAAAGGTTGCCTTTCACATCTAAAGGGTCCCACAATTTTCACATTGAAGCATTCCCAAAAAAGTTCCCTTTCACATCTAAAGGGTCTCACAATTTTTTGCCCTTCACTAGAAAGGTTGGATGCAATTCAAGGGCATTGAATGTTTCAAATGTAAGGCTTGTTGTGAAGTTGGGTTTGAAAATGAAGTCTTGAGCACCCATAGTGGTAGTTTTGGCCTTTTTTTCTTGAGGCCTAAATATGGTTGCTATATTTGGCTTGGGAAGTGTTAAATCTGGTTTCAAAGATCGAGTGTTCTTTTGTCTTTTCCTTTTCTTGGGTCAATTTTGTGATGTAGCTGGAAGTGGCAGGGCTATACCCCACAAGAAGCCATGTAATTAAATTTGCCTATTAACTTTGAATCCCCAAAAGCTTGATCTAAAATTAACCATGGTAATGTAAAATCTTATTAGGCAATTTGTTCGACTTTGGAATTTCACAAATATAGTAATATTCTACATTCTACTTAGTTGAATGGAGCCAATCGATCAACTTTCAAATTTTTTTAAAATAAAGTTGATGGTGAATAGTTCATAATCATTGGTAATTACTCATCTGATAACTATTTAGGTAGGTGTGAATAGGCATGCAATAAGTCCTATCACTTTGGTATGACTTATTTAACTCTAAGTTATGTTAGCTTCAAGTGTGAATCAACTTTCAAGATTTGATTTCAGGGATTTTCTACGGTGAAAAATTGTATTTCCATTCTTGAAAGAAACTGATTTGGACCTAAATAATGCAATTTCAAGAAACATTAGCCATAAACTTGAAAAAAAATCTTAATAAAGAAAAAAACCATAGTTCTAAAATAAATTTCAGCCAATAACCAAAAATAAAAGACAATGTTTTTATGAAAAAAACATATTCAAAATTTCAATGCACACTACAAGCACTAATAGGGAAGTTGAACCCTTGTCTCAAAAAAAAACTTTGTGCATGTGCAATAGCAACATGGTTACACCCACAACCCATCCCAACCCTATCCACGTTAAGCAAAAGATTCCAACTTCAAACAACAAACCAAAAAACATCATGAAAAATTAAAAACCCCAAGCCCCACTTTGCATTTAGAATCCACTTTCATAAGACTCCACTCAACATTAACAATAACACATCTTGGGTTTTTCAACCGGTTAATAAAATAACTATTGTCTTTTTCGACTACAATTATAACTACAAGTTCATGTTAATGACTACATAGTTATAAAAGACATTGTGATGCCACTTGGCATTATCATTTTGCAATTATAATCAATATCACAACTTGAAGGCTTTTAAATTTTCAAAAATGTATTTTTAATCATCCAAATTTAGGTAATAACAAAATTCCATTCATTCTTGCAACTTTTGGTGAATAATAACAATTTATGGTCGTGTGATGTTGATGTGGCATGTCACATGGCAATGAAATTGACTAGTAGTCGCAACACCTCATGATTTGTGACACTAACTTAAGATCATGCTTCATGTCATTGATTTGATGAATTAGTCTCATTTATTAGATAGTTGAAAATGTTGTTGTCCTTTGCAATTAATATCGACTTGGTTTTTCATGTGATGATGACATGGCATGCCATTTAGCAACAAGGTGTCACAAATTTTCATGGCAATTTATGATTTTTTGTGACACCATAAATTTTTGTGTGTTTTGAATTTATGGCACCAATATTTATCATGGCATGCCATTTTTTTTTTGTGCCATGAGGTTTTTGAAATCATGAATTCACATGCATGTGTATGTGTACTAAACAATCTATTGTTAATTGTAATTATGATTATAATATTCATAATCGTTTTGAAAAAGGTGACACATAACTCCTTGACTTTTTAACTACTTAACACACTAGCTTAGGTTAACATACCTATTAAATTAACCTATGTATGTAAGCTATTTAATAAAAACCTACTTTGTAATGTAAGCTACCTTGTGAGTTACTTAACTAGACATAATATATTTACATTTAGTTTGTTTAAATATACCTAACATAGAATACCCTATTAATAGGTTAACCTAGGTAGGTTTGCCTAGGTTCCTAACTTTAGGTTTTTTGCCAAGTCAACCTAGGTAACCTCATTAAAAAATATTTTATCAAGTTTGTAACCACCTCAAATTTGTGCGCAACTAAATGCGACTATGATGTGACTAGATGCAACTTAATGCAACTATGATGCGACTAGATGTGACATAATTATCTTAGGGTTTTTTCTAGCTTAAAAATGCTTAAGTTAGCCTAGGCTAAGTTAGAAAATAATATAAGTTGACAAACTAGTTCATCTTAAGTCAACTTAAAGAGGTCTAAATCTAGGCTAAATTAATAGGTAGTAAATAGGTTAACCAAGGTCGACCTAGGGTCGCCAAAGTTAATTCAAGGTTAAAAATTTTAAGCTTTATAAATTTGTGTTAAATATAATTGGTATAAAAAAATGTGATAATGCGATGGATGAAGACTTGAACCTCAAAGTGAAGGTGAAAGGTTCAAGTCTTCACTTTTGCAACCTATGATACCTAGGCCACTTGGTTAGGTTAAGTAGCTTAATCTAGGCTTCTTGGGTTAAGCATTTGATGTCCATTTTTAATCTAGGCCACCTACCCGAGGTTGCCTAACTTAAGTAGTTAGGTTAAGCTAAGTTGACTTTTGGCTAGGCTAGGCAACGTAACCTAACTAAATTAAGCTAGGTTGACTTTTGGTTATGTTAACTACATGGGCTAAAATAAGTTGATTTTTGGTCATGTGCAATGACTCATAATGTATTTATAAATTTTTGACACATGTCGTCCATCCATCGAAGCATTTTTTGTAACACTTAGTCGAATAAAACGACTAAGTTGAGATGGCATGCACTTTTACATGTCATACCAAAATCATCAATGACATGGAATTTCAATATTAAGCCAAAATTTTAAAAATCCTAATCAAACAAATGATTAGGCTTTGCAAGTAAATGTCCTTTGCAACTAAATGGGTGAAAGGACATGGGTTTAACAACTCACGAGTGACTAATTACAAATGTCCTTCTTGATTAAGATCTAATCACAACACCCAATCACAAAACCCAAGATGTGTTGTTGTGATTGGCTACCTTCCATAATTGCCGATCACACTCGCATGTGCCATGGACCTTTCAAAACATGTTTCAAAATTGAAAAGAATGACCAACATGTTTAACATGTGCAAAATTTTGTACCTACATTTATCCATGTGTGCAATTCACATAGCGTAGTTCACAAGCTAGAATTATTCCCAAGAAATATGACTTCAACATAGGTCTGACATCCCCTATTACAAAACAATGTTGGTTCACATAACATTTAGAACCAAAAAACTTAATAATAAGATAGTCAAGTTCCTCACCATTTAGGTCTACACACCAATTCATTGGGACATACTTGTTATTGAACATTTCAAGAACATTCAACTCATCAAATGCAAGATCATCATATTTATTGTAAGGATCATTGTATAATGCCTAGTAGAACTTTATTTGGAAAATTGTCGTTACATTAATAAAATCACACATGAACACATCACAAGACTATACAAACTTGATCAAAGTATGCACACAATCAAAAGTGGAGAATGACATTCAAACTCAAAATCAATTCCAAGTTGAAAAGGAAACTCAAATTTTCACTAATAATGTTGCTCCTAGAAGCAACATAATGCATCTTTACAATTAAAAGTTGAAAATGTTTCACAATGTGTTTCACAAAAGACAACATGTTAAACCATCTTGTTTTCACATTTCCTTAGCAATTTATCTCATTTCTCTATGAGCACATCACACAACCTCTAAAATTCAAGGTATTTCTTATGTGAGAAAAAAAAACCAATACAAAGCTTGAAGGAGGGTTTCTAATCAAATGACCAAACTTAACTTTTATAAAAACCAATATGGCCAAGTTGTTCAATGAGTAAAGCAATGTACTTCCATAAAAAATGAAGCCACATTCTCCTTCATTTGGGTGGTCACACCAACTCTTATACTTTGAAACACATTGCTACCAATGCAACCCATTGAAATTAGCTTTGCTCTCAATTCTTCAACATTTAGACCCCCAAAGGTGATTATGGTAGTGAGCATCAAATGAAAAATATTCTTAGTTTTCCCCTACACACCAACCTAGTCCACAAAAACTAGAAATGAAATCAAATTTCATCCCTAAACAACATACAAATGCCTAGAAATATAAGATGTCTAATGACAAGTCATTCATAGATTTAACTATGCCCCATCCTACAAAATCACTCCAATATTTTTTAAGAATGTGCTTGACCTTAAGCATATTGAAAAGATCCTTCAAGCCTTTGAAATTTGTCATTGTCAAACTTGTAAACAACAAATGATAGACCAAAGGAAACTAAATAAATTTCATCTTCTTCTCTTACAACATTTTTAAAAGAACCAAATCTAGAATAGAAGGCCACTTGAAGGTATTGTAGATATGTTCAATAGGTGCATACTAACAATTACCATTAAAATAGAAAAAACCTCCTTCAACCTTATGAGTTACAACCTTTGCTTTACAATGCCTTACATGCTTTAACAAATTGTGAAGCTTATGTAGAAAAAGCTATTCTTTGCATTTTACTTTCAAGCAAATTGCACAACATACCTAGTGCACATTCCATGTGTTATGTAATATATATATTCTACCTAAGGAAGGCATTTGGCCCATTTGCCTTGGAAATGCCACACAACGTCACGATCATGTTTTTTCTTCTTCATTATTTGGGTTGGACTCATAGGCTCTTCTAGATCTTTTGGATGTCTAATAGCACAATGAAAAACACCTAACTCAATGTCAACTTCAATTTCAATGTTAGGAATAAGGGAAACGAGCCCAAACTTCAAGTCTTCCAATATTGACAAAGCAAGAGGCATCATAACGGAAAAAAACACAATGTTGGACCCACACAATTTAGATGACTTAATGACTCATTAATGTTGCAACATTCACAATAATGCACATAACTTGAAAATAAACAAGATCACATAAAAAAAAATACATTTTAAAATTTGAAGTATGAATTTAAAATGAGGGAGAGAAACCATGATTTACAAAATCCTAATTCCCAATTTGAAGCTTGCAATTTGCACTTTTACCTCCCATATAACATCAAATTCCTCATTGCTCAATCACAAGCTTTTGGAATCAATGCCACCCTCAAAATTTGAATAACAATATGTATATCATAAGTTGTAACTTGTTCACCAAATCAATGACTTCCACAATATAAGCTCAAAAGCACCAACTTTTCAACCAAAAGACAAATTGCACAAACTTCATAAAATTTGAATGACAAATTTTGATTTTACAAATCCATAAAACCATAAAGACCTTTGGCTACAAGGGTCCATAATGTTATATGCACAATGGCTACACACAAGAATAGAGTTGTCACATTTACAATTATATCATGCATGATAAAGTTAGGGAAACAAAATCCTCCTTTGATTTATGAGCAAAAACAACAATGGTGATGTGATAGGCTAGGTCACATTGTTATGTTGTTGTTTATAATTAGTTTTTTTCCAATCTTACAAGTTGCAAGGTCAAATCCCAAGTTGTGTTTTGGTGGATTTTAGCACCCCAAAAAAATGTTGTTCACCACAAAAGTATGATGATTGAACAAATTATTGTTCACTATCATTGTTAAAAATTATTCATGTTAATTGTTATTTTTATTTAGGTTGATTGATAATGATAATGGAGTTGAGGTCAAGGCATCTTTACATACTTTCAAACATAGTTTATCCTTAGGCATATTCACAATCAAGGTACCCATTTTTGGACACAAGACTCAAAAACTTTATTTTTGCTATCTTCCAAATATAGAATGTAAATTGAATAAATTTAAGTGAGAGATATTGGATAATTCAAATTATGATAATTTCATGGTGATGGTGATTTTTCACATGTGTATGTAATTATGCATAAATATTTTGTTAAAAAAATGAAAAAAAATGAATACATAAGTTTTTATATACAACTTAACATGTTTTCTTGCATGAAAATTTCCTTCACATTTTTCCAACTTTCAGGGCCACAAATTGTAAACCTAATGAATACAAAAAATCAACCAAATGGGAAAAAAAAATCATGTTCTTTGTTGCCCTTTCAAAATGGATTTTGTAACCTTCAAAAAATATATATCATATATTATTTAACCAAATGCATTATATGAGCATTGCCAAATATAGATGTATGCATTATTTATCCATGAAAGAAAATTGAAGTCAATTGCATTGTTTAATACATTCCTTTTGATTCTTTTAAAATGAAAATTACAGTTAAAACAAATACTCAAATTATTTAAAAAGACTCAAAAGGACATATATACTATATCCAATCTATTCTTTGATTTTTTTATTATATTAACATGACATCATTTTAGTTATAGTTATATGCCAATCCATTATAATCATGAAATAGAAAATGCAATAAAAATCCAAAATAGTCCTTTGCACTCCTTTTTTTGTTAAACCGTTTTTTTGGGTACCTTAATTGTGAATATGCCCCCCTCTAATTTTCAAATTTGTAAATGATCACCACTAGTTTTTTTTGTGATGAATCAGCGCAAAATTGCACCCAATTTTTTTTTATAAATTTTTTTTTCCAAGTTTTTCAATATTTTGCCAAATTTTATCACACCCCCAAAAAAAGTTGACTAGATTTCAACAAGTTCATAATGCTAAGCTATATTTTTACATTAGATTTTTTATAATTTTGAAAGTTTTCAAATAACTTGTCACCGTCAATGTTAAATCCTTTTTGAAATGATGCCACTAATGCGCCATCAACAAAATGGGGAAAAAAAATGATCACTACAAATAGGAACAATTAAAAATAGGAATTTTACATAATTTTATCACATTGCCTATGCCTAAATGATAGGCTTAAGGTACGTTCCCATGATCTCCCACTTGAGCCCATTATTTGTGTTACTTCCCACTTAAATAGTTGGCATTTTCATGTAAAATTTTGAAACATTAATTGTTTCACTATTCTAGCTAATTTCTCATTGGGTATGTTCACAATTGGGGTACACAAAAGGAATATCTAGGAATATATCGCCCCCAAAATCACTTTCAAATCACCTCTTTGAATGACCATTACACTTACAAAATAATTTATTTGGTAGATTTTGTTTTTTCATTAGATACTCACATACTTCTTAATTAAAATGGTGATGATTTTTTGTGATTTTGATTATTAAACCATGTCTTTAAATGTCCTAAAAGATGGCTAAAAAACTATGTCCCACTACATAGTTTTTATCAAAAAGGACTCAACATGATTAGTAATATTTGTTCAAATTGCCCCAGATTTTGACCACAAATAAAATAAAGGATGTTCTATATGATGGCACAAATCTTTAATATGATAAATCACCAAATTTTGTAAAGTTGATGTTAGAATCTTGGATTTTTTCATAAAATGGATGCATTCATAAGAACAATCACATTAATTTTGTTAATTACAAATTTACATTCCAAAGGTTTGGAAAGAGGTATAAGAGATGTGGGTGCAAAAAAGGACATTATTTTAAAAAAATTTAATAGGGTTTTGGCACTCCAAATGAAAATATGTCATTCTGGAATATCAAAGTTTTCTTGCATTCTTTTTTGGTCTATACTTGAATAAGACATTCAAAATATGTTCAATTGATTTGAATCATTGATTATAACATTTATTGGTTGAAAACATACACATACATATCCCCCTTTCATTGTTTAGCATCTTAGAACATTCATTTTGTTAAGTCTTTGCTTTAAACTTAGGACATAAAACAAATGGGTGTCATGGTTATTGTTGTGGTACCCCAACTATGAATGCACCTTAATATTTTTCCATTCCTTTCCCCTCCCCAGCCTAACACCCATCATTTAGTGATATCCATCAAACCAACAAATGTCAATCACCTTACCTCAAAAATACATTGTACAAATGCAAAAATATTTTTAATTTGGTTGGGGTTGCATTAATTTTACATGTTAGGTGTGGGTTCTTTTAAAGTGGGTTGAAAATAATGAGATGAACATAGAAATTATTTTGTCATAATTTGACCAAATTAATTGTGGTTCTATAGTGGGTGGGTGGAAGACATAGAATGTCACAACCCTAGCTTTGGGCTCACGACCAAAGTAAGGGCTTATGAAGGTGCAGGCCAAAAATGAAGCCCGAGAGTCACATTCATGCTCCCAGGAGTGTAGAAGAGTGTGAGGGAATGAACCCCCACACTCCCAAGTGAGCTCCCACTTTGGGAGTTGGAGTCTTTATGAACTTCCAAATTTTTAAAGAGCAATTGCAAGGGTCAAAACCCATTGGATTGAAGGGTTCTTTATATCATTGAAAAGCTCTTAGAATGTAAATGTCTAAAATGGGCTCGCATGACCCATTTGGGGAATTAAAACACAAGTTATGACCAAAAGAAGGGCCGAGAGTCAAATTGCCAATTTGACTCATGACCACTAAAAGTCAAGGATCTCCCTGATTTCCTTGCATGTAGGTGATGTGTCACATACCCTTGAAAATTTCTCAATGAGAGCTACAACTTTGCTTTAAACCTCACCTCAATCGAAGGTTTGCGCACAAAGTTATGGGCCTCCACTTGGGAGTCCCGGGACAAAATGACATTTGGGTGCTGGTCTTATGGCTAGGCACAGAGTATATTATAAAGGGGAAGGTGGTGGCTTCTCCAAATTTGGGTCATGGTAAGTCATATGAGTCCGTGTTGCCCGTGATTCATCCATGCACTAAAAGTGCTCTGATTATGCACTAACTAACCTATTGTTTGGTTTGTGCAGGTCCATGTGAGTAATTGAATCGCTTGTCATTCATCCTAGTCCCATCTTAGAGCTCCAACACGCCCCTCTACCCCCGAAGTGCTGCAAGCTAGGGAGCGCGCCCCAATTCCTTCTCCTTTTGTTGTCTTCACCTTTGGACTCCCAGTTGAAAACATTAAGGAACTTGGGGGTGCATCATGTAAACATACCGAGGTTTTTTTCTAATGACTTATCACCAAAAGGTGACACAAAATCCACACATGTGATTTGATATGAAGGAAATAAAAAATAAAATAAATGGTTATTGTCTAAAATCCCATTATAACACCACATGCGCCAAAAGTTCAATTTCCCATCTTTGTCCATTGTCAGTAAAAGTTGTTCAGTTGTGAGCATCCATTACCATTTGAATTTTAAGGTTTTGTAGTTTCACCTTTAAAGCACTTTAAGCTTATTGTCTATTGTTAAATCTTGGTCGTCCCTTTTTAGAAATCTTCAACTACAACCATTAGATTTGTTAGATCACCTTTAGGGTTTAACATTTAGCTTAGTATTGCTCCTCTTAAAAAACTCTAATGGTTACCATTCATTATTATGAAGATCAATTTTGTCGCAACCCCACTTTGGCAAAGTGTGGGGGTGAAGCCCAACACTCCCAAAGTTGGGGATTTGGAGTCCTCCGGGACTCCCAAATGTTTAGAGTTCGATAGCAAGGCCCAAAACACCTTTCATTAGGGTGTTTTTGGTGTCATTGGAAAGGTCTTGAAGCGTAGGTATCAAAAATGACCTCGCATTGGTCATTTGGACATCTGCAGCCCAAGTTATGGGCAAAAGAAGGGCCAGGAGTCAAATTGGCAATTTGACTCCCAACTACTAAAAGTCAGGAATCGACCTCTTCCCGACGTCCGAATTGAAAGTGCAACATGGCATTGAAAAGATCTCGACGAGGGCTACAACTTTGGTTTAGACCTCGTCACAATCAGACTTGGCAGTCGGGAGTTGCGAGCTCTCAAAGTCCTAGGACTCCAACCGGGACAATTTCGGGACAATTTCGGGACTCCAACTTGGGAGTCCCGGGAAAAAGAGCCATTCGGATGTAGCCTCGGCGGTGAGACGCAAAGAATACTATATGGGGGAAGGTGATGGTTTCCCCCGAGTCCAGCCAATGGTGAGTCAAGTAGTCCAAGTTGCATGTGGCTTGTCCCAAAACCCAAGGGTGTTCCAAATGTGAACTAACCCTCTTGTGGTTGGTTTTGGATGCAGATTCGTGCTTGATCTT
>Ga0116227_10004656_pt1 | contig 29635 bp, 30 predicted proteins | sample S1TSphgellanicum_FD_89693 | JGI IMG/M metagenome (GOLD analysis project Ga0116227, IMG submission 89693) | Host-associated microbial communities from peat moss isolated from Minnesota, USA - S1T2_Fb - Sphagnum magellanicum MG | ecosystem: Host-associated > Plants > Peat moss > Unclassified... | reverse complement strand
AGCAGCGCTGCTGGACATGAGCGGGATCCCGGTTTGTCGGGCCGGGCCCGGTCGTCCGTCTGTGACGGACCCGAGCACCGTCACGGACGGACGGACGGACAAGGCACTTTATATATATGATTAAAAATTTATATGTGCGGGGTGCAGAGGCCTTTTGCGAGTCTACGAATTTCAAAATAACTGGGTATGATCCGAGTCCTGGGTCTTTGCCAAGTCCACCTCTGACTTTTATATATCCGTTAAAATACCCGGAGGGTTTCTCTGTCCACTCCGGTATCGACGTGCGCGCCGGTTCCCCCGGCCCCGATATTTAGGTGAAGCCCAAGGCTTTGGGCTTTTACCCTACACATAGGGGAGGACGGAGATTTTGGTTGCTGGGCGAGTTCTGATCTTGCTTCAACAGAGATATGGAGTTTTGGCATTGTTTTATGGAGGTTCTGGTAGAGTGATTACCTCGGTGGTAGGACTTTTTTTCGCACGGTGAGAAGCCGTAATGGATAGCAGCAATGGCATATCAAGACGGGCGGGTAACGCGTGGTTGCATGCGGGACTAGCAGCTCTGTTGTGGTCGTCGGAGAAAGCTGATCCTATTTCGCCGCACCGGAAGAGCCTTAACATCACACAGGCTGTGAAATCGCTGCTTCAAACTGGATCCGGTCAGAGTGAACGATGCAGCCAGAGACGAAGGATCTCTTCCGTAGGTTTGCTCTTCGATTCCATGAGGGATTTTCATTCCAAGGTTTCGGCGTGCAGTAACTTTGGTATCGGAGTTTCGTTCCATGCTCCTGTTTCTTGCCCTAAATTCTACTGTGGCAAAGACGATTGTGATTCGACTTGCTGCCGCTGCAGCAGTCGTGGATTTGGCGGATGCAATGATCCCAGCTGTGATTCTTGTGACATTTGCGATTTCGGTTATCTTTTTGGCTGTGATTGGAATGAGGTATTTGCACTCGAACCCCCTCATCCGCTCGCAAGCTCCGGAGGTTTTCGTCAAGTACGAAGTCAATCTATGGACTCAAGGCAGCAAAGCTTCGAACAAGATGACCGCCAACTGTATCTGACAGTGAATCGACCTAATCAAGTTAACAGCACTACACGAATCTCTGAAGGGCTCCGGAAAGGCCTGTATAAGACTAAGGATACAACGGGAAGAATTCTCGGCAATTTTGGAAGGATGCTGACTAGAAGAAGTGCAGAAGGAGTAGCACATAGAGTGGTGATCGGGAAAGCCGATTCAGAATTTGCAAGCGAAGACACAACCACTGAACAGAGACAAAGCTCAACAATCTCTTTAAATCATGCTGCCGGGCAGGTCACCAGGAAAGAGAGAGAGACCAGAGCTGCAGAAGAAACAGAGCTGGAGAGACCAACGGTGTATGCAACTGAGAATGCAGTGTGGATCTCAGCGAAAGTCTCAAAAAACGCTTTGCAGGACTCTGTGAAAAGCTCTGCTACTTCACCTGCTTTTGGTTTGCAAAGGGTCTTAGCATTACCACTGAGAACTTGCTCAGGATTCAGGTCCCTGGGTAACAGAGGTCAGGTGTTGGCCACAGTAGCAGAGTGGCAAGCTCGCAGTTCCAGCCAAGAAGACAGCTCTTCCCTCCTGGACAAGAAAGAAACAGGGTCTTGGAATTTCAGAATGGGTCAAAATGCAATTGCCGGTGCACTTGCTGGTGCTTTTGTTAGTCTATGTTTGCATCCAATTGATACTATCAAGACAGTCATTCAAGCCCAGACTGGCCAGCATCACAATCTTTTTCCAGTTCTCTCCTCCATCATCTCCCAAAGAGGTGAAGTGTGCTTCTGTTTGTCCACTTTGCAACTTTTCTATCTTGAGGCTGTTCTCAGTACAGAGGGGTATAGATATTGACCTCTGATAAGCTGGAGGTTGCAGGCCTCCGGGGGTTGTATAGGGGCTTGGGTAGCAATCTGGCATCATCTGCACCAACCTCAGCTATTTATACCTTTACCTATGAAGCAGTGAAATTGGGTCTTCTCCCTTTCATTCCGCAGGTAGACTCTTGGACACTATATTGCTCTAGCTGTAGCTTTCATTGCTCTAGGTACTCCAAGTCTGATCATTTTCAGAGAGAGTTGCAGAGGGGAGAGGATGATGCCTAGAGTATGTGATCAAAGTTTGGTTTGAATTGCTCAGGGCATGTCAGCTCTAGCCCATTGCACAGCAGGTGGATGTGCTAGCCTTGCCACGTCTATTGTCTATACTCCAAGTGAGTGTGTGAAGCAGCAAATGCAATTGGGCACTCTTTACCCTAACAGCTGGTAATCTATCTTGCATGCTCTTTGGAGTACACCATTTGGTGATTTTTGTTCTTTAGGTGTGGAACCTTATATGTATTTTGGGTCATCTGCTTCTGATATCACTGTGGATTGTGAGTGATTCAGGCTTGCATTTGTGGGATTACTCAAGAATGGGGGACTGCCATTGTTGTATTCTGGCTGGGGGGCTGTTCTTTGCCGAAATGTTCCCCAGTCTGTCATCAAGGTATGGAACATGTTTTTGATTTGAGTCAATGGCCTACTCGATGTACCTTTGAAGGCCATATAAACTAGTTTCAAAGGAGCAGCCTTAGTGGGTGGTTTAGGTTGAGGTTATTTTATGAAGGTATGCCTGACTTCTGGAGTGTCCCCTCCACACAAGGTAGTGCCATGCCTCAAACCCTCCCCTCTACAATTTGTTTCCTAAGATGCCTTTTCTTAATTTCAAACTGTGTCTAAGCAGGCAGAACATCAGTCTCAACATCAGTCTTGGCAGTTGCTGACTTCATCCGTAGTGAAATGATTATGATGTGCTTCTTGTGATGGGTTCACAGTTCTACACATATGAGGGTTTGAAGCTTTGGGCTTTAAGTTGGCAAGAAGGGAGTGCTCCTTTAAGCACCACACAAACAGTATGTCACTTTCAGCCTTGGTTCCCTGTTGCTTGAAAGTTCTGTTTGCAGTCTACTGACTTCATTAGCATTTCTGAGTATTTTGTTTTTCTTTTTGCAGCTGGCAATTGGGGGCATTGCAGGATCAACTGCAGCCTTTTTCACAACTCCCTTTGATGTTATCAAAACTCGATTACAAACTCAGGCAGAGCTTCAAAGTGATCTTTGGGTAGAGGGTTGGTAGGATTCAAAGTTAGTGATCAAGTATCTGCTGCTTTTAGCAATGTCCTCCCCATTATGCCTGGCATTGTTTGGCTTAAGGTCATATTCTAGGCTCTTGATTTTTGGCTTTCCTGTTGACAGATTTGAGGTTCTGGTTTGATGGTTCTTAGAGTGTTCAGGGTCACCCCCGTGTGTGTGGTAAGAAATTTATCCTTGTCTTGTCTGTCTGCAGACACCTGCGTCACTCCAACAATACAAAGGGGTATTTCACGCATTGCAGTGCATTGCTATGACAGAGGGAGTCAATGGTCTATACAGGTGAAGTTATCCTGCTTCTAAGTTCCTTTTGCATGCTATGTAGTATATGCTCTCATTAACACACTCAATACCATTACCCAGAGAAACACGAAATTGAAGAGGCCTGTCCACATACCATTCAAGAAAACTTATCACTTTGTGACTATTGACAGCAACAAGGGACAAGATAGCTTAGGCTCCTTCTTGTCTGTGTGCAGAGGATTGGTACCGAGATTGGTGATTTATGTTTCACAAGGAGCCCTCTTCTTCACCTCTTATGAGTGCATCAAACATGTGCTGGCAGTTGAAATTCCTTGCCTTCGTACACAGAATTCACATACAGGAGGTCAGAATCATGGGCAAGTGCCCATAGCTGCTTAGTTAACATAGCAGAAGGTCCTTCCATCTTACCTAAAGTGGGATTCTACTTACAGGTCTTTTTCTTGCAACCCCAATTAGCAGATGAGAGCAGGGAATGTCTTCATATTTCATGGTGCTACATTTTTAGAATGGCACAATTATTGCAGCTGGGATATCTCTCTATGTGTGTAAGTGTATTCTGATGTCTATCAAATTTTCCTCATGTCAAGTTGAAGAGCCGTCCTAATGTCATTTACCTTAAATCAGTGGTCAAAGAGTTTGCCTTCTTCCAATGAAGGATTTTATTGTACACACATATTAAATGCCTTGTTTTGGTGTAGAATTTCATCAAAATATTAAAAATGAAAGGGAAGAAGCAACATCAGTAAATTGAAGAAAAAATAGTACTTTGCACTTCACAAAAAGCTCATCCACTTGGCATGAAAATATTTCAAGAATATTCGGTGATGTGGTATGAAATATGCTTCAAAAAAATTTCTTGCTCCCTTGAGCTTGTTCAACCATTCACCATTAGTTGCTCACGTGCTAGTGTGGTTGGAACCCACGAGTACCTATCAAACAATAGATGTAATGTTTCATATGCAACCAATGCAATTAAATGATGTTAAGGAGTTTTTATAGATTGAACATGTGTTAGGACCATTGAGCATTGGTAGAAGTGAAATTTAGTTTTTACAAAATTATTTCACACTACTGTAACAATAGATTTGCACTTCACATGCATACATCCATTATATATGTTTTAACTTTCAACACATTTAACATTGTCGTTCATTAAAACACCAAATTCATGGTTATTTCATATAACTAGAATTTGCATTTCAAAATTCATTTTAAAAACTTTAGAAATAAAATTACAATTCATTTCATCATAGTTTGATACTATAGAAAATTCACACAAGAATATAAACATAAGATTCACTGCAAAAGTTTGTGCTTCTCTATATTATTGAGAACATAAATCAAAATTACAACAAAATCCCATTTTTTGTTTGAAAAAAAATCAAAACAATTAAAATTTGTAGTATATCAAAACAAAATATGTGGCTTTTTATTACAAGTACCTACATCTCTTCCTATTCTTCCCAAAATTATGTCTAATTTCTTTTTTCCAAAACCTCCCCCTTTGGGCAGTCCCAAGTCTCCTCATCATGATTCAAAACCCACAAGAATTCAAAATTCAAACTAACAAAGTTCCTTGATTAGTCCTTATCCTAAATGCTTATTCATCCAAAATCATGTAATCATCCAACCCCCTTAACAAGCATAACTCAAAAAAGAGGTCAATAAGAAGAGAGCCTATCAAATTGAAGGATGGAATACTTTATCGGTTTAAACAAGACAACCAACTTTGTAGATGTTCATGTATAGAAGACACACATATTGTTATTCGAAAACTTCATGAAGGGGTTGCATGAGGCCATTTTGCATCAAATATTACAATGAAAATCCTTGATGGTCAACCTTGTTCAAGGATGCATTTGAGATCTGTAGATCTTGTGATGATTATCAACAATCTAAAAAACTAGTGACACAATTTGGTAAAATTGGTAATCACACTTTCTAAATAATCATTTGTGAAATGGGGACTTGATTTTGTTAGACTTGTCAAACTAGTTGGACAATCTATAGGGAACATGTACACACTAATAGGTACAAATTATGCTACTAAATGGATGGAGGTGAATGTTTTATGCACAAACATGATTGCAATTACTATTAAGTTCTTGTATGAGTTAATGTTGACTAGGTTTGGATGTCCATTAACCATAGTCATTGATTATGGTGTGCATTTTATTAATGATGCCATCAAATATTTAACCAATCATTTCATGTTGAAACATCTTAGTTCCACCACCTATTATCCACATGAAACTGGGCAAGTTGAATCCACTAACAAGCTTATAAGGACATTGATAAACAAATTGGTTAATGAAAATAAGGTAGATTGGGAGGAAAATTTCCCATTATACTTTTATCATATAATAACCATAGGTTATATTCCTTACCAACTAGTTTATGGATTGCATCCACTCATGTTGACATAAGATGTTCTACTAGTCATTGGTGGGGACAATAAGGATGTAGATCCAGTTAAGGTCTTAACAAATAGAATTACAGATCTAAAGAAACTACACAGTGATAGGCTAAAAGTTCAAGAGACAATTGGGGCTTAGCAATGGAACCAAGCTTAGTGGAATCAACAACAATATCCAAAAAAATAGTTGAAGTTCAGGGACTTCATTTTGTGGTTTACTAAGGGCAATTAATTGGTTTGGACCTTACAAAGTTCAATATACCTTACCAAATAACATTGTGTCATTGGTAACCTAAAACTTGATCCTAATCCCATATTATTCAATGTGAACAAGTTGAAACCCTATAGGCATGTGGATTAGTAAGAAGAACAAAATTCCAATGTGCTTACACTCATGTATTGGGAAGGACAAAATTGAGATCAAATCACAAGAGAGGATGACATGAGGATGAAAATATGGAAGAATCATCTACATCTTATGTTCACAAAAATCGAAATTACTCTAATTAGATTGTGGACGTGTATTTTGTCAAGATATGTCTTGAATTCATATAATGTGGCGATAGGAAAGATGCCAACAAATGGGGTAATGTGTTTAAAATACTAACCTTAAATGAAAAAATGGAAAGTGCTTTTGGTGGATAGTTGAATAATGACAACCATCACCACATGAGGTTACTATTCATTTGTTGTTTTCATTCTAAATTCTTTAAGCAAGTTACCATGAACAATAGAAGTTTTGTAAAGAAGTTGCAACATCAAACACATGAGAGAAGATGTGAATAGAAAAAAAGAAGTAGTAGAGCGTGAAAGGAGCCGAAGTAGTGCAACACCCACATGTATCATCTATTATTCTAAAGGAACCAAACTAATACATTTTATTCCATTATAACAAAAACTACATTTTGGAATTGGAAAGACTATAACTTGGATTACAATGGGGAAAACAGAGAAAGGATCGGCGAGTAGGGTGGGGTAGTTGGTTGTTTGAAGTCAATTGGAAGACACCTTGTCATGCATTGTTGATAGAATTTCCGAATACTTGAAGAGACCTCAAGAAAGAAAGCTCATATTGGAGAGAAAGTTGTGGTGGTAGATGTGCACACAATTGAAAAGGTTTTCAACATCAACTCCAAGGGATGGAGGGAACAAAAGTAAGTAGACAAACCCATAATAGAGAGCATCTTGAAGAGGATTCATTCCTTGATGTGTATGTCAACCTAGAACAATGGAATGTTGGAAAAATGAAAATGTCATATGACATCATATTCCTTGTTCTTATCCAAGTGATTTATCAAAGGGATAAAATATGTTATTCCAACAACAAGAATGTCATTTCCATGATGAAGGTGGACACGAGAAAACCTATTAATTGGGCTAAAGTTATGTTTAAGAATCTAATCAAGGAGTTGGGCATAGGGTCCAAAGCACATGCCAAAATGATTAAAAGGAAAGGTAAGCTAGATGCCAAGAAGGACATGTGCAATTTTGCACTTCTCATTAAGGTTTTAATGCAACATTGGTTTCATGAAGAACAATTTCAAGGTCTAACTATAGAAACCACGTCCTAGCCACAAAAAACAATTGTTGCTAAACCACAAAGTGCCACGTAATTAAAGGACATGTTGCATAACTTTAAAAGGCCACGCAAGTCTTCTAGTCAATCTCCAAAATAAAATCAATAAACAAAAAGGAAGTGATAAAAGATAGAACTTAAAGTTCCAACTCATTTTAACGATGAGGAGGAAGTTGAAGTGGTCATGTTTAAAATGAAAAAAAATAGGAATGTGTGGAACAGTGGAACCACCACCAAACACAACTACATAGAACATTCGTTGACAAGCTCCACAATAAACAACAATAGAAAGGCCACATTCTCTACCAATACAAACACATTATGTGCACAAGGAAAAAATATAGATGAAGAAGGAAAGGGACCAATCTCTAGCTCAAAATTGTGGAAGAACAACCATATGGTCACCACCCCATTCAATGCAAATGGAATTAGAACCACAAGTACATCCACCAATTGCGAATATAGTACCACAAGATAATAGACTTGGATCTTTTACAAGGTTTTATGAGGGAGGTGATCCGTTTCAAAATGATATAAATGTTCGACCACCATTAAGGGAGGCATCTATAGAGGTTGTTCCATTGTTCATAACACCAAGGACATTTAGTTCTTTGGGACAAGATGTACAAGATTGTAAGAAAGTAACCAACTTGTTCCAACAAATGGGTCAGTACAACCATAACATGCATAATGTATTACTAGAAATGATTAGATTGAAATTGCATCAACAACATGGTGAAGCTAATAGGTAATAATTGGTAATAGGGTGCAAGGCTACAATGCAAAAGGCTCAAAACTTGAAGCATCAGCTAATGGCACAAGAGGTGCAAACAAATAAGGATTTGACATCAAAGGAAAAATTGATTAATAGGGCACATATGGAATTATAACAAGTTCATTAACAAAAAACTAACTTGGAAACACAAATTGTTACCTATATTTAGTAACAAGTGACCTAATAGGTTATTAGACTTAATAGGTTACTAAACCTAACAATTTACTTAACTTAACATGTGACTTGACCTAACCTGTGATAGAACCTCACTAGTTATAAAACTTAAGACATAGCATTACACTAGTTTAGTATACAGGTTCACAAGTAGTTAATCAAACAATAGTTTGCAAATCATGTAGTTAATAGAACAAGTAGTTGGACAGGTAGTTAAACAAGTTGTCATTTTGAATTTTTTTGGACTGTTAGCTTTTATATTTGTTAATGATTGTTTAAATAGTCTATTTAGGTTGTTTAATTTTGAATTAGTTTGTATAAAACTAGGAGGACATACTTGTTTTAAAAGAGCTTTTAGGAAGAACTTTGAAACAAAACTTTTTTATTGAACTTTGATTCTATGTTTTTTATTTCCACTTTGAAGAAACATGAAGCATGGTTGATTTACTAATGTTTTCTTGAAGCTTTGAGTAATTTGAGTAATTTTTTTTGAGGAATTGTAAATAGATTTAGATTTTTAATGTTCAATGTACCTATTATTGGAAAAATTAGAAGTTGAAAGACCTAGCTATGTTTTCAACCATTCATCAACCAACACCACAAACATCAACCCAACTACAGGTAGTGAATTTTCACCATGATGACAGTCATGAACATGTTCAACCATTTGATGAAGTTGTCTCCATATGACAACCATGGCAATCTGCAACCCCATCTTACTATCTACCAAGAACTTGTGCACCTACAATGTAAGATTACTAGTTTTCAAAACCAACAACCAAGTCCCGGTGTTGATTTGGTACCCACTAATTTGGAAATGGAACAAATCCAACTACTCAATAGGTTGGAATAACTTTGTCATATTGATCAAAAACCTTCCAATCAATCAATTTCCATACTGCATTCGAAACATGTTGAACCTCAAGCAACACCCACAATTGTTCAACAAGTTACATACAAATAAAACACATGGCCAACTATATCAATTCTTGGTCAAGGTGAAAGATCACAAGTTCCCCACCATAGACTAGTTTCAGTAAGAAATCAAGGTGTTGGAATTGTCAACATGTGGGACATCTATTCAACCATTACCCCTTTGTTGATGATAGATTAAGGCGGTTATTGAAGGAGGAAGTGATGAATGTTCATCAACGTATCCTTCCAACCACTACAACAATATAACCTAATGTGTTTGTATTAAGAACTCAAGCCATGAATCCTAATATTGGTCATATGGTAGTACCTACTAACTATTAATTAACCTAGCAACAACCTATTACACCAATTATACCATGAAAACTAATGTTTTAACCTACCTCTACATACCAAATGTGGTATAATGTCATACCCCCTTTTGTACTTATAGTTCTTATTTTGTATGCAACATATTTGACTAGAACAAAAGGATTTGATCTTACAATCTTTAAGAATTATATAGGTTATGTATCGAATGTATTCAATACCTTAACAACCTATTGTACCACCTACATACACACCACATTTTGTTGGAAATCAATTTCCTATAATGGTTCAACTAATAACCAGTATACAAGTTACAATATTTAACCTATGTCAAAGACACTTATCCAGATGCTCGCATTGGAATATTCAAAAATGCCATTAAAACTAATGGAAAAATGGTGGTGTTAAGGGAGTACTTATTTGCAGTAATTATTAGTTAGTATATTTCTATTTATTTGGTTATTATTTTAGGAATTACTTGCTAGATTACATAGTTTTTATCACCATTTGAATTTGAATAGAACATAGGATTATTTTTGGTGGAGGATATATCTTGGAAGAAGAAGAAGAAATAAAATAAATAAATTGTGTAGTTGTTGAACATGGAGCTTTAATGGAGTATGAAAGAAATATACTTTGATTTTTGGAAAAGCTTTGTTTCCATAGTCAGAGTTTGTTGTTTTGGTGTTTTTATCATACTTTCATTACTGGATTTAAAATTTGAAACTAGTTCCAAGTAGATCTAAATGAGTAGACTTTGTAAGTATTAGTTTTGTCGCATTTTAATCCAAATTTTGACCAAAATATAGAATTATAAATTTTGTATTTACCATTTGGCGATCATCACAGGGTTTGAATTCAAAGTGAATTTTAGAATGTTGTTTATGTTTTATTGAAATTTTTGTTTCTATAGATAGATAGTCAACTTCAATTTTGTTTTTTGCATTTAAAAAAAATCTTGATCATATTTTTTTGTTCAAGAAGCAAATCTAAGCAAAGTAGCTAACTGTGAAGATTTTATTCCCATGCAAAAGTTTGTTCAAATTTGAATTAGGATGTGGAGATATGGAAAATAGAATTATAATTAAAAGTATGAAAAGACAATTTTACCATGTTGTATTACATGAACAAGTGGAAAATGGTGATGTCGTTAACAACAATTTGAATGCAAATCAAATAGATTAACGGTTTGAAACACCTCAAAGAGTTTTTCAAATGAATCAAAAACATCTGTGGACAAAAAGAGAGACCTGCAGGCCACAAAATGCTTCAAAAAAAATCGATTATTCTTCATAAAATGCAAACCAATGAAGCACAAAGGCACATTAGCATTCTACTGCAAAATTCTAGGAGGGAAGAACGTTAGATTAAAAATGCATACTCATAGGTTGAGTTTAGAGGAAGGAGTCGAGAATTTGAACCTTGACAAAAAATTGTGTCGGAATTAGTAGATCTAGTGCATCAACATACCTATGATGTTCTGATTCAAGAAGAAGAACAAAGATTTAACAAGTCAGAAAGGGAGGAAGTAGTACCAAGGTACAAATCTACTTCACTTATTATCAAAACGGTCAGGAAAATGAAAAGTTTGAACAAAGAGTTCAAAATTTTGAACCTCTGATTCATTATGTTGTTGAGCAAAAAATCACAACTCAGGGTATTAGAATGTGCACAAAAGTTGAGCTGGTACATGTAACTAAACAAGAACTGTAGTCTTATTAAGAGCAAACCAATTGTAGCATCAAGTGTTTTTATGGCAATAAGAGTGAGGTATAGTGAACCCAAATTTAATTAATAGAATGGAAGCATAGTTAGAAAAGTTCCAAGGGATTGGGGTAAAGGAATTCATAGTGTGAATAGAGTTCCAAGACCGAATTCTCCATGTTGCACATACTACCATCAGATTGGACATCAAATCGATGAATGTCCATTTATTGAAGATAATGTGAAGCAAGGATTTATTGAACATTTCTAAAATTTGAATCTGAAACTTGCAAGAGTAAGGAATCATGGACATATTGAGCCAGAAGGTCTATACCATGAGAGGGTCAGAATTCCAAATAGACTCTAAGAATGGATTTGGAAACAAAACATAGTGGAAATGAGAGCTTAGATTGTGGTAGATGTAGTACATGTTTATTTTGCTCTTGTACCAAGCCTATTGCATCAAAATCATATTGGAATTACTCATGTAGGAACTTCAAATTTCAAAATGGAACTAGTAAGACCTGTGCCATTATACTTTGTGGCAATGCCCCAATCTATCATTACAGTTACTAAACTTATGTTTATTTCATCACTAATTCATATTGTTGATGGTGTTAGATCCATAACAAAATTTGTGAGTTTGTATGAAGATATAACCGGAAAGGTGAGCAAAGTTTTTGTTAATCAACCATTAGATCCAAGAAGAGGCGACTCAAATCTACTAGGACCACTAAGACCCCCAAAATATTTCGGATTACCAATGGTGAATTAAGGCAAGCCACCATTACCAACAAACAAATCTTATTGTCGACCACTTAACTATTTGAAGTATGTTAAAGATTTTGACCTAGATGTTCATATTAGAGTTTTTTAAGTTGTCACTAGAGCAAATAGTGAAAAAGATGATGCAAAAATTCTTAATTTGTTCAGTTTTACCCTCAGAGATATTGTGTCCGACTAGTGTAACAATTATACATGAGATTACCCAAATTGTACTTTTGTAGAACTATAGCTGGTTTTTTTGTAAAAGGTACAAAAAAGTTCAAAATGATGAACAAGTTTACATGCAGTTGAAAACTTGAAGCATGAGAAGAATGAAAGAGTGGAAGTTTATTATGAAAGATTATTGAAATTGGCCAATAGTCTTCAACACAAGACAACTATATCTTTGTGTAACCATAGTAAGTATGAACAAAAAAACTTTGTAGCAACATAAGGAAACAACTTTGGTTTGTGAAGAAGGAATTTCTAATGTAAAGGCCATAAGTAATCCATTAGTACCATAAAGTACTGAAACATTATTAATTCAAAAACCTCAAACAATTCCAAAGAAAACATGAATGTAATATACAAACTATCACATTAAAATCATAATGTCGAAACCTGTAAAGTCAAAAGAAAAGAAGACCTTGTTCATGTAGTCTCTAAGGTTATTATTCAATAAATTAAAATTAAAGGCTTGTTAAGTATTCTTGTCATATTTATGGTGACACTAGACATAAGATCATAGATTACCTAAGTATAGTGATATGCAAAATATGTTTAAGAACAAAGGAGTGAAACCAACAAAGAATCAAGTTGTGGTAGAACCCAAGGCTTCAAATCCTTTAGTCCATATGGTGAACATGAATATGGCCATCACTAGGAGCAAGGTTACCGAAAAACATGTGTTTAAGGATAGAAAGCCAATCAAGAAGAAGTTTGCTATTGATTGGGAAGAGGAGCAAAGACTACAATAAACTTTTGTTAAGACTATATAAGAAATGTAAACAATGGACCCATTGCAAAATTTGATTCCGAAGTAAAAAAACATAGTGGAGTACAAGTTGGGTAGGATTGCAAAAATCCGAGGTGTCCACAAAACCAATTGTATCACAAAGTTTGTCTAATAATCTTGTCAACATAATTATGTCTATGGAACAAATATTCCAAGATATCAATAGACAAATGTTGGAGACTACCTATATTTTGAGGTTAGGTCAATTGCTGAAAACAACACCAAATCTTTAAAAGTATATGTGGCAGAAATTAAAGCTTGAAAAACCTAATGTAGAGCTATTAAACAAATATTAGAGCCTAATGTAGCTATAGTGGTTGAGACCTATGTTGAACTAAACACAATAGCTATAGAGGTAGATATCCAAATGGTAGTTATCCAAGTACAAGTTGGGAAGAACATTGTTGAGGATGTTTTGATAGATGGAGGAGCAAGTGTCAACATTATAACATAAAAATCTAAGAAAAAAGTTAGGTTTACCCAAACTAAAACCAATTCCATACCACCTCAAAATGGCAAATCAAAACATGACTAAACCTTTAGGAATCATCAAAAATTTGAAGATTCACATACATGGCCATACATAGCCACATTTACTATTCTGAAAAATAGTGTGGTAGTTTCTAACAATTCTATGTTGCTAAAAAGATTTTGATTTAGAAATGCAAAGGTTACACATGATTGGGATAACAATGTCATTAATGTTCAAGGTAATGGATCAATCAAAACAATATTAATTAACAAGAAATTGGGAGCAAAAACTAGAAGGCCTCAAATACTTGTTTATTATGACTTGATGGAAGGTTTAATAGATGAAAAGGAAGATATGATCTTTGAGATAGAACCAAAATTGTTTTCAATTAGCAAATTTACTCTTTCAAACTAAACGGTTTCATTGTTGAGTGTTGGAATATCAGAAATCAAAACCACTAGGAAATCTAACCTAATGAAGGACATTAGATCAAACAACGACGGAATTAGAACCTTCAATAATGAAATCAAAAGATGTATGTGTTAGACCAGAGGTCTCATTAGAAGACAAGGTTTATCCAGAAACCTATTAGCATCATAACCAAGATGATATTCAAGTGGATGAGACACCAACAAAAACATAAGTACAAAATCTTTAGATAGTTGGTTAGACTTTGATTGAAGAACAAATCTTGTTAAACTGAATCTTGGCACAAAAGCAAATCCACGATACATTAAGGTTAATTCACAATTGACAAAGCAAAAGACTAAAAAATTTCAAATGCTACTAAAGGAGTTTTTAAATGTATTTGCTTGGACTTACAAAGACCTAAAAGGCATACCTCCAGAATTTGCTCAACATAAAATTGAATTGGATACCTCAATTCCACCAACACATCAAACAAGGTACAAATTGAACCCTAATTATGTTACGGTGATCAAACAAGACATTGACAAACTATTAGCAGTTAGATTTATTCAACTAGTAGAGGAGGCTACACGGTTATCACCCGTAGTGGTAATGCCTAAGTATAATGGTAAATTGAAAATTTGTGTGGATTTTAAGAAGCTCAATAGGGTAACCAAAAAAATCCTTATCCTTTGCCATTTTCTAATGAAATATTAAACATTATAGCAAGGTATGAAGCCTATTCATTTCTAGATGGATATTCGGGGTACCATCAAATTTCTATAGCCCCTGAGATAGATACAAAATAACTTTTGTAATAAATTAAGGAGCTTTTGTTTGGATGGTGATGCCATTTGGTGTCAAAAATGGGCCACCAACTTTCCAAAAAGTAATTAGTAGAACCTTTAGAGAGTACTTAGACCAGTTCATGAAGATATTTTTGGATGATTTCATAAAATATAGTGATATGGAATCATTTGATGAAATTCAAATTTTGCTTTTAGAAATATAGGGAATATAGAATCAGCTTTAACCGAAAAAATGCTGACTTTTGGTATTTTAGGACTAATTTTAGGGTTCATAGTTTCCAAGGAAGGAAAAATACCAAACCCTATGAAGGTTCATGCAATAGTGTATGCCGGTACCTACCAATCCATAACATATTTAGGTTTTTAATGGTATGGATCAATTTTATAAATGTTTCATCAAAAACTTTGCTTTTATCATGCCACCAATCACTAAGTTGATGAGGAAAACAAAACCTTTTATCTAGACCATAGAATGTTAAGAAACTTGGGATTAGATTAAGTAGAAGTACATGGAAGCAACGATTTTAATACCTCCAAATTGGCAATTGGAGTTTCATGTGCACACAAATGCATCATTATTGGTAGTGGGTGCAATAATGGCATAAAACTCAACTAGTAAGTATCACCAACCTATAATATAATTCTCTAAACTACTCAATAAAGTAGAAAAAAATTATACTACTACACAATAAAAAGCCTTAGGTTTATGCTTTGGATAAATTTAGATATTTTTTATTTTTAAAAATTTTGTTTTTTATGTAGACCATATGGATTTAGTGTACTTGGTCAATAAACCACATGTGTTGGGAAGGATAACAAGATGGTTGTTGTTATTATTGGAGTATGAATTAACAGTAGTTTACAAACCTGGTAGAACACATGTAGTTGTTGATGCTTTATCCAAATTGTTAAACAATTCAGAACCATTGGGTGTCCCAAATTAGACTATGGATGCATCATCATTTTCTGTAAAACCTTTATGGATGCAATAAGTAAAAACTTATTTAGAGACAAGTCATATGCTAGAAATTCTAAACCTAGCTCATAAACATAAGTTGGCAAGAAAGGTAAAACCTTTCATTCTGACATAGAAAATTATGTACAAAATGGGACAAGACAATAGATTGCATAGATGTTTGACCGCCTTAGAAACACAAATTGTTTTAAAGGAGCTACATGAAGGAGTGGTTGGAGGACATTTTGCTATAGATATTATTGTAAAGAAAATTCTAGATGCATGATATTGGTGGCCAAATTTATTCAAGGATACTCATGAATTTTGCAAAAGCTATGATAGCTATTAGAAAATTAGAGGATTCAAAATAAAAAGTTTGGCCAAGTTGGTAACAACACTTCCAAAAGAACCTTTATGAAGTGGGGTTTAAATTTTATAAGTCCAATCAAACTAGCACGCATACTAACAAAAAACAAATACATTTTGGTAGCTATAGATTATGCAACCAAGTGGGTAGAGGCAAAGGCACTTAGAACCAATATTTTAGTAATTATAGCCGGATTTTTGTATGAGTATATTCTTACTAGATTTGGATGTCCATTGACCATAGTTACATATCAGGGAGTACATTTAATCAATGACATAATAAAACATCTCACATAATAAATTTTTATTAAAACATGTTAGTTCTACTACATATTATCCACAGGGGAATGGACAAGTTGAGTCTACTAACAAAGTCATAAGTAGACTATTGACCGAGTTGGTTAATGAGAAAAAAACAAACTAGGATGAACATTTGTCTATATTTATTTTTTCATATAGGATTGTTTATAAGGTGGCAACAGGTTACACACCTTACCAGTTAATTTATGGTTTGCCAATAGAATATGTTCTGTCGATTAATGGGGACCACAAAGATGCAGAACCCACTAGAGTGTTAATAGCCAAAATTATTGGAACATATTGGAAGCTCAGAACAATGTGGGAGTCAACCAATGGAACAAATTTTTAGGGAGTCAACAAAAAAAATATTGATAAAAAGTTCCAATTTGGATATTATGTCTTATGGTTTCCCAAAGGAAAAAAAACACATTTGGGAAAATTCAAAATAAGATGGTTTGGTCCATTCAGGGTACATTATTATTTACCCAATAATACTATTATTTTTGTTTTTGTTAACAATTTTGAACCAAACCTAGTATTGGTCAATGTTAATAAGTTAAAACCATATACATGTGTTGATTAAACATTGAAGGGGATTCAAAGTTCAGAGAATCAAAAGTCTTTACAATGCATAAAAGAAGATCACATGGAAGAAACATATGATGAAAATTCATAGGATCAGAAAGAAACAAAGACCATCAAGGGGTTGATCAAATAATAATATTAAAAAAAACCCTAGTTGATATGATAATTCAACAAGTTATGAACAAATACTTAGACCATGGTTATACAGTTTCATAGTTATTGGATTGGGGGGGTAGATAAATCATTGATGTCAAAACAAGATTTTGTTGATATAATGACTCAACATAGGCCAGAGGGAATCTAAAGTGTAGATTATACTATGGATTCAAGAATGTCATTCGAATTACTTAGTGGCACATCCACAAAATTCTTTATTCAACATGTATTAATTGTAGCCCATGTTGGTGTTAGTATGAATTTAATAAGGAGGCAATAGATGTCAAACAATTTGAAAAAAATACAAATCATTAAAATGTTGGCCCTAAAACAAAAAATGAGACATCACTTTATGAAAAGAGGTGATAATGTTTCAAAAGGCGGCAATCATCATGACGACTCTTTGTTTTCATTTTCTATAATCAAGTTTCAATTGTTTTGTCTCTAGAATGAGTATTGAAGAAAGTCTTGTGGAGAAATTACAAGATAGTCTAGAAAATAGTTGTAGAAGTTGAAAGAGGAGCATGAGAGATTGTGAAAGCAACATAAATTTGGAAACATTTTGCCTCTACAATCTAGGTCTCCAAAAAGAGGTTCTCCTTTTCCTTCTCCAATTTATTCTTCTTCTTATTCTTAGAAGTCTTTTTTTATATTTAAGCTTGAGAGAGCTTTTGAAGCAATTAGAAAAAACGAAAGAGATTATAAGGAAACATTGAGGAGATATAACTTTAAAAAGCCCAGAAAATAAGCAAGTTCTAGTGAGCAAATCAATCCCATTTTTATTTCAGATTCCGAGGAAAACTAACAGAAGGCCAATTTGCAAAATAGTAACAATCACCATTACATCACGAAGAATATGCTCAAGAGAAAATTCCAGAAGGAGTTCATATTCCCAATAAGAAGTGCATAAAAAAACAAGTCTGCAAGCAAGGCTGGCAAATTTGCACGAGAAGAGAGTGCATATTCATCAAGATGATGAGATTAGGTATGTTTTTACTCCAATAGAGCTAAATTACAATAGCAATCTAAAGAACGTTTTTATTTGGACAAGCTCTAGAAAGGAAGAGAAAGCTTGGGCAAACAAAGCTAGATTAGTAGGTATGTTTGAGATGAAGTGGAAGACATTTTGCCACAACATTCTGGTTGAAGTTTTGAACAATTATAAAATAAATATTGAACATAATAAAATCAAGGTTATGTTGGGGATGATAAAAGAATAATAGACAAGCATGTCTTGGTAGAAGTTTTAAAAATTTGCCATACAGGAGAGATAGAAACAGACTGGGCATAAATGTTTAATGCCAAAGTAGCATTGGCAGAAATAATACATAGAATCCCTGACACTTACAACACCAATGAAGGGTGGGTTGTAAAAAAGATGAGGTCAAAATATGTTAATATAATTGTTGCCATTTTTCTAATTATTTACTAAAAGGACAAGGTGCAATATTTTAACAATAAGTATGTTATGATGATCTCTAGAGCAGATCATGGAGAATTTGTTAATTGGGTTGCAATCATGTATTCTCAATTGTTAAGGAATTGATTAAATGGGACAAATGTTAGAAAAAACATGATTGAAGGAACAACCAAAAGAGAACCAAAAAAGGATGTATGCCATTTTTCCATAGTTTTCAAAGTTTTGTTTCAAAACTAGTTTCCATTAGAAGGAGTAAAATCACAGGAAAAGAAGAAACATGTAGATTAGCCTCAAGAGGAGAAAAGAAGAAGAAACAGTCTGAAGGAGAGGTTCATTAAGAACAAAAAGGCCTTTGAACCCTACACACATCTCTCCTAGAAAGGGGAAACAACCAAATAGTAAGACAACTAGAAGAGTAGTTTTGATGTCTTAATCTGATGATGATGATGAGGAGGAGAGAAATAGAGACTTTATAGAAGAGGAAGAGAAGATAGGAGGATATTATAATGAGGGGTAGTATTGATCCTCAATAAACAACAATATTGTTAAAGAAACAACAATAGTAAAATTAGAAACAGAAGGAGAAATCCATATCTCCTAAATCTGATCTGAGACTACCCATTTATTCCAAGTAAGAACACAAGTTAGATGGGCAGGAACATTAAAAATGGCCTAAGGAGTCTGAGTCTCAACCTCAATAGTCAACAGAGGAGCAGATGTAGGATTTTGATTAGGATCCACCACAAGTACAACAATTTATTCCATCACCAAGAATGAAGGTATGTTGCCTTCAAGACCAAGTTTTGTAATAGGCATGAATGTATTCAAAGAAGTCTGGACTGCACACGGGAGTCTAGGTTCATTAGGTATAAGTTCTAGGGGTCAAACTCGTAGGTTTCATACACCAGGGTTTGTCCAAGGAATGGAAGCAAAATTTGATGAACACATAAGAGTTGCTAATGTGTTTTAATAGGTAGTAGAATACAATGTACAAATGACAAATATTTGGATTAGACTTTCTAATCTGGAGATAAAAAACAAGTAGATTATAGAAAAGAAGGATAGATTTGTTTAAAATTTGCAAGGAGCTTTGGAGAAGGAGCATAAGCTCAAAGCAAAGTTTCAAGATAGGAACCATACATCAAGTATTGGCAGAACTCCAAGCAACCAAATAGAAGATTAATAACATGGAGAAGCAAAACAAAAATTTGGAGAGCATCAAAATAAAAAGGGATTCCTTGTAGGCAACTTTAAAGGAGACAAATGCCAATTACTGGGGTTTAAAAGCAAAGAAGGATACTCTAAGTATAAAGCATAACAAACTTCAGAGGGATTACAAGAACATGGAGGAAACTCTCTTAAAGCAGTAAAAAGAGGTGGAGGAGCTTAAAAAGGACAATGCCAATGCATATCAAGCTAAGAATGAGATACAAAAGCAAGCTAACTAAAGGCATGCATAGATGGACATAAATTTGCAGAAGCAGATGGCTTTTAATGAAAAGTTAAACAAACTTATAGAGGAGACTTAGAAGAAAAAACCCTTCAATTATGACATTGTTTTTGGAAAAAATAGTGAATTCAGGAAGCAAAATACTTTGCTTCAGGCAAAGCTTAAGGCATTATCAATGGAGGAAAAAGATGCAAACTTATGGTGGGATATTGTAGTTAAAGACATTGTTCAAAAGGATATTGGGAAGGTCTATAGAAAGTATGAAAGGAATGAAAGGCTGTACAAACACATGATTTCTCAAATGGAAAAAATTATGCCATTATTTGAATATGAGCCTTTAATTATGTCTCCAAAACTAAAGACTTTAGATGAGGAAGAAGACAAAAGGGATACAAATGGGGTAGGACCATTAGGTACAAAAGTAATAAAATAACCAAGAGACCTTAGAAGAGGAAATGATAGCCCTAAGAGGGAAGCTACTGAACAAACTTGAAAACAAGTAGAATTTATTTTCCAGGAAGTCAATTTTTAAGAATATGCATTTGCAACCACATAAATAGGGGAGCAAATACAACCTAAAGAACATATGATTCAAGAAGATTAGCAAGATCATATTGAGCTTGTGTTAAAGTTGTAGCAACAAGATCAAACTCAGATTGCATCAAATCTACAGTTATAACAATAGCTACAAGTGACAACAAAGTTGTAATCACATGAATAGAGAACAACTTATCAATAAACAACTATATTGTTGTCAACATAAGCATCAAAAGAGCAACAACAGACTTTGTATACAACAAAAAATCAAATAGTGCTTCAATCTGAAATACAAACATAGCATATTATAGAATGGATAGAACATGTTGTTGTACAAACATATTGGATTTTTGAATCATAAGATTGGAAACAACAAAACATTTAGCTTTCTTAACACATTTTTTATCTAGAATTTTGAACATTATTCAAAGTACAGGCGGGGTAATGTTAAGGGAATAGTTACTTGTGATAATTATTAGTTAGTATATTTCTATTTACTTAGTTATTGTTTTAAGAATTACTAGCTAGATTATATAGTTTTTATCACCATTTGAATTTGAATAGAACATAGGACTATTTTTGTGAAGAGATATATCTTGGAAAAAGAGGAAGAGATAAAAAAAATCCATTGTCTCATTGTAGAACATGGAGCTTTAAAGGAGTATGAGAGAAATATACTTCGATTTCTGGAAAAACTTTGTTTCCATAGTCAGAGTTTATTGTTTTGGTGTTTTTATCATACTTTCCTTACTGTATTTAAACTCTGAAATTAGTTCTAAGTATATTTGAATGAGTAGACTTTGTTAACATTAATTTTATTGCACTTCAATCCAGATTTGACCAAAATATAAGATTAGAGATTATGTATTTGCTAGGTGGAAACTAACATCATCAACGTGTTTGGTTTTACATTCAAAGACAGTATCTTTGAATGGGGTGAAAACTTTGTTCAAGACCATCTAAATTGCACATTTGAAAAGTTGGAGTAAACATTTTGTAAGCAATTCATAACTATGAAGAATGAAGAGGTTTACATGCAATTGTAAAACATACAACAACAAATCATTAAATGTGTTGAGGTTTATTATGAACACTTATTAAAATTAGCAAATTGTCTACAAGTTAAAGCAATGTATGTTATTTTCATCGATATTTTTAGAGTAGGTTTATTACCTTACTTATATTAACAATAGTAGGTATGAAATGAGACACCTTGATTGAGCACAAGGAAGCTGCTATAGTATGTGAAGAAAGTGGACTTGTTAGCTGAGTTACAATGTTCTATTAACCATACCAAAGGCTAATACAATAGTTAAACCAAAAGTACATGTTACTACATCCAAATCAACATCAACCTATATTAATTGTGGTAAAACATGTCATACTTTTGAGACCTATCATAACCAAAAAAGAGAAGTACTAATAGTACCAACTGCCATAGTCAAGTTTAGAGAACTTGTAGTAGAAACTAAATCACAACCTATTAAATTGATTAGAATATTTATTTGATACCCTTGTAATCCAGTGCTAAACATAGATTTGGGGAATGCTTAGAAAGATTGAAATGCATAATATGTTTAAAACTAAATTTGTTAGTTCTACTACTATAACACTTTTAACCATCTAAACCTGACAACGTACTAGTCAATGTGGTAGCTTCTATCACTACTTGTAGTCAACAATTAAAACAACAAGTGTTGAAAGAAAGGAACCAATTAAAGCCAAAGGAACAAAAGATTATCACCGAGAATAACATCTATGAGATTTATTTATTGAAACCATAAATAGCTACAACATGGTGAGAATGACAAACGACCCATTATAACCACCAAAAAGTCATTGTAGAATAATTAGGTTAGATTGCATGACAATTCCACAGCTATAACTCAATTAGTTGCAAATAATCAAACCAATGAGGTAATTCAGCAACTTGTGATCTCAAAACAAGTTACAACAAAAAAGACTTTGGGATAAATTTTGAAACATATTAGCAATCAAGGCTTGGAAACCAAATATACACTAAACTTGGGACAAATGTACGTTGCAGGTAATAGGTTACATTCTTAACCCAATACCATCAAAACATGTTTTTCCATAATTAGTAGTTGCTTCAATTGTCATTGATCATCATATGGCAGTGTTATATGTTCAAGTAGGAAAAAACTTTATAGAAGATGTACCTCTAGATGGTGGTTTTGGAGTTAATATTATCATTGAAAAATTAAAAGTGCAATTAGGTCGATCAAAATCAAAACCATCACCTTATAATCTACGCATGACTGATCAAACCATTGCTAAACCTTTAGGTCTAATAAAAAATCTTAAGCTTTTTGTCCATGGTATTCTTTATGTAATAACTCTTACTTGTGATACATAATAGTGTGTGAGACTCTAGCTATTGGGTGAAAGCACGTTACACTATCCATAAAAAGTTGTCGCAAGGTAGTTTTTACAAGATTTTGAAATTTGTAATTGGTCATGTGATTAAATATAATTGACTAGGATGAAAAAAAATAAAAATTACAATGTTATATATATTATAATCACATTATATGAATTTCATGGATAATTTTTGAATAACCATAACATAATGGATGTTCAAAAGAGTATCCAAAAACTTGTAACAATCCATAATTGATGAATATGGACTCCATGCACCTTCATAATGTTCTTTAATGAGTATTAAAAGACTTGATGGTAATATGATGTGGTAACATCGATACCAAGGAGGACTTTTTGGGAGGATTTTCATGACCAAAATTTTCTATGTACCTTGAATTATGGTTTTTTCTTATTAAATATTTTATTTAACAAAAGTAATATTTTAGAAATTCATCTTTCAAATTTAAATTCTCCATAAGGTAAATTAGGGTTAAATTATTTTTTATAATAAATTTCGAATGATAACTTGTAAAATGACTTGTGTGATTCAAGGTATCTTGCCTTCACATTACCTTTGCAATGTTAATTTAAGCAATTATGGACTTTCACATGTGCCTAAAAGTGTAAAACCTTAGTGTGCTTTCACCTTACTCTATGTTGTTAGGTTGTCTTTGCTTAAGAGATGCCAAAATGTCTCATGATTAGGGCAATAACATTATCACCATACAAATAACCGATATAATTAGAACTATACATGTTACCAAGAAACTTGGAGCACCAACTAAATGACCAAAGGTGTTAGTTTGTTATGATTTCCACTCTGGAATATTTGATGAAGAAGAGGACTTATTGTTTACTACAATCTAAAATACTTTTAGGGTTTAGATTGTTGAGTCAAAGGAAAATGAGGAGATATTTTGTTCAAACGAGATGGGGGGTGGTGATGGTGAGGAATTTCAAGCAACGGCTACGCATGACAACTTGGAAGAAAAACTTGAGCCTAACCTTGACCAAATAATTGACAACATCGAAACTGAACCCGTTGAACATGTTAATCATGTGGTACCAATTACATAGTCCAAAGAACTTGTAGTTTCAGCTATAAAAACATCACAACTTGTTCAACCTATAGTTGAACTTGTTCATGTAGAGAACCCATAATTTTCTATATCCCAACATGTCCTAGTTTATAGTCATCTAAAAGAAAACTTGAGGCAAATTAATATTTTTTGGAGCAAGATGTTTATAATGCCATAACTTGGTTAGAAACATTGGATGGACTCACTAACCTCAGTGTTGAGTATGAATAAACAAAAGAGAACCTGTTTGAGACTAACAACTGCATGCAAACATGTAGCCTAAAGTTAGAAATAGTGTAGCAAACCCTAAAGAATTGTGACAAGGAACTAATCACAGTCACGGGGCGGTTGATTAAGGTGTAGTATGAAAACCAAAACCTTTCTAGTAGGTTGGATTAGGCAAAGCAAGTTGTTAGGAAAAATTGAAGATTTAAGGACAGGGTCGATTTTTTATGTTTTTGTTGCAATGTAGGTCCATTGAGCTTGACCATGTGAGGCCATCTCTGGTCCACGAGTTTTTTAGGATTTAGAGCATAGGAATGACCCTTGTAGTAATTTGAAGAGGTCATCCTAGAAAAATAGTTCAAGAAGTGCAAGGTGTAGACAAGGAAAACATGGTTCAACTTCACACAAGAGGTTTTTTTTTATTACATGTATAAGGTGAATCAGATTCCTTCAATTATTCCAAATGTAATACCATGCTTTAAAAGTTGAATTTAGTCTCCTGGCCGAATCTCAACTGTGTAGAGGGAATTGGTTGTGGTAGTTGATATTGCCCGTTAACTTTGACGCGCTCCCAAGTCCCTAGTTAGACCCAAGTTGGGTCTAACTTACTCACACAGCAGAATTGTGAAGAACTCGGGGCATGCTCCCAGCTCTCAACACTAAAAGGGGTAGAGGGGCGTGCTAAAGCTCCGGGATGGGACTAGGAAGAGTGACAAGCTATTCACTTACTCGAACCTGCATCAAACCAACCAACAAGTTGGTTAGTTCACATTCTAGAGCACCCTTGGTGCTAGGACAAGCCACGGGTAACTCTAGACTCACTTGACTCACCACGGCCCGGACTCAGGGGAAGCCACCACCTTCCCCCATATAGTATACTTTGTGCCTTTTCGCGACATCCACTGTCGCAACCCTAGCTTTGGGCTCGCGACCAAAGCAAAGGGGTTGTAAGGTTGCGGGCCAAAAGGAAGGAAGCCCGAGAGTCAAAACAAATGCATTACAAGGGTGCGAGCCAAGAGGAAGCTGGGGAGTCACACCACATACTCCCTGGAATGTAAGAAAGTGTGAGGGAGTGTGAGGGAATGAACACTCACACTCCCACGGCAACTCCCACTTTGGGAGATGGAGTCCTAGTGGACTCTCAAAATTTCAGAGAGCAATTACAGGGGTCAAACCTCAATGTTTTTTGGCGTTCTTTATATCATTGGAAAGGCCTTGAAACGTAGATGTTTAAAATGGGCTCGCATTGCTCATTTGGACATCTCAAACACAAGTTATGGCCAAAAGAAAGGCCGGGAGTCAAATTGCCAGTTTGACTCCCGACCACAAAAAGTCAGGAATCGACCCGATTTACTTAGCCACAGGGGGCGTGCCACATATCGTTGGAAAGCTTGCGACAAGAGCTACAACTTTGCTTTATACCGCATCACGATTTGAGGTCTGCTCACAAAGTTATGGGGCTCCAGAGTTGCGGGAGTCCCATTTGGCGCGATTTTGGGACTCCCACTCGGGAGTCTCGGGAAAAAGAGCCATTTGGATGTAGCCTCCGTGGAGAGCATATGAGGAAGGTGGTGGCTTCCCCCAAGTCTGGGCCGTGGTGAATCTTATGTGTCCGTGTTGCCCGTGGCTCGTCCTAGCACCAAGGGTGCTCCAACTATGCACTAACCACTTTGTGTGGGTTGTGTGCAGGCCTGTGTGAGTGAGTGAAGCTTGTTAACTCTTCCTAGTCCCATCCCGAAGCTCCAACACGCCCTTTTACCCTTTAAAGTGTTGTGAGCTAAGGAGTGTGCTCCGACTCCTCCTTCTTCCATTGTTTTCTACTTGGGCTCACATTTGAGTCCTTTAAGGAGTTGGGAATGCGTCACCCACATTCGAATGGCTTTTTGTCCTGGGACTCCCAAGGAGGAGTCCTGAAACTATCCCGGTTTGGACTACTAGGACTTTGCATGATCATAACTCTTTGTTCAGACCTCTGATTGAGATGAAATTTGAAGCAAACTTGTAACTCTTTCCGAGAGCTTTGCAACAGTCTATCGCACTCCACTTGCACGCACTGGGGTCGGGTCGATTCTCGACTTTTAATGATCGGGAGTCAAATTGCCAGTTTGACTCCTGGCCCTTCTTTTTGCCATAACTTGTGCTGTAGATGTCCAAATGGCCCATGCAAGGCCATTTTTGACATCTATATTTTGCTAGCTTTCCAATGATATAAAGAACACCCCAATGTGAGGTGTTTTGACCCCTGCAATTGGGTTCTGCAGTTTCAAGAGTCCTGAAGGACTCCCAAGTCCCAATTTTGGGAGTGTGAGTTTCATCCTCACATTCCTTCTAAGTAGGGTTGCGACAAACTCTATTACTCGAATGTTGTCGACCTAACTTTGAAAGACCTAAACCAATTGGAGACAGTGAGTAAAAAGGCAATGGAAGGAGTCCGAAAAGAGCACATGATAACTTTCCACAAATGGTTGCCAATATGTGATCCATCACTCGGCCATGATGCTTGAAAACATGTGTGAAGAATAACCTTCCCGTTCCTTGGGCCATGGCACTATCCTTGGTGGGAATGAAATGTGTCATCTTGCTAAATCAATCCACCACCACCATGATGGCATCAAAACCCCTTGATGGGGGCAAGCTTACCATGAAATCCATGGACACACTTTCCAACGGCCCTTCGGGAATTGGCAAAGGTTGTAGTAAGCTCGCTTGCTTCTTGTTAAGGGTCCGATTTTGTTGGCATGTCAAGCAAGTCTTCACATACTCTTTTGCATCGTCTTTCAAGTTGGGCCAATAGTAGGACTTCTTAAGGAATGTTGTGGTGCATTTTGCACCACCATGGCCCGCAAACGGCCCATCATGACATTCCTTCAAAAGCACATCCCTCATCCTCCCTTCCAGAACATAGAGCCGATTTTGCTTGTACCACAATAGTCCATTTCGTACTTGGAAGTGTGATTTGGATCCATTTTGAATGTTTTACTTCACTTCCTTGGCAAATTCGTCACGACGGCTCGTTAGTCGAACTTCCTTTTGAAATTTTGTTTCCCCCACATACACCATTTTAAGTTGGTGCTTTCAACTTTGCGCATCGAGCACCACATTTTCCTTCCCGAGCTTGTGTCGAATATCTACATTGAACAAGGTCAATGTGTCTTGCCATCTCATTTGTTTTGAGGACAACTTGGGTTGAGTGGCAAAGTACTTCAAAGTCACATTATCGGTCCACACCACCACATCTTTGGAGCCTATGTAATGGCCCCAAGTCTTGACACAATGTATGACCGCCCACATTTCCTTCTCATGTGTTGGCCACCTTCGCTCTGTCTCATTCAACTTCTTGCTCTCAAATGCCACCGGTCTTCCTTCTTACACTCCAATTGCAAAATCGAAAGCATTGGAGTGATTCTCAAAATCCTTGTCGAAGTCGGGTAACTTCAACATTGGCACTTTCACCAAAATGCCTTTCAAGGTCTCAAAGGCCCCATCGCATGTTCCATCCCATTCGTAAGTTACGACGGACTTTTTCAAGAGGTTTGTCAAGGGTGTGGCCATCTTTGCAAAGTTTTTAATGAACTTGCAATAATAAAAGGCCAATCTTAAGAAAGATCTCAAGGTCAGAACCGACTTAGGCGATTCCTAATCCAAAATTGCCTTCACCTTGTGATTGTCCATCTTTAAACCTTATTTAGTGATCCTATGTCCAAGGAAATCCACTTCCATCACCCCAAATTCACACTTCTCGAGTTTGGCATACAACTTGTTTTCCCTTAGCCTTTAGAACAGTGACATTCAAGTCCCGTGTTGTGGAGTCAAACAACTTGATTACCTCCACCACAAGCTGCAAAAATCCATCAAGACGTTGATAAAGTTAAATTTGATTGGCATTTTAGAGAGGAAGTGGAGATTTGTTCAATGAAAACAAGATGAGGAGGTTTGTTGAGAATCAAAACTAGTGCCAAAAAATGATTATGTGAAGCCATTTTATCAAACGTCGCATTTGAAAATCCTTATTTCGGGAATTTTTGGGCTTCCCTTCAAACTCCAGATGGATTCCACTGCTTGAGCTATCAAAGTTCACAAGCAAGTTTTGGCGAACCTATGGAAGTGAATGGGGTCGAAACTCAAGATGAGCACTTCCTTCCGCCCCCAAACCAATGGACAAACCGAGAACGTGAACTTGGTGATCCAACAATTCCTAAGGAATTATGTGGCGACGGATCAACAAGATTGGGTAGACCACTTGGAGTTAGCTGAGTTTTATTACAACAACTCGGAACACTCCACAACTGGGTCCACCCCCTTCCAAATGGTGACAAGCAAGTCACCAATTATGCCCATGACTTAGGTAGGTAGACATGGACAACCCCCAAATGATGTAAGTGAGGACATGCCAATGGTCACACAACTTGATGAAGAAAAGCGGCGCTTGTGGGACTTGGTAAAGGCCAACTTGGAAAAGGGTGCACAAGCGGTACAAGAATTTTGCAGATAAGTCCCGACGAAAGATGAAGTTCCAAGAAGGGGGTGAAGTGTGGTTAAACATCAAAAATTTCCGATTTATAGAAGGTTTAAGTCATAAGTTCTTGGGCCCATATGCAGGCCCATTCAAAGTGTTAGAAAAGAACTTTTCGACACTTACAAGTTAGAACTACCAGAAAATGGAGGTCGTCCTCAAGTCAAGGCAACTAAGAGGACGAGAGTGAAAGTACTTAGTTAAGTAGAAAGGATACCATCCAATAGATGGTATTTTGGGTGAATGAATCTGACATGGAACATGCCCAAGAAGCCATAGAGGAATTCCACACTAAACCGACAAAGAAAAAACGTAAAACATGATGAGGACATCACCTTTCTTTTAATGGGGCAGGGAGTCACAAAAAATGTACCACATCAAGTTGCAAATGAAATAAAAGCTAAAAACTTCCAAGAGATTGTATCACAGAAATAATGTATAAATGTAAATAGGGTTGTCAAGTCGGCATTGGACAAATGGAACTTCCTTACGTAGGCCCAAATCAAAATCAGACTCTTACCTCGAGGTTAAAAGAAACCTTGACCCCAAAAGAGGAGGCAAGCAAGGTGAGCTTGCGGGGACATGCACAAGCCTTAAGTGCATCCCAAAGGGTTGGTTGGTAGTGGTGGCCAACATGGGAAGTCATGACCCTGTTCGCGTACTTTAATCGTGTAATTTGGGACTCGGGTATTGGCAAAACCCAAATGTTGATTCTTGTACCTTGATAAGCAAACCTTTTAGTCAAGGCTTGATTGTTGTGATCAAGATGCAAGGTTGGGAAAGGAATCATGTGTCGTAACTTAAGTCAAGATTAGACTTGGCTTGAGTTCCTCATGAAGGGAAGGTTGAAAAAATAACCTCCCAAATGAGGGCTCTATCAATTAGGCTAGTTTAGTCTTTT
>Ga0116227_10004655_pt1 | contig 29636 bp, 26 predicted proteins | sample S1TSphgellanicum_FD_89693 | JGI IMG/M metagenome (GOLD analysis project Ga0116227, IMG submission 89693) | Host-associated microbial communities from peat moss isolated from Minnesota, USA - S1T2_Fb - Sphagnum magellanicum MG | ecosystem: Host-associated > Plants > Peat moss > Unclassified... | reverse complement strand
GCCACTTGGACAAAATCACAAAATTTACCCCACAAAAGCAATATCCCAGACTTGCAATATCCCCTTTTTTTGTTAAGTTTTTAAGGGATTCCCCCCCCCCCCAGCTTCAAAGGGGATTTGTTTACTTTTATTTTCATATAAGGATTTATGCCTGGTTTCAAAAGGAATTTATTTACTTTACTTGTAAAGGCGATTTTTGCCCACCAGGTGACTGGGCTTTCCCAAAACTCTGTGTTAAATTTTGATGGATTCAACCCAACCTTCCCAGAAACCTCTTCCATGTCGATCGATGTATGCACCCACATGTGCTATAACTCAACTTCAATGTATGCATCCACATGTGCTATAACTCAACTTTGATGTATGCATCCACATGTGCTATAACTCAACTTTGATGTATGCATCCACATGTGCTATAACTCAACTTCTTCCCATTCAACTAGAATTTTGTCTCGTGTTGAATTTTGAATAGAGTGCCCGAGATTCCTAACATGCTTGGCTAAACATGCCCAAGAATCCCAAAGCCTTGATCATGTAGCAGACTTGAATTTGTGATCCTCTGTTGAACATTTCTTCAACTTGCTTGAGTGAACCATACCTCTAAACCATACCTCTAAACTGATCCATTGGGGGCATCCTCCACCTCTTCACACTCATCACCTGGAATTTGCAAATGTTTAGGCATAGTGACTTTTCACACAACTGCTACTAAAAATCTACTTGGAGGTGCCCAATTAGTAAGGTTTGAACAACACCAAGTCATTTTTTTGGGAAATGGGGGACGACACCCTAGTGCCTTGGAAAGTAACAAGTGTCTTCTCACCACAAGATATATAAGCAATTGCATCCATTCTTCCCACAATAGGATGGATCATGAATATATGTAGCACGATATGGATGGGTTGGATGTTATCGCCTAGGACATGAATGGGATTTACATGTAATACATGCATTTGTAAAATATCAAAATGTAACTAATTGTTTTGACTAATTGTCCCATTTTTAGGAATTTTTGTTGAAATAATTTTACATGAACAAACAAGTTGTAATGACCCATGAATTGATGCAACTTTCACTTTCCATGTCCAATCTCTTAATGTAGGCAATGAATTGGTACCTCCACATATCATCTGCTCTTATCAAAACCAAGTTCCCAACATTATATCTTGTTATGTTAAATATTACATGGGTCGTCTTTTCAAGGGTTTCTTCAAAATAAAATTTAATGTCATCGTGTAGGAGCCCTTGTTCAATCCAATATATCTCAAGATATTTCATTGTGGCTCACAATATCTTGCTCGACATATTCCTTAACTTGGAACCCATTATAAGGCCATTTTTTACTATTATTTCTTTGCATGGATATTTTGGCATGAAGCCCATGAATTTCCACATTTGCCTCCCTTTTTCCTTAAAAGGCATTTTCAAAATTTTGAGTTTTTGATTAGAGGACATGTTGAACTAACTAAACCTACCTCCCCCAACAATAACAAACCTTGTTGATTTTCAAGCCAAATAACTCAACTTTCTTGTACTCATTACTATTCAAAGTTAAAGCAACACAACCAACCTACAATGAGCAATACAACACGATCTTTTGGTGCAAATTATATGCACTAGAATCAAGCAAGAAATTCATGCATGGTATCTTGGACCGCAAATTAAAAAAATGCAAAGCACACAAATGCATCAAAATGACATTGAGAATTATCATCACATCTTTGATTTCATGTCATCAGCCATCGATGGAATGTCTAGCTAACACATTGATGTGATAATAAACCATCTATATTGATTTGTAACTAGTTTTTTAATGTTGTGAATGTTATTCATGCATGAAATTTCATTGTCTTTCTTGTTGGTATTAATATTCACATAAGTTGATGTTTGTCATTCACATCAAAGTTTCAATATGTGATGAATTAATAATGAAAATTATGCAAAGTTCATTCATTCATAGGTTCGTACATTTTACACATGAATATCATGTGTTGAAAAAACATTTGACACATTGATAAATGTGTTGATGGATGTAATATGAACCTATAATTGAGCAAATGTCACATCTTCCTATAAATTTGTGTGTCAAATGTGTTTTCAATGCATGATATTAGTACATGAAACATACAAATTATGAATGAATGAATTTTGCACAATTTCCATTATTAAGTTGTGAGATGTTAAGTTTGTGATACATAACCATGAAATTAATAAACATGTCCACCATATCATCCAACATCATCAAACATTTCATCATTTCTTACACACCCAAATTTAACAACGGATTTAATGACAATATTAAAATATGTAACATGTTATTGGGGCTTTCAATTTGCATCAACAAATTGTGAGGTATAAATGATATGAAAATATTTTCATTAATTTTGGCCCTCTCATGGTGCATTCCAAAACCTTAATTTAACCAAACCAAAACCTATGGAATACTAAAAAAACACATATATTGTGCAAAGGGAATTTTTTTGTCATATGTTGTTGAGCGTACAAGGTGATCATAAACGCCTAAAAAAGAAAGAGAATATTTGGGGGTGCAAAACCTACTTTTGCAACCTTATTTTTTCACCTCATTTGCATTCTCCCAAATCAAGTGCAAAATTCATATTCAAAATTCCCTTTTTTCTTTTGTTGTTGTGATTTTGTTTGTTTCTAAAACCTAAAATCATCAACACAACCTACCCTTGTCCAACCCACCCCCCCCCCCACCCTCACAACATTTTCTCCTCCCAAAATTAAATGCAAAATTCATATTCAAGGTGCCTTTTATCTTATATTGTTGTCCTTTTATATAGTTAGGAATAAAAACTTTAACACAAAAGTTTTATTAAGGCTTATCTATTTGCAATTTTATGATTTGGTTATCTTGTAATTTTCACTAATTTTCTAGGTCAATAATATATTCAAGTATGCAATCAACAAAAAAGAAAAAACATTTGAAAAGAAAAAACCACCACAACCGTGAAGAAGAAATCGGCAAATTGGATTGATCATATGAAATGGTGAAGCAACTATAATGATGACATTGATTTTTGTGTTCTATTCATTTAGATCATGAAATGTGTGTAAAAGCAAGCAAACATGTATTAGGTTATAAATAGTGGTGCTTTATTCATTAAAACATGTAGTACTGTTACATAGACAAATTTTCAAACTCTAGGTTTGGTAATTAAAAACCTTAAATCTTACATTCCAAACTATAAAACTTTAGACCTAAAGCTCAATAACAATTAATCATTGATTTTTTTATTGATCAATAAAAATAAAAATTTGATTTGTGATACCATGTTTTAGTAAAACAATTTTGAGTAATTGTACATCTACCATCTTCACATGTTACACATACATTAAATGTTTGTGAATAGTTTTAATTTTGTGAATGGTTTCAAACTTGTTTGATAGATTTTTTAAATCATGATAAAATCATGCACTCTTGTGTAGATGTCATCCTTTACTACATTAACTTAATATGGAATGTTCCCAACCGATAGTCTTTTTGATGTTGATAAACATTGAGGAACTAGTTAGTGTACTATCAATAGTAGTTGGCACTCCTCACTTCCACTTTTGAATGCCAATATTTGGAGGATGCAAGGAAAGTGCAATCATTACCTTTGAATTTCATAAATTCACGAACTAAAATTTTCATGGATAGTGTTTTAAAAATGTTTACCCTGATGTGAACATTCTTACAAAATCATAGTTTTTTTTTGCTATTAACATCACGACTAAAATTATTATAAAATCAAGTTCATTTGCTCCAAATGATTGACTCTGTTCAATTCAATTAAAATCAACAATAAGGATTTTTGTCTAGTATTTATTATGACTAAAAATTTAATCAAATAAACCAACATATATTAAAAATCATGTTATGTAATATGTTGTTGGAAGAAATTCAAGGACTAAAAATGATGGTGCTATGGATAATGGCACACATGATCAAGATGGTGTGCACTCTTATGGGCACATGTTTTGTTGTTGTTACTATATATTTGTTTTTGTTAAATGTTCTAATGAAAAAGTAAGTTTGAACATTGTATATTGATAAGTAAATTCCAAACATACTTGTTATCAATTTTTATTATATTAAAATTATTCAAGATTTATATTTAACTTATTTGCATAAAATCAACAGAACACAAAATGATTTTATAAACTTAAAGACATTTTGAATCTACTTTCATAAATGTTTATGTCAAAAATTGTCTCATTTTTAAACATGATTTTACAACGCATATACATGTTAAGAATATTTTACCATGTTGTCACCCTAGAACAACATAGCCTAGGAAACCAATGATCATAGATTCTTATATTCAAACTAGTAAAATAATATAAAAATGTACTTTTGAGGCTATAATCTTTTGGGTTGAATTGGAAATTTCCAAACCCATGATACTTTTCATGTGAGGGATGCAAATAAAAGGGAAATGCTAAAAGCATGGGCCACAAGCCATATGAGCATTGAAAACCCATATGAATCATCAAAAGCAATCATGCAAGGGTTTATAAATATGTGAAAGGATGAAGCTTGGTTGAATTGGGTATGGTTCATGGATGAATGGGGCATTGATGGAAGCTGTTTTGGATTATGTCTTTTCTTGTCCCCTTGTAGTTAACTTTTGCAATTGTTTTCATTCCACTAGTAATTTATTCAATATTCTTAGAAATGCACATTAACCTTAAAATTGAATCCAACAAGATAATCATACATATAACCTAATTTCAAACAACAATTAACATGTGCGTATGATTATACAAAACACGAATACATATTTGACACCTAGAACATAATCTTCAAACCCACATGTGAACACGGGATTGACTTAGCCTTAAATCACACCCATTCCCCCTATCAAGGAGACATGTGTTCTTTCTAAGTTTTCTAGAAAGGTCTTTACACATGAAATATTCCTAACGTTCGTAACATTAATTACATGCATATTTCTAGCCCAATCCCAAATCTTCAATGAAAAGTGCCTATCCATACAATAAGAAACAAGGCTCCATTTTAGTAGCTTTGCATTAGGTTGTTGTGATCAGAGCATACCACAGTTCTATAATGGTAAAACATATGCACTTTCACTCACTAAGTGAGCCATTGAGTGAGTGAAAGCGCATTTTTTTTTACCGTTAATGGGCTTCAACAAAGGACTACCTAATTTATGAAAACGACGAATAGAACAAAACAAATATTCAAAATCCAAAACATTAAACAATGTTTATAATCAAGATGAAGATTGAAAACTTAACAAAAGCCTCAAATTTCCCAAAAGAATTTTTTTTTAATGAAATCATTAGGCAACCTCTTTTTTTGCTACATAAAAGTTTTTTGGAGTGGGCTTTTTACCATAAAGTTACTTGCTTGAAGTTCTGTTAATGTGTGTTCGCATGAATACATATTCTATTTTACCAGAAACTTTGGTGGAAAATAACTAGAAATTATAAAGCAGAAAAAAAGGGAAATTATTGAAAATTTTCACAACAATAAACGTAAGTAATCACTACTACCAAAGTGGGGTGTAATTTACTAACTTAAATCACTATGGGACCTTAAAAATGAAATAACTTCATTGCATTTTACTGATTTCACCTAGTGAAAGTTATTTCACTATAATATCACTATGTAGACATCACGTTTCATTACTATTTAACATAGTTCACTATTACAATTTACTATAGCAAATAGGTTTATTTATATGTTTTTAAAAATATTCTATCTATGTTAGTTTATGATATGCCCTATATTATTCTAAGTTACTTTAGTTAATATAACTTATATTTTATGTTATTATATGTTATTATAAATTATTGTACCCTAAATTATTATATGTTATTTTACCTTAAAGTATCTTAACTAGTTTATTATAAGCTTTTAAATTATTTTAAATGAAATTATTCAACTAATTTTAGGCTATACTTTAGGTTATTTTATTTAAAATTAATATACGTTATTTCAAGTTATACTTTAAATTATTCAAGGTCATTTTATTTTATGTTATTATAAATTATTTTATCCTAAGCATAATAACTTTAAAATAATCTAAAACAAAATATAATGACCTAAAGTAAAAATAACTTAGAATAGAAAATAATAACCTATGAAAAATAATTTTAAATAACCTACAATATAATAATTACTAATAGCTTATGATATTATAACATAGAATATCAAAAAATAATTTATAATATAATAATCACCAATAGTTGTAATATAACATATAAGAACCAACAATAACTTATAATATAATAACCATTAATAACTATTTATAAAATAGCCACTAACAGCCATTAATAGAATAACCACTAATAGACATTAATAGAATAGCCACCAATAAGCCATTAATAGAATAGCCACCAATAAACCATTAATAGAATAGCCACCAAAAAGCCATTAATAGAATAGCCACCAATAAGCCATTAATAGAATAGCCACCAATAACCATTAATAGAATAGCCACCAATAAGCCATTAATAGAATAGCCACCAAAAAGCCATTAATAGAATAACCACCAATAAGCCATCAATAAAATAGCCATCAATAGTCATTAATAGAATAGCCACCAATAGCCATTAATAGAATAGCCACCAATAGCCATTAATAGAATAGCCACCATTAACCATTAATAGAATAGCCACCAATAAGCCATTAATAGAATAACCACCAATAGCTATTAATAAAATAGCCACCAATAAGCCATTAATAGAATAACCACCAATAGCTATTAATAAAATAGCCACCAGTAAGCCATTAATAGAATAACCACCAATAAGCCATTAATAGAATAACCACCAATAAACCATTAATAGAATAACCACCAATAAGCCATTAATAGAATAACCACTAATAAGCCATTAATAGAATAACCACCAATAAGCCATTAATAAAATAGCCACCAATAGCCATTAATAGATTAATCACGAATAACCATTAATAGAATAGCCACCAATAACCATTAATAAATTAATCACGAATAACCATTAATAGAATAGCCACCAGTAGCCATTAATATAATAGCCACCAATAGCCATTAATAAAATAGCCACCAATAGAATAATTAGTAATGGCCATTAATAAAATAACCACCAATAACTATTAATAAAATTACCACTAAAAAATATTGATAGCCCCAAATAGAATAGGTACCAATAGCCATTAATAACCACTAACAACACTAATAAAAGAATAACCAATAGCCATATATTATAATTGCTTAGGATTGCCAAAACTAATTTAAGATGAAATAATTTATAATAAACAAAAATAACATAAGGTGAAATGATTTTCAATAGTCAAAAGTAACTTATAATAACTATAAGTAGTCTAAATTGAAATAATTTACAATAGCCAAAAATAATATAGAATATAAAAAAAAACTTATAATAGCTGAAAATAGCCAAAAGTAATTTATAATAACTGCAAATAATCTAAATTGAAATAATCTACAATAGCCAAAAATAACCAAAAAAAATTACAATAGTTGAAAATAACCTAAGTTGAAATAAGTTAAAATAATAAAAAATAACTTAGAATAACCAAAAATAGCCTAGGGTGAAATAGTAAAAAATAACCAAAAGTAATTGAGAATAACCATAAATAGCCGTAAATAATATAGGGTGAAATAATTTAAATTAATGAAAAATAGTCATATAATAATTGAAAGTAGCTGAACATAGGTAGTATTATTATATTTCTTAAAAATCCATTTATTAAACTTTTTGTTTTAAAAAAAAATGGTCATTGAAATGTTATTGAATAATGATATTCAACTTTTTTTTTGTTCAAATGATTTTAAACTTTCAAAAAGAAATAAATGTAATTATGTACATTATTGAATTTTAAAAAAAAGTAAACTGGAATCATTTCATTTGAACAAAATCTCAATAAGATATGAATTTTCAAAATATATGTTTTTGTAATGTTTAAAATTATGTATTTGATAAATAAAATGTAATGTAACATATTATCATAACAAGTGTGGTGGTTTGATGATAAGGGTGTTTGGCCTTATTTCAAAGGTCAAGGGATCAAACCTCATGGGTGGTGTTGTGTGTGGTCAACAATGATATGTTGACCAAATATTCTCTTATTGAATTCTTAGGTAGGTGCTTAGGTTGATTACATGGCTTACCCACCTACCTAGGTTAGGTTTTTAACTTAACGTAGGTAATGACACGTGTCAATAAATAATAAGCTTAAAAAATCATGAAATTATCAATAATATTCTATATTAAATAATTAAAATTTAATTAATGTCCATACTGGTTAGTTAATTAACTAGCAAGTGAATGGTTTAGTAAATTTATATTTCACTAAGTACTAGTGAAACAAGTCATTGTCCGTAAGAACTAATCCCTGTTCATTAGGGGTTTAAACAATTTCATTAGTTGAAAATGTACAAATTCACTCAAAATCTAGTGAAACCCAGAATGAACTGGGACGCATTTCCTAGTAGTGAATGTTAAATTATTGAAGAAAACATTGATAAGTTAATGATTATTCTTTGTATGTTTCTGCAAATGCAATAAAATAAAATAACAAAAATTTAGAATAGTAATGAACTAGTTACAATATTCATTACCATAATTATTACTCTTTTGTAATATATTTTATCATTATTGTTCTATAATCAAACATTAATATATATTTGATAAACAATAATTAATGTTTTGTATTCATAAACAGAATTGCAATCGGGAATGACATAGGGTCACCATTACCCATGATCAATGGAAAGAAGATTATTGCAAAAACTGTAATGACTGTCATAATGCTAGATCTTTATATTTTTTCACACAAGTATTGTTGTACCTTGGGCAGCTTCCACACTATCACTACATATATATATATCAGAAATGTTGGAAAAAATTATTAAAACATTTCATAAATCGAAATTTTGTGAAGGAATAAAGAATCTTTAACAATATTCTGAGAATATTATATTTTCGATCAAAATTCATTGATTATTTGACAGACATGTGTTGAAGCCCATTCAAGCTCATTAATTTTCATCTCATGTTCTCATTCCTGAACAACAACCCCATTATTCAAGGTCCCTAAAGCACTGCCTGGATTTTTCCTTTGTATTTTCAGCTCCCTTACCTGCCTGAAGAAACCTGTTTTCAGCAAGCGTGATCTTGTGCTTGGAAGGTACCAGCCAGGCTATACTGGGATCTTCTGACCAGCGGAAGGTACCAGCCAGCGTGTCACTACGTCTAAAAAGTGAAAAAATCCCAACTCTGCTTTACTTAGGAAAAGGACATGAGGACAGGTCCTTCTATGATTTTCGACCTGTTCCCTCGACCTGTTCCCTCGGTCTACGGGACTCGGGCATAGATCTTAAATCACGTACTCAGGCCCTTCTCCTATCTCATCTTCGTCTTCAGTCCATTTTCATCTGATTTTATTTTACGTGTTTTGGGTTTCTCGTCCTCTTGTCACGTGCTTCTCCGCGGTGTGAGAATTGCGCACGTTTTTTGCGGGAAAATCAGTCAAGACACCTTGTCTTTCTAGACTGGAGATTGTGTTTTTTGTTTGCAGAATGGATTGTGTATTTTGTTTCTGTACAGAGAATGGAGATTGCATGTGTTTTTGCATGAACATATTTTGCACCATATCATGAGCTTGAACAAGAAGCACAAACCATCACTGTTGGTGGTGGTGGTGGTGCGGTGAGAGCTTGAACAAGAACGTTTGAAGATTGGTGAACTCCCACCCCATCATCATCAAGGAATTGTGAGCTTTTATTTTCCCCGGATACCTATCCATTTGAGGAGGAAGGATTCTTCGCGAGAATGGCTGCTTGGTTATGATCTTTGATTGAGGTTTGTTTGTTTGCTTCTATATGTGTGCATGCGGAGAAATCGGAAATGAAAGAGTGTCATGAGCAAATAGGTTTGGCAGTGATGGGTGCAGTGAAATCGTGCAGTAAGAAGAGGGACGGTGCTGTTGCTGCTATTGCTGCTGCACATAGGTCTGTGGATGGTGGCATTATTGCTGCCATGGGCAAGGGGAAAGGAGTAGGATCCAAGCTTTCTATCACCTCCTACGCCATCTCTGACACTTTTCTCCCATTTCGGATTGCGCTAGTTTCCTTGATTCTCTTTTTGGGTGTTGCTGCGTTTCTTTTCAGTCGGGGATTAGTTCCTTTCTTGTCTCTTGCTCCCGCTGCTTTACTGGAGAAGATGGACAGGATCCGTGTTTATGAGTATGAAATCGTCCACGAGTTTCCTCACCATCCTACAGCTTTCACGCAGGTGTGATTCCTAGTTTTCTCCACACATTCAAGGTGTGTAAATGCTAGCAGTATCCAGGCTCTCTCTCTCTCGCACTCTCTCGCTGTCTCAAGCTTGCAGAATATTCAGCTCTAGTCATGAAAGGGAGAGATCCATAAGTGTATGTGTGTGTGTGTGTGTATATCTGAGAAGAGAAGGAAGCCTTCTGTCTGCTTAGGCAGACACAAGAACGAGGAAGAAACAAAGTGGGACCCTGACATTACGAGATTCGAAGATATGCAGGGTTTGGTCTACAATGGAAACGAGACTTTTCTATGAATCAACAGGTCTCTATGGAAAGGTGACAAGCTCTTCAAGAACTCTCTGCTGCAATTTCATAAATATAATATGTATATTGCATTTTTCTTGCATACACAATAATGTCAACCCCATTTCTATCTATCTCTATGTGCTTTTTACTGACACCTCAACACCATCAATGGAATGTGTGTGGTCTTGCAATCGTCTGTGAGAAAGGTTGATGTCACAACTGGGAAGGTAAGAGAGATGGTGTGGCTCTGTGATATTCATGTATGTATAGAGGAAGGAAGGAAGTAGTTTCCACCACTGATAGATTTCCTGCTGCTTTGTGACACTGGCTTCAAAGCTGTATCATCAGCTACTATTATGTCCAATTCACACTTTGTGAAAACCAGGCTGGCACTCTTGTGTGAGCTCCGAAAGTGTTCTTGTTGAATTTGTTGCCGCAATACATATTGTGGAATTTGTGCAGTGATTCATATTGATGCTGCTCCAATTGTAGTATACCCAGGTGTTGCAGAACCAATGGATGAACAATTCCCTCTTTGGTGAAGGTCGTACACTCTGGGATTCCAGGTAAAGAGATCATCCTCAAGTTGTTTGGAAAGGGTTTTCCACTTCAATCTTTTTTGCATTCTTTTTCAACACAATTATGTGCGTGAAGTTCTGAATACTTCAATTTTGCATCAATCAAGCTTTGTCCACTGGGGCCAGATAATATAGAGTTTTCAGTGTTCCAAAGGTTGTCAAGTCTGCCGCTTGAAATGGGTAGTTGTCATTGTTGCAGATTATTGCAAGTGTTATGGCAGACTACAAAAGGGATCATCTATGACAAAAGCACTCTCACACCTGTAGGAGAAATTATTCAGATACCCTCCAACCAAAAGCCCTGTGCTTTTGCTAAGAAAACCTGTGATCTGCAATAGGTGCAGTGGATAGACTACAGTGCAAAGGATTCTCCTATTATGTTAACATGCTTTTCAATGGAAGAAGCATGAGTTTAGGACTTTGATACTTACCAATAATTCTTATGTCCCTTCCATTAGGTTGGCAGCTTTGACCATCCAATGCGAGATGGATGGGGATTGACAACAGATGGTGAACATATTATTGGGAGTGATGGCAGTGCCAATTTGTACTTCATGGATCCTTCCACCTTCAAAGGTAGGTAGGCTCTCTGCACAGTAGGATCTTTCCAACAGCCAATTCTGCAGGTTAACGCACGTAAGAGAGTAGATCTTTCCACCTGCTGTTTATGAAGACATTGTATCCTCTGCAGTTGATGATCAAGTTGATGGTCTGATACTGTGTGATTGACACTCACAAAGTTATGGCCACATGCATTCTTGTCATGATTGGTGGGAACTGATACACTGGTTATTGTTTCAAAGCATTAGCATGGAGTTTTTTCTCTGCAATCTCAGACACATGATGCCTGCAATACAGAAGTCAGGAAAATTGTGGTTCAAGATGAGGGGCGCCCAGTCAGATGGTTAAATGAACTGGAGTACATCAGCAATGAGATTTGGTCAAATGTATTCCAGGTAAGTGATCCCTCTCAAGTATAGAATGTTTGTTAACCACTAGAGTCAAACATGAAAGACAATCTAGCAAACTTCTCACTGGTCGCACGTCATTACAAAGACAGTGAAACTGGGTATCACTTTGTACTCTTACCTAAATCAGTGTACAGATAGCCCTTGTTGCCTGACCATTTATGCCAAGTAGATGCTTCTTAGTTTTGCTGCAATTTCCACTTCTATTGGTTGGTTTGTCTTCATAGCAGTACTGTAGTAATTTTAACTCATTGCCATTCTAGACATAGTTGTGTTATGCAGAAGGTACACTAAGAATCAAGTGTTTCTCTCATGAAAGTGTTTCATCTGTACATATGCAGACAGAGTGCATTGCACAGATATCACCAAAGGATGGAAAGGTTACTGGCTGGCTTCTCATGCATGGCTTGCGGTAGGCCTCTTGTAATGACCCACTTTTGAAGACCAGATCTAACATCCTGAGGTGAAACCTCAGTGTACTATTTCACCTCAGTGTACTATTTTGTGGTTGCAGAACGGGCCTTCCTAATTGGTCACCCCCATCTTAGTACCTTTTTTCCAGCCCCAAACGTGCTAAACTTCATAGTTCTTGTTGGAGATTTCTCGATTCACATAGAGAGTTTTTCTTGTTGCCATCTTGTGTGTTGATCTGAATTTAGCTGCAATTGGGCATGACCACTGGTTACTGCCTTACAAGCTCAGGATGTTGTATGCATGTTGTAACTAGATTTGTTGTGCGTTTGTGAATTTTTTCAACAATCAAACCTGTGCATAGGATTGTGTTCAGCACTTGTCTTTCAGGGAGGTCTGCATATGAGGTTTCTTATCCTTTTTGTCGTTTGTCACAGGAGTGCTCTTGAAGGTGCTGGATATATGGTAATTTGAGTTATATTTGTTTGTTTGTTTGTCAACTTCACATATTTTTGTGTACTATCTCTGTGCAATTTCATTGATATATATATACATACACACATATGTTTGTTCAAAATGGATTAAAAGTCCTGCCACCCATCATGCTTGATTCTCATAAGATTTGTTGCTGGCTCACACAAACCAATTGTCCGTGTACTTCGGCTTTTAAACAGTGGATTGATGTGCTAATTGGCATTGCCTGGGACAATAAGACTGCTAGACTATTTGGTGAGTGAATTTTCTCTGGTTACATTCTGGACATATGGTTTTTGCCTGAATATGGTAGTGACTACTGGGATTGATTTACTGGCTCTGCCTGTAAGTGGAGAGACTTTGGACTTATGTAGTTTTCATTGAATCCCACATTTGGAGGAATTTTCAGCAGGTGTTACTATGAACTGTGAGTTCATATTTTTGGGAACTTCATGGAACATTTCCTACTTCAACACTTGCTGGTTTGAACTTGCCATTATGCAATGAGCTGCCACTTGTTGATGTACAAATGGAAAGCTATGGTCAAAGATGTAGGAAATCAGGGTGATTGATTAGACAATTTGTTTGATGTATTTGCTGGTCTGCTTTTGGTTTGCAGTAACTGGAAAGCTATGGCCAAAGGTGTATGAAATCAGGATGATTGATCGGACAAGTGATCCAAACACAAACATGGAGAAGGTGCAAAAGTTGTGTATGTTGTAGCTTGTAGATTCTGCTGCAGCTTGACAGGCTATTGCTGGATCAGACGCATGTCTCCAGCTGCAAAACAACTCCAGCAATCTCAATTCTTTCAATGGCACAATCCATCAATGCAGATCATCATGGAAGAAGAAGCTGGGCATGAAAATCCCATGCAGGACTTCACATGAGTGAACTGCAGAATCTCAGGCTCTCCTTGCAAAGAGCTTGATTTGAGTAAATACAAAATAGAACTCCCATCAATTTGAGTGCTGCATAACTGATGTTTCTTGGGATCAAGTTTTTGTTGTGGCCGACAACAGTTTCAAAGTTGAAACTGTTTTAACGATCATGGGAAAAAAAATTGGTTTCACCCACATGATTTTCCTAGATCAGGTTGACACTCAGGATCTAGGAGATGAGATTACAAAGTTTGATGGGGATCAGTTGTTTCAGTAATTAAGTTTTATAAAAAATTGCCCATTAAAACATCAAAATAAAACATGGTATCCCAATTATATGACATAGTTCAAAAATGATTGATTTCAATCACATTAATCATATTCATCACATGCATAGCATTATGTTTAATTTGATTAAGTAACTATTTTTTTAATAGTTATAATGAACATACCTAGTTCTATTTAATCATGATGCTACTAACATAAAAATAATGCTTTCTTAGTGCTGAGGAAGTTTATCATGAGGTTTTCAAGTTTCAAGTTTTGCTTTTTTGCAAGTTTGTACTAGAAAACGCTAGTTGTCTTTCATGCATTCATTTACGTTCCACCTCCCCAGGGGGTGGCAATCTCTTGACAACACAAGTCATCTATTGTTGAATCGCTTAGTTTAATGCAACATAACATGGGAGCTCTATGATCAATAGTTTCAAAGTTAGAAAGTTCAAATCGATGGATCAATGTAAATGTCACACAAATATATTTGCAATACATTTTACAAGCTTTATGGACAAAAACCTCAACAGGAGAATTGAATTCTTTTTTTTTCTTGCACAAAAAATTGTTGTTCATGCAAAGGAATGACACTACAAATGACCGACTATTCAAATTGCTTTTTAAGGAGTCACCCAAATGGGCATGTGTGGCACCCAAGCATTCACCAATGAAAGTTAATATCCTACATGTCCAACCAAATCTTAAGGGTAAAGTTCACTCAAATTCTCTCACACTAGAGTTGTAATGACATGAGCTTGCTAACATGAAAAGACAAACATAAGGGAAATGCTAAAAGCATGGGCAAGGAGCCATGAGCATTGAAAACCATGATAATCAAAAGCAATCAAGCAAGGTTATATAAATATGGGAAAGGATGAAGGTTGGTTGATTTGTGTATGTATGATGGATGAGAATGGGAAGATGTTATATTTGTTCTATACACCAAGTAAGGACCAATGTCTTTTTGTCTGGTTAACTGGGCCAAAATTTCACCCTTCTCTGGGAAGGTGCAACCACCATAAGAGGAGTTTTTGACTCCAATTCACCAGACACTCCTCCTGGATGAGGTTTAGGGCCACAGTGAACCGGCACTCACCAGCACACAGTGAAGGATGGATGATAAGTGGTAGGAAACAGTTTTCTGTTGTGTTTCAGTTCCATGGTGAACCATGGTGGTTAGCTCAGTTGCTTTTTTAAACTACCTATTTAATAACAAGCCACAAGCAGGTTGTTAGTAGGTAGGTAGTAAAAACAGCCCTTACCTATGTATAAACCATCTATTTACACCTAGTAGTTACCTATTTTCCTGCCTATCTAACTATATATGAGACCTATTTCCTCCAAAATTGGTTACCAAGGTGAAACCAAATGTTAACTCAGTTGAGGTTCATCCATCACTGAGTAATAACGGGCATCCAGTGGATGGTGCACTGGTGGGTGCTGGTTCTCAGTGGCCAGTAATACAGGCCCTATACAAGGGAGCCACAAATTCCCAGAGCAGCCCTTCCAAGGTCCTTACCCTATACTTAATGAACGGAATATTACACACATTCTCCCCTCTCCTCCTTTCATTCAGTTAGTCTACACTGAATTTGAAGAATAAGCCCCACAGTTGTAGCCCCTGTCCAGGGTTTTTTTTTTTTTTCCCCCCATTTTGTGATATAGCTGAAGTGCCGATCATCCATAAGATGATTTAGCCAGATTTGGCTACATACTAGATATGGGAGTATAAAAAAATTAGAATCCTCCTATATTCTTGGCTATCTACTGAACTTATCATTAAAATCTGGCAATTTGGAAAAAAAAATTCTTTGAAATCTGGCTAATTTGGGCCATTTTTTTAATGAAAATTCCTTTGTATATAGGTCGAAATGATATATTTCAAGTTGAAATAGGTTCATTATTTAGTATAATGCTGAATTTTAATTTATTATTATTTTTACTGCCAACCCACAACTTTCAAATTTTAATTTTATTTATTACACATCTTGCTGTGGAACCAGCCTACCTAGCTACGAGGGTAATTCAAAGATGAATAAGTAACCCCACAAAAATAAGTAGGATGAATTTCAGGAAATCATTCGTTGAGTTACGACATGCAAGGGCCTTCACTGACAGAGCACAACATTGATGGAAAGATGAAACTCGGACTCATGTTCATTTTCGTCTCATCAGTTTCATCTATTCTTCATTTTCATCTCATCATTTTCATCTTGTCTTCATCTTCAGTCCGGTTTCATCTTCATCTTCGTTGCATGTTCCAAATGGACCCCGAAGTGTTCACTGTGTTTTGCATTAGACTTTTTTGTCCACGTCAAAGTTCGTTTCCGGTTGCGGCGGGTCCACTGCGGAGGAGGGACGAAGCGGATGTTCCACCACCGTCTCTGATGGAGCAGACACGATGCGGTCTACAAAAAGAAAGAGCTTAGGAACGTGCAACCTTAGCGACGCTGTTTCTCGCGAAGACAATGCGGTCTGCAAAAAGAAAGAGGTGAGGAACGTGCATCGTGACGGACGCTGTTTCTCGTATCTGTTTCGGCCAAACGCCCGCACTTTTCGCTCACAATTTTCTCTTGCCGTTCTGCGTGTGTATCTTCAATTTTCGCTTCACGATTTCAGTTTCCATCCTCTGCTTGTCGAATCCTCTTTTTCTCTCTGCCTTCAGGATTTTTGTTTTTCTTTATAAAAAAAATCTCGAAGTTTTTTTCGTTGAGCGTAGGTAGCGGTTTCTTCATCGCGGCGGAGGAGGAGCGGTGGAAGAAGGCGACAGTCTTTTTTGTTTATCTTCTTCGATCGTCACCATGGCTACTGAGGTTAGTCATTGTCGAGGTTTCTTTTGTCTACTTTTCTACTCCCTTCTCCGTCCCCTAACATCCTCACGCGTTGCGGTTCCACCGTTTTTATTTGCCTCGTAAAGACAAGCAACTTAATTCTTTCCGGTTTCTCCCGACTTTTGTTGTCGGAAGCTGTCATTGTCTGAATGATATGCATGCTTGTTCCACATCCCTGTACAAATCTGTGGATTTTTTTGTAGTCTTCTAAGTCATAGGAGATGATTTATAGCAGATTTGGTCTCTAGAGGAGCTTGAAATTATCTCTTCAAACCCGTAGGACTTGCGAGCGATGCATTTGTTTGCTCAGTTCCTGAAAAAATGTCTTATTTCGTCTTGTCGTCTTGTCACTTGTTTCTCGAGGTTGTGAGAATTGTGCACGTTGTTTGTGTGAAAGTCAGTCAGGGCGCCTTGTATTTCTGCGGTGTAAGATTTTCATTGATTCTCCCATAGAGTTTTCAGGATGTAGATGCACTATGCTTTCTCTCGCAACTAGGTGAAGCTGTCATAGTCAAGGGCATGACTGGTCTTTTAGCGATAGGGTTGCTGCTTTGCTGCACACTTTAGATTGGAACTGTTTAGTAGATGGACGGCAGACTGAAGAAAAAGGTTCTGGTAGGCTATTCCAACAAATTGCTGTAATCCAAACCTTTACATGAACAGTTGCATTCCAAATCTTTAATGAACACCTTCATGCTCTGCTGCGCTGACAAACCTTGACTTCCTTCTTATGAGCTTATGGACATTGCAAACTGCAAAGAGATGCTGAACTAAATCAGATCTATCTGGTTTATCTGGATGTGATTGTGGTTGTTTGATTCGGTCATGGAACTCTAACCTGTATCATGTGTGCACAGACTGTTGTCCTGAAGGTGGCCATGACCTGTGAAGGCTGTGTGGGTGCGGTGAAAAGGGCCATTGCCAAGTTGAATGGTAGTTGTCTTTTGAACTTTTATGCTTGGATATGTTCAGTCATGCTAAGTTGGATCAGTTTAGGTTGAAGCAGCACTGAAGTACACTCCTTTAGAGACTGGTTGTGACAAGAGTATGTTTATTTATACCATTTTTTTTGTTAAAACTTGTGAAACTAAATTTTCTGTTAAAATGACAGGTGTGGATTCTTATAACATAGATCTGAAGGAGCAGAAAGTCAGCGTCACTGGAAATGTCAAGCCTGATGAGGTCTTGGACCGCATCTCAAGGACAGGGAAGACAACAACTTTCTGGCCTAAAGATGACGAGGGTGAAGCTGTGGCTGCTTAATCAGTCCTAGAAGCCATCTTGATTGGACTGTTGTCTATGTAAGCCCCATGTGGAGAGCAGCAGAAACTGGACTGAGCAACAGTTGAGTGGACGTTAGTGTCATTCATCAGATTTGGCAATACATGTTCAAGTGGAGGAGCAGACTGGTTATGCACCGGTACTACTTACCCATCTCTAGGGATGCTTAACAGGTGAATGTACTTATTATGAGTTAGCCTGTTGAAAATACATACATTACCCTGGAAGAATACTGTAATGTCAGAGACAATCAAAGACAGTAAAATTTCAAATTCCAGTCTGTGCATTTAAAGAGTTTGCTGCTGTTCAACTGGCCATCACTTCTCATTCAAGTGACAAACTGCAAGATGTGCGTATTATGCAGCCCAGTTGCAAGCTTCACTATACTATAATTTGTCACCTATGGGTTTGAGACTTTTCATGCACATCCTGATCCTTTTTTATCCATTTCCTAGGAATCCATTGATATCTGGCTTTTCTAGAAGCTTGCTAGGAGTTATTCTTTGGTACTGGTTCTCGTTTCGTATGTATTTATTTGACCCTCACAAAGGTCTCATTATTTGAGTTAAATCCACACCAAGGGTATTTGAGAATGTTACCTTCCACACAGAGAAGTACCCTTTTCAGCTGTGCTTAAATCTGCAATTTGTGGGGGGGTTGAAAGTGCCACTGCAAACTAGTGTCATCATCACCAACAATTAGCACCTTTCTGAGTCCTTTCTTCAACACACCAAACACAACAAAAACGTTCTTTAAAATTGGAAATACTTTGAAACTCGTGAACTAGGAAACTGGAATCTTCAGCATACATTCTTGAATTGTACATGATATGCTCATGAGCTTTTCTCAGTTTACATATTATTGTTATCCCCAAAGCAAAAACAATCACTTGGCCTATGCAATTTTACCATGTATTGTATCCATGAATTTTCATAGGACTGAGTTCACTTCCTCCTTTCTTCAATTTGTTTTCTTCTTTGATTTTCTTTCTATGAACCATACTCAGAATGTGGTTTTCCCAGTGCCTTGGGTACAGTTTGGGCATCAATCCCCAAAAAATTCAGGAATGTAGGTAGTAGTTCATATGCTGGTTTATTATGTATATCATATGAGTGAAACTGCTGTTGTTTGGGGCTTGAGAGAATTGATCCCAGTTATGGAAATTGGTATTGTTTTGATGCAAATTGACAGACTTGCTTTTGATTATTTGAAATACATCCACATGAGTTGCCAACCAATAGTGATGTCATCATGGTAAACTGTTCTTCACATTGGAAGAGGACAGACAACATCTGTCTCTTTTGTATGAAGACAACAGACAGATGAGCGCATATTACAGGCAATGGGTTCAGTGTGAAAACCTAAACAAGTAGCAGTATATTTGCAGTACCTCTGATTGCAGGCTTGGTTGTGGATTGCTGCTTGCCCAATCTGGTATGAGCAGGTCTTGTGGAAGTTCACCTGTGTATGAGCACACTATTGATAACAAGATGATATGCAACTATTTATACAACAAAACAGCTGGAATCTACCGCACTTCAATTTAAAAGGAAAACCCATCTATAAAGGTAGACCAACCCCTATCCTTAAATGCAAAGTTCGCACTACTAAGTCTACACAGAAAGTGATTTTGATGGCTTCAGTAATCACTCAACAACAGTACAGTACTGCACCACTCACTAGAAAAATGTGGGGGAACACCCACCAAAAGGACATTCAAAGAAAACATGAGAAATCAATTTGTCCTATGCATCTATTGCAACTACAAGCCTCTTACAGCATGGCATGGCCACCTTTAGCAAATGGACTTGTTGCACATTGCCATTAGCATTATGTGGTCTGCAATCATCCAGTATACTTTTCTCTAATGGCCTTGAAGAATGAATTTTGCACTTACATGAGTGCCCTGTACAGTGAGCAGTATTGGTTGGAACAAATAGAGTTTTGAACATTCAACTGGATACCATGAAGAAGCCAGCAGCCCATGAACTGTTAAAAGTTCAGATATCTAAGAGGGTGGGAGGAAGGGGTTATCTCTAGTTATGAGGTTGACCCGATTTGTGTTCTTTAGCCTCCAGATATAGGATCCAAAATCTTTGCACCAGGGTTTGGTACCTTTTTTAATGGAGTTTCTTTCTCACCACACAACAGTTGAGGAATATAGACTTTATCCATCTCAATCCGGTGTCGTGGATCATACATATTCTCATCTCTTAGTGCCTGCAGGATGGCACCAGGTGGAGAATTCCTTCACCACCAATCAACCACACAGGACAGTTGTTAGTGAAGCATCCTGTTGACACATACCCAAAATTTTCATTTCAAGCAATGTGTCGTTTTGGTTATCAAAATCAAGAGCCTGGTGGTGTGGAAAGTCTGACTGTTCAAAAGATAAGGACTGGAGAAGTAAATAGTAGCTTGGATAACTTTCAGGCTTTGTACCACATGATGGGTAAGTTCGCAATAGATGATAGCTCAGATCAAGGGAATTTACCTTTGTATTAGGATCTTATACAGTGCTCGTAATATGGGGCAGAGCTCCACAGGTGCAACTGGCTTATTCAACTCAGGATGCATCACACTTAAGCTAGGCTGCCGCAGCAGTTCATGGAAGGCTTCCACTGCTGAAACACCCTGTACTCACCAAACTCCAGACAACCTTAATACAGACATAAAATGTTAAGATTGAACACAGCTGCTCACAACTGATCCTATTGACCACTCCCACCTACTAAGCTCAGAAACAATAACCAACAGGGTGAGGGAAACAAGTAGATTGCTCACATTGACAGGAGGTGAAAGAAGCTCTTCTCACCTGAATCATACCCTTGCCACTGATGCTGTCCCCCATTTCAATTTTAAGCTCCCCTTTAGCCAACTTCTCTCCATACCATGCATTACGGCCTTTGAGAAGGGTGACATAAGTGTCAGCTAGTAGAGGACCTGCCAATCTCTCTGGCTGGTCTGCAAGCAAGTGTGTGATGTAAATCATTTCTGATGTACAGTGTGCAAAATACACAGCCTTGCTTGTGGCACTTTCGTTTGTCAAAGCCCCTACCATCCCTGCATGTGTTTAGAGTTCCAAGGGGTCAGCAAGTGCTTTATTACCAGCACAATCACTAGAAAAATTAAAACATTCACCTCATTTGACACATAAATGACACAACAAGACAGGGAAAAACTTAGCACTCATCCACAGCACTGGCTAAAATTTTGGCATTGAAAACACAGTTTCAAGCTTGCTGTTACTGGAGAACCTGATTTTAACTAACTGCTACTATTCTAATAAAGGTTGAACCTTGTAGGCAGCCTACCATGTGAAGTTTATTTCTCACCCTGCTTAGACCTGAATTTTGGTTGACAATTTCTATTTGCATGCCAAACCCAAAAACTCCATTTCTTTGAATTGGAGAAAGGCATGGCTGAAAAGGTTCATTTGTGGGTGAAAGCAGTTTAAAATTGTTTACAATTCAAATGTTGAGGTACCACAATGTGCAAACCTTGGTCCTGTCATAACCAGAATAAGAAAGAGGTATACCTGCACCAATTGCATACACATTCTTGAGGCCTCCCATCACCTCATGGGTAGTGAGGTCACTGTTGTCCCAAACTACAAAATGTGGCTGTCGCAAAAAGTGTGCCAGTGCCTTTCTCCACTTCTCTGAACCACAGATGCGAGCATTGGCATACTCCCTGTTGTACACTTCTGCAGCAATGTTGGGACCCCCTAAATAGAGCACGTTCTCAGCTGCAACTCCAGCTGTCAGCAGCCACAATCACAAAAACCTAAGTTAGTCCTTGACCATGATATAAGGAGCACAGGATGCATTTTGTGATCACAAATTGTCAATGAAACATTGACAAGGCCCTACATGCACCATCTACTATGGTGCCTTCCTTAACTCAGCCTGTCACCTGCTTCCCACAGAACAGTACTCTCTGTTTAAGTGCAGACCATTTGTGCACCTGCAAATGAACATGAGGAGTGCACAGTCAAGCCCTCTTCACATTGCTAATAAGGACTTGCAAACTTGAGGACTATCTGAATACTCTCTGTTGAAGTGCAGATTACTTGTGTTCACCTGCTAATAAACATGAGCATTGCACACTCTTGCACTAGCAAATATGCAGAGCTAATGAATTGCACTGCACACGTGACCTCCCTTCAAATCTTTTTGTGGAGAGCAAGGAACGAATGTGCATGATAGTCACATTCAAGCATTCCACGGTTATCACGATCTATTGGGTAAGGAGATCCTAAATGAGAACCCCAACAACTATGCTATCAATAATGACGTTGTGAAAGGAAGAGAGCTTCCTGGGAAGAGAAACAATCACAGAGGTCCTTCCTACAGGAATTCAGATGGTCTTGCATATGGGAAGTTCTCTAAAATACAAAATTGCATTTGGGCAGCATATACAGAAAACATAACCTAGGTAGCCAGATAGACATTGACATCCCTTGGCTAATGCCTGTTCAACAAGAAGCTATTGTAATGGTTTCTTGAGCACAACAACAATTTTGACAACCCCCTTACTAGAGGGAACTTACTTGTATCAACAATCATTTGTGTGGGGGTGATGATGTGGGGAACAGGCTGAAGAACAGCCTCCACACCCTTGGCCAGTGAGATGATGACAGGCATGGTGCGTCGCTCTCTCCAGTATCGTCCAATCTGCTGGAAAACAGGACGTATTTCTGTGGAAGGGAGAGCATTGACAACAATGTCTGCATCCCACACTGCCTCCTGCAGGTTTGTTACCACCTTGAGAGGACAGAGAGGAGTATCAATCATATTCAAACAGAATCCATCTCTTAGGATCTCATCTGCATACAGTGTTCGATCTCCTAGACGTGCCTCCACATACTTCAGATATGCACATTTGCAGATGAGGCGCCGCAACACATCTTCTCGAGCATTGATCACCTCAAAAAGATGCTCTGCTGTTGGTTTATCAACTTCCTTTCCTCCTCGTCTCCAGATCCGCATCTGCATGAAAGGGAGGATGGGAGAGATCAGACAATGGTTCACATGTAGAATATACTAAGGGATCATGGATATGGTAATGAAAATGCTATCAACAATACCACCACAAGGAACAAATTGCACATCAGCATGATCTCTCAATTCTACAAATCGCCACACAAGAGACACTCGGTGGCAGATCTTCCTGCTAATTGCCACACTTCTGCATCTCCGGAGCAATAATACTCTCTGCAAGCTATTTGCACCTTTTTGTTGGATCCACAATCAGAGCATCTTTTCTGCAATACGGAGCGATAGAAGAAGAATATCTAGAGAACTGTGAACGCTCTCGCACCTGCACAGAATCGCGCAGTGCTCCGTATGCATCCTGCAGCATGGCAATGAAGACGCTCCCCCAAGCACCGGCTCCTACACCAACGATACGTAATGCATCCCCGTCTACCTTCCCTAGCAAGCCGCGAAGCTCCGCCAACCTCTCCTCCCCAAATCCAGACGCGTGAGCCGCCTTCTTGGCTGCCTCATGGTTAAGATGACCATTGCAACTATCCTCCGCCATCACTGCCTTCCTCTCTATGTCTCTAATTCCCTCCCTCCCTCCCTCTCTCTTTCTCTAAACCATCCGCTTCCCCACCGATCTCTTTGTTCTCCACCGATTCAAACCGGCACTTCTCTCTTCCCTCCCTCCCTCGCGAACCTCTTCCCAAAACAAAAAGAACCTCAACTACGTAGTTGCTCCAAAGAGAAGTCCTTCAGAAAAGATTTCGTCCCTTCTGTTTCATCAAACCCAAACCCTACCTCCGTGTAGAACTCGCAGCTTAAACAAACAATGTATCCAATGCTACAGCACACACTGATGCTCGCAGGATGACAAACCAAAGTACCCAAACAACAAGGTACTTACAATAGGTACTCACTCACAATTGAATCAAGCGTCGAGCTAAGACACAAAAGCAAAAAGGAGCAGAAAAGAATGGAAAAAACAAAAGAGAAGGGACGCAAGCTCCAAGCCCAAAAAACAACAACAACCACACCGTCTCAGAACGTGGGAGAAGAAAGCAAGGAAAAGAAGCGTGGTGAAGAATCAATTTCCTACATAGTTGTTACAGCAGCAGCAAAGGACGTAAAGCCGGAGAAGACAACAAGGACTGCACTTTTGCACTGTAGCACCGTGACAGAGCGAGCGAGGATTCCGGTCCCCGGATCGTCCGCCGCGGGCATCGAGAACGTCATCTGGAACGTAATAAAACAACGGAACGGACCCTGGAAACACGGCGAGTTCTCAGCACCAACTTCGACCGCTCGACATTCTTCGTCGCGAGCGAGGGGGCGGGTGGGGAATACGTACTTTATTCGTGCAGATGTGTAAAGCGCAAGTAGTACTGCGCAGATAAGAATCGCAGAAGGCAGCTTTGTGTCGCGTATCAGTTGCGAGCTAGCTCCGCTCATGATGATTGCCGCCCTTGCCAGGCTGACGGACGGACGATCGTCCTGCCTTGCACTTCAGACTTTTGAGGATGCGAAAGATCCAGCAGCAGAATGTAAGTACAGAGAAAAAGGACGAAGACAAACACAAAAGGAAACAAAAGGATCAATCAAGAGCTCTTGCGATGATCATACTCGCACTGTTTCTTTCTTTCTTTCTTTCCGCATGCCCCGCGACACCTGGCTTGTCGCTGTTGTCCCAGTTCGCTGAGCTACTTTTATGAGAGTAGTAGGAGTGTTGATCGAGTGTTGAACTGCGGGTTTTGGGTTGTTGTTACTACTGTAGAACCTGCTCCATTACTACGACGTCGTGGTCGTGGGCCCAGCAGCTCAGTGCTGCTTTGACTTCTGTGGCACCTATCATGATTGAAGCTCTATTATGGATATATAGCTCAAGAGCCAAAGCTGACACAAGCTCTGCTCTATGGCAACACCAAATGCCGATGATCCGGAACACATGCAATGATTGGAAAAATGCGCTGGCTCCAGAATCGTGGTCATTGATGACTCCAGATGCAAGAGGACGTCGTTGCTCATGAGGCCGTGACACAGACTTCAGGCCGGGAATCCGTCGCTGGAACCAGAAACGCTGTCAGTTCGAATGTCGCAACAGCAGGCCATGGCAGAGGCTATATCTAATCCTTCTGAAATCGCAGAGCTGATAAATCCGCTGTTTGATTTTGGAAGCGCAAGAACTAAGAACGGTCTAAGAGCCGCGTTATTCCTAAGAGTTTACGCTTACAACTTTGGTCACCGCCTTTACACGGATGCAAGAGCGATCCTAGGAATAGAATACACAGAATCGGCGAAGCTCGAAAGTCGACGATCACGCTTCCGTCAACTAGGCCGCTTAATGTAACTTAATGTAACAACAATTTGCGCCTCTTGCTACCATTTGTTGTACACGAATCCGAATGCAGCGCAGATTCAACACAATTTTTCAAACACTTTTGTTTTTTTGAAGCACAACAGCAGACCCAACCTGACAAGCCATTGGCACCCTCAAGTCAAGCTCAATGGCAGAGGGCCGCCAAGAATTTCTTCACCTGTACACAACTGCATTTGAAGGACCTTTTTGGGGCCCCAGTGTCCCAGAAGGGGCTATACCAGTGAGCCATCACACCTAAGGGTACTCCATCAACACAAGTTGAGAATCAGGGCGACTTACCACAGCACTATGTACACAGGAGGCTTTTTTTTTCTTTTTTTTTTTTCCAATTTTATGACATAGCCACACTTGCAATCATCCACAAGAGGAATTAGCCAAATTTGGTCAGAGAGGAAAGTCAAAAAATTTAAGAATGATACTCTATTTTGGCGACTTATTGTCTAAATATGGCGATTTCAGAAGAACAATTCCTCGAAATCTGGCGACTTACTTTTTTTCACTGGGTTTTTTTGTTGCCAAGTGGTGAAAGTTCACCCCAAAAAACAAAATGCTGGTGCGCAGCATTGAGAACTCACAGACCATAGTGCTGTAGCTACATGCTTACCTACCTCCCACCAGTTCATGACAGACCCATTATTGTGGTACCTACTGAAAAGCTCAAGCGTGTTCCTTACCGAGGGTTACTGATCATTAATATTTTGTTAAGGATTTTTTTGTGTATTGTAAGTGGCGATCATCCCCAGGAAAATTTAGCCAAATCTGGCTATGAACCAGATATGAAGCATAAATCTTCTATATTTATGATTACACACAATATAAACCAAATATAGAAATCTGGGAATTTCTCCTACTTTTTTTTTTTACTTACCCAGATTGAAACCAGGGTTTTCCTTTTTTTTCTTTTTTTTTCAATTTTCTGATTTAGCCACATTAGCAAATCCTCCACATGAGGAATTAGCCAACTTTGGCTATAGGTTAGAGAGTAAAGTAATTTTTTTTTAAAGTCTTGGAATGTTTTGACAACCTGCTGGAAACTATTGTTTAAATATGGTAATTTGAGAAAAAAACGATTAAAAATCTGGCACCTTTGACACATTTTTTCCCACAAAAATACTTTGCACGAGTCGCATTGGAATTTTTTGGTCACCAAGTGGAAAACATTCATACAGAAGATGTGACAAAAGTGACCATCATGAGGATCACGAAGGGAGGGGTCTTAACCAGTGTTGGGTGGGTATCCCAGAGAGTGCTGGTTATCAACTGGGCATCACTCGTTGAAAACTTTCGGATATTAGTCTAAGTGATATGCATATCAATATCCTAACTCTCAGTTTTCTCTCACCAGAGAACTAAGGTGAGACCTTCTTCTTCTTTTTTAATCATAAATTGAGAACTGGGAGAACGTTTTTTTTCTTCTCTGGATCCGATTCCCAACTAAAGGGCTCAAGTGGTAGGTGTAGGGGTTAAATAGCAGCTTCTGAAAAAAGGAATCCTAAGTGGCTGTAACAACATTTTTAAAAGCTACATAATCAAAGGAAATTTTGGAAACTAGAAGGAAGAAATGCTTTGTGTTAGTCTTTCTTTTGCATAAATGATAACAAACCTATGAACTTAAAGCAACCACAAGTAATGAAATGTTTGTTATGTTATAATGCACCCATGAATGTTTCAAACCCAAAAATGCAGGTAAGAAAAGGTCTAATCTCATATTACAAAACAAATGGCATAACATCCTTAAAAAAACATGTGCATGTTAATCACTATTTTATTTCCCAAAAATTTAAGAAGTACAAAATATGATGAGAGGAAGAAATATAGAAAGGCAATTAGCAAAGAAACGTTTCAATCCATTTGGATTTTCCATATAAAAAGAAATTATTGTGACGGATTCATTTTTTCCAAATAATATTTAACAAAAGAAATTTGATGAAGATCTAGGTTTGTTAATTATAAGAAAAAATTTGCCAATTCAATTTGTTGAGAGAATATGGTTTAAAAGATTATCACTACATTCATGTCCAAGATTTAATTTTCCTTTCAAAAAGCAGGTTTCACAAGAGATTTTGCCAAATTTGGTGGAGAAAACTAATCAACTATATGTTTTGCCTAATCTTACAAAATGTTGTATAACAATTATAAGTTTTGACTTATGAATGAATAAAGGTGCTCATGATATTTTTGCTTTGGTTGTAATTTTTTTAAGATCTGATTGGCAACTAAAACATATAAATACACAAACAATTATCATGAATTGAAATATTTAACTCACAGTGATCAAAATTGATTGATTAATTCCCCACAATGAAATATTGAGGTAGTTGGTAAAAAAATTTGCGCATTGATGCCCGAGATTGAAGCATGCATGGCAATGACAAGCTCCAAATTATCTAGTGTTACTACTATTATAACTAATGATCTTTTAATGATTAAATATAGATGTTACTACTGATGTTGTTGATTGAACACCACAAAATGGCCATTGTTGGAACATTTATGTGCATGCTCTGAGGCAAAAGATGAAAGGTGAAGAACTTGGTTAACAATAGTTGATATTGTTAACACCATGTCATGAGACACAAAGTCTTGCACCTTGTGATCAATTCTTGTAAAGGTTGAAGCCTATTGTTGTTGTTGTAAGAAAACACTTATGTTCAAAGCTTGTAGAGTGGAGCCTGCATGAAGGGGGAAATAAAGAGTGAAAAAAGTTTAAAGAAAGGGAGGGAAGCATTACTTAACATTGATTTAGTTGTGTTGACTTGAAGTTTTAGGTAATGTCATAATTTTTTCTAAAATGTTCATTTTTCAATAGATTTCAATGTTATCAAACATTGGTGTTTAACATTGAGATAACTCCATTGCCATGTCATATGTCAATAGCCTTAGTGTTAATTAGGTAGGATGACATGTGTGGACTCATAGGTTTTTTTTTCACCCTAAACATCAACCTAACATTAGTGCAAACATTAAGTGTAGTGTGTGTTCAAATCATAATCCTTAACATCCCCCTTTAAAACACATGTCATAATCATGATCCAAAAAAATTTATTATTTGAATTGTCCCTTGTATAAGTTGTTGAAATGTTAAGATGTAATTTCTGTCAAAAACTAAAAAAGTTTAACTTTATGTGTTGAAAGCTCCTTTGCTTTAAAATTAATTCAAGTATGCACTTAGCAATCAAATCAAATCACAAGGCCAAGTAATTCAATTATGTAGTGACATCAAACAATGGATTAAAAATGTGTAGGATAAAGCCCTAGGATGGGGCATTCTCAAAATAAAAGGCCTAGGATAAATATGGGAGGCTTTTATGCATGTTAAAGCATGTGGCCTTAAGCTTTACCTATCACCAAAAAATAATTTTTTGGAGTTCTTTATGATTGAAAAAGGGCACCATGGGGACTTATCATCCTCAAATTATTGTTCCCCAAATGAATTGAATAAGTTTAATTCTTATTACCAATCATATAGTTAATCCAATTTCATAAGTTGGAAAATGAATTGATAATGGGGGATGAAATAATTGTAGCTTGAAAAAGAAATCCATAAATTTTTAATTTATTTTGGTGCCTTTTATTGAATAGAAAACGAAAAGAATGTCATGAGAACCTAGCATTAAGAGAAATGCAAGCTTGGTAAAACCAAACTTACAATTGACATAAATAAAACATAAATATGAACTTTTTAACATTTTTCCCGACTTTTTACCATTACCTTGGGTACATAATATAAAAAATGCCATGTTTTACACTCCTTGTCCCAAGGTCACAAAAGTGTAGGTTGCTTATGCACAAGCATAAGTTATTTATGAAAAAGATGATTAGGTGACATTACAAAAATGCTAGGTTATGTAAAATGCAGTGTGCCTAGGTTTTTCTTTTGTTTTTTGACATTTGCTAAGTTTAAACATGGATGTAAACTTGTTTCATCTATTCACCAATCATGGTCCCCCCCCCCCCTTTCCCGCTTTTCCTTTTTTTTTTTTTTCTCTTTCCGTACTCTCCCAATCTGTCACTAACTT